>WBZU01003058.1_pt1 | contig 11165 bp, 8 predicted proteins | sample 5204311 | NCBI WGS metagenome assembly WBZU01 (sample SAMN12344359, study PRJNA552823) | activated sludge metagenome | biome: Activated sludge suspended growth; feature: Nitrification reactor; material: Wastewater; isolation source: activated sludge from nitrification reactor of wastewater treatment... | reverse complement strand
ATTGCCGGCTATGATGACCGACAGCAACCAATCACTCCTTCATGTTCACATCCCCCCGTCCGATCTCACGAAGCGGGTCGACCAACTGCGCGCGCTGGTGCCGCCCAATGTCCGCATCACCGCGGCGCCGGACGATGCCCAGCCGGCCGATTGCCACATCCTCGTCCACGGCACGGCCAAGGCCGAGTGGCTCGACGCCAGCCCAACCCTGCGCGCCGTCATCGTGCCCTATGCCGGCGTGTCGCTGGAGATGCAGACCCTGCTACAGCAATATCCGAACGTCAATCTGCACAACCTGCACTACAACGACGTGGCCACCGCCGAGTTTGCGCTGGCGTTGATGTTTGCCGCCGCCAAGTTCGTCGTGCCGCTCGATCGCCTGCTGCGCCAGGGCGACTGGCGCCAGCGCTACACGGGCGCGCCGTCGCTGCTGCTCTCCGGCCGGCGCGTGCTTATCCTGGGCTACGGCGCCATCGGCCGGCAGATCGCGCCCGTCTGCCAGGCGCTCGGCATGCAGGTGCGCGGCATTCGGCGCCGCCAGCCGGTTGCGCCGGCGGAGGATGGCGTCGAGATCTTTGCCGCCGAGCAATTGCCTGTCCTCCTGCCCGAGACCGACGTGTTGATCTGCGTGCTGCCGCAGACGCCGGAGACCGTCGGGCTGATTGGCGCGGCGGAGCTCGCCGTGCTGCCCGAGCAAGCCATCGTCATCAACGTGGGGCGCGGCCCCGTCATCGACGAAGAGGCGCTCTACAATGCGCTGCATTCAGGTCACCTGGCCGGGGCGGGCATCGATGTGTGGTATACCTATCCACACGGCGAGGAGGAGCGCAGCCACACGCTGCCCTCGCGCTTCCCCTTTCACGAGTTGGACAACGTCGTCATGAGCCCGCATCGCGGCGGCTGGCTGGAAGCAGTCGAGGGGCGGCGCCTGCAAGATCTGGCAACCCTGCTCACCGCCGCGGCGAACGGCGCAGCGATGCCGAACAAAGTCGACAAAGTTCTCGGCTATTGATACGACTGCCTGTCGAACGGTTACACGATGCCGGCCGCCACACCCACCCCGCCCCGCAAGATCATTCACCTCGATCTCGACGCGTTCTTTTGCGCGGTCGAGGAGTTGCATGACCCTGCCCTGCGCGGCAAACCCTTCGCCGTAGGCGGCCGCCCGGAGAGCCGCGGCGTCGTCGCCTCCTGCTCCTATCCCGCCCGGCGCTTCGGCGTGCATTCGGCCATGCCCATGGGCCAGGCGCTGCGTCTCTGCCCCGGCCTGCTCATCGTGCCGGCGCGCCACCGCGAGTACGCCGCCATGTCCCGCCGCGTGATGAGTATCCTGCACGCCGTGACGCCATTGGTCGAGCAGATATCCATCGACGAGGCCTTTCTCGACGTCACCGATCGCAACGAGGCGGCCGCCGATCTGGCGCGCCGGCTCCAGGCGTCGATCCGCCGCGAACTGGACCTGCCGTGCTCGCTGGGCGTCGCAGCCAACAAGCTCGTCGCCAAGATTGCCAACAACGTGGGCAAGGCTGCGGCGCGTGGCGACGGCCCGCCCAACGCGCTGCAAGTCGTGCCGCCGGGCGCCGAAGCGGACTTCCTGGCGCCGCTGCCGGCCGATGCGTTGTGGGGCGTGGGGCCAAAGACGGCCGAGGAACTGGGCAACCTGGGCATTCACACGATCGGCGACATCGCACGCTGGCCGGAGGCGGACCTGGTGCGGCGCTTCGGCAAGCACGGCCAGGATCTGGCACGCCACGCCCGCGGCATCGACGATCGCCCCGTCACCACCGAGCGCGAGCGCAAGTCGATCAGTCAGGAGACGACCTTTGTACGCGATGTCGTGGATGGCAACTTGCTGCGTGCCACGCTGCGCGAACAGGCCGCCGACGTCGCCCGCTCCCTCCAGCACAACCAATTGCTGGCCGCAACCGTCAAGCTCAAGCTGCGCGCGCAGGACTTCACCACGCTCACCCGCCAGAGCACCTTGTCGCTTCCCACCGACGACGCCCAGGTGATCGAAACCACGGTGCTGGAACTCTTCGACCGGACGTGGAATCGCAAACCGGTGCGACTGGTCGGCGTGGGCGTTAGCGGCTTGAGCGACGGCGCGCGCCAACTCAGCCTGTGGGAGCAGCCCGACGAGCGCACCGAACGGCTGTACAACGCCGTGCGCGAGGTGCGCAAACGCTACGGTGATACGTCGCTGCGGCCGGCAAGTGATCTGGATCAGAAGCCGCCAAAGAAGTGAGCGCCGTGCCCGTCAGGCTGCCGGCTCCAGGCGCGGACCGTCGGGCGTATCCTGCACCTGCCAGCCGCGCGCGCGAAGCTCATCACGCAGGCGGTCGGACTCCGCCCAATTCTGACGCCGGCGCGCCTCGTCACGCTCCGCCACCAGCGCCATCACGCCGTCGTCGGGCACAGCTTGCGCCAGGCGCGCGCGCTGCGCCTCGGCAACGCCGGCAACCGTCGCCTGCCAGACCACTTCGGGAATGCCCTCGGCACCATCGGGCAGGCGAAAATCACCAAGAACGCTGATTGGGAAAGCAGTGCCCGCAGCAAAGATTTCCTCTTGCTCGCCGTGACAGACGATCACGTTACCCAGGCCGCGCACGCTGCACTGTGCGACCGCCGGGTCGATCACCAGCGCCGTGTTCTCGTCGATGCCGACGATGCGCCGCGCCGGGTCCTCCGGCAGCATGGCGAGGAGGCGGCCAAAGCGCGCCTGCCCCAGGTAGCAGCGACTCGTGTCAAGCAGCGCGCCGCCGTCGTTGTTGTTCCAGTGCGACACAAAGATCAACGAGAGACCGTAGTCGGCAAATAGATCGAGCCCCGGCTGCCAGTGCAGATCTTCGCCCACCTTGTAGATCTCGTAGATGGGCATGGTCTGGCGGCTCATGGCGAGGGTGGCGGCGCTGGCAAAGAAGAGGGTGGCGCCGAGACGCTGCCTGGCCCGCAGCACATGCCAGGCAAGCGTTGCGCGCAGGTGGCGCACGGTATAGGTCGGACTGCCCGGCCCCATGAGCAGGAAGTTGGCGTCGTACAGGGCGCTCATCAGCGCCGGGTCTTCCGTGCTGAAGGCACCATCGCGCCGGCGCGCTGGTACGATGGTCACATCCGGCTGGAAATTCTGCAGCCGTTTGCGCAGGTACACGGCGATCTGCCCGGCGACGTAATCCGAGTTGGGCTCGAAGCCGGCAGGCGTCTCCAAGATCGCCACGCGTACCGCCTCATCCAATTGCGTGAACAGATGATGATAGATCTTCTGCGCGTTCGGCGCCGTCTCGCCCGAACCGAGCAGCACGATCGGACCCGGCTGATCGGCCATCAGGCGCCACCTTCCGCGGCGGCCGGCTCGGCGAGCAGCAGGGCCGCCAGTTCTGCCGGGCGGTGGACGTGGATGTCGTGCGCCGTGTTGGGGAACCAGTGGACGTCGACCGCGCGCAGTCCGTTCTCGGCGGCCGCCACCTGCACCCGCTTGACCGCCAGCCACTCGGGATTATCGGCATCTTCAGCCGCGGCGATAGTCACCGGGCGATCCACCAGCGGGTAGAGCTGGGCCGGGCGCTGCTCCCAGAGCGCGCGCAGGATGAGCATGTGGCGGTCCAGCGTGAGCCACGGGCGCACGGTGCCGTCGGGCAGCGCCTCAAAGTTGGCCAGCGTCGCCTCGATGCCTTCCTCCGGCCATTCGGGATGGAAGGAACGAATACGCTCGGCCAGCAGAGTACGCGGCATCCCGGCCAGGTCCGGCGGGCGCAGATCGACGGCGATACGCTCCCAGCTCATGCCGGGCCGCGCTTGCAGGTCAAGAAAGCCGCCGTCGACAAAGACCAGGCGGTGTGCCCGCTGGCGGTGCGTTGCCCCAAAGGCCAGCACCACATTCCCGCCCCACGACTGCCCGGCGATCACAGGGTCTGAAACATCCAGCGCATCGAGCAGCCCGGCGAGGTCCGCCACAATGGTGGCAAAGTCGTAGTCGGTGTCTGGCTTGTCGCTGCGGCCGTGGCCGCGCTGATCCACGGCAAGGACGCGGTGGCCGCGTGCCGCCAGTTCGCGGGCGACAGCCGTCCAGGTCGTCGCGTTGCTGGCCAGCCCGTGCAGTAGCACGAAAGGGCGGCCATCGCCCGGCCATTCGAGTACGTGGAGGCGCAGCGACGCGGCACCTGCCGGCTCAACCCAGCGCTCGTGCGGTTCCATTAGCCAGCCCTGTGCGGCCGGACTTCGATCAGGCATGATCTCCTACTTCCCTTCGTGATCGTTGCATTCCTGGCCCGCCAATCGCGCTGCGCAGGATGACATTGTGTGTTCGCACTACAACCCCAGTTTTGCAAATGATTTGCAACTGCAATAGCATTGGCGGGCAGAGGGGATGAACTATGGCCGGCACAGAACGCTTGATCGATACGTTGAAAAGCCGCGGCATCCGGGTGACGCCGCAACGGGCGATCATTCTCGCTGCCATCGAACAGATGCCCGGCCACGTCACCGCCGAAGAGATCTTCGACAGCGTGCAGCGGGTCAACAGTTACATCAACCTCGCCACCGTCTACCGCACGCTGGACCTGCTGCGCGAACTCGACCTGGTGACCGAGGCCGACATGGGCACCGGCGCCACGCATTACGCGCTGCACACCCACGGCACGCACCACCACGCCATCTGCCGCACGTGCGGGCGCTCCATCGAATTCTCCGACGACCTGCTTGCCACCCTGACCAGCGAACTGCGCAGCCGCTACCACTTTGTGGCGGAAGCCAATCACACCGTCATTTTTGGTTGGTGCGAAGGGTGCCTGATCGACAACCAACCTCCCACGGCATAGCCCGCCGTCACGCAACTACCCACTGTACCGCCCGCGCCGGCTCCGGCCAATCCAGGATAGCGCACGCCGGGCGCGTCTTTCTGTGAGCACCCTCTGATTTGGGCCTTTGTAAGCATTCGCACTTGCATCTATTTGCATCTGCGCGACGATGGTGCGGTTTGTTCGCACGACATTCAGCGTTTCCGAGAGGAGCTGTCCGAAGATGAATTTTCGCCACGCATGGCTTGCCGCCATCGTCATTCTATTGCTCGCCGGCTGTGCCGCGCCGGCCGCCACCCCTGCCCCGGGCGCTGCGGCGGTCAGCGGCGAGGCGGCGAAGCTGCGCATCGTCACAACTGTTTCGCCAATCACGAACATCGCCTACAACATCGCCGGCGATCGCGCCGAGATCGTGGGCATCGTGCCCGAGGGCGTCAACTCGCACACCTTCGAGCCGGCGCCGTCCGACGCCCGGCGGCTGGCCGATGCCGATATCATTTTTGTCAATGGCCTGAAACTGGAAGAGCCGACGCTCAAGCTGGCCGAGGCGAACGCCGGCACAGAGACGGAGATCGTGCTGCTGGGCGACAAAACCATCACGCCGGAGGAGTATGTATACGACTTCTCCTTTCCCAAGGAAGCCGGCAGCCCCAATCCCCACCTGTGGCCAAATCCGTTTCATTCTTTGAAGTATGCCGAGATCATCCGCGACACGCTATCGGCGCGCGACCCGGAAAATGCCGGCTACTATGCCGCCAACTACGACAAGTTCGCCGCGCGCATCGACGCGCTGGATGCGGCCATCAAGCAGACCGTGGCCAGCATCCCGGAGCAGAATCGCAAGCTACTGACCTATCACGACTCGTGGGCCTATTTTGCGCCGCTCTACGGCATGACGGTCATCGGTGCCATCCAGCCGTCGGACTTTGCCGAGCCGTCGGCGCGCGAGCTGGTGGATATCATTGAGCAGATCAAGGCGGAGTCAGTGCCCGCCATCTTTGGGTCGGAGGTCTTCCCGTCGCCTGTGCTGGAGCAGATTGCGCGAGAGACGGGCGCCACCTACGTGGACGATCTGCGCGACGACGACCTGCCCGGTGAGCCCGGCGATGCCAACCACTCGTACCTCGGGCTGATGGCAGAAAATCTGCGCGTCATGGCGGCTGCACTGGGCGGAGACCCGTCGATCATGGCGCAGTTCGACCCCAGCAACGTGCCGGGCGCCGATGCCGCGGTAGAGCAGAATCAGTAGCAGGGCGCAGCGGGCACAACTTGTGCGCGCGTGCCCAAAGGACATTCGATGGAACCATTAGTAGAGCTTCGCAACGTCTCCTTCAGTTACAGTACGACGCCGGTGCTGCAGGATGTCTCGCTCCATCTGCATCACGGGCAGTTTGCGGCGCTTGTCGGCCCGAGCGGTGCGGGCAAGACCAGCCTGCTCAAGCTGGTGCTGGGCACGTTGCAGCCAAATCAGGGCGACGTAATGGTCGACGGCAAGTCGTTGCGCAGCCAGCCGGCGCCGCAGGTCGGCTATGTGCCGCAACTCGAGACCGTCGACTGGAACTTTCCGGTGACGGTGGAGCAGGTGGTGCTTATGGGGCGGGTGCGGCGCAGCGGGTGGCTGCCGTGGCACGGCGCAGCGGCCAGGCGCGAAGCGCGCGCCGTGCTGGAGCGGCTGGAAATCGACCACCTGGCGGACCGGCACATCCGCAACCTGTCGGGCGGGCAGCAGCAGCGCGTCTTCCTGGCGCGTGCGCTCATCGCTCGGCCCGAATTGCTCGTGCTCGACGAGCCAACCAGCGGCGTCGACATGCGCACAGCGGAGAATGTGCTGCACCTGCTGGCCGACCTCAACCGGCAGGGCATCACCATCCTGATGACGACGCACGATCTCAACAGCGCGGCCGCGCATGTACCGTGGGTCGTCTGCATCAACCGCCGCGTGATCGCCGAGGGCACGCCCGAAGATGTCTTCACCGACGCCATCCTCAGCGAGACCTACCAGGGCGAGATGATGGTGATCCGCCATGACGGCATGATTATCGTGCACCAGAAGCCGCACCACCACACCCACCGCGACATTTTGCCCGACCCCGTGCTCGGCCATACGCCCGCGCAGCGGCCCGCAACAATCCGCACTGACGATTTAGTTGACGTGCCCGCGCCCAAGGAGGTGCCCCATGCAGTGGCTGGTTGAGCCTTTCCAGTACGAGTTCTTTCGCACCGGCATTTCGGTCGCGATGCTGGCCGGCGCGCTGTGCGGGCTGCTGGGCGTCTACATCGTACTGCGCGGCATGAGCTACATCGGTCACGGCCTCTCACACGCCATCTTCGGCGGCGCGGTCGTCTCGTTCGTCATGCAGTGGAACTTTTACCTGGGCGCGGGGCTGTGGGGCTTTTTGACCGCGGTGCTGATCAACCAGACGGCACGGCGCACGCGCATTGGCGCCGACGCGGCGATCGGCGTGATCACGACGGCGAGCTTTGCCGTGGGCGTGGCGCTTATCAGTCGCTACCGGCGCTTCACGCAGTCGTTCGACGCGGCGCTCTTCGGCAACATCCTCGGCGTCACCTGGGACGAAGTTGCCGTCGTGGCGGGCATTACCGTGCTCGTGGCCGCGGTCATCCTGGTGGCCTACAAGCAACTGCTTTTCACGACCTTCGACCCCGAGGTGGCCCAGGTCTATGGCGTGCGCACGCAGTGGATCGACACGCTCTTTGCGCTGGCGCTGGCGGCTGCGATCATCGCGTCCATGCAGGTGCTGGGCGTGACGCTGATCGCGGCGGCGCTGGTCATCCCGGCCATCACGGCGCGGCTGCTCACGGACAGCTTCAACCGCATGGTCGTCTATGCGGTGACGATCGGCGTGCTCTGTGGCGCGTTCGGCATGTACCTGAGCTTCTACGTCGACATTGCCAGCGGCGCCACAATCGTGCTGCTGCAATCGACCGTCTTCGTCTTTGCGCTCATCGTCAGCGGGCTGCGCCACCAGGCCGGGCGCCGGCTCGCCCACGTCCACGTCGACTGAGTGGGGCGGATCTGCCGTTCCCGGTGCTACGTCGTCAGGCGCAGCACCCCAAGCCGGGCGGCCCTGATTTGCGCCACTCGTTCATCTCCGCACTTTCTGCTAGAATAGAGTCACTTCGCACAAACACCGGGCCGACGATAGCCGGGGCGCGTGCCGGTCAGTTCACGGCACACCGAAGCGCAGCCGGAAACCCATGAACAGAAAGGAGAAGAGATGCCCACACCGGTCGAGCGGCTACGCGTGCACCTGACCTCGGTGTATGGCAGCGCCCAGACAACCGAGATCCTCGAACGACTACGTCCGCGCCTGGAGCGGCCATTGTTCCCGCCAGCCGATCTGCATGCGGAGCGGGTCAGCGAGCGCGACGTCATCCTCATTACCTACGGCGACCAGATCCAGGAGCCGGGCAAGGCGCCGCTGCAAAGCCTGGGCGATGCCCTGGAGGCGCTGGCCGGCGACTTTCTGACCGGCGTGCATATCCTGCCCTTCTATCCATACACGTCGGACGACGGCTTCTCCGTCGTCGACTACAAGGCCGTCAATCCCGCGTGGGGGGGATGGGCGGATGTGCGGCGGCTTGGCGGCAGCTTTCGGCTCATGTTCGATGCCGTGATCAACCACATCTCGGCCGAGAGCCCGTGGTTTCTGGCCTTTCGTCGCGGGGAAGCTCCGTACACGGCGTACTTCATCACCGTGGAACCGGGCACCGACCTCTCCGCCGTGGTGCGCCCGCGCACGCATCCGCTGCTGACGCCGGTGGCGACGAGCCGCGGCATCGAACACGTGTGGACGACCTTCAGCGCCGACCAGGTTGACCTCAACTACGCGTCGCCGGCACTGCTGTTCGAAATCCTCGACACGCTGCTCTTTTATGTCGAACAGGGAGCACAACTAATCCGCCTCGATGCGATCGGCTTCCTGTGGAAGGAGATCGGGACGTCGTGCCTGCACCTGCCGAAGGCGCACGCGCTGATCAAGGCGATGCGCGCCCTGCTGGACGAGGTTGCGCCGGAGGTGCTGCTGGTGACGGAGACCAACGTGCCGCATCGCGAGAACATCAGCTATTTCGGCGACGGCTACGACGAGGCGCAGATGGTCTACAACTTCACGCTGCCGCCGCTGACGCTGCACGCCTTTGCCACGCAGAATGCCACCGCGCTCGCCGACTGGGCAGAGACGCTAGCGGCGCCCTCCGACCAGACCACCTTCTTCAACTTCATGGCCTCGCACGACGGCATCGGCCTGCGCCCGCTGGAGGGCATTCTGGCCCCGGACGCGGTAGCTGCGCTGGCCGAGCGGGCGCAACGTCACGGCGGCTTTGTCAACTACCGGAACAACCCCGACGGCAGCCAGAGTCCCTACGAACTGAACATCGTCTATTTCGATGCGCTCAACGACCCGGCGGCGGACGAGCCGATTGCGCGCCAGGTCGATCGCTTTATGGCCAGCCAGGCGATCCTGCTGAGTATGGCGGGCGTACCGGGCGTCTATGTGCATAGCCTCTTTGGCAGCCGCAACTGGCGCGAAGGCGTGGCGCAGACGGGGCAAAATCGCACGATCAACCGGCGCAAATTCGAGCGCGCCGACCTCGAGGCGGAGTTACTGGACCCGTCGTCCATCCGCCACCAGGTCTTTCACCGCTACCGGCGGCTCATCGTGGCACGCACGGGCGAACGGGCCTTCCACCCGCAGGGGGCGATGCAGGTCGTGCGGCTCAGCCCGGCGCTCTTCAGCTACGTGCGCGTTGCGCCGGATGAGAGCATCCGCGTGCTGTGCCTGCACAACGTCACCGACAGCGAACAGGCCGTGACGGTCGACCTGGAAGCGCTGGGCTTCCGTGGGGCCGGTTCGCTTGTCGACCTGATCAGCGGCGAGGAGATCATCCCCGGCGGCACGACGATCGACCTGACGCTGCCGCCCTACGGCGTCTACTGGCTGCGCGGCGCCTAGACACTCACCCCCTTCACCGGCAATTGCCGAGGCACAAGGAGCCTCACCCATGGCATTCGAGCCCAGTATTCTCGCCCGCAACCCGGCGGCACGGCGCCGGTACCTGGATATCATGCAGGCGGCATTGGACGCCGTCGATCCGTACGCGGCGGTGCGGGCGCATCTGCGCGTCGCGGATGGAACCTTGTGGGCCGGCGATCGCCCGTTTGCATTGAACGCGTTGCAGCGGATCGTCGTCATCGGCGCGGGCAAGGCCGGCGCGCCCATGGCGCGTGCGGTCGAGGATGTGCTGGGCGACGCAATTGCCGCCGGCTTAGTCGTGGTCAAACAGGGACACGGCGCGCCGACCGCGCGCATCGAGATCGTCGAGGCCAGGCACCCACTTCCGGATGAGGCGGGCGTTGCGGCCGGCGCGCGTGTGCTCGACCTGGCGGCGAGTGCGGGCGCCGATGACCTGGTGCTGGCGCTGATCTCCGGCGGCGGATCGGCGCTGATGGAGGCGCCGGCCGGCATCTCGCTCGCCGACCTGCAAGCCATGACCGATGCGCTGCTGGCGTGCGGCGCCACCATCAACGAGATCAACTGTCTGCGCAAGCACATGAGCCGGGTCAAGGGCGGCCAGCTTGCCCGCGCGGCGAGCCCGGCCGCGCTGGTCACGCTGGTGCTGAGCGACGTCGTGGGCAGCCCGCTCGACGTCATCGCCAGCGGTCCCACCGTGCCGGACACGGGTACCTGGGCGGATGCGTGGGCCGTCGTCGAGAAGTATGCGCTGGCGGAATCGCTGCCCGCGGCGGTGATGGTGCGGCTGTGCGCCGGCGTGCGCGGCGAAGTGCCCGACACGCCGAAAGCGGGCGACCCGATCTTCGCCCGCGCCACAACGCAGATCGTCGGCGACAACCGGGTGGCAGCACTGGCCGCGTGCCGGCGCGCGCAGGAACTCGGCTACCACGCGTTGCTGCTCACCACCTATCTGGAAGGCGAGGCACGCGAGGTGGCGAAGCTGGTTGTGGCGCTGGCTCGCGAAGTGGTCGCCGGTGGGCAGCCGGTGCCGGCGCCGGCCTGTCTCATCCTCGGCGGCGAGACGACGGTGACGCTGGGCAGCGCGCCGGGCACGGGCGGCCGCAATCAAGAGCTGGCGCTGGCGGCAGCGCTGGGCATTGCCGGCCGTGAGCGGATCACGATTGCCTCCCTGGCCACCGACGGCAGCGACGGGCCCACGGACAGCGCCGGCGGGCTGGTCGACGGCGCCACGGTCAAGCTGGGCGAAGCGTCCGGCCTGGATGCCGACGCCATGTTGCGGCGCCACGACGCCTACCCGTACCTGCGCGCCACGGGCGACCTGCTCGTCAGCGGTCCGACGCAAACGAATGTCAACGACCTGGTCTTCGTCTGGGTG
>WBZU01003057.1_pt1 | contig 11174 bp, 8 predicted proteins | sample 5204311 | NCBI WGS metagenome assembly WBZU01 (sample SAMN12344359, study PRJNA552823) | activated sludge metagenome | biome: Activated sludge suspended growth; feature: Nitrification reactor; material: Wastewater; isolation source: activated sludge from nitrification reactor of wastewater treatment... | reverse complement strand
GTCTCGACGGCCACGCCGTTCAGGGCGATGGCCCGCTCGATGGCCGCCGTCGTCATCGGCAGCAGCCCGAGTTGGGCGGCGACACCGGTCAGGAAGACGTTGACCATCGTGTCGTCGCCCAGCAGCCCGCGCACCAGGCGGCCGGCATCGACGAAGTGCTGGGCACGGGTTGCGGCGGTCAACCGCTCGGTCACCGTAGCTGGGTACGCCAGCGACGGGTTCGTGACCATCGATCCCGTCGGCGTCTCTGCCCGGTTGGCTACGAGCACCGTGCGCCGGGCGTTGGCGGCGCCGATCTGGCGGTCGCTGCCGGCGACGAGTTGGTCGAACGCCACGAGCACGTCGACCGATCCGGCGCTCGCGCGATTGCTGGGCGAGGGATCCTGGCGGGACACGACGAGATCGCTCACCACCGGGCCGGCCTTCTGCGACAGGCCTGTCTGGTCGAGCCCCCTGACGGTCAGGCCGTCGAGCATCGCCGCCGTACCCAGCACCTGGCTGACGGTGACCACGCCGGTGCCACCGATCCCGCTGAGGCGGATGGTGACCTGGTCGGCATCGGCCACCGGCGGCGTGGGCAGATGGGATGGTGGCTGGGCGACGGCCTGCCGTGGTGGGCCGCCGGCCGCCACGGTCACCGTGGCGAACGCCGGGCAGTCACCCTCCATGCAGGTGAGGTCGTGGTTGCAGGAGTGCTGGTCGATGGCCGTCTTGCGACCGTAGGGGGTCTGGACCGGCTGCACGGAGAGGCAGTTGCTGCGGTCGGCGCAGTCGCCGCAGCCCTCGCAGACCCGCTCGTTGATGACCACCCGGAACCGCGGCCGTTCGGCGGCGCCCCGCTTGCGGTCCCGGCGCTTCTCGGCGGCGCAACGCTGGTCGTGGATCAGCACCGTGCATCCCGGCACGCCGGCCAGCACCGTCTGAGCCTCCAGCAGCCGGCTGCGACCCCACACCGCCACTCCGGCTGGGAGATCCACCTGGCGGTAGCGGTGTGGCTCGTCGGTGGTGATCAGCACCCGGCTGGCGCCTTCGGCCACGAGGGCGCTGGCCAGGTGAGGGACGTCCATCGCGCCCACGGCGTCCTGGCCGCCGGTCATGGCGACGGCGCCGTTGAAGAGGATCTTGTAGGTGATGTTCACCTTGGCCGCCACCGCGGCGCGGATGGCCAGCCAGCCGCTGTGGGCCAACGTCCCGTCGCCCAGGTTCTGGACCAGGTGCTCCTCGCCGACGAAGGGCGCCATGCCGATCCACGGCGCGCCCTCCGACCCCATCGCCCCGACGCCGATGATCGTGCCCACCCGCTCGGGTTCCATGAACAGCGTCATCGTGTGGCAGCCAATGCCGGCGCCCACCAGGGTGCCGGGCGGCACGGCGGTGGAGGTGTTGTGTGGGCAGCCGCTGCAGAAGTACGGGGTGCGCTCGACCGTCAGCGGGATCATCGCCGGCCGGGCCGGCGGCAGGGGGGCGAGCCGTTCGGGCGCCAGGCGGCTGGCCAGGCGGGGCCGCAGCGCGGCGGCGATCGTGTCGGCGGGAAGCGTGCCGTAGCGGGCGAACAGCGGCGAGCCGTCGGGGCCCGACTTGCCGTGGATCAAGGGCCGGTCGGCCAGCGGGTACAGGGCGTCGCGGACGGTGCCCTCCAGCGTCGGCTGCTTCTCCTCGACGACGATCACCTCGGCCAGGCCGCCGGCGAACTCTCGCAGTTGGGCCGGGTCCAGTGGCGACAGCAGCCCGACCTGGAACAGCCGCAGCCCGGCGGCACGCAACTCGTCGTCGCTGCCCAACCCCAACACGGCCAGCGCGGCCCGGGTCTCCCGGTAGGTGTGACCACCGGCAACGATGCCCAACCAGTCCGCCGGGCTGCGGACACGCACAGCGTTCAAGCCGTTGGCCACGCCGTACTGCCTGGCCATCTCCGCCTTGACGGTGTGCAGTTGCCGTTCGAGGTCGAGGGTGTCGGGCGTCAGCAGCCGGCCGGTCGGCTGCGGCGCCCAGACTCGGCCATCGATCTCGATCACCGGGATCACCGGTTCGAACCGTTCGTCGAGCAGATCCACCGTGCCGGTCCCATCGGCTACCGAGTCGACGACGATGATCGCCGCCCACAGCCCGCTGGCCCGGGACAGGGCGACGGCGTGCCGGCCGAGGTCGACGGCCTCTTGGACGTCACCCGGAAGCAGCACGGGCAGTTGGAGGTCACGCAGCGCGGCGTCACTGGCCGACGGGATCGTGCTGCTCTTGGCCCCCGGGTCGTCTCCCACCAGGGCGACGGCGCCACCCCGCGGCGAGGTGCCGGCGAACATCGCATGGCGGATCGCGTCACCGGCCCGGTCGAGGCCGGGCCCCTTGCCGTACCACACCCCGATCACGCCGTCGACGCGCCGCGAGGCGATGGTGGACACCAGCTGGGCGCCCATGACCGCGCCGGCGGCCAACTCCTCGTTCACTGCCGGTTGGGCGATCATCGTCAGGCCGTCGCGGCCGGCCTGCAGGGCGGCCGCTGCCGCGTCACGGTCGTAGTTCGCCAGCGGGCTGCCCGGGTAACCGGTGACGTAGGCCGCGGTGTTCCAACCCCGGCGGCGATCGGCGCGCAGCTGGGCGACGGGCAGGCGGGCGAGGGCCTGTGACCCGCTGACGAAGACCCGTCCGCTGTCCGCCCGGTACCGGTCGGCCAGTTCGTACGTGTCGATCAAGGCCACCGGCGAGCGGTCCCGGCGCGTGCCTCCACCGACTCGAGCCAGGCGCCCCCGCCATCGCCGGACCGAGTCGTCATCGACGGGACTCTAGTGATCGTGCCGCACCGCCGCGGTCGCTCCCGCCGGCGGATGCCAAGCTTGGGTCGATGGCAGCGGGATCCACACCGGCGACGGAGGCGTTGGCGCGCGCCGGGATCAGCTTCGGGCTGCACCGCTTCGACCATGAGCCGTCGGCGCAGGGGTACGGGTTGGCCGCGGCTGCGGCCATCGGCGCCGACCCGGACCGGGTGTTCAAGACGCTGGTCATCCTGGCCGACGGTGACCCGGCGGTCGCCGTCGTCCCGGTGAGCTGCCAGCTGGCGCTGCGCCAGGTGGCCGGCGCACTGGGCGCCAAGCGGGCCGAGATGTGCCCGGTGGAGCACGCCGAGCGGATCACCGGGTACGTGGCCGGCGGGATCAGCCCGTTCGGCCAGCGCAGGAGGCTGCCAACCGTCATCGACGAGACCTGCGTGCTGTGGGACACCGTGTTCGTCAGTGGTGGGCGGCGCGGCCTCGACCTGGAGGTGGCGCCGGACGATCTGGTGGGTCTGCTGCAGGCCACCGTGGCGGCGATCGCCGCGCCGTAGGCGTCTTAGCGGCGGCGCAGGTTGGTGGGCTGGCGCCACCGCGGTTCTGGGGCGGGCGGGGGCCGCTTCGGCCGGCGGCGCACGGCGGCGTCGATCCTGGCCACGCGGGTGCGGGCCAGCGGATGGCTGGTGGAGCTCACCGCGTGGTCGTCCTGCACGGCGGCCACACGGCGCAGCGCGCTGGCCAGTTCGGCGCCGAAGCCCATGTTCACCGCCCGGCTGTCGGCCTGGTACTCCGAATGGCGCCCCACCCGGTTGGCGATGGCCGTGCTGGCCAGCAGCCCGGCCAGGAACACCCACGACACCGCCATCAGGATCAGGCTCACCAGGCGGCCGAGGACCCCGGGAATGGACGACTCGCGGGTGAACGAGCGGGTGGCCGCGGTGGCCACGTTGCGCAGGAAGAACCCGATGCGCGCCAGGATCCGGATCGGCAGGCTCAACCAGTGGCCGATGGTCAGGGCCAGGGTGTGCATGCCCAGGTGATGGCTCAACTCGTGGGCCAGGACGCCGGCGAGTTCGTCACGCGGCAGGGATTGCAGGGCGAAGGTGGTCACCACCACCAGGTGCCCGCCACAGGCGAAGGCGTTGAGCTCGTCGGAGGGCAGGACCATCACCATGTAGCGCGAGTTGCGCATCCGGTTGCGCTGCAGCACCGATCGCCATGCCGTCTCCAGCCGGGCGGTCTCGTCGGGTGTCGGTCGCCGGGCGCCCAGCAGCGGGCCCAGCACGAACCGCTGGACCGGGCGGAAGAACAGCAGCACGCCGAGCGCCAGGTAGCCGGCGGCGAACCACACGAAGCCGACCTTCCACCAGATCCTGGCGATCAGCCAGAACACGGCGAGGGCCAGCAGCCACACGGGGACGAGTGCCAGCACCGGTAGCACCGCGGCTGACGCCGAACGTTCCAGCCTGCGGCCACCGCGACTCACGGGCGACAGTCCATCATCGCCCACGACACGGGTCAATCGTCGCACGACATTCCCCCAGCCGCTGCGATACTGGCGCGATGACTGCTCCGATTCTTCCTGGCGCCGAGCCCATGTCCCACGTCAGTTCGGGGACCGCCGGCGCGCTGGTCCTGCACGGTTTCACCGGTAACCCGTCGTCGATGCGTGGCGTTGCCGACGCCTTCGCCGCTGCCGGGTTCCACGTGGAGCTGCCCCGCCTCCCGGGCCACGGCACGGTGGTGGAGGAGATGCTCCCCACCCGCTGGGCTGACTGGCTGGGCGAGGCCGAGGCCGCACTGGCTCGGTTGCGCGAGCGGGCCGAGCAGGTGGTGGTGGTCGGGCTCAGCATGGGCGGCACGCTGACGCTGACCCTCGGCGCCAATCACCCCGATCTCGCCGGGTTGATCTGCGTCAACCCCGCCGCCCAGCCCCAGCCCGACGAGGTCGTGGCCATGGTCACCGACTTCATCGACCAGGGCATGGAGGTGATGCCGGGGATCGGTAGTGACATCGCCGACCCCGACACCAAGGAGATCGCCTACGACAGCACCCCGCTGCGCGCCCTGCTGTCGCTGGCCCAGGACGGTCTTGCACCACTCGCCCAGCGGTACCCGCAGATGCGGATCCCGCTGCTGGTGATGACGTCGCCGCAGGATCACGTGGTGGACCCGGGCCAGAGCGAGTTCCTGGCCGCCAGCTACGCAGGCCCGGTGGAGCGGATCTCCTTGGAGCGCAGCTACCACGTCGCCACCCAGGACTACGACAAGGACCTGATCGTCGAGTCCGCGGTCGAGTTCGCCCGACGCGTCACTGCGTGATCGCCGCCATTCCCAGCCCGTCGTCGGGCATCCTCCACCTCGGGCCGCTGCCCATCCACGCCTACGGGCTGATGATCGCCCTCGGGGTGCTGGCCGCGGTGTGGCTGATGGGGCGGCGCGTCGAGGCGGCCGGCACGGCCACCGCCGAGGACGTCAGCTACATGGCCGTGCGGGCGGTGATCGCCGGGGTGATCGGCGCCCGGCTGTATCACGTGATCACCGACTGGGAGAAGTTCTCCCACGATCTCGGGCGGATCCCGCAGATCTGGAAGGGGGGCCTGGGGATTCCCGGCGGAGTCCTGGCAGGAACGCTGGTGGGTCTGTGGGCGATGCGCCAGCGGGGTCGCTCCGTGGCCGCGATGCTGACGGCCGGCGCGCCGGCGGTGCCGCTGGCCCAGGCCATCGGGCGGATCGGCAACTGGTTCAACCAGGAGTTGTTCGGCAGGCCGACGACGCTGCCCTGGGCGCTGAAGATCCACGACGACCACCTTCCCGCCGGCTACCCGTCAGGCACCACGTTCCATCCCACCTTCTTGTACGAGGTGCTGTGGAACCTGGCGCTGTGCGGTGTGCTGGTGCTCATCGACCGCCGCGTGCGGCTGCGCCCGGGGAGGCTGTTCGCCGTCTACGTGCTGGGCTACGGCATCGGCCGGTTCTGGATCGAAGGGCTGCGCATCGACCCGGCCAAGTCCGGCGGCGGCCTGCGCCTCAACCAGTGGATGGCGCTGGCCATCGCCGCCGGCGCGGCGGCCTTCCTGGCAATCGACTGGTTCCGCCACCGCACCACCCCGGCCGGGCCGCCTGCGGAACCGGCCGCCTAGCCCCAGGTGTGCACGGGGGCGTTGCTGTGCATCAGCGCCCGGTAGTCGGCCAGGATCGCCCGCAGCACGGCGATGCGATCCGCCGCGGCGTCGCCTCGGCGCTGGGTCCACTGCCGGGCCCACCACTCGGCGCCGTTGGTGGCGTTCATGCACCGGCCCTCGATGACCCCGAGGTAGCGGTCGGCGGCTGAGCGATCGACCCCCCACGACTCCAGGCCGGCGTAGGCCATCGGCAGCAGGCGGCGCAGCACCAACTCGGTGACGGGAACCTGACCAGCGCCTGGCCAGTACATCTCCGCGGCGATGCCGCGGAGAGCGCCGACGGTGAAGTTCTCCTCGGCGGTGGCGAAGGAGAGCTGTGACCACACCGGGCGGTCCTGCTCGGCCAGGGTGCGGACCAGGCCAAAGTAGAACGCGGCGTTGGCCACCATGTCCACCACGGTGGGGCCGGCCGCCAGCACCCGGTTCTCCACTCGCAGGTGCGGCACGCCCCCGACCACGTCGTACACCTGGCGGTTCCAGCGGTAGATCGTCCCGTTGTGCAGGCGCAGTTCGGGCAGCGTCGGCACGCCGCCGGCCTCGAGGGTGGCCAGCGGATCTTCATCGGACACGATGGGCAGCAGCGCCCCGAAGTAGCGGACGTTCTCCTCGAACAGGTCGAACACGCTGTTGATCCAGCGCTCACCGAACCACACCCGCGGCCGGACACCCTGGGCCTTGAGCTCGTCGCTGCGGGTGTCGGTGGCCTGCTGGAACAGCGGGACGCGCGTCTCCCGCCAGAGCTGCCGACCGAACAGGAACGGAGCATTGGCCCCCAGGGCCAGCTGGATACCGGCACTGGCCTGCGCCGCGTTCCAGTAGGCGGCGAAGTTCTCCGGGCTGGCCTGGACGTGCAGCTGGAAGCTGGTGCAGGCTGCCTCCGGGAGGATCGAATCGGCGGTGGTGACCAGGTGGTCCACGCCGTCGATGTCCAGGGCCAGGTCCTCGCCGCGTGCCGCCAGGATCTGCTCACCGAGCAGCCGGTACCGCGGGTTGGGCGAGATCGAGTCCCAGGTCATGTGTGACTGGCGCAGTGTGGGCAGCACGCCGATCATGACCAGGTGGGCCCCGATCTGCGCGGCGCGGCGCTCGGCCTCGTTCAGGCTGGCCCGCAGGCCCGTCTCGTAGTCGGTCAACCCGCCGCCGGCGATGCGGCGCGGCGGGACGTTGAACTCCAGGTTGAACTGGCCCAGTTCGGTCTGGAACAGCGGATCGGCGATGGCCTCCAGGGCCTCCATGTTCTTCAGCGCCGGATCGCCCGCCTCGTCCACCAGGTGCAGTTCCACCTCCAGGCCGGTCAATGGATCGGTGGTGTCGAAGTGCGAGGCGCTGAGCATCTGCGCAAAGGTGTCCAGGCAGCGATGGACCTTGGCCCGGAACGCGGCGCGGTCGGCGCCGGTGAACTGCTGTGCGGCGACTTCTTCCCCCATCGCCGCGATCGTAGGTGACACCGCTCCATAGACTTGACCCTCGTGTCCGAACGCATCTCCGAAGCCGACGTGGTCAAGGTGGCGCGGTTGGCCCGGCTGAATCTGACCGGCGACGAGGTGCAGCGGATGACCGCTCAACTCGGCGGCATGTTGGAACACTTCGCCGACGTCGACGCGCTTGACCTGGCCGACACCGAGCCCATGACTCAGCCCTACCCGCTGGTCAACGTGCTGCGCGAGGACGTGATTCGGCCGTCGCTCGACCGGGCCGAGGTGCTCGCCGCCGCCCCCGCGGCCGAGGATGGCCGGTTCCGTGTCCCGCCGGTGATCGGCCTGGAGGAGTGATGGGCGCAGTGATGGGCGGAGTGATGGGCGGGATCCGTGATCAGGCCGCGGCCGTGCGTGCCGGGCAGGCGCGCGCCGCCGACCTGCTGGAGGCCAACCTGGCCGCCATCGACGCCCGCGAGCCGGAGATCCACGCCTTCAACCTGGTGCTGACCGAACGGGCCCGTGCCGATGCCGCGACCGTGGATGCCGCGGTGGCCGACGGTCGAGATCCGGGTCCGCTCGCCGGTGTCACCGTGGCCCTGAAGGACAACATGTGCACGCGCGGGATCCCCACGACGTGCTCGTCGAAGATCCTCGAGGGCTGGACGCCGCCGTATGACGCCACGGTGGTCACCGCCTTGCGCCGGGCCGGCGCGGTCGTGGTGGGCAAGACCAACCTCGACGAGTTCGCCATGGGATCCAGCACCGAGAACAGCGCCTTCGGGCCGACACGCAACCCACTGGACACCACCCGGGTGCCCGGTGGCAGCAGCGGTGGCAGCGCTGCCGCTGTGGCGGCCGGGTTCAGCGCCTTCAGCCTGGGCAGCGACACCGGCGGCTCCATCCGCCAGCCGGCCGCGCTGTGTGGCGTGGTGGGCGTCAAGCCAACGTACGGCTACGTCAGCCGCTACGGCCTGGTGGCCTTCGCCAGCAGCCTCGACCAGATCGGGCCCTTTACCCGCACCGTCGAGGACGCGGCGATGGTCCTGGACGTGATCGGCGGGCACGACCCACTGGACTCGACGTCGATCCCCGAAGCGCATCCGTCACTGGTCGGCGCCATCGGCCAGGACGTGGCCGGGTTGCGGGTCGGGCGGATCACCGATCTGCCAGAGGGCGCCGACCCCGACGTCGCCGAGCGCCTCGAGGTCGCCTTCGACACGCTGCGCGCCGCGGGGGCCACGATCGTCGACGTCCAGGTCCCGGCGTTCACCTTCGGGCTCACCGCCTACTACCTGATCGCCCCGGCCGAGGCCAGCAGCAACCTGGCCCGCTACGACGGCGTGCGCTACGGCCTGCGGGTGGACGCCGCCGACACGAACGCGATGTACGGCCTGACCCGTGAGGCCGGCTTCGGCGACGAGGTCAAGCGGCGCATCATGCTGGGCACCTACGCCCTGTCCGCCGGGTACTACGACGCCTACTACGGCAAGGCCCTGAAGGTCCGCCGGTTGATCCACGACGACTTCGAGCGCGCCTATCGGAGCGCCGACGTGCTCCTGACCCCGGCGTCGCCCAGCGTGGCCTTTCCCTTCGGGGCCAAGGGTGACAACCCGCTGGCCATGTACCTGTGCGACGTGTACACGATCCCCACCAACCTGGCCGGGCACCCGGGCATGAGCGTGCCGTTCGGCACCGGGGCCGACGGCCTGCCGGTGGGAATCCAGGTCCTTGCCGGGACCCTGAACGAGCCGGCCATGTTCCGTGCCGCCGCGGCACTGGAACGCTCCGCCAGCGGAGGCGCGGCATGAGCGCGATCGACGGCCTGCCGGGGGACTGGCAGATGGTGGTGGGCCTGGAGGTCCACGTCGAACTGGCCACCGCCACCAAGCTGTTCTCCGCCAGCGCCAACCGCTTCGGCGACTCGCCGAACACCAACATCGACCCCGTGACGCTGGGGCTTCCCGGCGCCCTGCCCGTGCTCAACCGCCAGGCGGTGGAGTTGGCCATGCGCATCGGCGCGGCCCTGAACTGCACCATCCAGCCGTGCACGTTTCACCGCAAGAACTACTTCTACCCGGACATGCCCAAGGCATACCAGATCAGCCAGTACGACCAGCCGCTGAACGTCGACGGCCATCTCGACCTTCCCGACGGGACGCGCATCGGCATCGAGCGCGCCCACCTGGAAGAGGACACGGGCAAGAGCACGCACCTCGGCGGCGCCGGCGGGCGGATCCATGGCAGCGATTACTCGCTGATCGACTTCAACCGGGCGGGCGTGCCGCTGGTCGAGATCGTCAGCCGCCCGGACATCCGCAACGCCGAGCAGGCCCGCCAGTACGTCAACGAGCTGCGCGCCATCCTGGTGGCGGTCGGCGCCAGCGACGCCAAGATGGAGGAAGGCAGCATGCGCTGTGACGCCAACGTCAGCGTCCACCTTCCGGGTACTCCCTTCGGGACGCGCTGCGAGATCAAGAACGTCAACAGCGTGCGCAGCCTCGGCCGGGCGATCGAGTACGAGGCCCGCCGGCAGATCGACCTGCTGGAGAGCGGCGACCGGGTGGTGCAGCAGACCCGCCACTGGGACGAGACCGACGGGCGCACGCACACCCTGCGCTCGAAAGAGGACGCCGACGACTACCGCTACTTCCTGGAGCCCGACCTGGTGCCGCTGGCGCCGTCGGCCGAGTGGGTGCAGGCCGTCCGTGACGCCCTGCCGATGCTGCCGGGCGCCCGGCGGGCCCGGCTTGCCGCGGCCAGCGGTGTGGCGCCGGACAGCGAGGCGGCGATGGTGGTGGTCGAGCGCGGTCAAGACGACTACGTGCTGGCCGTAGGCGAGGCCGGCGGCGACGTGGCCCGAGCCCTGGTCCATGTCAAGGAGGCCTACGCCGAGCAGGGGTCCGAGCCATCCGTTCCTGCCGTCGATCTCGCCGCCCTCACCACGCTGGAGACCCGCGGCACGCTGACGGCGACGCAGGCCAAGGCGGTCCTGGCAGAGCTGGTGGCCAACGGCGGAGGCGACCCGGGCGCCATCGCCGCCGCCAGGGGGTTCGAGGCGATGGACAGCGGCGCGCTGGAGGCCATGGTCGATCAGGTCATCGCCGATCAGGCCGATGCCTGGGCCAAGTTCTGCGCGGGTGAGGGCAAGGCGATGGGCGCCCTCGTGGGTGCGGTGATGAAGGCCAGCCAGGGCAAGGCCGACGGGAAAGCCGTGACCGCGCTGCTCAACGCCCGTCGGGGCTGACCTCAGCCGCCCGGTCTGACCCCGCGGTCCGATCGGTTCCTGCGGCCTGGCAGGCTGGCTGCGTGCACACCAGACACGGAACCGGTGGAGCGGTGGCGTCGGCCGACGCGCTGGCCACGGCCGCCGGCGTGGCGATCCTGCGCCATGGCGGAAATGCCGTCGACGCAGCGATCGCCACCAACGCAGCCATCGCCGTGACCGGGCCGCACCTGTGCGGGATGGGCGGGGACCTGTTCGCCCTCGTCCACCACGACGGTGCGGTTGCCTGCCTCAACGCCAGCGGGCGGGCCGCCAGCGGGGCCGACGGTGACGCACTGCGCCGTGCCGGGCACACCGAGGTGCCGCTGCGCCACGAGATCGGCGCGGTCACCGTGCCGGGCTGTGTGGACGGGTGGGTAGCGCTGCATGCCAGGTTCGGCTCGATGCCACTGGCCGCCGTGCTCGCCCCGGCGATCGGCCTCGCCCGGGGCGGGTTCCCCGCCAGCGCGCTGCTGACCCGGTCCCTGCAGATGGTCGACGCCCAGGGCACGCAGCACCTCGCCGAGTTGGCTACCCAGGCCAC
>WBZU01003056.1_pt1 | contig 11178 bp, 8 predicted proteins | sample 5204311 | NCBI WGS metagenome assembly WBZU01 (sample SAMN12344359, study PRJNA552823) | activated sludge metagenome | biome: Activated sludge suspended growth; feature: Nitrification reactor; material: Wastewater; isolation source: activated sludge from nitrification reactor of wastewater treatment... | reverse complement strand
AGTACCGCGATGCCGAGCAGCGCAATGAAGCCCACCGACGCCGGAACCGAGAGGTACTCGCCCGAGATCCACAGCGCAAATACGCCGCCGATCAGCGCGAAGGGGATGTTCGCAAACACCAGCGCAGCCTGTCGCATGGAAGCGAAAGTCGCGAACAGCAACCCGAATATCATCAGCATCGCTACCGGCACGACAGTCGCGAGGCGGGCTGCGGCGCGCTGCTGATTCTCGAACTGGCCGCCCCACTCCATGCGGTAGCCGGCCGGCAGTTCGACCTCGCCCGCCACCTTCGCCCTGGCCTCCTCCACGAACCCGACCAGATCCCGATCGCGCACATTGGCCTGCACCAGCACCATGCGCTGGGCGTTCTCGCGATCCACCTTTACCGGACCGTCGACCCGTTCGAGGCGCGCGATGCTGGCGAGCGGCACGCTTTGCCCATCCGGCAGGGTCAGGTTCATCGCGGCAAAGCGCGCGGGCGATGCGCGCACGGAATCGTCGCCACGCAGCAGCAGCGGCGTGCGCCGTCCCGCCTCGACCACGATGCCGACCGGCTCGCCTTCGAGCTGCGTGCGCAACGCCGCACCGATCTCTTCCACATTGAAGCCGAGGCGTCCGGCCGCGAGCCGGTCGATCGCGACGCGGTAGTAGAGCACCCCTTCGTTCTTGAGCGTAAGCACGTCTTCGGCGCCGCGCAGCGTCTTCAGCGATGCCACTGTCTGCTCCGCCAATGAGTTGAGCGTCGACAGGTCGTTGCCGAAGATCTTGATCGCCAGGTCGCCGCGAGCGCCGGTCAGCATCTCGGAGACGCGCATGTCGATCGGCTGCGTGAATGCGTATGCGACGCCGGGAAAATCGGCCATCACCTTGCGCAGTTCGTCGAGCAGCCAGGCTTTGTCGTCAACGCGCCACTCGCTGCGCGGCTTCAGAACGAGAAACGAATCCGTCTGGTTGAGCCCCATCGGGTCGAGACCGAGCTCATCCGAGCCGGCACGGGCGACGATGCGCGTCACCTCGGGCACCCGTTCCAATACCGCACGCTGCACCTGAAGATCCGTCGCGGCCGTCTGCTCGATGCTGATGGAAGGCAGCTTCTCGAGCTGCATGATGATGTCGCCCTCGTCCATGCCCGGCATGAAGGTCTTCCCGATCAGCGAGTACAGCGCGATCGTCGCGCCGAGCGCCAGCAACGCCATGACAATCACCACGCGCGCGTGCGCCAGCGACCAGTCGAGTACCGGGCGATAGAGGCGAAGCGCAAGGCGCACCAGCCACGGATCGCCGTGGCCCACCTTACCCAGCAGGTACGACGCCAGCACCGGGATAACTGTCAGCGAAAGCAGCAGCGATGTGGCAAGCGCAAACACGATCGATAGCGCAACCGGAATGAACAGCTTGCCTTCGAGCCCCTGCAGGGTCAGCAGCGGCAGGAAAACCAGGATGATGATGACAATGCCCGACACCACCGGCACGGTCACTTCGCGCACCGCGCGATAGACGACATGCAGCCGGGGCAGTCGCGCACCGTCGTGCGCCTGTGCGTGCGCGAGGTGCGTGACGATGTTTTCCACCACCACGACGGCGGCATCGACCAGCATGCCGATCGCAATGGCCAGGCCACCGAGACTCATCAGATTCGCGCTCATGCCGAATCGCTGCATCAGCACGAAGGTACCGAGCGCCGCAAGCGGCAGGATCAGCGCGACCACCAGCGCCGCGCGCAGGTTGCCCAGGAACAGCACCAGCAGTACCAGTACCAGCACGATGGCTTCGCCCAGCGCCTTCGACACCGTGCCCACCGCGCGTTCGACGAGGCTGCCGCGATCGTAGAACACCTGCGTGGTGACGCCGGGGGGCAGACTCGGCGCCAGTTCCACCAGCTTGGCGCGCACGCTATCCACCACCTGCCGTGCATTGGCGCCGCGCAGTCCGAGCACCAGACCTTCCACTGCCTCGCCGCGCCCGTCCTGCGTCACCGTTCCGTAGCGCGTCAGGCTGCCGATGCGCACCCGCGCCACGTCGCCGACGCGCACCGGGCCGCCGTCGCGCCGCTCGATCACGATCTGGCGCAGATCCTCCTCGGTGCGCACGCTGCCCTCGGTTCGCACCAGGAGCGTCTCCTCGCCCGCGGTCAGCCGCCCTGCCCCATCGTTGCGATTGTTGCTCTCGAGGGTCGACTTCAACTGCGAGATCGAGATGCCGCGCGCCGCCAGCGCAGCCAGATCGGGCACCACTTCGAAACTGCGTACCTCGCCGCCGAGGGCATTCACATCTGCCACGCCGGGCAGCGTCCGCAATGCCGGCCGGATCACCCAGTCGAGCAGGCTGCGCCGCTCGGCGAGCGACAAGGGGCCTTCGACGGTGAACATGAACATTTCGCCCAGCGGGGTCGTGATCGGCGCCAAACCACCGGTCGCATTCGTCGGCAGATCACGTGCGATGCCCGCAAGCCTTTCGGCCACCTGCTGGCGCGCCCAGTAGATATCGGTGCGGTCCTCGAAATCGATCGTGATGTCGGCAATCGCATACTTGGACACCGAACGCAGCACTCGCTTGTTCGGAATGCCGAGCATTTCCAGTTCGATCGGCGTGACGATGCGACTTTCGACCTCCTCGGGCGTCATGCCCGGCGCCTTCATGATGATCTTGACTTGCGTCGTCGACACATCGGGAAAGGCATCGATCGGCAATTGCCTGAACGCCGCGGCACCGGCGGCCACGAGCAGCGCAGCCAGGCCCAACACCAGCAGCCGATGCGTAAGGGCGAACTGAACCAGTCGCGCGACCATCATTCGGCCCCGATGCCCGACAGACGCGCCTTGAGCGCCGCGACTCCGCGTACCGCGATGCGCTCGTCGCCACGCAAGGTGCCGGTCAGAGTCCCCAACGACCCCGTCGCCGTTTCGCTCGTAACGGTTACCGGCGTGGCGACAAATCCCCGCTCACTCCGCACGAAGACCACGCTCCTGCCGTCGATGCGCACGATGGCGGCGGACGGTATGGCAAAAGCGCCGCGCGCCTGTTCCTCGCCAGTCGCGATGACGACCTCGACCATCTGTCCGGGCATCAGCGACGCTGCGCCCCGCGTGATCTCGGCCCGCACGCGCACCGTCTGGTTGGCATCGACGTTGCGGCCGATCGAAATGATCCGGCCACTCGCCTGCTCGGCCGGAACGGTTGCCGCTGCTCCGACGCGAACGCGGGCCAGTGACGATACCGGCGCCTGGATTTCCAGCCACAGCGGTTCGAGCTTCGCCAGCCGGAACATCGCGGTGGCGGCATCGACGCGCGCCCCGATGGCCACCATCTGTTCCAGTATCACGCCGTCGGCCGGCGCCCGCACCTCGATCGCGGCGCCCTGCGCCTGCCCCGACGCCAGACGAGCGATGGCGCCCTCCGGGACACCGGCCAGATGCAACGCCTGCCTGCGCTCGGTCAGGACCGCGCTCGCCTCTGCATGCTGTCCGCGCGTCGCGCGCAGGCGGCTTTCGGCGATGATGCCGTCACGGTACAGCGCTTCGTCGCGCTGCAGGTTGTCGGCAGCGAGTTGCGCCTGAACCGAGGCCTGGACAAAGCCGCGCTGAAGTTCCGCGAGTGCAGGGCTGAGTATGCGCGCGAGCACCTGGCCGGCGCGAACGCTGCCATTGACCGCCACGGGAATGCGCTCGACAAGTCCCGCCACCGGCGCCGCGACCAGATGTATCTGGCTGTTGGGCACGACGACCTGCGCCGCCAGCCCGGCGATCTCGCCACCGGAACCGGCACGCAGCACCGCCGTTTCAATGCCGAGCGCCTTTTCCTGGGCAGTGCTGAGTTCCACGACCGGATCGGCCGCGCTCGCCGCCCCTGCGGCCAGGCAGAGGACGAGCAGTGCGGCTGCCCCCACGTGGCTCGGTCGAAAGGCGGGAGCGCCGCCCGAAAACAACTTTCGCATGATATTTCCTTGTGCAGGCAGGCATGGTGCCTGCGCGCGCGACCGACGGGCGGTCAGAACCAGCGGGACATCCGGCGAACGGGCCGCCCCCGAACAGCAGGGCGTATCACCGGCGTTCTGGCGTCAGGCCGCCTTGGCGGCCAGACAGGCGGTCAGGCCAATGGGGGACCTCTGGAGGGAGGCGGCGCACACGGCGCACAGGGCAGGCATCGAGACGAATCGCGCAACGGCGCAGGCGACCCGGAAGAACTGCATGCGGGCGGACGCCCGGCACTTTGCGGTGGAACGGCCTCGTCGAACACGACCAGGCCATCGTCGCGCGACAGCCCCTCAGCCGCGTCGATGATGGCTTCGCCATGCGCACGCAGCACGGGCACGTCGAGGTGCGTTCCCATGTCGCCTGACGCGCCGGCCGAGACGTGGAAATGCGGCACACCGCCGACCGGTCCGCCGGCGTGCGCATGCAGCAGGGGCGCCAGCCCTTGCAGGAAAGCGAGGAACGCCAGCAGCAGCAGTGTCAGGTTGCGTTTCGACATGGAGTACGCCAAATCTAGTCGCCGCAGCTTAAACCATCATGAATCACCGGCGAGCCAGATCAGTGACGCCATGCGCCCGGTGATCCGGTCCCGGCGGAAGGAATAGAAATGTTGGGCATCGTGCACGGTACAGAAGTTTCCACCGGCCGTGCTGCATACCCCCGCACGCTCGAGCCGCAGGCGTGCGAGGGCATAGATGTCGGCGAGCCACTTTCCCGGCGAACATGGCGCGAAGGCTCTTGCCGCGGAGGTTTGCGCCGCAATGGCGGCATCGCGCACCTCGCCGCCGACCTCGAAACTCGCCGGCCCGATGGCCGGCCCCAGCCACGCAAGCACCTCGCCAGGCTCGACTTTCATCGCCGCCAGCGTTGCTTCGATCACGCCGCCGACCAGCCCGCGCCACCCGGCATGGGCGATGCCGATCACCGAGCCGGCCCGGTCGCAAAGCAGAACCGGCAGGCAGTCGGCCGTCATCACGGCGAGCACCACACCGGGCGTTCGCGCCACGCTGGCATCGGCCTGCGGCACGCCGCGCACGGCCTCCCCGACGGCGACATCGACGCCGTGCACCTGCTCCAGCCAGCGCGGCTCGGCGGGCAGGCACCGGCGCAGGATGGCGCGGTTGGCGGCGACGGCCGCCGCATCGTCGCCGACATGGGTGGCGAGATTCATGCTGGCATAAGGACCGAGGCTGACGCCGCCGTGGCGCGTCGTCACGAGTGCGCGCACATTGGTTGGCGCCGGCCAGTCCGGCACGATCGACTGATCATTCACGGCGCATCGCCTTGTCGCCCGCTTCGCGCATTGCATCGAGCAGATTCGCCAGATCAGGCGGCAATGGCGACTCCCATTCCATCGGCTCGCGACTGGCCGGGTGGATCAACCCGAGTCGCAGGGCGTGCAAAGCCTGGCGCGGAAACCCGTCCAGCAGCGGCGAGCCGGACTTGCGCCTGCCATAGACCGGATCGCCCACCAGCGGATGGCCGATGTGAGCCATGTGGACGCGAATCTGGTGCGTGCGGCCGGTTTCGAGGTTGCACTGGACGAGGGTCGCACGATCAAAGGCTTCGAGCGGCGTGTAATGCGTGACCGCGTGGCGCCCTGCCCCGACCACCGCCATCTTCGTGCGCTGGCTCGGATGGCGGCCGATGGCCGCATCCACGCTGCCACCGTGCTCGACGGCGCCGTGCACCAGCGCGACATACTGGCGCTTCACGCTGCGTGCCTGAAGCTGGCGCACCAGGTCGGTCTGTGCTTCGAGCGTCTTGGCGACGACCAGCAAGCCGCTCGTGTCCTTGTCGAGCCGATGCACGATGCCGGCGCGCGGCACTTCGGCCACCTCGGGCGCGTGGTGCAGAAGCGCGTTGAGCAGCGTGCCGGACGGCACGCCGCTGCCCGGATGCACCACCAGCCCCGCGGGCTTGTCGATGACGACGATATAGGCATCCTCATGGATCACGGACAGTCCGATGGCCTCGGCGCGGTCCTGGTCCGGCACCACGGCCTCGGCCTCGGCAACCAGAAGGCGCTCGCCGCCCCAAACCTTGTCTTTCGGGTCGCGCAGGTTTCCGTCGATCCGGATGCGGCCTTCGCGCAGCCACGACTGAAGGCGATTGCGGGAGTGCTCCGGCAGCAGTCTCGCGAGCGACTGATCGAGGCGCAGCCCTGCATGTTCGGCCGGCACGGTCAGCGCACGCACGCTGCCGGGAGCCGCGTTCGGGCTTGGGCTATAATCAGCGCCTTGATTTTCGACGGGAAAGCGCGCCGTGGTGTTCATCAAGCGTAGTTTAGCGGTTGTTTCGATCTGCCTGCTCGCCGGCTGTGCCGGCCTCGACAAACCGGACGAAACCGCGACCTGGAATGCCCAGAAGCTTTATTCCGAAGCCAAGGCTTCCCTGACCGACGGCTCCTACGAGCAGGCGATCAAGTATTACGAGAAGCTCGAGGCCAAGTATCCGTACGGGCGTTACGCGCAACAGGCACAGCTCGAAACCGCCTACGCGTACTTCAAGAATGCCGATGCCGCGCAGGCGCTTGCCGCCTGCGATCGTTTCATCAAGCTTCACCCGAATCACCCGAACGTCGACTACGCCTACTACCTGCGAGGTCTGATCAACTTCAACGATGGCGAAGGCTTCATGAGCGAGGTTTCGCGCCAGGACGTATCGGAACGCGATCCGCGTGCCGCCCGCGAATCTTTCGAGAGCTTCCGCGAACTCGTCAATCGCTTCCCCGAAAGCCGCTATGCCGCCGATTCGGAGAAGCGCATGGCCTTTCTGATCAACAACCTCGCGCGCAACGAAGTCCATGTCGCGCGGTACTACTACAAGCGCGGCGCGTATGTTGCAGCAGTCTCGCGCGCCCAGACTGCCATCCAGACCTATCCCCAGGCTCCGGCCATCGAGGAAGCGATGTTCATCATGGTCAAGGGGTACGAGGCACTCGGCCTCAAGGATCTGCATGACGACGCCGAGCGCGTGATGAAAAAGAACTTCCCCACCAGCGAGTACTACACCCTGGGCCTCGAGCGCGAGAAGCCCTGGTGGATGCTCTGGCAGGCGTTCTGAGGCCGGTTGGACTGTTACTTCGCCGTCCTGCAAGTATTGCCTGCCGGGTAACCGGCAAAGCGCATTCCGGTCATTCGCCGTGCGCGTTGCGCGGCTCCGGGTCCGCCGGAATGCGGCCCGGCTTTCGGCGATATGCCGACGCAATGCTCCGGTAGAGCGCAGCAAGTTTCATCGTCAGTGTTACGTCGGACCAGTCTGACGCTAGCGCTCGCGCCTCGTCTCCGAGACGCCTCCTGAGCTCAACATCCGTGGCAAGTTGTGCCATGGCGGCACCGAAGGCTGCCGTGTCATCCGGCGGCACCACGGCGCCCCGACGCGTTTCGAGCAGATCGCGCGTACCCATCTCGGCAAGCGCCACGACAGGCAGGCTGGAAGCCATGGCCTCGATCAGCACAAGTCCCTGCGTTTCGGTGCGCGACGAGAACACGAAGATATCCGCCGCGGCGTAGCAATCTGGCAACTCCGACCCGCGATCCAGGTAGCCGAGAAAGCGGATGCGATCCGCGCATCCGGATGCCATCGCCCGCTCGCGCAGACTCGCCGCAGCCGGCCCCTCGCCGGCGATCAGCAGTATCAGTCCGGGCTCACGGGAATGCGCGTGCGCCAGGGCATCGATCAGGAAACCGATGTTCTTCTCGTGCGCCACGCGCCCGACGAAAAGTGCCAGTGGAACGCCATCCGGAATTCCGTGCCGGGCACGGAACCTCGCGCGACTTGCCGCCCTATCCGGGCTGACGAAGCGCTCGCAGGACACGCCAGTCGGAAGCACATGCATCGGGGTCGTCACGCGATATGCCCGGAGCCGCTCCGCCATCGCATTCGAGGGCACGATGGTTGCCGTCAACGCATTGCACTGCATGCGCGAGATCGACCGTGCAAGAGCCCGCACCGCACTGGCCGGCAGGAAGCGCGCGTAATGCTGGAGGTATTCCTCGAACAAGGTGTGATAGGTGGCGATCACTGGAATACCGTAGTGCCGGGCGGCCGCCACCCCGGCGAAGTGCGCCGAGAAGGGTGTGTGTATGTGGACCAGATCGGCCTCTTTCGCTGCCACGAGTGCTGCGGCGCGCATCTTCGATAGCGGAACAAGGCGGTCTTCCGGATCGAATGGCACCTTCCAGCCCGCCAGCCGCGTCACCCTTGCACCATCCGGCTCGTTGCCATACCTGGGTGCAATCAGACTCACACGGACGCCGTGCGCGTCCAGCCGGTCGATGTATGTGGAGATCGCCGTCGAGACGCCGTTCACGCGCGGCACCGCGACGTCCGAGATCATCAATACGTTCATGCTGGATCAATCTCTCCGATATGACACAGACACTCCTGCAGGCGTTGACCGCTCAGAACCCGCCCCACCGAATCAAGACGGCGGTTTCGACGACACCCCAGGCTGCCGTGAAACGGGCGACGGTCCGAGGGCGGCCGCCTCGTTGTCACGCATTCTGCGTACGCTGTGTTACGCGTTCGTTGCTTCACCCTCGTGAATCGGGTTCCCTTCGTTCACATATTCGAAACCTCGCTGTCATCCCGCGGTCTCCGACGCCTGAGACCATGGCGTCATGGAATGGATGGACGTCACGGTGGAAAAAATGGTGCGAGAGCGCCGGCAACTCAGGATTGCCGTCGTCACTGAAACCTATCCACCGGAGGTAAACGGCGTTGCGATGACGACTGGCCGCTTCGTCGAAGGGCTGTTGCGACTGGGGCATCAGATTCAACTGATCCGCCCACGTCAGTCTGGAGAACAGGAGGCCGCCGGTCGCGACAACCTGCGCGAGACCCTTGCCCGCGGGGTTCCCATCCCGCGGTACGACAGTCTCAAGATGGGTTTGCCGGCGAAGAGCGCCCTGATCAGGCAATGGAAGCAGGATCGACCGGACGTGGTTCAGATCGTCACAGAGGGCCCGCTCGGCTGGTCAGCCCTCTCGGCAGCCCGGACACTCAGGCTCCCGACGGTCAGCGAGTTTCATACCCAGTTCGATTCGTACAGCACCCATTACGGCCTGGGCTGGCTGCGGTACCCCGTATCGGCATATCTCCGCCGATTCCACAATCGCAGCGACCTCACCCTGGTTCCGACACAGGCACTGCGCACCACGTTGATTGCAAGAGGCGTCAGGTCGGTCGATGTCGTCGCGCGCGGCGTGGACACCCGCCTGTTCAACCCTGCCAAACGAGACACGACCCTGCGCAAATCCTGGGGCGCAGGCGACAGGGATCTCGTCGTCGCCTGCGTCGGCCGGCTCGCCCCCGAGAAGAATCTCGAGTTGCTCATTCACGCGTTCTCCGCAATTCGCGAGTTTCGCCCGGACGCCCGGCTGGTGCTGGTTGGAGACGGACCTTCGCGCACTCAGATTGCATCGATACGCACGGAGGGAATCGTGCTCGCCGGCATGCGTACAGGCGAGGATCTGTCGCGCCACTACGCGTCGGCCGACCTCTTCCTGTTTCCGAGCGAAACAGAAACTTTCGGGAATGTCACTGCCGAAGCTCTCGCCAGTGGTCTGCCGGTCGTTTCCTACGACTACGCAGCCGCGGCGGAGCTGGTGCGGCACGGGCAGAACGGCTTGCTGGCGCCGTTCTCCGACTCGAACGCATTCATTACCAGCGCGGTCCGGGCCTCCGATGCCGCCATGCTTGCGCGCCTGAGGCCACACGCAGCTGCAAGCGTTGCACATCTGGATTGGGAGGCCGTTGTCCTCCGCCTGGCGGAGCGGTTCGAACGCGTCATTCACTGGCAGGAAGGAGCGTCCCATGTCGATAGCCGAATCGTCCTGGCGCAGGATTAGCGATCTCGACCTCGCGCTCGCCGTGCGCTGCAACCGCGCCACGCGTATCGCCGCGGTGCGGCTGGTGTTTCGCCTGGTCAGCCGCATCGGCGACGGAAGCGTGTGGTACGCATTGATGGTCGCCCTGCCGCTCGCCTACGGCGCACCCGCCCTGCGAACGGTGCTGCAGATGCTACTGGCGGGCACTCTCGGATTGATCCTGTACAAAACGCTCAAGCGCAAGACCTTGCGGACGCGGCCTTTCGAGAACCACCCGGGAATCTTCGCTGCGGCAACCCCGCTCGACCGTTTCAGCTTTCCGTCCGGCCACACCCTCCATGCCTTTTCCATGGCGCAGGTGGTCGGCAACGGGTTTCCTGAACTCGCACCGGCCGTCATGCTGCTCGCCGCGATGATCGCCGCCTCGCGCCCGATCCTGGGCCTTCACTATCCGACCGACGTGCTCGCCGGTGCAGCCATCGGCACGCTGGTTGCGAGCCTCGTTCTGAACCTGCCGCTGTAACCACGCCGCCACAGCGTACGCAGCCCGATCTGCCCTGTCCGCTTCATCCGGCGTCCGGAACCGAAGCGATTTGCAGCAATGCCTGTCCCGCACGAATCGCTTCGCCCTCGCGAACCGTCGATACCACTTCCACACCCGGCGGTGCGAACACGATGATGGTCGAGCCGTGCTCGAACCAGCCCATTTCCTCTCCCTTCAGAAAAGCGGCGTCGCAGGGAATCTCGTTCGGTCCGCGGTACCGCAGATGAAGCAGGACATCGAGGAAGTGCAGCCGGATGCCCGCCACGAGGATCGCCGCAACCGGCACCAGCGCAATCGGCGTTCCGCAACCGCGTAGCCGCGTCTGGATTACCGCACGTTCGTTCTTGCAGAACAGGCGTTCCACCCTCCGCAACGCGATCGGATTGACGTTCCAGGTATCGCCGCTGATGTAGTTCACCCGTTCGACCTTCAGGTCGTGGGGTGCGTGAAACCGGTGATACATCGCTGCCGTGATCCGCAACGTGACAAAGCTGCCATCACGATAGCGCGCGACCTGGCGAGCGTCGCCCAGGAGTTCCTCGAGCGTGTAGTCGAAACCCTTGGCCTGAATCACCCGATCGCCGTCTACATGGCCGCTCGCCCCGATGATCGCGTCGCAGGGGCTCACCAGGATGTCGGGGGCGGTGACGACTGGTCTCGCGCCCGGCTTCAGCGCCCGGGTGAAGCAGTCGTGCATGCTCGCGAACCGGGACTTTTCCGCATCGCTCAGATCCAGCTTGCAGAACTGCCGCCAGATCGCAATCGACGCGTCGCGCACCAGCGGATGCTCGATCTTGCTGAACCAACCCATAAAACGCGTCAGCGCGTG
>WBZU01003055.1_pt1 | contig 11180 bp, 9 predicted proteins | sample 5204311 | NCBI WGS metagenome assembly WBZU01 (sample SAMN12344359, study PRJNA552823) | activated sludge metagenome | biome: Activated sludge suspended growth; feature: Nitrification reactor; material: Wastewater; isolation source: activated sludge from nitrification reactor of wastewater treatment... | reverse complement strand
TGTAAAGGTTGCTTTACAACCCCGCCAGCGCCCGATCAGGAGCCGGCCAGCCGGGCGCGGACCAGCGCGGCCACCGCCTTGCCGTCGGCCCGGCCCGCCACCTCGGCCACCACCAGCTTCATCGCCGGGCCGAGGTCGGCGGGCGAGGAGAACCCGCCCTCGCCGACCACCCGGTCGACCAGCTCGGCGAGGGCGGCCTCGTCGAGCGGCGCCGGGAGGTACCGGGCCAGGACGTCGCGCTCGGCCAGCTCGACGTCGGCCCGCTCGGGGCGGCCACCGGCCTCGAACGCCGTCGCCGCCTCCTCGCGACGCTTGGCCTCCTTGGCCAGCACCGCCACGACCTCGTCGTCGGTCAGGTCGCGCTGGGCGTCACCGGCCACCCGGGCCTCCTTGACGGCGGCGATCGCCATCCGGAGCACGCCGACGGTGGCGGCGTCGCGCGCCTTCATGGCGGCGGTCAGATCGGCTTGCAGGTCGTCGGTGAGCACGGGGCACCTCGTGGTCGGGGAGCACCCATCGTGGCCGACCGGCGCCGGCGCGGCGACGGGAGATCCGTCCATCCCGGTACGGCCAGCCGATCAGGCAGCATGCTCGTCGGTCGTGCGGGCGTCGGTGAGCGACCCGGCGCCGGTGAGCGCGATCAGGCCGACCACCGCGGCGAGGACCGCGAACGTGACCCGCTCGCCGTGGAAGAAGCGGGTGACGAGGTCGGTGCTCCAGGTGCCGGCGGGCAGGCGGGCGGTGACCAGCGCCGCGATCAGCGTGCCGACGGCCGCGATCCCCACGCTCGAGCCCACCTCCTGGGCCGTGTCGTTGAGGGCGGTGGCCATCGAGGTCCGGTTCTCGGGCATCGCCCCCACCAGCGCGACGGCGCAGACCGTCATCACCGTCCGCAGCCCGAGGGTGAGCACGACCATCGAGGCGGCGATGGCGACGTAGCCGTGCTCGACGCTCCAGGCCATGCCGGCCAGGGCGACGACCAGGAGGCCGGCGCCGACCAGGCAGGCGATCCGGTGCCCGAAGCGCACGACCAGGCGCTCCGACAGCGGCGTGCCGGCCAGCATCGTGACGATCATCGGCAGGTTGGCCAGCCCGGCCCGCATCGGGCTCCAGCCCCAGGCGTACTGGAAGTGCAGGATCAGGGCGAACATCACCCCTGCCATGGCGATCGCCGTGCCGACCTGCGCCGCCGCCGCCCCGCGCACCGTGCCGTTCGAGAACACCCCGAGGTCGAGCATCGGCGCCGCCGCCCGGCGCTCGTGGGCGACGAACCCGACCCCGGCGCCGACGGCGCCGGCGATCGACAGGACGGTGACCGGGGCGGTCCAGCCGTGGTCGACCCCGCTGGTGAGCGACCAGCAGGCCAGGCCGATCGTGGCGATGCTGAGCACGGCGCCCGGCAGGTCGAGGGCGTCGTCGGTGAGGCCGGCGGGGTCGTCGGCGGGAACGCCGAGGCGCACGCCGATCCACGCGACCAGCGCGATCGGCGCGTTGACGACGAGCAGCACCTCCCAGCGGAAGTGGGCCAGCACGGTGCCGCCGAGCAGCGGGCCGAGGACGAACCCGGCCATGCCCACCGCGATCATCAGGGTCATCGCCCGCATCCGCAGGGCGTCGTCGTCGAAGAGCCGGAAGACGAGCGAGTTGGTGATCGGCGCCATCGCCGCGGCGGCGATCCCGAGGGCGGCCCGCAGCACGATCAGCTGGCCGACGGAGTGGACGGCGAGCACGGCGAGGCTGACCGTGCCGAAGACGGCGAGGCCCACGAGCAGGACCCGCCGCCGGCCGAGCCGGTCCGCGGTGGCGCCGGCGGTGAGCAGCAGGCCGCCGAAGGTCAGCGAGTAGGCGCCGGTCACCCACTGGAGGGCGGTGGTGCCGCCGCCGAGGTCCCTCCCGATGGTGGGCAGGGCGATCGACAGCAGCGTGTTGTCGACCATCTCGACGAAGAAGGCGAGGCAGAGGGCGGCCAGCGGGATCCACGCGGCGCGCAACGACGGGTAGGCGGGCGCCGACGCCGGGCCGGCGGCCGGCTCGACCCCGGGCGGGGACTCGGGTGGCGACTCGGGTCGGGACTCGGACATGGTTCGATCATCGAACATGGTTCGGTACCCTAGAACGATGTTCGGTTTTTCCGCAACCTGTGGTCAGATGGAGGCCGTGGCCCCGCCCGCGCACCGCTCGACGACCCGGGGAGGCGCGGCCCGGCAGCGGGCGTCGCACTCGATGGAGGCGGTGCTGACCGAGGCGGTCGCCCTCCTCGACGAGGCCGGCGAACCGGCCCTCACGTTCCGCGCCCTCGCGGCGCGGCTCGGCGGCGGCGTCGGGAGCATCTACTGGTACGTCGCCAACAAGGAGGAGCTCCTGGCCCGGGCGGCGGACCACGTGATGGGCTACGTGCTCGAGACCACCGCCGAGGCGATCGGCGACGGGGACCCGATCGAGGAGATCCGCGCCCTGGCCACCACCTTCTTCGCCGCCGTCGAGCACCGGCCCTGGCTCGCCGCCTACTTCATGGCCAACGTCGACGTGCAGCCGAACACGATGCGCCTCTACGACCGGATCGGCCGCCCCCTGCTGCGGCTCGACCTGACCACCCGGCAGCGGTTCCACGCCATCTCCGCGGTGACCGGGTTCGTCGTCGGCACCGCCGCGGACCTCGGCCAGGACCCGCCGCCGGAGGTGGCCGACGGTTCGGTGGGGCGGGACGCCTACATCGCCCGCTTCGCCGACGACTGGCGCCGCCTCGACCCGGCCGAGTTCCCGTTCGTGCACGAGATCGTCGACGAGTTCGCCGTCCACGACGACGGCGAGCAGTTCCGAGCCGGCCTCGATCTTCTCCTCGACGGCCTGCGCCAGCAGGCCGAGCGCGGGCGCCGGCGGTAGGCGGTCCGCGGAGGTGGTCGGCGCTCGGCGGTCGGTCGCCCGGGTGGGGCCCGACCGGAGGGTCAGGCCGGGGCGCCGGCCACCGCGCCGTGCGGCAGGACGTGGGGGACCAGGAGCTGCTCGATCACCGCTCGGCTGCGCTGGTCGAGCAGGACCGGTTCGAGCAGCGGCTCGACGAGCTTGCTCCGCCAGGTCACGGTGATCTCGTCGAGCAGCAGCGGTTCGTCGACCCACGCCGGCTGGACGGCACCGAAGCAGAGGACGCCGCGCACCGGGATGTCGGCGAACCCGCCGGCCTCCAGGATCGGCCGGAGGGCGGCCACCTGCACCCGGAGGTCGACGACGAGGTCGGTGCGATCGTCCTCGCCGAGGAACAGCCGGGGGTCGGCGGTGAACCAGTCCCCCAGGTCCCGCCGCCGCAGGCGACCGGGCAGGACGTCGACGGCCCGGATCGCCCAGACCCCGTTGACCGCCACGATCACGTGGTCGACCGGCGGGAGCGAGGCGTCGACCACCACCCGGTGGAGGACCTCGTAGCCGTGGATCCGACCGGCCTCGAGCGTCTGGCCGACCCGGCCCTCGCCGGCGTCGCCCCGCCGCACCAGCTCGTGGTCGAGGCCCGGCGGGAGGGGCGCGGCCCCGGCCAGCACCGCGGTGGGCGGATGCACCGGAGTCGCCTCGACGTCGCCGACGGGCTGGAGCCGGCCGAGCAGGTCGGCGGCCGGGCGGCGGTCGCCGTCGACGGGCGCGGGCGCCGCACCGTGCGACGGCTGGGTCGCCGCCACCGCGTCGCCGGCCGACAGACCCTCGGGCCGGGACTCGATCGGCTCGCCCTGCACCGCCGAGCGGACCACCGCATCCCAGAACGGATCGGCGTCGACCACCCGTTCGGGGCGGCGGGGCGGTGGGCCGGCGGGCTCCTCGGGGCGCTGGTCGACGACCGCCGGCGGTGCCGGGTCGACCCGCGGCCGGCGGGCCGGCAGCCGCCCCGGGGCGGTGGCGGCGGCATCGGCGGGCCGGGGGCCGGACGCGGGCGCACCCTCGTCGGTGCGCCGGCGGGCCGCGGCGGGCAGCCGCGGGGAGGCCGGCGCCGGACGGGCCGGACGAGGGGGGCGCCGGGACGCGGTCGGGCCGGGTCGCCCACCGCCGCGGGGCGCGGCCGGCGGGGCCACGTCGCTCGTCCCGGTGCCCCGGGCGGGCAGCACCGGGGGCAGGGGCGGGCGCGGCGGGAGCTCGGCCACGGGCGGGCCGCTCTCGCCGAGGTCGGCCGGCAGGACGGCCGGCGGCTCGGACGGCTCGGCGACGGCGCGGTCAGGCTCCGCAACGGCGGCATCGTGGGTCGCCGCGGGGGTGGCGTCGCCGGCGTCGGCGGCGGCGGCGGGCACCGCCGGGTCGAGCTCCGGCGTCACCTCGGGGGCCATGCCGAGGGCGGTGAGGTCGAGGGGCACGAACGGCTCGGGCTCCGGGGCGAGCTCTGGCTCGGCCACCGCCACCTCGTGGCCGCCGAGCTCGGCCGCCTCGTGCTCGGCCCGCAGCACGCGCTCGCAGGTCGAGCACAGGGCGACGCGCGCCTCCTCGTCCCACCAGGCCTCGGTCCGCGGCGGCAGGCGGCTCTCGCACTGGAGGCACACCGCACGAGCGCGTAGCGAGACGAACTGCACCTCGTGCCTATCGGCCGGAGCCCCGGATCCTTCAACCCGGATCGACCACCGAACCGTCGGGCGCACCCGCCGGCCGGTCAGGCGCACCCGCCGGCCCCTCAGGCGCAGCCGCCGCCCTCTTCGGCCCAGCCCTGGTGGCCGACGACGACGGCGGTGACCGTGCCGGCCACCAGCTCGAAGGAGGTGATCAACTCCGGGTCGTCGGCCGGGACGTGCACCAGCTCCCGGGTGCCGTCGCCGAGGTCGTAGGACTCGAGGCCGGTCGTGATCGCGGTGGTGACCTCGGCCTCGGTCGACCCCACGCCGAGCCCCTCCACCGTCCGGGCGCCCGGCACGGTGATCACCAGCGATCGCAGCACCCCGTCGCCGCCGTAGCCGGTCACCCCGGCCCCGCCCGAGGCGAACGCCACGGTCGTGCAGGCGTCTTGGGTGGCGGCGGCGCCGACGACGTCGACCGGGCCCCCCGTGGCGATCGCCAGTTCGCCGTAGGGCGTGTCGATGGCGATGCTCCCCAGGCCCTGGGGGACGATCGGATCGGCCTCGGTGGCCGGCGCCCCGCCCGAGGCCGGGATCCAGGACCCGTCGGAGAAGGCCAGCGCCTCGTAGCGCACGGTGGCGGCGCAGCACGGGGCCTCGCCGGCCACCGGGAGCGGCCGGCCGGTGGCGACGACCTGGCCGACGACGACGGGATCGCTGCCGGGGATCGGCCCGCCGAGCTGGAGCGGGCCCGACGCGTCGGCGCCCACGACCACGACCGAGCCGGTGGCCGAGGTGAGGTCGGCGGACCACAGGCAGGTGACCGGCAGCAGCGCCTCCACCCGTCCGTCGCCGGTGAGGTCGACGTAGCGGGGCACGAACCCGGTGACGGTCAGCGGCGTGCCGTCGGCCCCCACCGCGGCCGGCGCCGACGCGTCCACCTCGACCTCGCCGCCCGGGCACACGACGCGGTAGGTGCGGTGGAGCAGGTCGGTGGTGCGCAGGTCGATCGGGACCGTGGTGGCGACCGGCGTGGTCGTCGAGGCGGGGACGGTCGATTCGGCGGCGGCCGAGGGCGCCGACGTGGACGATCCGCCGCCCGCCCCATCCGTCTCGGCCCGATCCCCCGAGGACCCACCGCTGCACGCGCCGAGGAGCAGGGCCACCGCCACCACGGCGGGCGCGATCCGGGCGCCGAGTCCGCCGCGGACCGGCGAGCGATCGACGGTCCCCTCGGCCTCCACGCACCCCTCCCCTTCCGCCCGATCGGTCCCCCACGAGCCCGCCCAGTCTGACCGACCCCATCGCCCGCACGGGGGACCGACGGGCGCCTCGGGTTGGGCGCGGCGCCGGCTAGATCGATCCGCGTCGGGCGCGCACGGCGAGGCCAAGCCCGGCACCGGCCAGCGCGAGCGCCGCCACCAGGGTGACCCACCAGCCGACGGCGGGGGTGGCGTGGAGGGTGTCGGTGCCGAGCGTGTCGCGGTAGCGATCGGCGAGGTCGGCGATCTCGGGGCGCACGGCCAGGGTGGCGGCGACCGAGCCGAGCCCGGCCACCGCGGCAGCGATCGGCGCCGCCCGGGGCAGCCGGCCGAGGGCCCGAGCCACCGCCAGGCCCACCACCGCCACGAAGGCGACGATCGTGGCCGCGCCGTTGCGGTCGAGCCCGCCGAAGCCGATGCCGGCGGCCTCGAGGAACGTGGTGATCGTCTCGGCGCCCGAACCGGTCACCCGGATCCACGGCAGCATCGACCCCACGATCCCGACCGCGCCGAGCCCGCCGAGCACGGCGGCGTCCCGGCGGCTGGCGTCGGCGCGGGGGGCGGTCACGGTCAGAGCTTGGCCCGCGCCGAGGGATCGTCGTCCACCCCGGGCGCGTCCGACGCGGCGGCGACGCCGTCTTCGTCGGGGTCCAGGGCGACGACCGCGCCCCGGTCGACCACCACCCCCAGCCGGGTGCCGGGGGCCGGCGGCGCCGGGAGGTGCAGCGCCAGCGTCGGCCCGGCGTCGAAGGCGAGCCGGACCCGGGAGGTCGGCCCGCGGAAGCGGACGTCGACGACCGTCGCCGGGAGGGCACCGGGCGCATCGGGCGCGGCCAGCGCCACGGCCGCCTCGGGGACCACGACCGACGCCGAGCCCAAGCCGAGCCCGGAGGCGTCGCCGCTCGCGAGCACGTTGGCGTGGCCGAGGAACCGGGCCACGAACGGCGAGCCGGGGTTCCGCCACACATCGGCCGCCGCCCCGTCGCGGACGAGCCGACCGGCCCGCATCACCGCCAGCCGATCGGCCACCGCGTAGGCCTCCTCCTGGTCGTGGGTGACGAGGATGGCCGCCACCCCGGCGGCGGCCAGCACCCGCCGCAGGTCGTCGGCCAGCCGTTCGCGCAGGGTCCGGTCGAGCGAGCCGAGCGGCTCGTCGAGCATCAGCAGCCGGGGCGTGGGGGCCAGCGCCCGGGCCAGCGCCACCCGCTGGGCCTCGCCGCCCGACAGCGAGTCCACGGTGCGGCGCTCGAAGCCGGCGAGGCCCACGAGGTCGAGCACCTCGCCCACCCGCCGGGCAGCGGCGGCCCGGCCCTCCCGACGGCCGACCCGCAGCCCGTAGGCCACGTTGTCGCCCACGTCGAGATGGGGGAACAGGGCGTGGTCCTGGAACATCAGGCCGAACCCGCGGCGATGGGCCGGCACCGCGTCGAGCGGGCGGCCGTCCCAGGCCACCGAGCCGGCACGCGGCTCGTCGAGGCCGGCCACGGCCCGCAGCAGGCTGGTCTTGCCGCAGCCGCTCGGGCCGACGAGGGCCAGCACCTCGCCGGGAGCGACGCGCAGGCGCACGCCCCGAACCGCTTCGACGGTGCCGTGGGCCACCACGAGGTCTCGCACCTCCAGGCCGCTCACCATCCGAGGGCATCCCGCGGTCGCAGCCGTTCGACGACCAGCACGACCACGGCGGTCACCACGGCGAGGATCGTGGCGAGGGCCATCGCCTGGCCTCGCAGCGAGTCGCCCGGCCGGCCGAGGAGGCGGTACATCGCCACCGGGACGGTCGGCGCGTCGGGCCGGGCCAGGACCGAGGTGGCGCCGAACTCGCCGAGGGAGACCACGAAGGCGAAGCCGAGCCCGGCCAGCAGCGCCCGGCCGATCACCGGGCCGTCGGCGGTGAGGCGGGCCCGCCACGGCGGCGCCCCGAGGGCGGTGGCGGCGTCCCGCCGGCGGCGATCCGGGGCCCGCAGCGCCGGCAGCACGGTCCGGACGACGAAGGGGATGCCCACCAACGCCTGGGCCAGCGGCACGAGCAGCCACGAACGGCGGAGGTCGAGCGGCGGCCGGTCGAGCGCGAGCAGGAAGCCGAAGCCGAGGGTCACCGCCGAGGTGCCCAGGGGGATCATCAGCAGCGCGTCGAGCGAACGGCCGCCCCAGCCGCGGCCGGACCGGGCCACCGCCGCCGCGGCCAGGCCCCCCACCACCAGCGCCACCACCCCGGCCACCGCCGCGGTCCGCAGCGACGCGGCCAGGGCCTCGGTCGGCGCCACGAACAGCCCGGAGCCGGTGCGCCGGCCGAGCGCCCGGTAGTGGGCCAGGCCGTGGCCGCCGCCCACCGCCAGGCTGCGTTCCACCAGCGCGACGAGGGGCACGGCGGCGAGGGCCAGCGCGGGGGCGGCGGCGAGCAGGGCGAGGGCCCGGTCGCGCCAGGCCCCCCGGCCGGCCTCGCGGGGGCCGGTGGCCCCGGTGCCCCGATCGGCGCCGACGCCCTCGGCCGCCCGCCGCTCGAGCCCGTTCACCACCACGACCATCGCGACGACGGCCAGGAGCTGGACCACGGCGAGCGAGGCCGCGGTGGCGAGGTCGGTGCGGCGGGTGGCGTAGCGCCAGATCTCGGTCTCGAGGGTCGGGTGCCCGGGCCCGCCGACGGTCAGCAGGATCCCGAACGAGGTGAAGCAGAACAGGAAGACGATCCCCGCCGCGCCCCAGATCGCCGGTGCCAGCCGGGGCGCCACCACGGTGGCGAGCACCCGGAGCCGGCCCGCGCCCAGGGTGCGGGCCGCGTCCTCCGGGCGCCGGTCGAGGGCGGCCCACCGACCGCCCACCAACCGGACCACCACCGCCACGTTGAACACGGCGTGGGCCAGCAGGATCGCCCACACGGTGCGGTCGAGGCGCAGGCCACCGCCCCGCCCGTCGAGGCCGAGGCGGTCGAAGGCGGCCTCCAGCGCGGCGCCGACCACCAGCGTGGGCAGGACGAAGGGCACCACCACGACCGCCCGCACCAGGCGTCGACCGGGCAGCGAGCCACGGGCCACCGCCCAGGCCGCCGGCAACCCGACCCCCAGGGTGAGCGCGGTGGAGGCGGCGGCCTGCCAGCAGGTGAACCAGGCGATCCGGCCCGTCGAGCGGCGGCGCACGACCCCGACGAACCCGTCGCCGAGGCCCCGGGCGAGGATCGTCCCCACCGGATAGGCGAAGAGGACGAGCAGGAACGCCACCGGGATCGCCGCCGCCGCCAGCCGGGCGGCCGTCCCGGTCAGCGCACGACGATCTCGGTCCATCGCTCGGTCCAGCGGTCCCGGCCGGCCTCGATCTCGGCCGGCGTGAGCGTGAGCGGGTGGTCGATCGGCGTGCGGTTCGCCTCGAACACCGCAGGGAGCGTGGCCCGATCGCTGACCGGCTCCACGAACATGTTCAGCGGGATGTCGTCCTGGAAGGTGGGCGAGAGCAGGAAGTCGATCAGGCGGGCGGCGGCGTCGGGGTGCTCGGTCCCCCGCAGGATCCCGGCGAACTCCACCTGGCGGAAGCACGAGTCGGCCACCACGCCGATCGCCGGGTCGTCCCGGGGTGGGTCGGCGTAGACGACGTCGGCCACGGGGCTGGTGGCGTAGGAGGTGACGATCGATCGGTCCGCCCCGTCGGCGCCCGAGCCGAACGAGCCCTCGTACGCCTCGGTCCAGCCGGGGTCGACCTTCACGCCGTTGGCCCGCAGGTCCTTCCAGTAGTCCTCCCAGCGGTCGGGCCCGTAGGCGGCGACGGTGGCCAGCAGGAAGGCCAGGCCCGGCGAGGAGGACTCGGGGTCCTCGGTCACGAACGCATCCCGGTAGGCCGGGTCCTTCAGGTCGTCAAGGGTGGTGGGCGGGTCGTCGCCGAAGGCGTCCTTGCGGTAGTTCAGGCACACGTCGCCCACGTCGACCGGCGTGGCGAGGTGGTCGGGGTCGAGCTGGTACTCGGCGGGCACCTCGGTCAGCGCCGGCGACTCGTAGGGCACGAACAACCCGGCCCGGGTCCCCCGGCAGAGGAACGTGGTGTCGATGCCGTAGAGCACGTCGGCCACCGGCTGGCCGGCGGTGAGGATCGCCTGGCTGACCATCGTCCCGGCATCGTCGGAGGGCACCACCTCCACGGTGATCCCCGTCTCCTTCGTGAAGCCGGCGAAGGTGGCATCGGAGACGGCGAAGGAGTCGGTGACGAGCAGGCGCACCGTCGTCGCCGCCGCGTCGTCCGCGGTGGTGGAGGTGGTGGCGGGGATGGGTTCGGGCATCTGGTCGGGCGCGCAGGACGCCACCGCCTCGCCCGGCGTCGGCGCCGCCGCCTCGGGGTCCGACGTGCAGCCGGCCAGCGCTGCGGCGGCCACCGCGACGGCGACGAACACGATCGCCATCGACGGCGTTCGACGGGCGGACACGGTTCGGGTGGTGGACACGAAAGCTCCCTCCGCTGGCATGACCCAGATCAGGTGACGGGTCGACGGCGGGCGGTGGGCCGTCCTCTCAGCTCGATCTCCCTCGAGCTCCCCGGTTCGGTTGTCGGGCCGACCCTACCGGCCGAGGTCGGCCCCTCCCCCGGCCGGCGGCCAAGATGGCCCGGTGGCGGCCGACCGGGGGACCGACGAACGACGGGCGAGGACCGCCGCCGCCCTCCGCACCCTCGCCGCCCTCGCCCCCGACCGCCGGGTGCCCACCACCGACGTCCGCCGCACCGGCACCCCCGCCGAGATGGCATGGCTCGGCGCGCTGGCGAGAACGGGCCCCTCCGGTGACCCCACCGAGCTCCTCGTCCCCCAGCCCGGCGCGGCCACCACCCACGGTGCCACCGGGGTGATCCTCCGCAGCGGCCTCGACCAGTCGGGCCCGATGCCGGGCCTCCAGCCGACCTCGTTCGAACGGTTGGCCCGCCACGACGCCCTCACCCCCGACGTCGACGACCTCCGCTTCGGCTGGCTCTGGGCGATCGGGGAGGTCGAGGTGTGGGGCCAGGTGCGAACGGTGGCCCTGCCACTGCTCAGCCGTCGGGCGCGCCTGTCGATCAACCCGTTCTCGACCTCCCTCGTGCCCACCGGTCCCTGGGACCTGTGGCCCCTCGCCACCGACGCCGCCGGCAGCGAACGGCTCGAGCAGGCCGCCCAGTTCGGGGGCGGGGCCATCAATCCGGAGACACCGCAGGCGCTGATCGATCGCCTCGACCGCCTCCGCTCGTGGGTCGACGACGTGCTGCGGGCCTCGTCGCTCCCCCCGGCCGGGCGCCTCCTCGCCCCCGCCGATCCTCGTCACCTCGACGTCGTCCGCGGCCGGGTGCAGGTGGTGGTCGGCTACGGGATCTTCGTGGCCGACGTGCTCGACGTCGGCCACCCGCAGGAGACGCTCACCGCCTGGAGCCACGACTCCTGGGCCCACGCGAC
>WBZU01003054.1_pt1 | contig 11181 bp, 6 predicted proteins | sample 5204311 | NCBI WGS metagenome assembly WBZU01 (sample SAMN12344359, study PRJNA552823) | activated sludge metagenome | biome: Activated sludge suspended growth; feature: Nitrification reactor; material: Wastewater; isolation source: activated sludge from nitrification reactor of wastewater treatment... | reverse complement strand
GGCTGGTGCCGGGGGCGACGGTGGGCGGGCGGATGGCCGGGACCAGCAGGCCCTGCTCCAGGAGCCGGGCGGCGGCGGCGACGGCCCGGTCCTCGTCACCGAGGATCACCGGCACGATCGGCGACGGGTGGCCGGCGACCACGCGGTCGACGAGGGTGCGCAGGCGATCGACGAGCGCCCGGCCCTCGTCGGCCCGGACGATGCGCAGGGCGGCGAGGGCGGCGGCGGCATCGGCCGGGCTCAGGGCGGTGGTGAAGATGCCGGGCCGGGCGACGTTCACGATCAGGTCGGCCACCGGCCGCGAGCAGGCGGCGAACCCGCCCAGCGCGCCCAGGGCCTTGGACAGCGTGCCCACCCGGACGACCTCGACGCCGGCCAGGGCGCCGGGCTCGGGGTGGGGACCGAGGACGGCGTGGGCCTCGTCGAGCACCAGGAGCGCGCCGGTCCGGCGACAGGCGGCGCCGAGGGCGGCGAGGTCGGCGACGTCGCCGTCCATCGAGAACACGGTGTCGGTGACCACGAGGGTGGGGCGGTCGTCGGCGGCCAGGAGCCGGTCGAGCTCGGCCAAGTCGCCGTGGCGCCAGATGGCGACGTCGGCCCTGGCCAGCCGGGCGCCGTCGATGATCGAGGCGTGGTTGCGCTCGTCGGAGATGATCCGGGTGCCGGGGCCGCCGAGGGCGGTGAGCACGCCCAGGTTGGTGGCGAACCCGGTCGGCAGGACCACCGCCGCCTCGGTCTGCTTCCAGTCGGCCAGCTCGGCCTCGAGCTCGCGGTGGATCGGGCGGGCGCCGGTGATCAGGCGGGACCCGCCGGCGCCGGCGCCCCAGCGGTCGAGGGCGGCGTGGGCGGCGGCGATCACCGCGGGGTGGGCGCTGAGGCCGAGGTAGTCGTTGCCGGCGAAGCTGACGACCGGCCGGTCGCCGTCGACCAGCCGTCCCCGCGGCCCGAGGGCGTCGAGGTCTCGGTAGGCCCGCCACCGCCCCGCGGCCCGCACCGCGTCGAGCCGGTCGGCGATCAGCCCGGCCCAGGCGCCGGGGCCGCCGGTCTCGGCCTCCCCAACCCCAACCGCGTACGGAAGTGGACCTCCGACGTCCACTCGTGTACGCGGTTCGGCGGCGGCGGCGGCGGCGGCGGCGGCGGCGGGCGGGGTGGGGTCGGTCACGGGGCGGCGGTGACCTCGGCGATCGCCGCCGCCACCGTGTCCACGATGCGGTCGATCTCCTCGGCGGTGGTGGTGAGCGGCGGCATCAGCACGATCACGTCGCCGAGCGGGCGGATCAGGACGCCGCGCTCGACGCACGCCGCCGAGACCCGTCGCCCCCAGCGAAGCCCGTCGGCCGGTGGGGCCAGCTCGATGCCGGCCATCAGCCCGCACCGCCGGACCTCGCGCACGACGGGAAGCGGGCCGAGGTCGGCGGCGAGGCGGTGCCCGAGCTGGTCGGCCCGGGCGGTGACGTTGGCCAGCACGTCCCACTCGTCGATCAGCTCGAGGTGGCGGAGGGCGACGGCGGCGGCCAGGGCGTTCCCGCTGTAGGAGTGCCCGTGGTACAGCGTCCGCTCCGAGAGGTCGGGCCCGAGGAACGCCTCCCACACCCGCTCGGCGGCCACGGTGGCCGAGAGCGGCAGGTACCCACCGGTGATGCCCTTGCCGAGCACCAGCAGGTCGGGCCGGGCGCCGCCGCACTGCTCGGTGGCGAACAGGGTGCCGGTGCGCCCGAAGCCGGTGGCCACCTCGTCGTGGATCACCAGGACGTCGTGGTCGGCGGCGGCCCGCCCGACGGCGGCGACGGCCTCGGCGGGCACGAGGGCCATGCCCGCCGCGCCTTGGACGAGCGGTTCGAGGACCACGGCGGCCAGCTCGGAGGCGTGGGCCTCGATGGCGGCGACCGCCGCCTCCACCGCACCGGGTTGGCCGAGGCTGGGCGTGCGGATCACCGGGAAGCGCAGCGGGTCGAACACGTCGGTGCCGAACCCGCCGTCGCCCACCGCCAGCGAGCCGATCGTGTCGCCGTGGTAGGCGCCGCCGAAGGCGAGGTACCGGGTGCGCCCGGCCACGCCCTGGTTCGTCCAGAACTGGAACGCGATCTTGAGGGCCTGTTCCACCGCCGCGGCACCATCGGAGGCGAACAGGAGGTGGGGGCGGTCCACGGGCAGGCGGGGGGCGAGGGCCTCGGCCAGTTCGATCACCACCCGGTTGCCGTTGCCGAGCAGCGTGGAGTGGGCCACCCGGTCGAGCTGGTCCCGCACCGCCTGGTCCAGCTCGGGGACGTGGTGGCCGAGGGTGGTGACCCACAGCGAGGAGATGGCGTCGAGGTATCGGTTGCCCTCGACGTCGATCAGCTCGCGGCCCTCGGCCCGCTCGACGATCACCGGCCGGTTGTCGGCGTACGCGGCCATCTGCGTGAACCCGTGCCACACCACGGCGCGGTCCCGCTCGATCCACTGCTCGGCGTCGCCCATACGGCCGGCGACGCTACCGCCGGTCCGCCTCTCCGGCCCCACCCGGAGCGGGGCCGAACGGCGGGTCGGGGCGGCGGTCAGCCCGGCTCGTGGGGGGCGGCGCCGAGGTCCTCGGCCACCTGGCGGACCTGCCAGTCCCGGTCGCCGGCGCCGCGGGCCAGGGCGGCGTCCACCTCGGGGCCCTCGAAGGCGGCGAGGGCGACCACCGCCCGGCGGCGCACGGTCGCCTTGTCGTCCATGGCCCGCAGCACCGCGGGGAGGCCCCGCTCGTCGCCGAGGCTGCCGAGCGCGGCGACCGCCGCCTCCCGCACCAGCGCGTCCTCGTGATCCGCGGCCAGGCCCACCAGCCGCTCGACGGTCCCCGGCTCGGCGGGGTCACGTTCGCCACAGGCCCACGCCGCCACCTCGACCACCGTGGCGTCGGGATCGTCCAGGAGGGGGAGCAGGCGGGCGGACGCCGCGGCGCCCCCGCCGGCGAGGGCGGCCACCAGCTCCGCCGCCCGTCGACGCACCGGCGGCGCCGGGTCGGCCAGTGCCCCGTCGAGGACCGGCCCGTCGAGCGCGTGGGCGCGGTGGAGCGCGCCCAGCGCGGTCGCCCGCACCCCCGGATCCGGGTCGGCGAGGAGGTCGCGGGCGGTGGCCACATCGCCACGGTGGCCGCTCAGCGCGGCGGCGCGGCGACGGGCCGCGAGGTCCGCTAGGTTCCGATCCACGGGGGGTCACAGGGTTGGGGCAGGGGATCGAGATGGTCGACCGACGCGCACGAGCCGAGGAGACCCGACGCCAGCTCCTCGACGCGGCCACCCGCGTGTTCGAGGCGAGCGGCTATCGGGCGACGTCGGTGGCCGCCATCACCAAGGAGGCCGCCACCGCCCACGGCACCTTCTACCTCTACTTCCGGAACAAGGAAGACGTGTTCGGCGAGGTGGTGCAGGGGTTGATCGTCGAGCTCTACGAGCACTCGTTCACCTCGCTCGGTCCGCCCGACGGCCGGCTGGTGGTCGACCGGTTGGAGCAGCGTATCGCCGCCTTCATCGAGACCTTCGCGGCCCGGCCCGGCATCTGGCGGGCGCTGCTCGAGGCTTCGCTCCAGAGCCCGGAGGTGGCGGCGCGGTGGGGCGAGGCGCGGGCCGGTCTGCTCCGGCGCATCGTCGACGGCTGGCGGCACCTGGTCGACACCGGCATCATGGCCGACGACGACTTCGAGGTGATGGCCGACGCCCTCGGCGGGATGCTCGAGTGGACGGCGTTGCGCAGCGTGGTGTTCGGCGCCGCCGGCGCGTCGGTCACCGACGAACACGGGAAGGCCCGGCCCGAGCTGGTGGCCACCCTCACCTCGCTCTGGATCCGCGCGGTCACCGGCTGAGGCGACCCCTCCTCGGCGCCCGACGCTCGGCGGGCCGGGGGCTCGTGGCATCCTGACGGCGCCATGTCGGACCCCGGGCCCCCTGCCGCTGCGCCACCGCGCCTCTCGCGCCTGTGGTGGGTGGCCGGGCCGCTGCTGACCGTCCTCACCGCCGCCCTCGTCGCCCTGGCCATCCGGCCCACGCACTACTACGCGTTCCTGCCGGGCTCGGCGCGCGACGTCGAGCCGCTGATCACCTTCGCGGCGTCGTCCGACGGCGGCTCGGTGCCGAAGGTCCAACCGGCCGAGGGCGACGTGTTGTTCGTGACCGTCTCGCTGCGCCGGCCGTCGGGGATCGAGACCCTCTACCGGCTGACCGACCACACCGCCGAGGTGGTCCCCGAGGACCAGGTGAACGGCGGGCAGTCGAGCGACCAGAACCGCCAGTTCAACCTCCAGCTGATGACCGACTCGAAGGACAAGGCGGCCAAGGTGGCCCTCGAGCGGGCCGGCTACGCGGTGGAGGTCACCTCGGCCGGCGCGGTCGTGACCGACCTCGACCCGAGCTATCCGGTGGCGGCGGTCCTCACGCCGGGCGACACCATCGTGGGGATCGACGGGACGGAGCTGCACGACGTCGAAGGGGTGCGCACCGCGATCGCCGCCCACCGCCCCGGCGACTCGCTCACGCTCCGGGTGATCCCGTTCCAGGGCGAAGCTCGCACGGTCACCGCCAAGCTGGTGGCCCGGCCCGACGATGCCACCAAGGCGATGCTCGGCGTCACCCTCCAGGACCGCCCGTCCTACCGGTTCCCGTTCCAGGTGCAGATCGACTCCGAGCAGGTGGGCGGGCCGTCGGCCGGGTTGGCCTTCACCCTCGCCATCCTCGATCGGCTGACGCCGGGCAACCTGATCGGGCCCGAGACGGTGGCGGTCACGGGCACGATCGAGCTCGACGGCAGCGTCGGGCCGGTCGGTGGCGTCACCCAGAAGACCGAGGCGGCCATCGCCGAGGGGGCGAAGCTGTTCCTCGTCCCGCCCGACGAACTGGCCGACGCCACCAAGGCGGCCCGCGGCCGGCTGGAGGTGAGGTCGGTGTCGAGCCTCGACGAGGCGTTGGCCGCGCTGGCCGAGGCGGGCGGTGACCCGCTGCCGGCGCCGGCCACCACGACGACCACGACGACGTCATCCAGCACGACACCGTCGTCCAGCACGACGCCCTCTGACGAGACGACCGTCCCGGCCACCACCACGACGACGCTCGCCGGGGGCTGACGCCGCTCGGTCAGCCCGGCGGTTCGGGCAGGCGGCGATCGACCACGAGGCTGGCGGTGGTGGCGGTGACCGCCACCGCGGCGGCCCCCACGAGGAACAGCCACCGGGCCAGGTCCCGGTGGTCGGCGTCGGTGGGGCCGAGGGCGGCGCCGGCCGCGGTGGCCGCCACCAGCACGATCCCGAGGCCCAGCAGCGACCCGACCACCGGCAGCGCGGTGGCGTCCGATGCGCCGGCGATCCGCCCGAGGGCCACGGCGACGACGGCGGCGCCCACCAGGTCGGCTCGGGCGGCGAGGACGAGGTGATCGGCCAGGGCGACCACGTCGGCGCCGGCCAGCACCACGAGGCCGGCGGTGGCGAGGTGGCGGTCGGGCGCCGGCACCGACCAGCGCCGGACCGAGGTGGCCGCCACCGCCAGCGCGCCGACCCGGATCAGGCCGAGCATCGGAGTGGGGGCGCCGGGCGCCGCCCACGCTCCCCAGGCCAGGCTGGCGATGGCCGCCGCCGCCAGGGCCAGGCCGGTGAGCACCCGGACCTCGGGCCCGGGGGTGAGGGCCGGCCGGCGGACCGTGACGATCCCGACGATGGCCACCGCGAAGACCGCCAGCGCGGCGGCGAACGGCAGGTGGGTGGCGGCGGGGCTCATCGCTGCCGCGATCCTAGGGAGGGCGGATGCGGCCGGGCCGTGGCCGCCGGACCGAGCGGGCGGATCGGCGGCGAGGGCGGGGGAGGCTCCCCGATCCGGCCCAGGCGCGGCCGTACCATCGACGGCGATGAACGACGCCGCCGCCCGCCCCGCGCCCGACCCCGACGCCATCGCCGCGCAGTCGTTCACCTCGGTCCGCAAGGGCGGCTTCGACCACGACGAGGTCCGGCGCTACCTGCTGTCGGTGGCCGCGGAGGTCCGCGAGCTCCAGCGGGCCCACGGCGAGCTCGAAGGCCAGGTTGAAGACCTCCGGCGCCGCGCCTCGGATCCCAAGGAGCTCGACGAGGCCACCGTCACCGCCCTGCTCGGCGAGGAGACGGCGAGGGTCCTCTCCACGTCCCGCCAGGCCGCCGCGGAGATCCGGGCCAAGGCCGACGAGGAGGTCGCCGCGCTGCGCACCGAGGCCCAGGACTCCGCGGCGGCGCTGCGGTTGGCGGCCCAGGAGTACGACCGCGACACCCGCGCCGGCGCGGACGCCTACGCCGAGGAGGTGCGCGGCGGCGCCGACGCCGAGCTGGCCGCCCGTCGTGACGCGCTCGAGGCGGAGATGGCGTCGGCCCGGTCCGAGGCCGACGAGTACGCCGCCACCACCCGCTCGGCGGTGGACGCCGAGACCGCGGAGCTGATGGCCACCACCCGGGCCGAGGCCGACCGGCTGCGCACCGAGGCCGAGGGCGTCCTGGCCGAGCGCACCGAGGCGGCCGAGACGGCGGCCAAGGTCATCCGCTCCGAGGCCGAGGCCCACGCCCACCACACCCGCGAGGAGGCTGACCGCTACGCCGAGGTGACCCGCGGCTCGGCCGACCAGTACCGCGCCGAGATCCAGGGTGCCGCCGACGTGTACCGCGCCGAGGCCACCACCGAGGCCGACCGCCTCCGCAGCGACGCCGCCTCGGCCGCCGACGCCGTCCGCTCGGTGGCCGAGACCGAGGCCGCCGCCCAGCGGGAGGCCGCCGCCCACGACGTCGCCGCCCTCGTGGCCGACGCCAAGGAGGAGGGCCGGGCGATGGTCGGCGAGGCCCGGACCTACCGGGAGCGGGTGATCGCCGACCTGGCCGACCGCCGCCGCGCCGCCCGCACCCAGCTCGAGCAGGTGGCTGCCGCCCGAGACGCGGTGGCCGTCGCGCTGTCCGACGTGGTGGCCCGCATCGAGGTCTCCCACCGCGCCCTGCTCGACACGCCGATCGACCCCCGAGAAGCTGGCGACGCCGGCGTGGACCGGCGGGCCCTGGCCCAGCCCGAGCCCGTGGTGGAGGCGCCGGCGCCCACCTCGGTCGGCGTCGGCGAGCTGGACCCACCCGCCGAGGGGACCGAGCCGGAGCAGGCCGAGCCCGAGGGTGGCCCGGCGGAGTCGGGCGACGGCGCGCCAGGCGATGACGAGGCCGGGGTCGAGGAGACCCCCGCCGCCGACGACGCGCTCGACGACGGCCCGACCGACGAGGGCGAGCCCGCCGCAGGCGAGACCGAGATCGCGGACGACGAGGACGGCGCGGCGCCGATCGCCCAGGAGGGTGGCGATCGCGAGGCCGCGGTGCACGACCTCTTCGCCCGCATCCGCGAGGAGCGGGGCGACGCCGACGAGGCGCCCCCGCTGGTGGCGCGAGGCGGCGAGGGGGAGGTCGACCTCGACGTCGTCGCCGTCCCCCGGACCGTCGGCGCGGTGGCGGTCGAGGGCGAGGCCGACGCCGACGAGGCCGACGCCGAACCGGGCGAGACCGACGAGGAGGCCGCCGCCGGGGAGGCCGTCGCCGCGGACCCCGACCCCGACGTCGCCCTGCTCGAACGCCGCGACGCCGCCACCGACGAGCTCGAGCGGCTGCTGGCCCGACGGCTCAAGCGGGTGCTGGCCGACGAGCAGAACGAGGTGCTCGACCTCCTGCGCCGCACCCGGGGCACCCCGACCGCCGAGGTCGTGCTGCCGAGCGAGGCGGACCACCTCGCCCGGTACGCGTCGGCCGCCCTGGAGGACCTCACCGCCGCCGAGCGGTCGGGGGCGTCGTTCTACGGCGAGGCGCCCGAGGCCGCTGCGGACGTGTCCGACACCGCCGAGCAGTTCGCCGCCGAGCTGGTGCGCCAGATCCGGGCCCGGCTCGAGCGGGCCTTCGACGACGGGGGCGACGAGCAGGAGATCGGCGACCGCATCCGGTCCTGCTACCGCGAGTGGAAGACCCAGCGCATCGCCGACACCGCCCGCCACTACGTCGTGGTCGCCTTCACCCGCGGCGTCGGCGGGGCCGCGGTCGAGGGCACGACCTTCCGCTGGTTGGTGGACGACGGCGAGGTCCCGTCGCCCGACTGCGAGGACAACGCCCTGGCAGGCGGGGTGGCGGCCGGCGAGGAGTTCCCCACCGGGGACCGCTGGCCCCCGGCCCACCCCGGGTGCCGCTGCCTGCTGGTTCCGGTGGGCTGAGCCCGCCGGCCGCGGAAGGGCGGGAGCGGCCGGCCGGTAGGCTCCGCCCCCATGTCGCCCGAGCCGGACTCGCCGTCCCGGCGCCTCACCCGTCGGGAGCGCAAGCGGCTCCGGGGCTCCCGGTTCGCCGGCCGGGGGCGCCTGATCGTCGGCATCATCCTCGCCGGGTTGTTCGTGCTGCTGATCTCCCTGCGGGGGATCGCGTCCTTCTACACCGACTACCTCTGGTTCGACTCGCTGTCGCTCACCTCGGTGTGGCGCACGGTGCTGGGAGCCAAGTTCTCGCTGACCCTGATCGGCGCCGGGATCTTCTTCGCCCTCTGCTGGGGCAACCTCACCATCGCCGATCGGCTCGCCCCCGCCTTCCGCCCCTCCAACGGCGACGACGACCTGATCGAGCGGTACCACGAGCTGATCGGCGAGCGCACCGGCCTGGTCCGCGGCGCCGTGGCGGTGGTGCTGGCCGCCATCGTCGGCCTCGGCCTCGGCACCGGGTGGAACGAGTGGATCCTCTTCACCCACCGGGTCGACTTCCACCAGAAGGACGCCACCTTCCACACCGACATCGGCTTCTACGTCTTCCAGCTCCCGTTCCTGACGCTGGCCGCGGCGTGGCTGTTCTCGGCGCTGATCCTCGTGCTGATCCTGGTCACGCTGGCCCACGTGGTGAACGGCGGCATCCGGTTCCACACCCAGCTCGACCGGGTCACGCCCCAGGTGAAGGCCCACATCTCGGTGCTGCTCGGGGCGCTGGCCCTCGTGCAGGGCGGGCGGTACTGGCTCGACCGCTACCAGCTCACCTTCAGCCACCGGGGCGTGGTCGACGGCGCCACCTACACCGACAGCAACGTGCAGCTCCGGGTGATCTACCTCCTGATCGCCATCTCGGTGTTAGCCTTCGCCCTCTTCATCGCCAACATCGGCCGCCGCGGCTGGGTGCTGCCGGTGATGGGCGTATCGCTCTGGCTGTTCGTGACCGTGCTGGCCGGCGGGCTGGTGCCGGCGTTCGTGCAGCGGTTCCGGGTCGAGCCGGCCGAGTCCTCGATGGAGGCGAAGTACATCGAGCAGAACATCGACGCCACCCGCAAGGCCTACGGGCTGGCCGGGGTGGACTCATCGTCGTTCGAGTTCGACGGTGACCTGACCGACGCCGACCTCGCCTCGGACGCCCAGACGATCCGCAACATCCGCCTGTGGGACACCTCGGTGATGCGCGACGCCTACGAGCGCGAGCAGCAGATCAAGTCCTTCTACGCCATCAACGACGTCGACATCGACCGCTACCTGATCGACGGCCAGCTCACCCAGGTGATGATCGGCGCCCGCAACCTGCGCACCGCCGGCGTCCCGCAGAGCTCGTGGGAGGCCACCCACCTCGCCTACACCCACGGCTACGGCGTGGTGGCGGCCAAGGCCAACTCCAAGGACGCCAGCGGCGGGCCCGACCTGCTGGCCGAGGACATCCCGGTGCGCACCAGCGGCGGCCTGCCCGAGACCGACCGGCCCGGCATCTACTTCGGCGAGAACAAGTCGGGCTACGTCATCGTCAACACCGGCCGGCGGGAGATCGACTACCAGGACGGCGACAACAAGACGAAGTTCACGACCTACGACGGCAAGGACGGCATCCGCCTCGGCTCGGGCTTCAACGGGTACGTGCGGCGGGCCGCCTTCGCCCTGCGCTTCGGCGACGTCAACCCGCTGATCTCCGGCAACATCGAGTCCCGCTCCAAGGTGCTGATCGAGCGCGACGTGACCGCCCGGCTGGAGGCGGTGGCGCCGTTCCTGGCCTACGACCACGACCCGTACGTGGTGCTGCTCGGCGACGACGTGAAGTACGTGGTGGACGCCTACACCACCACCGCCAACTACCCGAACGCCCAGCGGGCCGACACCGGCGGGCTCGACGGGTCGAGCGGCCTGCGGGGGCGCTCGTTCAACTACGCCCGCAACTCGGTGAAGGCGGTGGTCGACGCCTACGACGGCACGGTGCAGCTCTACGTGGTGGACGACGAGGACCCGATCATCCGGGCCTACCAGAAGGCCTTCCCCGACCTCTTCACCGACGGCGACAAGGCCCCCGAGGAGCTGCGGGACCACTTCCGGTACCCCGAGGACCTGTTCCGGGTGCAGACCCAGATGTGGACCAAGTACCACGTCGCCGACCCGGACACCTTCTACAACGGCAGCGATGCGTGGAGCATCCCCGCCGAGCCCGGCGCCGACGCCCTGACCGACGACAGCTCGACCACCACCGCGGTCGGCGCCGACGGCCAGACGCTCACCTCGGCCAACCGCTTCGAGCCGCAGTACCTGCTCCAGCGGCTCCCGGGCGAGGACACCGAGAGCTTCGTCCTGATGCGCCCGTTCGTGGCCGCCGCCAGCGAGTCGAGCAGCGGTCGCACCGAGCAGCGCCTGCTCACGTCGTTCATGGTGGCCAGCTCCGACCCCGACGACTACGGCCGATTGCGCACCTACGTGATGCGCGGCTCGGACCTGCCCGACGGCCCGTCGATCGTGGCCGACAACATGCTGTCGGACCCCGACGTCTCCGAGCTCCACACGCTCCTGTGCCAGAGCGGCTCGTCCTGCGAGCTGCGCAACCTGGTGATGGTCCCCGTCGGCGACTCGCTGCTCTACGTCCGCAGCCTGTTCGTGCGGGGCGACGAGTCGTCGGTGCCCCGCCTCGAGCGGGTGATCGCCAGCTACCAGGGCCCCGACGGCACCAACATCGCGGTGGAGCCGACCCTCCGCGGCGCCCTCCAGGCCCTCGGCTTCGACGACATCCCCGACGGCATCGAAGACACCGAGGTCGACCCCGACACGACCACCCCGACCACCGGCGACGAGACCTCATCCGGCACCGACGACCAGACCGACCAGGAAGACGTCCTGATCGGCAAGATCGTCAAGGCCTTCGACGAGGCCGACGCCGCCGCCAAGGACGGCGACCAGGTCACCTACGCCAAGAAGATCGAAGAGGCC
>WBZU01003052.1_pt1 | contig 11192 bp, 8 predicted proteins | sample 5204311 | NCBI WGS metagenome assembly WBZU01 (sample SAMN12344359, study PRJNA552823) | activated sludge metagenome | biome: Activated sludge suspended growth; feature: Nitrification reactor; material: Wastewater; isolation source: activated sludge from nitrification reactor of wastewater treatment... | reverse complement strand
GTCATCAGCCGCTGCTTGGCGAGGGTGACGGCGACGCGCGAGGTGTCGCAGGTGATCCAGCGCCGGCCCCATTTCTCGGCGACGAAGGCGGTCGTGCCGCTGCCGCAGGTCGGATCGAGCACGAGGTCGCCGGGGTCGGTGGTCAAAAGAAGGCAACGTTCAATAACGTTCGTAGATGTTTGGACTGCATAAATTTTGGGGTCTGATCTACTTTGAACGCTCCCATAGATATCAGTCCAAAGATTGGATACTTCAACGACGGGAAAATCATCTAAATATCGAACGTACCGTAACGTTCCCCCGCCGGTCCTTTGAACTCTACGCGCAGCTATCAAGCGACGAAAACCATCCTTGCCCGTTTTCCAATATCCTGCCCGTGGGCGAAATTCGCGCCCTTCGCATTCCACTGGAAAATCACCGGGTGGCTTTGTGCTTGTTAGGTTATCAAGTTGCAATCTGCGCGAATTGCCCCCACCAACAACTAATACATTTGTTGCGGGCAATCGCGATCCATTGGGCATCTCAACCTGGTCGTAACGTTCCGCACCTTCACGAGTCATCTTGTCTAGGTAGAGGCGCCGATACTTAATACGCTCCTTGTCTTTCGCATACCAAACAAGGAAGTCTGCCGTCGAACCAATTAGTTCTGATGTGGCGCTTGTCGTTTTTTGAACAATCAAAGCGGCGACAAAATTTCCAACCCCAAACAACTCATCCATGATCTCCCGCACATGGTGCAGGTTCTCGTCCGAAATCTGCACGAACACGCTACCCGACTCGTGCAGCAGTTCGCGCGCCAGCAGCAGCCGGTCGCGCAGGTAGGTCAGGTAGGAGTGGATGCCGAGTTCCCAGGTGTCGCGGAACGCCTTGATCATTTCCGGTTCCTGCGTCAGGTCGGCGTCGTTGCGGTCCTTGACATCGCGCTTGCCGACGAAGGGCTGGAAGTTGGAGCCGTACTTGATGCCGTAGGGCGGGTCGATGTAGATCATCTGCACCCGGCCGGCCATGCTTTCCTTTTGCAGCAGGCTGTTCATCACCAGCAGCGAATCGCCGGCGACCAGCCGGTTGGCCCAGCCGCGTTCGTGGCGGTAGAAGTCGATGGCGTCGCGCAGCGGCAGGTTCTCGAACGGCGCGTCGAAGAGGCCGGGCTGGATCGCCTTGTCCATCCCCCGCGACTTGCCCTCGCCCTTCATCGCCTTGCGCACCGCCGCCAGGATGCTGGCCGGGTCGACGCGCTCATGGACATGCAGCGACACGGTGTCGACGTCGAAGCTGGTGCGCTCGGCCTTGCCCGCCCAGTTGAGATAGGGGGATTGCCGCCGCTTCAGTTCTTCGAGCGCCGCCCGCATCGCCTCCGCATCGCCGCTCGCCAGCGCATCGTCGATGACCTGCTCGATCGCCGCCCGGTTCGGGTCGAACTGCAAGGCCGGGTCGATGTGCGGATCGTAGGCCCAGCGGTTCCTGCCTTCCTCGGGATCGGTGGCCGGCGTGACCATGCCGACTTCCGGGTTGTTCTTCCGCTTGTCGGCGTGCCGGTAGGAAATGATCTGCGCCGGGTTGTCCGCCCCGGCTGTCTTGGCGCGCGCTGTAGCCGGCGTGGTTTTTCGGGGTTTTCCGGCGTCGACCGTAGGCGCGGTCTGTTCGGCCAGGCCGAAATCATCGCTTTCCCGATGCGCCCGCCGCAGCGAGCCGCCACGCCCCGCGCCCTTGACCAGAACGCCCGCGGCAACGAACTCGGCCGTCAATCGCTCGAAATCGGTTTCCGAAACCCGATGCCCGGCGCCGTGTGCCGCTTCCGCCAACCGCTGAAAGAGACTTTGATTGCCGATGGCCACACCATCCGCGGGGACAAGATCAAGGAGAATGTCGGCAAGCGATTGGGCGCGGTTCATGACGGTCAGGCGGGCTGGAGAATCCGTGCATCATACCCGCCAACCGGCGATTGGCCCATGCCATGAGGCACGGCGGCCGCTTCAGGCTGATCGTTGATGCCGGCGATTTCAGCGCCCTCCTGCGGCAAACTCGAGACAACAAAAAACCCGCGGAGCCTTGAGCCGCACGGGTTTCGTGTTTTCTCTTCGCTGGTGGGCGGTACTGGGATCGAACCAGTGACCCCTGCCGTGTGAAGGGATTGCAGCTTACTGCGTAAGTGCAATGCTAGCACAAAGGTAGGTATTGGAATATGGTGGGATCGGGGACGTGCTGGAATGAGCCAAATCACGGCAGGGTGCACGGGTCGACTCCGGGGGTGGGGTCGAGGATGGGCGCAGGAACAGTCAGGATTTTCGAAGGAAAAATCAGAACATAGTTGGAGCGAGCAACAGTTGGAGACGCCTGCCTGCTCCGGCTGTTGATGCCTGCCTGCCTGCTCCTGCCTGCCGTCCGATTCGCCGCTCAGGCGCCCGGCTGTTCGCTGCCTTGAGAGGGCAGAGCATCAAGCGCCGGCGCAGGAAACGAGTAAGCGGAGTAGCAGCGCATCGGCTTCCGGTCCTGCTCTAAGCGACCGAGCTTGCTCTTGATGCCGACACCGGCAAGCGCATCGCCTAGCGCCCTCTGCGTGAGCGGTTCGCCGTTCTGAATGGTCCGCAGTTCCGGCACCCGATGCAGTAGCGTGGCGTGCAGCACGGCGCAGGGTGCACGATGGTCCTTGCACTCCCAGGCAATGGAGCGCATCAGGGCGAGCATGGTGGGGCTGGTCAGGAAATCCTTCACGGATGACGGTACAGGCGCCTCCTTGGGCCTTGGCAGGTTCGCCAGGGTAGTGACTGCGGCACGCGCCTGCTGCTGCCATTGCAGCGCCTCCTGACGAAGTTCCCGGCCGGCACCGAATGAATATGCACCGGCGGCAGCCTGTAGCGCTTCCTGCGCCCTCTGCTCGCAGATGGCGATGGACCGTGCAAGGCTCGCAGTAGCGAAACTGAAATCGCCGTCCTGAGCGGCCTGCACATACGCCTCCACGGTTTCGGCGTGCTGCTGCTGCTGTAGCGCCTGCTGGCGTATGGCCAGTGCTGACGCTACTTTCTTCTGCTCGGCAGCAAAGACGTTCAACTGTGCCTCCCACTTGGCCACGGACTGCTCACGCTCGGCAAGTGCTGCGATGCGCTGGCGTAGCTCCTGCTGCTGCTGCTGGTCAACTGACGACGGGGCAGGTGCCGACTGTTGGATGGGCGCCGTAGCGGGCACCTGTTGCCGCCGCCGCAACTGTTGAAGCTCCTCCTGCATCGGCTTGATGACGGTGGCCAGGTCGGAGCGCAACTGTTCGTTCTCCTGCTTCAAGCGCTCGATGTCGGCCAGGTATTCGGAGAATGTGGCGTTGTCCTTGGCCAACTGTTCCCTCCTCCCCTGCTCGATTCCTTCACGCCTGTACTGTTCTTTCAGGTCTGCATATATGTCCATGACATATCCTCCAAAATAAAAAACTTTTCCCCCCAAGCCCTCTGCCGAAAATGGGGTAACAGCGTAACCAAATCCTCTGGAACCCGCATGAATAGGCACTTCTTGCCTGGTACGTAATCAATGTGCATAACGTACCAAAGCGTAACCGTCCCGACTCCGTAACCGTGATTGGTTACGCGGCCCGAGTGGTTACGCTTTGGTACGTTATGCACATTGATTACGTACCGCCCTGCAGGCCCCGTAAACATTGAAAAGTGGTTACGCGGTACGGTCCTTTTTGACCAAGGGCTTGGGGGAACTTTTTTTTCGAACTCCGAATATAAGCATTTGCTACTTTTCCACCCTTCGAGCACCCTTTCCATCGTCATCTTTTAAGCAGTCCCACGTCATATCCATGCCAGCATCGGAATGACAGGAGGATGGTTGTCCCCCTCCCGTCACAGTCACATTACTGCGCCCATTCCGGCGTATCGGGTTTCAGGTAACGCTTGATGGCGTCCTCCATATCTCCCAACGGGTAGCACCGCGTCTGCTTCCGGCCGTCACCATCAAGCCGTTGCGGTTCGGCCTTGATGCCGAATGACGCCAGCTTGTCGCTCATCGCCCGCGTCGTCAGGTCGCGCCAGTCGCCCTCTTGCGATTCCACCAGTACGGCGTGGAGGGTCATGGCGGGGATCCACTGCTCGTTCACGACGTGACCGTTACCCGGCCAGTCCGTCGGCTCGTTGTTCACAATCCGCTTGAACTTCGGCTTGGCGTTCGCCTTGAGGATCTCGCGGATGTCGGCGAGCAGCAGGTCATCCCCGAAGTCGCCGTTGCTGGCGTCGTTCTCAAGCGCCTTGGCGGCCGTCATCATCCGCTTGAACCAATCACCCCCTACCACCTTGGCAACGGCGAGCAGCGGCTCCCACCCCTCGGATGCGCGGTCATTGTCCAGGTCGGGCAGACACTTGCCCGACTGGATCGCGTCGCGGACGGCCTCGCGGTTGTCCGTCACCCAACGGTGGATACGGGCACGTAGTGGCTTGAAGCCTGCTACCTCTTTGCGCAGCAGGCGGTCGGCCTGCTCACCGGGTAGCTTGCGCTTGAGCAGGCAGGGAATGGCACGGTCGTTGATCGTCGCAGGCAGGCGGCCGATACCTGCAAGGGCAGCGGGTGCGAAGCAGGGGAACGCCTCCGGCTCCAGCGTATCTGGATTGACCCGCAGTACCCTGCCCGTACGCTTGTGGCCAGCGTTGATGACGCCCCGTAGCTCTTCGTTCGCACCCTTGACCGAAAGCCAGGTATCGACCTCATCGAGCAACAGCGTGGGGCGCTTGTCCTGAACGATGCGGAACAGCACGGACGGGGAGCACGACGTTGCATAGACCGGGTTGAAGCAGAGCAGCGTCAGCACGTCCAGGTTGATTGATTTGCCGCAGCGCATGGCGGGCGCCATGCCACCCATGCGGGGGAGCAGATCCAGGTCGTCCTGCATCCACGTCAACATTGCCCAGGCGGCCTCGGCGACGGCTACGTGCTCGGTACAGAACACGAAGCGGCGGATGGTCTTGACCACGTCGGTCAGCAGCAGTGCGCCATCTTCCGGCGCCGTGAGCGGCTCGAAGGCAAGCGACTGGTCGAACCACCCTTCGGTCGGGTTGGCGGCCGCTGCGGCTGCTGCTGCCTGCTGCTGCGCAGCCTGTTGGAACGGAACCATCGCCTGCGCCCACTGGCCACCGGCCTTGGCAACCTCCTTGTCGAGAGCAGCGACCGAGACGGTCAAGTGCTTGGCCACCAGCTTGCGCGGCCCGCCGCACGCCATCGGCGAGAGACGGGCGAGCAGCTTCACCAGCGGGCCACCGCGAGCACCGGCCGCAATGAGGTCGTCAATCGCCTTGGTCGCCAGGTCATCCACGGTCCAGCCATCGTCACAGCCGGCCTCTGCGGCCTTCTCGGCGCAGGTACCGTGCTGACAGTTGAACCCTCCCCTGCCAGCGTTGGCGGCGGACGGGGGGAAGTAGGCCGTGGAGGAAACGCTGCCTTCGTCGTGTTCGGCCATCGGGCAGATGATGTCGATACGGTCAGGCGTCTCCTTGCGGACACGGCCGGATGAGCGCAGCCAGTCGGCTATGGCGTCGGTGGTCGGGAAGGCGAGCACTTCGGCACCAGCGGTCGTAACAGTTGAAGCGGCCGACACGATAACGCCTAGCGCGTCGAGGATGTCGGGCAGCGTGAAGCGGCGGGTTGGGTGCAGTTCGTGGAGACGAGCGGTGAACTGCTTCTTCTTGTGGCGACTACCGGGCAGGCGGCACCAGCGGACGGGGCCGGAAGCGCCAGGGTCGGAGAAGCCTGCCAGCCCGATCGCCTTCACGGCAGCCGCCTGTTCGGCCTTGGTCGGACGGCTGTTGCGCTGGTAGAGGTAGCCCCACTGGAAGTTACCAGGGCTGGTCTCGATCTTCCAGGTCGGCTCAAGCGGCGGTACCTTGGACTTGGTGCCGATGTCGTCCAACATCAAGAACAGGCAATGGTCGATTGAGTCGGCGGTAGCCCCCAGCTTGCCCGTGTCCTTGTCAGCGCGGTAGCGCAGGAACAGGCCCGTGTTGACGTAGGTTTCCGTGTTGGGCGGTAACGTGTCGTTTGGGCTGAACGATCCATCGGGGTTCTTGTGGGACAGCAGCAACTTCTGCGTGTTATCGACGCCCACGTCGAGCAGGCTCAACAGTTGAGACGGATCCGTGGAGTAGCCAGCTTCATCAGCGTTTGCTACTATTCCGTTGTCGTTGTTGGAAGTACCCTCCTGAGCCTCTTCCTGATTGCCGGTCACAATCAGGGGAGGCTCAACCACAAGGGGCGGCGGGTCCTCCACGGGCGGATCGTCAGCAGCAGCGACCGGGTCAGCAGCAGCGAGAGCAGCGTCGTACGCCTCCAGAGCCTCGCCAGCGGCCGCTACGGCCTTCCTGAGCGAGCGGTACTCGCTGCTGCGCTTGTCGCCCTTGAACGCCTCTACGGCCCTCACAGAGGCCGCTACGGCGTCTTGCAGGGGACGGCGGGGGACCTTGGTCTTAGCGTGCATTGTGGCCTCCCTTGTTGTACTTGACGGACCACGCGACAGCAACGCCAGCGGGCGCGGGGGCGCGTTGGCCCTTGCCCTGCTCGTAACGGCGTCGTGCTGCGCGGCCGGAGATGTTGCTGCTCAGCGGGCTGTTGCCCTTACCCTTGCGGCCGCTCATGCTGCCACCTCGCAGGGCGAGCACTCGCACGGGTCGCACGCCGCCGTGAACACCGGCTGCATGGCCAGTTCGAAAGCGACGGCGGGGAAGCGGGCGCTATCGACCATCCACTGCCCACGGGTAGCACGGCGGATGACGCCAGCGGCGAGCAAGGCGTTGCGACGGGTGCGGAGGAAGTTGTGGAAACTCCAAATGTTTCCGCGGTAGCCAAGCTCGGGATGGTCCTTGGCGAACTGTTGCCAGGCATCGCTGCCCGTCAGCCAGGGGGTAGGGGTATGCGGCATTTTTGCTGCTCCAAAGTAATGAGAGGTCACGCTTGCGGCGCGCTCGCATTACAAGGAGTCAGCAGGGACAAAACAGCAGGTCAAACAGCGAGGGCTACGGGGTGCTTTTCGTCCGCCAACGGGCAAGCGCCTTGCGCAGGGCTTCGGCACCGGGCTTGTCCCCTGCCTTGGACCACTTGATGCGGGTCAGCAGGTAGCGCAGGCGGCCGGTCTCGGAATCCTCCTCATCCCGGCAAGCAAGCCAGTGCCGGTAAGCGGGCGCCGTGGCGATGACCGGCAGCCACTCGTCAAGCGCAGCCATGTCGTCATCGCTGTAGCGCTTCGGCCGGCCGTGGGGCTTCTTGCGGGCGCCTGAGCGCAGGGCGGCTGCCAGCGCATCCTGTTGGGCCATGGCGACCTCGTGGGCGAGTTCCTGCGACAGGCGGGTGATACGGCGCAGCCGTGCAGCGGGCTTGCTGCTCGTTCTCATACTGCCCTCCCCGCCCATGCCCGCTCTTGAGCCTCGCGCAGGGCTGCCGTCTCCAGGTGTCCGTACCTGCGACTGAGCACGGCCGCGTCATGGCCAAGTACCTGACTGGCCACGGCGAGCGTTACGCCCGAGCGCAGCAGCGCAGCCGCGGCGGCATGCCTCAAGTCGTGAAGGTGGAGGTCGGGTAGGCCTGCCATGATGGTCAGTTGCCGCCAGCTTGCCCGGTAGTCGTTCGGGGTGAGTGGGTTGCGGCCGGGGAACAGCAAGGCGTTCGGCGTGCGCTGGCGCAATGCGGCCGCGTTGGGGTAGACGCTGGCCAGCAGGTCGGCGGTGGTCTGCAAGTAGTGCAGCAGGCGGGGTGTGCCGTTCTTGGTCGTGGTGGCGAGCAGCGTTCGGGCGTCGCGGTCCAGGTCGGCGAAACGGCGTTCGGAGATCTCTGACCGGCGTGCGCCGCTGTCGGCGAGCATGGCGACGTAGAGGCCGAAACGGGGATCGCGGAACGCAGTACGGGCGAGCGTCAGCAGACGGGCGAGGTCGTCATCCGCCAGATGAACGCGCCGTATCGGTTCGGCGTACCGGCGGACGGCCAGCGTCGGGCTGGTGAATCCTCTTGGCGTCAGCCGACGTGCTCGTGCCCACTTGTAGGCGCTGCCAAGGGCGCTCAGGTCGCGGTTGATGCTGGCAGGCGCATAGCCGTGAGCGAGCATACCCTCTGCGGCCGTCTCAAGCGTCTCGCTGGAAAGCTCCCAGGCCGGAGTGTTTCCGAAGGCGTCTGTCCACTTCCTCAAGCGCTGGTCGGCGTTGTTGTTGAGGGCGAGACTGTATGCCCGGACAAGCTCTTTGAGCGTGAGGGGGGATGCCTGACGGGCAGGCGTTGCGGCTGCGATTGCAGCCAGGTCGATTTGGCGTAGCACTTCGTTCTCCACTGTCGTTGAGGAAAACGCCGCAAGCGTGCAAAGCCCCGTACTCTCTCTTCGCTGGTGGGCGGTACTGGGATCGAACCAGTGACCCCTGCCGTGTGAAGGCAGTGCTCTACCGCTGAGCTAACCGCCCGCTGAGAGGCGCGCATTTAACCATAAGTCGCGGATCGGGTCAAACGCGGGTCGGATAGAATACAGCCCTTGGCTTACTTACGAATTGCGCACTCCATGACGCCCGTTCGCACGCGTTTCGCTCCCAGCCCCACCGGTTACCTGCACATCGGCGGCGCCCGTACCGCCCTTTTTTCCTGGGCGTTCGCGCGCCGCCACGGGGGCACCTTCATCCTGCGCGTCGAGGACACCGATGTCGCCCGCTCGACGCCGGAGGCGCTTCAGGCGATCCTCGACGGCATGCGCTGGCTCGGGCTGGCGCACGACGAAGGCCCGTTCTACCAGATGCAGCGCATGGCGCGCTACAAGGAAGTGATCCAGCAGATGCTGGCCGCCGGCGCCGCCTATCACTGCTACACGACGCGCGAGGAACTCGACGCGCTGCGCGCCGAGCAGGAAGCGCGCAAGGAAAAGCCGCGCTACGACGGCCGCTGGCGCCCGGAACCGGGCAAGACGCTGCCGACGCCGCCGACCGACGTGCCGCCGGTGGTCCGCTTCCGCAATCCGAAGGACGGCGTCGTCGCCTGGGACGATCAGGTCAAGGGCCGCATCGAATTCGCCAATGGCGAACTGGATGACCTGATCATCGCCCGTGCTGACGGCACGCCGACCTACAACTTCTGCGTCTGCGTCGACGACTGGGACATGGGCATCACCCACGTCATCCGCGGCGACGACCACGTCAATAACACGCCGCGCCAGATCAACATCCTGCAGGCGCTGGGCGCCGACGTTCCGCAGTATGCCCACCTGTCGATGATCCTCGGCGACGACGGCGCCAAGCTGTCGAAGCGGCACGGGGCGGTTTCCGTGATGCAGTACGACGACGACGGCTACCTACCGGCCGCGGTGATCAACTACCTGGCCCGCCTCGGCTGGTCGCACGGCGACGACGAGGTCTTCTCGCGCCAGCAGTTCGTCGAATGGTTCGATCTTGACCATATCACCGCCTCGGCCGCCCAGTTCAACACCGAAAAGCTGCTGTGGCTCAATCAGCATTACATGAAGCAACTGCCGCTTGCCGAGCTCACGGAAAAGGTCGGGGCCCGCCTTGCCGCCCGCGGCGTCGACACCGGGACCGGGCCGGACCTAGGAAAGGCCGTCGAACTGTACGTTGACCGCAGCAACACGCTGAACGTGCTCGCCGACGCGGTGGAGATCTTCTATGTCGAGGTATCCCCCTCGCCCGACCTGCTGGCGCAGCATCTGGCGGACGATGCACGACCGGCGCTAGCCGATTTTACCGCCGCGATCGCCGGGGTTGACTGGGAGGTGCCGGCGATCAATGCGCTGATCAAGGAGACGGTCGCTCGCCATGGACTCAAGATGCCGAAGCTGGCGATGCCCCTGCGCGTGCTTCTGACCGGCCAGGCACAGACCCCTTCGGTCGATGCCGTCATCGTATTGACCGGTCGCCGCAAGGTCCTCGAAAAATTGGCTGTCTTCAAAAGATGACGAACTTGCCGGGCAGGTATGCCAGAATCCGCTGTGCCCCACGCTGTGCCCCAGAATCCGCTTGACACAAGGATTTCAGGGGAGATATAAATCATGCCACGAACAAATTTCGTTGTCGTTTTTCCACCAAAGGGGATCCCATGAACAAATCCGAACTGATCGACGTAATCGCTGAGCAAGCCGAAATTTCCAAGGCTGCCGCCGGTCGCGCACTGGATGCAACCGTTGCCGCGGTCAAGGACGCGCTCAAGGCTGGCGACAGCGTGAGCCTGATCGGCTTCGGCACCTTTTCCGTCGGCGAGCGTGCTGCCCGCACCGGCCGCAACCCGCGTACCGGCAAGTCGCTGAACATCAAGGCCGCCAAGGTGCCGAAGTTTCGCCCGGGCAAAGGCCTCAAGGACGCTATCCAGTAATCGAACCTTGGGTGCTTAGCTCAGTTGGTAGAGCGCTAGCCTTACAAGCTGGATGTCGGGGGTTCGAACCCCTCAGCACCCACCAAGACATCCGGCTCAGGATTGATATAACCCCGTCCCCAAGGCGGGGTTTTTGTTGATTGCCGGCACCCCTTCGCGCTAGACATGGCATGCGGACATCCCGGATACCACAGTCACGGGCAACGCCTTGCCGATTAGTCGTGCCCGACCCTCAGGTTTCGGGCGCACTTCCTCGCGCATGCCCGGTTGGGCTCTGGGTGGCGGCCAGGATTCCGCGCAGGATGTTGATCTCGTCCCTTTCGAGTTGGGTTCGCGAAAAGAGACGGCGCAATTTGGGCAGCAGCCTTCCCGGATGTGCCGGGTTGAGAAACCCGGTTTCGGTCATCACCGCCGCGAAATGTGCGTACATGCCCTCGACTTCATCGTGGGTCGCCAGTCGTGACGACGCGGGGGTAACCATTGCGTCAGTTCCTGCCGGCTGCCCGGCCAGGGCCGCCATGCGGATTTCGTAACTTAGCACCTGCACCGCCGCGCCGAGATTCAGCGAACTGAACTCCGGGTTGGCCGGGATCGACACCGCCGCATGGCATTGCTGGATCTCCTCGTTGGTCAGCCCAACGGTCTCATTGCCGAACACCAGTGCCACCTGGCCGTGCCCGGCTTGCGCCAGCAGACGGGCCACCATCTCCCGCGGCTGCCCGCTGGGCGGGCCCAGATCGCGGCGCCGCGCCGACAGGGCGACAACAAAAATGGCGCCGGCCAGCGCTTCGGACAGCGAGTCACTGATTTTTGCCGATTCCAGAACGTCGACCGCGCCAGTCGCCCGGGCATCGGCTTCAGGATCTGGAAAC
>WBZU01003049.1_pt1 | contig 11195 bp, 12 predicted proteins | sample 5204311 | NCBI WGS metagenome assembly WBZU01 (sample SAMN12344359, study PRJNA552823) | activated sludge metagenome | biome: Activated sludge suspended growth; feature: Nitrification reactor; material: Wastewater; isolation source: activated sludge from nitrification reactor of wastewater... | reverse complement strand
GCACTTTGGCATGTGTGGCGGCTGTAAACTACAGCATCTGGATTTTGCCGCGCAAGTCGCGGCCAAGCAGCGTTTGCTTGAAAATGATTTGAAACATATCGGCAAAGTGAAGCCGGAAAATATGTTGCCGCCTCTGTACGGCCCAACCTGGGGTTATCGTCACAAGGCGCGGCTGAGCGTGAAGTATGTCGAAAAAAAACAGCGCGTACTGGTGGGTTTTAACGAGAAAGCCACGCGTTTTGTGGCGGATATGGATTCGTGCGAGGTGCTGGTGCCAGCAGTTTCTGCACTCATTGCGCCTTTGCAGCAGCTTATTTTTCGGCTGAGTCTGAAAGATAAAATTCCGCAAATTGAGCTGGCTGTTGGCGAAGGTAATGTCATCGTTTTGATTCTGCGCATCATGGATGCGTTGAATGCTGCTGATGAAACTTTGCTGAAAACCTTCGCGGATTGCCACAGCGTACAAATCTGGACGCAAACCAAGGGCCCGGACACGATTAAACCATTCTACCCATTGAATGGCAGCCCGCTGCAATACAGCCTGCCTGAGTTTGACTTAACGTATCCATTCAAGCCGAATGAGTTCACGCAGGTGAACCCACAAATTAACCAGGTCATGGTGCGCCGCGCAATGCAATTATTAGCCCCGCAAGCGGGTGAAAACATTGCCGATTTCTTTTGCGGCATTGGTAACTTTACCTTGCCGATTGCACATAGCGGCGCATCTGTGCTTGGATTGGAAGGTTTGGCCAATCTGGTTGAAAGAGCCAATGAAAGTGCGCAATTGAACAAAATTAGAAATGTGAAATTCGGCGTGGCCGATTTATTTAAAATGACGGAAGAAAGCTTGGCCAAGTTAGGAAAGTTTGATAAATGGCTGGTTGATCCGCCGCGCGATGGTGCGTTTGAGCTGGTGAAAGCAATTGCGCCTGAAACTGCTCCTGAACGCATTGTGTATGTATCATGCAACCCCGCCACACTGGCGCGCGATGCAGGTGTGCTGGTGAATGACAAAGGCTACACGCTAAGTGCCGCAGGTGTGATTAATATGTTCCCGCACACTGCGCATGTCGAGTCTATTGCCTGTTTTGTGAAAAATTAGCCTTGCCTATTAACCTTGCCTGGTTCCAAAGAAATTGGTTTGCTTTCTTCTGTTGTCCACACAATAAGCCGTTTTACCACCCACTGCCAGCAGCAGCAGACCGCCTGCCATGGCAATATCTTTTAAGAACATGATCATCTGCATTTTGTCAGCAAAATTGGCGTGGAACAAAGCGGCAGCGAGTACCGAGAAGCCCGCCAGAGCTAAGGCGGCTAACCTTGTTTTGTAGCCTACCGCGAGTGCCAGCCCGCCTAGCACTTCCAGAGCAATGGTTGGCCAAACCAGAATACCCGGCACACCCATAGACTGCATGTAACCTGCAGTTCCTGTGGGGTCTTGAATCTTGCCTAGCCCGGCCAATATAAAAATCAGCGCCAGCATCACACGCCCCAGTAGTTGAATCACGCCAGTCATCGCACTCTCCCCTTAGTTAAATGTGTATCGCTAAACAGTACGACCATAATAAACTTATCAAATCCAAGCTGCAATCCTGTGTAAAATTACGCCCATGCTAAAAAAACTTCTGTTGATCATGCTCATATTGCTGCTTGTAGCGTGCAGCAAATCATCATCAGATGTTTCAGAGATTCGTTTCGCCATTGCCCAAGCGCCATTGAATCTGGACCCACGCTATGCGACCGATGCGGCATCAGAGCGTGTGAACCGGCTGCTTTACCAGCCTTTGGTGGATTTTGACGCCGCCTCGAAACCCGCGCCAGCATTGGCTTCCTGGCAAGCTGTTAGTGGCAGTAAATATCGTTTTACTTTAGTTAAAAATCGCGCGTTATTTCATCACCAAACCCATCTTGCCGCGTACGATGTGAAAGCAACCTATGATTCGCTGATGCAGCTGAAAGATTCTCCGCATGCAGCAGAATTTGCCAATATCGAACGCATTGATGTTGAAGATAAAAACACTGTTGTGTTTTTCTTGAAACAAGCAGATAAGGACTTTCCAGCCAAGTTGATTATTGGCATTCTGCCTAAAGATTTGATAGAGAAAAGGCATGATTTTGCGCACAATCCAATAGGCAACGGGGTGTTGAAGTTTGTGAGCTGGCAAAATAAACTCGTATTGAAAAGAGTTTCAGATGGACAGGTTATCAGCTTGCAAGAAGTGAAAGATCCAACGGTGCGTGTGCTTAAACTGTTGCGTGGCGAGGCGGATTTGATACAAGGCGATTTGCCGCCGGAGCTGGTGAAGTATCTGCAAACCAAGCCAGAAATCAACGTTAAAACGAGCGTTGGCGCTAATTTCTCATATCTCGGCTTGAATATGCGGGACCCGCTTTTACAGAATCTGAAGGTCAGACAGGCCATTGCTTATGCGATTGACCGGCAAGCAATGATCGATAAAGTGATGGTCGATAAGACGCGTGTCGCAGGCGCGATCTTGCCGCCAGAACATTTTGCAGGAAACGCAAGCTTAACGCCCTATGACTACAATCCCGTATTGGCCAGGCAGTTGCTGCAAGAAACGGGCATTAAGCTACCACTTAAATTGGTCTATAAGACGTCTACCGATGCACAGCGCGTGCGCTTTGCCACCATCCTGCAAGCACAGATGGCCGCAGCCGGCATCGATTTGGAAATCCATAGTCTAGATTGGGGCACGTTTTTTGAGGATGTGAAACAAGGCAACTTCCAGTTGTTTGGCCTTACTTGGGTTGGCATCAAAACGCCGGAAATTTACGCCAAGGCTTTCGGCTCACAAAACTTTCCACCCAATGGTTTTAACCGCGGCCGTTATGCGGATGCTGAATTGGATACATTGCTTAAGAACGAAGACTGGCCAGCCGCTACAGCACGCATTCATGCGCAATTGCCATATATTCCGCTGTGGTATGAAGGGCAATTTGCAGCCATGAAAAAAAATATTACTGATTATGCGCCCAAGCCTGATGGTAACTGGGACGATTTGGCTACAATAAGCAACCATGCACATTGAAATTTCCATTCAACAACAAACGCTCACGCTGTTTGACGATTTTGGCGCCGTGAAAGCCCGATACAGCGTTTCTACCGCGGCTAATGGCGTGGGCTGCGAGAAAGACAGTGGCTGCACGCCACTTGGTAGCCACATCATTCGCGCCAAAATTGGGGCGGGTGCTGCATCTAATACCGTGTTTGTAGGCCGCAGGCCGACAGGCGAAATCTGTACGCCTGAGCTCATAACGAAATTCCCTGACCGTGACTGGATCTTGACGCGGATTTTGTGGCTCTCGGGCAAAGAGGTCGGCAAAAACCGCCTTGGAAATGTGGATACCATGCAGCGGTATATTTATATCCATGGTACGCCCGATAGCACCGCGCTGGGAAAAATCGGTTCGCACGGTTGTGTGCGCATGCGCAATAGCGACGTGATTGAGTTGTTTGACTTGGTTGATGTAGGCGTTCCTGTTGTTATTTACAATGATTAAACGAAATGTTTAGACGATCAGCTGGTTTTTTCACGGTTATTTTTGGCGTGCTGCTGCTCACTTTTTTGCTGATTCACCTGGTGCCGGGCGACCCGGTGGAGGTGATGTTGGGCGATTCTGCCAGCATGGCGGATCGCGAAGCTTTGCGCGATGATTTAGGGCTGAATCAGCCGCTTTTAAGCCAATTCAGCAGCTATTTGAATAAGTTGGCGCATGGCGATTTAGGTCAGTCCATTCATACCAAAACGCCGATTATCGAGCTGATTAAAACGCGCTATCCGGCGACAGTTAAACTTGCGGTTTTATCACTCATTATCGGTTTGGTGATTGGTATCCCGCTGGGCATTTATGCCGCGTTTAAAGCCAATCATTGGCAGGATTTTCTGGTGACAATTGTTTCAGTGCGCTTTTCAGCCATGCCGGCATTCTGGCTGGGGCCGATGCTGATGCTGGTGTTTGCCGTGTGGCTGGGCTGGCTGCCTGTCAGCGGCATGGAGTCTCATGCTTCTATCATTTTGCCTGCATCGACTTTGGGGTTTGGGTTAAGCGCCATTCTCACACGCATGACGCGCACTTCGATGCTGGAGGTGCTGAATGAAGATTTCATCCGTACCGCGCGCGCCAAAGGCTTAAGCGAAAAAATCGTCATTACGCGCCATGCGTTGCGCGCAGCGCTGTTGCCGATTATTACCATTGTGGGTTTGCAGATGGGTAGTTTGCTGGCCGGCACCGTCATTACCGAAACGATTTTTAGTTGGGACGGTATCGGACGGTTGCTGGTTGAAAGTATAGAAAAACGCGATTACCCCGTAACGCAAGCTTGTGTGCTGGTGGTGGCGTTAAGCTATGTAGCCGTTAATTTTGCGACAGATTTGCTGTACTCAAGGCTGGATCCTCGCGTGAGGTTTGGTGCATGAACCGTTGGCTAAAATATCTGCCGGCAGGGTTGCTGCTATTTTGGCTGCTCGCTGTGCTGATTGGGCGTGCAATGGGAGTGGGCTTGCATGGTAACACTATTGATTTGGGCGCGATTCTTGCAATCCCAAGTTCGCATCACTGGTTTGGCGCGGATGATTTAGGCCGCGATATTCTGGCACGTACTTTACGCGGCGTAGAGATTTCATTCCTGGTGGCTGTGATCGTGACACTGGTGACGATGAGCTTGGGCGTGTTGATAGGGCTGCTGGCAGGGTTCTACGGCGGAAAAATCGACCGGGCATTGATGCAGGTCACCGATATATTTCTAGCTTTCCCCGGTATTTTATTGGCGATTGCATTCGCCACGGTGCTTGGTCCGGGAATGGTGAATTTGATGATCGCGCTGTGCATCACGGGCTGGGTGGGTTATGCAAGATTAACCCGAGGCCAAACACTGGCTTTGCGCAACCGCCAACATGTGTTTGCGGCAGAATCGCTTGGGGCCAGCGTGCCACGACTGTTAATCAAACACATTCTACCGCTGCTGGGCTCCATACTGATTGTAGAGGCGACTTACAGTTTAGCGAGTATCATGATCGCCGAAGCCAGTTTGTCGTTTCTGGGTTTAGGTATACAAGCACCTAACGCCTCGTGGGGTGCCATGCTGCGTGATGGTGTGCGTTATATGCTGGTGGCGCCGCACTACGTGCTGATTGTGGGATTGAGCTTGATGAGCCTGATTCTGGCGATTAACCTGCTTGGCGACCAGCTGCGCGACAAACTGGACGTGCGAACCAGTTTTGATAAATAAGCAAATTAAGGAATCATTTGAACGACACTATATCTTGGCAGGAAAAAAATAAAACAATAGAAGCCATTTGGCAATCCGAGGCCAATCATCCGCCGCCCAAGAATGTGGTGGTTGCCGATGACACCACCAAGGCGGATGCCGCATATAAACTGGCTTGCGAGGGCATGGCGCTGTTGTATCGCGGCGATTTTCAGAATGCGAAACAGTTGCTGCAGGCGATTACACGGCGTGTTGACCGCAAACCGGTTAAACCAGCCAGCAACATGACCGAGGCTTTTCATCAGCATCGCGCCAGGCAGATCCAGCGCGCCAATATCACCAATAAGATTTTAATCGAATTGCAGCACGGCAAATGTGATTTGCGTCGTGCCCCCGATGTAAAACAGGCAGTGGCTGAAGCCGTCGATGACAAGATTCCGGCAAAAATGGTGCTGTCTCTACGCGAACTGCTGGGGATGATTGGCGCACATGAATGGCGCAAAAAAGGTGTGTTTATCGATGCGCTGCAAGCCAATATCCACGCGCATTACGGAGTATATTCTCCGGTGCGCGGTGAGTATTTGGCGCTTATAAATAATGCGCCGCTCAACAATGTCAGTACTGCGTTTGATATTGGTACGGGTACAGGTGTGGTCGCGGCCATTCTGGTGAACCGTGGCATAAAAAAAGTAGTCGCTACCGATAATAACAACCGCGCATTGCAATGCGCGGCTGAAAATATCAATCAATTAGGGCTTAAGCAATACATCGAAATCGTCCAGGCTGATTTGTTTCCTGCCGGCAAGGCAGATTTAATTGTCTGTAATCCACCGTGGTTGCCTGCTAAGGCCAATGCGCCAATCGAGCATGCGATCTACGACCCAAATAGTCAAATGCTGAAAGGTTTTTTGAATGGGGTTAAAGCACATTTGAATGAAGGTGGTGAAGCGTGGCTGATATTGTCTGACTTGGCAGAACATCTTGGGTTGCGCAGTCGTGAAGAGTTAATGAAATGGATAGCGGATGCAGGTTTGAGGGTTGTTGAAAAACTGGATATTGCGCCAAAACACGCGAAAGCCAGCGACCGGTCAGATCCGCTCTATTTGGCGCGTAGCAAAGAAATCACGTCGCTTTATCGGTTAAAAACTTAGATGTCATTGCGGGCTTGACCCGCAATCTAGTATATTGTCAGTCAATAGATTCTGACTTTCGTCAGAAAGACAAAAGAAAAATATTTAGAGAAATTATGTCATTAGGCCCGGTTATGTTGGATGTCGTCGGAAAAGAGTTAACTGCCGATGACGTAAGAAGGTTGAAACACCCGCTGGTGGGCGGCGTGATTTTATTTGCGCGCAACTTTGAAAACTGCGCACAATTAAAGGCGCTCACCGTCAGCATTCATGCGGTTCGACAGCCGCCCTTGCTGATTGCGGTGGATCATGAGGGCGGACGCGTTCAGCGATTTCGCGAAGGCTTTACCAAAATTCCGCCCATGCGTGAGTTTGGAAAAATCTGGGATGCGCATCCCAAAAAAGCGCGCGAATTGGCAGTAGAGGCAGGCTGGATTCTGGCTGCAGAACTGCGCGCGCATGGCGTGGATTTCAGCTTCACGCCCGTGCTGGATATGGATTATGGCGACAGCCTGGTGATTGGCGACCGCGCGTTTCACCGCAACCCGCAAGCCATTAATGAGCTTGCATTTAGCCTCATGCAAGGCCTTAAAAAGGGCGGCATGGCAGCAGTGGGCAAGCACTTCCCCGGGCATGGCTTTGTAGTGGCGGATTCACACGTGAGTATTCCTGTGGATGAGCGCGAGTTCGACCAGATTGCGCAGAATGATATGCAGCCATTCAGACAAATGATTGATGAAGGCTTGGCGGCAATTATGCCGGCGCATGTGATTTACCCCAAAGTGGACGACAAGCCCGCAGGCTTTTCGAGCAAGTGGCTGCAAAAAGTGCTGCGCGAACGTTTAGGCTTCAATGGCGTGATTTTCAGTGACGATTTAAGCATGGAGGGCGCCACGGTGGGTGGAGATGTGACCACACGCAGTCTGGCTGCGCTGAATGCAGGCTGCGACATGGTGCTGCTGTGCAATCGTCCAGATCTGGCGGATGAACTGCTGGATAATCTAACCTGGAAAATGTCCGCGCAAAGCATCGCCCGGCTGGCGCGCATGCATGGCGCGCATCACCCGAAAAGCATGGACCATTTGCATGAAAACGGCGAGTTTGTGGCGGCGGTGCATCGTGTTGGCATGGTTGGGAAATCGGAAGCGGATTTATTTGCCTGAACGCGCCGGTATCCGCATTTACATTGACCAAACGCATTGGCGCGCGTAAAATTCGCGCCAATTCTTAAGGCGCTTCAATGGCTCAACAGGCATCTCAAAAAAACGCAAAAAAAATAGTTGTTGCTAACTGGAAAATGCATGGCAATCTCAAGCACAATGAGGCCATGCTGACAGACTTTATCGCAACGCTTTCGGGCCTGAAGCATACCCAAGTCGTGGTTTGCGCGCCGTATCCTTATCTCGCGCAGTTACAAAGCTTATTGCAGCATACCAGCATCGCCTGGGGTGCGCAGAATGTCGCCAAGAATGAAGAAGGCCCATTTACGGGCGAGGTGAGTGCTGCGATGTTGCGCGATTTCGGCTGTACTTACGTAATTATTGGCCATTCCGAGCGTAGCACTGCGTATTGCGAATCCGACGAAAATATCGCGCAAAAATTCATGGTGGCCAAAAAGCACAGCCTAATGCCAATTTTGTGTGTGGGCGAAACGCTGATTGAGCGCGAGGCAGGCGTCATGGAGATGGTGGTAGGCAAGCAGTTGGATACCATTATCAACATGTACGGCGCCGAGGTTTTTGCCAATACAGTGATTTCGTATGAGCCGATCTGGGCGATTGGCACCGGCCTGGCGGCCACGCCAGCACAGGCGCAAGCCATGCATAAATTCATTCGCGGCAAAATCTCAAGTCTGAACGCAGGCGCTGCAGACCGCTTAAAAATCCTCTATGGGGGCAGCGTAAACCCGCAAAATGCGGTACAATTATTTGTTGTGCCGAATATTGATGGCGGACTGGTTGGCAAGTGTTCGCTCAATGCGCAAGAATTCGAAGAGATCTGCCGCGTAGCTGAAGCTTCAGTTTGAAAATAGCGGCAAAATTATAGGTAAAGATGATGGAAAATTTAGTAACGATTATTCATGTGTTGGCTGCAGCGGGCGTGATTGGCCTGGTGCTGCTGCAGCACGGCAAGGGCGCGGATATGGGCGCTGCGTTTGGCAGTGGCGCTTCGGGCAGTTTGTTTGGCGTGAGCGGATCATCCAATTTTATGAGCAAAGCTACCGCAATCTGCGTCACGATCTTTTTTGCCACCAGCTTAACGCTGGCCTATATAGCAAGCCATCGTGCGGGCAATGGCAGTGTGGTGAAGATGCAGGAGGTGAAATCTGAAGCGGCTAAGACAACAGAAACCAAGCCTGCAGAAACTAAACCAGCAGAACCTGCGCCGGCTGGCAATGTTGCGAAAGATATTCCTAACTGATTTTTAGATAGACCTGAATAAACGGCCGTCGTGGTGGAATTGGTAGACACGCTATCTTGAGGGGGTAGTGACGAAAGTCGTGCGAGTTCGAGTCTCGCCGACGGCACCAAAGGTTAAGCGAGGTCGGTATTAAAGCTTAAAGTGGTGAATTGAGCGTTTATTCCAGTGATGTTTATAATAACTATGTAACAAAAGCGATGTCAGAATATAACGTTATTATCAATTAAATTTATTTAGTGACTATTTTTAGTAATCCAGTTTGGGGCTAGCAAGTGCTAGAAAATTATTTTCCAATATTATTATTTATCCTCGTAGGTCTCGCGGTCGGTGTTGGTCCTCTTGTATTAGGCAAGCTGGTTTCTCCCAGTAAGCCGGATTCTGAAAAAAACTCTCCCTATGAATGCGGTTTTGAGGCGTTTGAAGATGCACGTATGAAATTTGACGTGCGTTATTATCTGGTAGCTATCCTGTTTATTCTGTTCGATCTGGAAATCGCATTTTTATTTCCATGGGCGGTGGTGCTGAAAGAAATCGGCTTGGCAGGTTTTTTGGCGATGATGCTATTCTTATTTGTGCTTGTTGTAGGCTTTATTTACGAATGGGTGAAGGGCGCGCTCGAGTGGGATTGATATGAGTTTAGAAGGCGTCCTGGAAAAAGGCTTTGTCACCACCACACTGGACACGGTGATTAACTACACACGTACCGGCTCCATGTGGCCAATGACGTTTGGTCTGGCCTGCTGTGCGGTGGAGATGATGCACGCAGGTGCTTCGCGCTACGATCTGGATCGCTTCGGTATCGTGTTTCGTCCAAGTCCGCGCCAATCAGACGTGATGATTGTGGCAGGGACATTGGTGAATAAAATGGCGCCGGCTTTGCGTAAGGTTTACGATCAAATGGCAGAACCGCGCTGGGTAATCTCCATGGGCAGCTGCGCCAATGGCGGCGGCTATTATCATTATTCCTATGCGGTGGTGCGTGGTTGTGACCGTATTGTGCCGGTGGATGTGTATGTGCCGGGCTGTCCGCCAACTGCAGAGGCATTGCTGTACGGCATAATTCAATTACAGAAAAAAATCAGGCGCACCAATACCATTGCACGCTAACTTAACAATAAAAACCATGTCAGCTAAATCAGATCATTTATCCGCACAGCTAAAATTGGCTTTGAGTGGCTATATCACAAAGCACACGGTTGCTTTGGGCGAAATTACCATTGAATGCAAGGCGGAGCATTTGATTGAGGTATGCGCCAAGTTGCGTGACCATGCTGAACTTAGGTTCGAGCAATTGATTGATTTATGCGGTGTCGATTATATTGATTACAAAGACGGCACCTGGGAAGGCGCACGTTACGCGGTAGTGCTGCATTTGCTGTCAGTCAGCCTGAATCAGCGTGTACGGTTGCGTGTTTTTGCACAGGATAACGATTTCCCTGTATTGCCAACCTTGGTAGATATGTGGCCAGTGGCCAACTGGTATGAGCGTGAAGCTTTTGATTTATTTGGCATTATGTTTGAAAACCACCCTGATTTGCGCCGCATATTGACGGATTATGGCTTTGTCGGCCATCCGTTCCGTAAAGATTTCCCCATGATCGGTAATGTTGAAATGCGTTACGACCCCGAGCAACAGCGTGTGATTTATCAGCCGGTTTCAATAGAGCTGAGAAATAATGTGCCGCGCGTGATTCGTGATGAAGGTGCACATGGCTGAGATTAGAAATTATACGATGAACTTCGGTCCGCAGCATCCGGCTGCACATGGCGTGCTGCGCCTGGTGCTGGAACTGGATGGCGAAGTGATTCAGCGTGCTGACCCGCATATCGGCTTGTTGCATCGCGCCACTGAAAAGCTGGCAGAAAATCGCACTTACTTGCAATCGGTGCCTTACATGGATCGCCTCGATTATGTTTCCATGATGGCAAACGAGCATGCTTATGTGATGGCGATTGAAAAAATGCTGGGGTTGGAAGTGCCGGTCCGCGCGCAGTACATTCGCGTGATGTTCGATGAAATTACACGCGTGCTGAATCATCTGCTCTGGCTGGGCGCGCATGCGCTGGATGTAGGCGCGATGACCGTGTTTTTATATGCTTTCCGCGAACGTGAAGATTTGTTTGATGTGTATGAGGCAGTTTCCGGTGCGCGCATGCATGCAGCTTATTACCGACCAGGTGGCGTATACCGTGACCTGCCAAACCAGATGCCGCAACATGAAACTACCAAGTTTAGAAGCGCGAAAGAAATCGGTAAACTCAATGAAAATCGTCAAGGATCGGTGCTCGATTTTATCGAAGATTTCACCAACCGCTTTCCGGCTTATGTCGACGAGTATGAAACCCTGCTGACGGATAACCGCATCTGGAAACAACGTACAGTGGGCATCGGCGTGGTATCGCCAGAACGCGCA
>WBZU01003048.1_pt1 | contig 11195 bp, 8 predicted proteins | sample 5204311 | NCBI WGS metagenome assembly WBZU01 (sample SAMN12344359, study PRJNA552823) | activated sludge metagenome | biome: Activated sludge suspended growth; feature: Nitrification reactor; material: Wastewater; isolation source: activated sludge from nitrification reactor of wastewater treatment... | reverse complement strand
AGGTAGCCCCGCACCTTGGCCTCGGTGGTCTGGGCGAACAGCTTGCGGATGTGGTCCCACACGCCGGTGTAGGTGGCCGGGTTCGAGCGCGGGGTCCGTCCGATCGGGCTCTGGTCGATGTTGATGACCTTGTCGAGCTGATCGATCCCGGCGACCTTCTTGTGCAGGCCGGGCGGCGTCTTCGACCGGTAGATCTTCTGCATCAGCGACCGCAGCAGGATGTCGTTGACCAGCGTGGACTTCCCCGAACCGGACACGCCGGTGACCGCCACGAACACGCCGAGCGGGAAGTCCACGTCGAGGTTGCGGAGGTTGTGCTCGCGGGCGCCGACCACCGAGAGCTTCGGGCCGGGCAGCGGCCGGCGGACCTCGGGCACCGGGATCGAGCGGACACCGGCGAGGTACTGGCCGGTGATCGACGACTCGTTGGCCAGCAGCTCCTCGACCGTGCCGGCGTGGACGACCGAACCGCCGTGCTCGCCGGCGCCGGGCCCGATGTCGACCACGTAGTCCGCCTCGGCGATCGTGTCCTCGTCGTGCTCGACCACCAGCACGGTGTTGCCGAGGTCCCGCAGGCGCACCAGCGTGTCGATCAGGCGGCGGTTGTCCCGCTGGTGCAGTCCGATCGACGGCTCGTCGAGCACGTACAGCACGCCCACGAGGCCCGAGCCGATCTGGCTGGCCAGGCGGATCCGCTGGGCCTCCCCGCCGGCCAGGGTGGCCGAGGACCGGTGCAGCGAGAGGTAGGTGAGGCCGACGTCGATCAGGAACCCGAGCCGGGCGTTGACCTCCTTGAGGATCGGGTCGGCCACGATGCGGTCGCGGTCGGAGATCTCGAGGGAGGCGAACACCTCGGCCGCCTCCACGATCGGGATCGACGAGAGGTCGTGGATGTTGCGGCCGCCGACGGTGACCGCCAGCGTGAACGGCTTGAGGCGCGCCCCGTCGCACGCCGGGCACGGCACCTCGCGCATGTACCCCTCGAACTGCTCGCGCTGGCTGTCCGACTCGGTGTCCGCGTGGCGGCGCTGGATCCAGGTGATCACGCCCTCGTAGGACGCCTGGTAGCTGCGGGTGCGGCCGTAGCGGTTCTTGTACCGGACCTGGGTCTTGGCCGCGCCGTCGCCCCGCAGCAGGAGCTGCTGCTGCTTGGCCGTGAGCGCCGACCACGGCACATCCATCGGGATCGCCCGGACCTCGCACACCGCCTCCAGCAGCCGCTGGTGGTACTGCAGGTGGCCGCCGGCCCAGGGCGCGATGGCGCCGTCGTCCAGCGTGGCGTCGGGGTCGGGGACCACCAGCTCGGGATCCACCTCGAACTGGGTGCCGAGCCCGTCGCAGCGGGGGCAGGCGCCGTAGGGCGAGTTGAACGAGAAGTTGCGGGGGGCCAGCTCCTCGTAGCTCGCGCCGTCGACCGGGCAGGCGAGGTGCTGGGAGAACGTCATCCGCTCCCCCTCGCCGCCGTCGGCCGGGACCAGCTCGACCTCGGCCACGCCGTCGGCCAGCTGGAGGGCGGCCTCGAGGGACTCGGTGAGGCGGCGCTCGATGCCGGCCCGCTTCACCAGCCGGTCCACCACCACCTCGATGTGGTGCACCTCGTAGCGGGCCAGCTCGATCTTGGTGCCCAGCTCGTGCAGCTCGCCGTCCACCCGGGCCCGCACGTAGCCCTGGGCGGCGAGGTCGGCCAGCAGCGTCTCGTAGTTGCCCTTGCGGCCCCGCACCACCGGCGCCAGCACCTGGAACCGGGTGCCCTCGGGCAGCTCGAGGATGCGATCGACGATCTGCTGGGGCGTCTGGCGGGAGATCACCACGCCGTGCTCCGGGCAGTGGGGCACCCCGATGCGGGCGTAGAGCAGGCGCAGGTAGTCGTACACCTCGGTGACGGTGCCGACGGTGGAGCGCGGGTTCTTCGACGCTGACTTCTGGTCGATCGAGATCGCCGGGGACAGCCCCTCGATGAAGTCGACGTCGGGCTTGTCCATCTGGCCGAGGAACTGCCGGGCGTAGGACGACAGCGACTCGACGTAGCGGCGCTGGCCCTCCGCGTAGATCGTGTCGAAGGCCAGCGACGACTTGCCCGACCCGGAGAGCCCGGTGAACACGATCAGGCGATCACGGGGCAGGTCGAGGTCGACGTCGCGCAGGTTGTGCTCGCGGGCGCCGCGGATCACGAGGGTGTCGGACACGAGGGGGCAGCCTACCGACCGCCCGCCCGCTCGTGCCGAACACGTGTTCTGGTGCTGGTCGGGGTTGGCAGTCAGCGCCGGAGGGCGAGGTCCGCGACCGCCAGGGACCCGAGGCACAGCCGCTCCCCCGCCGGCACGGCGAACCGCAGGCGGGCCGCCTCGAACGGGATCGGCGTCAGCAGGACCGAGCCGGCGCCCGACCCGTGGACGACGAAGTCGAGCGGGATCTCCGCCGAGCCGGCGGTGTCGTCGGTGGATGAGGCGGCGGCGGATGCGGACGAGGCGGCGGCGGCCGGGACGGTGATGCGGGGCGGGGTGCGCCGCCACGGGACCGTGGCGTCCACCCCGTCGAGCAGGAGCACGTGGGTGCCGAGGGGCAGGGCGCGATCGAGGGCGACGGTGACCGCACCGTCGGTGGCACCGGCGGTCCAACAGGTCCCGCCGGTCGCGTCGGGGGAGGCGGCGGGGCTGGCGGTGACCCCGTCCAACTCGGCGCCGGCGAGGTCGCCGGTCGCCGCGGTCACGAGGCGCACCCGCCCGACCGTGCCGTCGGGCGCCGGCGCGAGCAGCGGGCGACCGGGCACGTCGAACGGCAACGGGCCGGTGGCGAAGGTGATCGTGCGGGAGAGCAGGGTGAACCGGGCCAGCAGCGGCGGGGTCAGCTCGGGACCGGCGGCCACATCGAGCAGCACCGCGTCCGGCTCGGCGGCCACCGCGTCCTCGTAGGAGGCGACGAAGCGGTCGCGGTAGGAACGGGCGCCCTCGCCGCCGACCTTCGGCGCCTCGCTGAGCTGGCCGAGCAGCCCGAGGATCACGAGGGTCCCCACCACGATCCCGGCCACCCGCCGCTCCGCAACCCGCCGCTCGGCCACCAAGGTGCGCTCGTCGATCGGGCGGGCCGACCAGGCCGCCGCCACCAGGACCGGCCCGATCCACACGAGGTCGACGAGGTAGCGGTGGTCACGGGCGGCGTCGAAGCCCATCGTGGGGAGCCGGGCCCAGCCCACGAGGATCCCGCGGACCGCCACGGTGGCGCCGACCACCACCAGCGGCATCCAACCGGCCGGCCCGACGCGATGCAGCCACCGGCGGGCCGCGGCCAGGCCGCCGAGCACGCCGACGGCGGCCACCGCCACCACCAGCGGACCGGCCACGAACCGCAGCGACACGCCGACCTGCGCCGGCAGGTACCCCACCGCGGCGAGCACGGCCGGGAAGGCGAGGATCGAGGCGGGCGCCGGGTGCTCGCCCATGCCCCGAGCGGAGGTCGCCCACAGGATCCCGGTGGCCGCCACCGGGACGCCGTAGGCCAGCCAGGTCGGCCAGAGCCGCAGCAGGCCGCGCAGGCGCTCGGCCGGCGAGCCGTCGAGGAACCGGGTGGCGGTCAACGCCGCCGCGGTGACCAGGAACACCACGCCGCTCTCCTGGAACGACAGCCCGACGGCCAGCGCGCCGACCGCCAGGACGAGGTGGCGGAGCCGCCGCTCCTCCAGCCAGCCGACGTGGCCGAGCACCAGGACGAGCCCGCAGATCGCGCTCGGGACCCAGTTGACCGCGGCCGCCCACCAGGCGGTGCTGGCCCAGGCGACGTTGGCGCCGGTCACCGCCGCCGCCGCCCACGCCGCGGCCGGCGTGGCGCCGAGGCGCACCGCCAGGGCTCGGCTCAGGGCGACCACCGCGACCACCCCGACGACCGTGCCGGCCATCGCCCACCGGTAGTCGGCGCCGCCGGGGTGGGCCACCGCCCAGACGACGGTCATGAACCCCGGCACGACGTGGCCGAAGAGGTCACGGGTCAGGTAGTCCCAGCCGAACGGCCGGGTCCGGGCCTCGGTGAGGTTGTAGAGGTCGTCGGAGTAGAACCACCCGCGCGCCAGCAGCCACGTCGACCACGCGGCCACGCCGAGGAGCACCGGCGGGCCGAGCGACCGGCGTCGACGATCGCTCGACGGGCGGTCGGAGCCGGCCGGTCGGCCGTCGCCCTCGGGACCGGGATCGTCCGGTGCCACGGGATCGTGGCGCTTCAGGACGGCGACCACGTGGCCGCTCCTGCTTCGGGCGCTTCCTCGACCTGGTGCCGAGCCGGCCGGGCCGGGCGAGCGGGCAGGGCCGCCCCGACGAAGGCCAGCAGCACCGGCGAGGTCAGCAGCGGCCAGTAGACCCGCCCGCCGTAGAGGGTGGCCACGGTGACCGCGAGGGCGGTGACGCCCAGCACCTTGGCCGCCGGGTCGGTCGCCCACCGCCGAGCGGTCCCGGCCGCCCCGGCGCCGGTGAGGATGCCGATCGGCAGCGCGATCAGCACCTGGCCCGGCCGAGGGCTGAGCAGCGAGCGGACCGACGCGGCCAGGCCGGAGAAGGCAGCGAACGGCGCCTCGTTGCCGACCTCGACCAGCTCCCGGCCCGCCAGGGTCCAGTGCACCGCCCCGAGGATCGCCACCGCACCGAGGCCGACGACGAACGGCCGGCGCCGACCCGCAGGCGCCACCACGAGGGCGACCAGGAGGGCCGGCAGGTAGAGCTCGCGGGTGGCCACCGCCAACGCCACGGCGACCGCGGCGAGGGCCCACCGCTCCTCGCGGATCGCCACCAGCCCGAGCACGAACCACGGCAGCGCCCAGATCTCGGCGTACAGGTAGACCGCCGGCAGCAGCTCGGCCAGCCACACCGCGGTGCCCACGAGCACGACGGCCTGCACGACCGGCGACGCGTCCCGGACCAGGCGCCAGCACAGCGCGACGGTCGCCAGCACCGCCACCGCCGCCAGCCACCGGTACGAGGACACCGGGAACGGCCGCAGCAGCAGGAACTCCGTCGGCAGCCGGAACGCCCGGACCTGGCTGCCCGGCACGCCCTGGGCGGCCAGCGCGTCCCGGTAGGCGGGGTAGAAGCCCCGGCCCCGGTGCATGTCCACCAGCGCGCCGCGGAAGATCAGCTCGTCGGTCACGCCCGGCAGGCGGGGGGCCACCGTGCGCCGCACCACGACCAGCACGGCGAGGACCGCGCCGACCAGCGGCACCCGTCGACCGGCCGACGCCCGCCCGGCCCCGCCAGGGCGAACCGCGTACGCGAGTGATCCGTCGAGGTCCACTTCCGTACCGAGTTGGGCCGACATGGGCCTTCCCATCGGCCCGGCCGGGGCGTCGTTGAGCCCGGATCGGACCTCCGCCCCGCCGGGCCTCAACCATGCCGGGCCTCAACGGGCGGCGGGCCCGGCCGATGGAGAGCGGCGATGGACCACCCCACCTCCACGTCGCGGCCCGCCTGGACCAGGGTCGTCACGGCCGGCGCCGTCCTGGCCGCCGTGGCCCTCGCCGCGCTCTGGCCGCTGGCCTGGGCCCGCTCGAACGGCGGGGTGGACGCCCTCCTCGGCGCCGGCGCCGACGGACCGGCCCGACCGCTGCTCGACCACGAGGTGCCCGGCGCGGTGCGCTTCGCCGGCCTCGGCCACGACGGCCAGCAGTACTACGTGATCGCCCGCCACCCGATCTCGCCCGCGGCCTCGGCCGACCTGCTCGACTCCCCCGCCTACCGCTACCGCCGCATCCTCTTCCCGGCGCTGGCCGGCGCCCTCGCCCCCGACGGCGGCCGAGCGCTCGTGTGGTCCCTGCTCGCCGTCTCGCTGGCCGGCGTCGCCCTCGGCGCGTCGGCCACCACCCGCCTGCCGGGCGCCCCGCGCTGGCTCCCGCTCGCCGTCGGCCTCAGCCCCGGCGTCGGCGTGGCCTGCGCGCTCTCGCTCGCCGACGCGCTCGCCACCGGCCTCGCCCTCGCCGCGGTCGCCGCCGCCGTGCGGCGGCGCTGGGCGTGGATGCTCGTCGCCCTGGTGGCCGCCGCGCTCACCCGCGAGACCCTGTTGCTCGTCGCCCTCGGCCTGGCCTGTGGGCCGGGGATGGGCCGCCGCCTGCGCGTCGCCACGGTGGCCGCCCCCGCCGTCGCCCTCGGCGCCTGGGCGCTGTGGTCGACCGAGCAGATCGGGCGGTCCGCGGCCGAGGGCGCCGGCCAGGTGTCGTTGCCGCTCCTCGGCTGGCTCACCTCCACCAGCCGGGCGCCGGGCCTCGCCCTCGGGTTGGGGCTGATCGTGCTGGTCGGCCTCGGCGCCGTCCGGGCCTGGGACCGCCACCGTGGCGTGTCGGTCGTCCTCGCCCTCCACGCCGCCCTGCTGCTCTGCCTGGCCGACGACGTGACCGGCTCGTGGGTCAACACCACCCGCGTCGCCGCGCCGGTCACCGCCCTCGCCGTCTGGGCGGTGGTCGCCCGCCGCGTGCCCGCCGAACGATCCATCGAAGGATCCAGCGAACGCTCCGCTGGCACCCCGACGGTGGCCGCCGAGCCCGCCCTCGTCCCGATCGGCGCGTCGTGACCGCCATGGCCGTCGACCCGACCTCCCCAGCCGCCGACGAGCGCGCGGCGTCCGGCGGGGACCGCCGCCCCCGCGACCGGGCCGGCCTGATCGCCGCCGTCGCCCTCGGCACCGCCTTCGCCGCCCTCGGCGCCATCCGCCACTTCAACTGGTGGTCGGGCGCCATCGACCTCGGCGTGTTCGACCAGGGGATCTGGCTCCTCTCCCGCGGCCTGGCCCCCGAGGTGACGATCAACGGCCGCAACCTCTTCGCCGACCACCTCTCCCCGATCGTCCTCGTGTTCGTCCCCCTGTACCGCCTCTACGCCACGCCGTACTGGCTGTTCCTCGGCCAGGGCATCGCCCTCGGCGCCTCGGTCCTGCCGCTGCGGGCCCTGGCCCACCACGAGGGCGTGCCGCCGTGGGTCGCCACCGCGACGGTCGCCCTGGGCACGCCCCTGTCGGCCGCCGCCATGTTCGAGTTCCACCCGGCCACGCTCGCCGTGCCGTTCGTGGCCTGGGCGGCGCTGGCGGTCCGCCGCGACGACACCCGCACCGCCACGATCGCCGGCCTGCTGATCCTCGCCTGCCGGGCCGAGCTGGCGTGGGTGCTGATCGGCCTCGCCATCGTCGCCGCCCCCGCCCTGCGCCGGCGCTTGGCCGCCCTCGCCGGCGTCGGCGTGGTCGCCGGCTTCGCCATCCCCGCCGCCCTCGGCGCCCGGGGCACCTTCACCGTCCACTTCGGCCACCTCGGCTCGTCGCCCAAGGACGCCCTCCTGCACCCGTGGCGCATCGCCGAGGCGCTGCTCTCGGCCGACACGGTCACCAAGGCGCTGATCCTCCTCCTCCCGGTCGCCTTCCTCACCGCCGCCCGCCCCCGCTGGCTGGCCGCCACCGCCGTGGCCTCGCTGCCGGTCCTGCTCTCGCAGTGGCCGGGAACCTCGATGCCCTGGTTCCACTACTGGGCGCCGATGTACCCGCTGGCGGTGGCCGGCGCCCTCGTCGCCCTCGGCGCCCCGGACCGGCCGGCGTGGCTGCGGCCCCAGGTCCTGGTGGCCGGCGGCATCGCCGCGGTCCTCCTGTTCGGCCCCCTCTCGCCGCGCGCCCCCGACACCGTCGGCTGGCGCGCCCTCACCGATCACCGCACCGATCGGGAGCGGGCCGCCGCGCAGGTCGGCCCGGACGAGCCGGTCGTGGCCTCCAACCGCATCCTCGCCCACCTCACCCACCGGCGCGAGGCCTGGCTGTTCCCCTCCCCCTACGCCGCCGGCGACCCCGCCGAACTGGGCCCCACCCCGTCGCCCGCCGCCGCCCGCCGGATCGTGACCGCCGTCCTCGAGGGCGACGACATCGCCAGGGCCCGGGCCTTCGGCATCATCGGCGCCACCCTCGACGGCATCCTGGTCGCCCATCCCCAGGCGCCCACCCCCGGCGGCTGATCCCGACCCGGTCGCCTCCCGTTCGGGCCTCGTTGTCAGACCCCCGCACGAGACTGCGGGTCATGACGAACTGCGAGATCTGCCACAACGACATGAAGACCGGCGCGACCTGCACCGTCGACGCGCTCCACCACCGGGGCGGGACGTGGCCCATCGCCCGCCACCGCCGCAGCGAGGGGAACCTGGCGAGGGGCGGGCGCTGCGGAGACTGCGGCGTACGCCCGGGCGGGTACCACCACCTCGGGTGCGACCTCGTGCGGTGCCCCGGCTGCGGCGGCCAGCTCCTCTCCTGCGGCTGCCGGTGGGACGAGGTCCCGCCCGACCCCGACGACCTCGACGATCTCGACGACCTCGACGACCCGGATGACCCGGATGACCTCGACGATCTCGGGAGGGCCGGCGGGTTCGTCGGGCTGGGGACCGTCGCCGACCTGACCCTGCTGGCCGACCACCGGCCGCCGAGCTCTGTCTCCGACCTCACCGCCTCGGACCTCACCGCCTCGGACGTCCACGCCGCCGACCTCGCCGCCTCCGACCTCGCCACCTCCCCCCTCCCGTCCGACGGCCCGCTGGCGTCGGTCGTCCCCCTGCCGACCGCACCGGTGGCGCCGAGCAGGCAGGAGCAGTACCCGCCCTACGGCGCCGACATGCGCCGGGGGTTCGAGGGCACCGCGCCCATGGCGGTCGGCTACGACCGAGGCCGCTGGCTCGACGCCCTCGTCCATCGGATCGAGAACCCGCGTTCGCCGATGCCGGAACACCTCCTTCCGCTGTGGCTCCTCGCCGACCGCGTCGACGACGAGCGGATGGTCGAGCCCGTGCTGCCGCCCGAGTGGTGGTGCATCGCCACGGTGCCGGCCCGCCGCAACGTGCCCGAGCTCCTGCTGTACCTGCACTGCCCCTCCGGCGGCGGCCCCCCGCCGATGGCGCTCGACGCCCACGGCTGGGTGTGGGAGCCGATCGCCGACGCCCGGTGCAACGCCGGCTTCCGCTGGGAGCTCGCCCCGGACGTCGTCTACCTCTCAGCGGTGGCCTTCGTCCGATGACCACGCCACGATCGTGGCATGATCATGCCATGGCCCGTACCCGTCTCAGCACGACCGTCGACACCGACCTGCTGACGGCCGCCCGCACCGCACGCCACGGGTCCACGGACGCCGCCCTGATCGACGAGGCCCTCGCCGCCCTCCTCGCCGGACTGCGGTCGGGAGAGATCGATGCCGCCTACGCCGTGGCCTACGCCGAGCACCCGCTCGACGAGCCCGATGCGTGGGGTGACCTGGCCTCGTTCCGAGACGCGGTCGGCCGATGACCGCCCTTCCCCATCGGGGCGAGACCTGGTGGTGCGAGCACCCGGAGATCGGCCGCCGGCCCGTCGTCGTGTTGTCGCGGGATGCGGCGATCCCGCGCCTTCGCCGGGTGCTGGTGGCTCCGTGCACCACCACCGTTCGCGGGCTGGCGAGCGAGGTGGTCCTCGAGCCGGGCGAGGACCCCGTACCGCTCCGCACCGCGGTGAACCTCGACTCGGTCGAGTCGCTGTCGGTCGCCCTGCTCACCCACCGGATCGGCCGCCTCGCCGACCATCGGATGCACGACGTCTGCGCCGCCCTCGCCGTCGCCACCGGGTGCAGCTGATCCCAGGGGTAGCTCGACCACTCGGTCGACTTCCGTCCGATCGGGTCAGCGGGCCACGGGTACGGTGGAGAACGTGCGGGCTCGCCACGCGGGGATCATGCGGACGGCGGCGGCCGTGTCGGTGCTCGTCGTGACGATCGGGGCCTGTGCCTCCGGGTCGACCCGTCGGTCGGGGCTTGCCGACACGACCCAGAGCGTGACGCCGAGCGGGTACTACGGCGGCCCCGGTCCGGCGCCGACCAGCGATCTGCCCGCCTTCTGCCCGCCCCCGTGGGACGCGCTGATGCCGGGCTGGGAAGGAACGGGGGATGGCCAGCCGTTTCCCGCGGTGACGTGGCGCACCGACCTGAACGGCGAGCGGTGCTACGGCAAGGACGGACCGCTCCGGTTCTGCGGTGACGGCTACGGGGATCAGGACCGTGGCACCGTCTACTCGGGGTCGACCATTGCCCTGGACCTTCCGTCGGACTGTGACGGGGTCGCTCCGTTAGGCATCAGGTATGCGGTCCCCGCAGATGTGCGCCGGGCGGGCCCGGACCAACTGTTGCGCGGGATGTGTTTCGTCGACCTCGACGAAGCCGCTGCGACCGTGGTCCTCACAGACTGTCGGCGGCCACACGAAGGTCGATCGCTCTGGGGTCGCGCCCGGGAGCGAGCGGGACTCGATCTCGGGGCGGTGTGCGACATCAACCGCAAGGTCTGGGCCGGCTTCAGCGAGACAAGGCTGATCGAACGACGAGGCGTCTACGCCTGCCTGGCGCTCTCCGAGCCCACCGCTGACGGAACCGATGGCACCGCCTGATGGTCGGACATGCCGAGAATCTCTAGAAAGGCGTGACTTCCGTCTGCATCCATTGTCAGATCCGGTCTGGTTGTCAGACCCCCTGAGCATGATGGAGGCATGGCGAACGAGGTGGCGAACCCGGAGGTGGCGGCGGCGCTGGCCGCGGCGTGCGCCGGGCTCGACCGCCTGCTCGTCCTGGACCCGAGCCCGGTCGACATCGACGACGCCCGTGCCCTGATCGAACGGGTTGAAGGCCTCGGCCGCCGCATCGGCGCCGCCCAGGTCCGGTTGCAGTCCCGGATCCAAGCCTCCGGCGTGCACCGCCAGGAACTGTTCGCCTCCGCCAAGGTCCTGGTCCGCCACGTCGGCCGGCTCTCGGACGCCGAGGCGAAGCGCCGGGAGCTGGTGCGCCGAGCGTTGGAGGACCTGCCCGCGGTGGCCGCCTCGTTCGCCGCGGGGCGGATCGGCTGGTGCCAGGTCTCGGTGATCGCCCGCGTCTGGGCCAACCCACGGGTCCGCGCTGCGCTGATCGGTCAGGATGCGGCGGCGGCCCGGTTGGCGGAACGGCTGTCGTATCGGGCCCTCGCCTTGCAGTTGCGCACCTGGGAACGACTGGTCGACCAAGACGGCGCCGAAGACCGCGCCCGGGCCGGCCACGACGCCCGCAACGCCACCGCCCACCAGGACTACGACGGCACCTGGACCGGCACCTGGAACTGCGGCGCCCTCGAAGGCGCCGTGCGGCGGTCGATCCTCGACGCCTTCGAACGAGCCGAGTACGAGGCCGACTGGGCCAAGGCCCGAGCCGACCTCGG
>WBZU01003046.1_pt1 | contig 11197 bp, 11 predicted proteins | sample 5204311 | NCBI WGS metagenome assembly WBZU01 (sample SAMN12344359, study PRJNA552823) | activated sludge metagenome | biome: Activated sludge suspended growth; feature: Nitrification reactor; material: Wastewater; isolation source: activated sludge from nitrification reactor of wastewater... | reverse complement strand
GTCGAGTTCGGCGAGGTCGTCGAACGCGGCGAGTGCGGCGTGCTGGGCCAGTGTGGGGGGCGAGAGGTAGAGGTTCTGGCTCAGTCGGTCGACGGGCTCGACGAGCTCGGGCGGCACGATCATCCATCCGAGTCGCCAACCGGTCATGGAGAAGTACTTCGAGAAGCTGCCGATCACGACCTCGCCGGCCGCGGCGCCCCATGCAACAGCGGTCGGCGCCGTCGACGCGTACGTGATGCCGTGGTAGATCTCGTCGGCCACGAGGCGGACCCCGTGCTCCGCGCACCAGGCCCGCAGTCCGTCGAGGCGCTCGGTGTCGTACACGGTGCCCGTCGGGTTGGCCGGGCTCGCGACCACCACGCCGTCGATCGGACCGGTGGCGAGGCGTTCGTCGAGCGCGGCCGGAGTGAGGAGGAAGCCGTCGTCGGGACCGATCCGGACGGGGACGGCCTCGAGATCGAGCGCGCCGATCATCTGTCGATAACAGGGGTAACCGGGCTCGGTGACGACGATGCGAGCTCCCGGGTCGAAGCACGCCAGCAGCGCGAGCACCACCGCCCCCGAGGCCCCGGCGGTGACGATCACCTGGTCGGGCGGGACCTCGACGGCGTAGCGGTCGTGGTACATCCGGGCGATCCGGCGGCGCAGCGGATCGATGCCGCACGCCGGGGTGTATCCGAGCGCGGCACCCGACTCGAGCAGCCCGATCGCTGCAGCGACGGCACCGCGTGGTGCCCCGCTGCTCGGCTGGCCCACCTCGAGATGGAGCACGTCACCGGTCGCGAGTTCCTGTTCCGCGGCCGCCGCCACGATCTCCATCACGTGGAACGGTTCGATCAGCGCCCGTCGCGCCGGAGCCAGGGCCACCGTCGCTCAGATCAGCGCGCGCCGCGTCGCCCCGACGAGATCGACGAACCGGTCCCGGTCAGGTTCGTCCAACACGGCGAGCGCCGGCGCGACGAGCTGGTCGGTCGTCGATTCGGCGGCGGCCAGGGCGTCGGCGGTCCGGGCAGTGAGTTCGGCGACGTCGGGATAGGGCTCGGGGTACCCGAAGAGCTGGGCGTTGGCGACACCACCCTTGGCGAGGACTGCCTCGAACGGCGTGACGCCTGCCGCGAGCACGGCGACCAGGTGTGCGCCTCCCCGAAGCTCGCGCAACGTGTTGAGCTGCTGGCACGCAGCGCCCTTCGCATCGGCGGCGAGGGGGAGGCAGCGCCATCCGGCAAAGAGGGGGAGGCCCGCTGCCGGTGCCCCCGCGATGACCCGGGCAGCCAACCGGTTGAGCTCGTCGTAGTCGACGCCGTCACCGAAGTGGTCCCGACCCCAGGTCGCGCAGGCGGCGCCGAAGCGTTCGGCGGCACTGCTCGCTCCGGCGACGGCGCAGCCCTGGTCCCACAGCGTTCGTACATTGTCGACGTCGAAGAACCCCAACGCCGCCGATGCCACGTCGGCCGCGACGTCGCCGAGGACCCCGGCACGACCGGCGAAGTAGAAGTCGAGCCCGGAGTAGCCGAACTCGGACGCGCCGGAGTACGTCGTCGGATCGAACATGAAGCGCGACCCGATCGATCCGATCGGGCGCCCGATGGCAGCGGCTGCCTCTGCGGGAGTCATGCCCGCGACCCTAGAGGGTCAGGGCTTGGCGACGATGACGCTGGAACCGTGGCCGAAGAGGCCCTGGTTGGCGGTGATCCCCACCCGGGCGCCCTCGGCCTGGCGGCCGGTGGCCTGGCCCCGCAACTGCCAGGTCAGCTCGCACACCTGGGCGATCGCCTGCGCGGGCACGGCTTCGCCGAAGCAGGCGAGACCACCCGACGGGTTGACCACCGTGCGGCCGCCGAAGGTCGTCTGGCCGTCGCGGAGCATCTTCTCGGCCTCGCCGGGGCCGCAGAACCCGAGGTCCTCGTACCAGTCGAGCTCGAGCGCGGACGACAGGTCGTACACCTCGGCCACGTCGACCTCGTCGGGGCCGATGCCGGCCTGCGCGTAGGCAGCATCGCCGATGGCCTGCTTGAACGTGCGTGGCGGGACGTCGATGCCGGCGGCGCTGTCGGTCGAGAAGTTCGGCATCTCGATGACGGTGTTGGGGAACGTCGGGGTCACCGTCGACACACCCTTGATGCGCACGGCGTCGGCGTGGCCGTGGGCCGCAGCCCATTCCGGCGACGCGATGATCATGGCGGCACCGCCGTCGGAGGTGGCGCAGATGTCGAGCAGGCGCAGCGGGTCGGCGACGACCGGCGAGTTGTTCACGTCCTCGACGGTGTACTCCTTACGGAACCGGGCGTACGGGTTGTTGAGGCCGTGGCGGGCGTTCTTGACCTTGACGGCAGCGAAGTCGTCCTGTGTCGCCCCGTACACGTCCATACGACGGCGGGCGTACAGCCCGAAGTAGGTGGGGTTCGTTGCCCCGAGGAGGCGGAACCGGAGCCAGTCCGGGTCGTCGCCGCGCTCGCCCTTCGCCGGGGCGAGGAAACCCTTCGGGGTCGTGTCGGCACCGACGACGAGTGCCACGTCGCACAGGCCGGCGAGGATCCGGTGACGGGCGGCCTCGATGGCCATCACACCGGACGCGCACGCTCCGTAGGCGGACGTCACGGGGATGCCGGTCCAGCCCATTGCCTGGGCGAACGTGGCTCCTGCGACATAGCCGGGGTAGCCGTTGCGCATGGTGTCGGCGCCGGCGACGAACTGCACGTCGCGGTAGTCGATGCCGGCATCGGCGACGGCGTCGCGGATTGCTGCGACGCCGTACTCGACGAAGTTCCGGCCCCACTTGCCCCAGGGGTGCATTCCGACCCCGATGATCGCGACCTCGTCCACCATCAGACCGTTCCTTCGTTCTCGTCGGTCCCGGCGGTCCAGCCGACCGGCTTCCACTTCCACATCAGGTAGTCGTTGTCGTCGTCGCTGTAGAGCGTGTCGAGGACGAGCTCCATCTCGGTGCCGACGCCCAGGTCGTCGTGGGTGACCCCGGCGACGACCTGGCCCAGCACGACCATCTTCTCGGCGGCGAGCTCCACCGCGGCGATGAAGAAGGGCTCGTAGGGGTCGCTGACCGGGATGTACGGGTCGGGCGGCTGGTACCCGGCGTTGGTGTAGCTCCACAACGTGCCGGTGCGGCTCAGCTCGACCGGCTCGAGCGTGCTGGACGCGTACCCGGGAGCGCGGGACATCGTCGTCTCGGGCGGGAAGAACACCGTGCCGCTGTCGCTGCACCGGGTGCCGATCAGACGGGGTTCGTCGTCGAGGGTGAACCATCCCTCGATGGCCGCGACTCGGGTCCTGGACATGGGTGACGCCTTTCTGACGGACCGTCAGGTCTGCCGGACAAGAGCGTGCCCGACGTGGGCCGTTCGGATCAATTCATCGCGGCCCCGGGGGCGATCCACCACGCCGCCCCTACGTTGACCTGATGGGTGCTCCACAGGCGGTACGCGACGCCGGTCTCGACGCGGTCATCGGCATGTATCCGGCGGTCCATCGGTTGCGGACGACCGTCGTTGCACCGTGGACGGCCCACCTGCTCGGAGACGCCGCGGTCCGGCCGCCGCACCGGGTGCTCGTGCACGGTGCCGAGGGCTGTGGCGTCACCTTCATCGCCGAACGCCTGGTCGACGAGCTGACCTCGGTCGCCGGTGTCGACGCAGTCCTGATCCCGACCCTCGACGAGATGGTCGAGCGCGATCCGCACGAGCTCGCTGCGATCCTCGGCGCCAACGAGGCCAGCGACGCGGTGTTGATCGGGGTATCGCACCGGCCGTGGACGATCCCCGCCGAGCTGTTCGGCGACGGTGGATTCGAGCGCATGGCGTTCGTGTCGCCGCCCGACTGGGATGCCCGCAGGTTCCGCATCTGGGAGTCGTCGTGGGGACGTGCGCTTCCGGCGGCGGACCTCGACCGGCTGGTCATCGCCACCGAAGGGTGGTCCGGTCCCGACATCACCAGCCTCGGCGAGTTGTCCGTCGCCTCGGTCGATGAGCTGATCGCAGCGGTGCCGACCATCGTCCCGGGCACCGTCGACTGGCTCGCCCGCTCCCGCGAGATGATCCGGGCGCTGGGCTCGTACGGACGCCTCGACGATCTCGTCGGGTACCTCCAGCGATACCGTCTGCTCTGACCGTCTCGGATGTCGCCGCTAGTTGCGGCGGTGGTAGAGGTCCTCGGTGGCACGCGTCGGTCGACGGTCGGTGATGTCGTAGACGTCCGAGCGCGCCGAGCGGATCGTGAGGTAGGCCATGGTCGCCAGCGCGATCGCCAAGAGCACCACGGCGACGATGAGCGCCGGGCTGGTCGTGCTCGTTCGGGTGATGTGCACCTGGAGGACGGCGTCGCGAGCGGCCTGGGGGCTCTCCTCGACCTGCTTCGCCGCCGCTTCGAGCCGCTGCCGGCAGGTCGCGATCCCGGCGGCGTCATCGGCAGCGTTGCCGTTGGAGAGCGAGTCGAGGCAGCCGCTCACCCCCGACAGCCGGTCGGCGATGCTGTTGGCATCGGCGGTGACGTCGTCGACCTCGACGCGCTGACGGGTCACCACGGCGCCGACGAGGTTGAGCTCTCGCAGCGCCGCCTCGAGCTTGGCCGGCGGGACGCGGAACGTGAGCTCGGAGTCGCCGCCGTCGGTGTACGCCGTGTCCTCCGACGCCTTGGTCGCGCCGAGCTCGGTCAGCCGGTCGATGACCGAGGTGCGAACCTCGACGACCTTGGCGGTGTCGATGGTGACGTCGGCGGTCGCGGCGCGGCCCTTGGCCTCACCCGACCACCAGACCAGCCCCAACAACACGGGAAGGCCGATCAACATCAGCACACGCTTCACCGCGCCAGGCTAAGAGGGGCCACCGGTCAGGTCGCGGACCCACCTGCGGTTTGCCCGACCTCGGCGTTGGCCGCGGCGAGGAACGCGGGGCGTTCGCCGCCGCCGTGCAGCAGGACCTGGCCTCCGCTGACGTACGACGCGAGCGGTGACGCGAGGTACACACACGTGTCGGCGACGTCCCCGGGGGTGCCGAGTCGGCCGAGCGGCACGGTCGCGGCGACGGCGGCGACCCCCTCGGCGTCGCCGTAGTGCAGCTCGGCCTGTTCCGTCTCGATCATGCCGCAGGTGACGGCGTTGACCCGGACCTTCGGTGCCCACTCGACGGCCAGCGACTGCGTCAGGTTGAGGAGGCCGGCCTTGGCGGCCCCGTACGCGGCCGTACCCGGAGACGGGCGCGTGGCCGACACCGAGGCGATGTTGATGATCGTGCCGCCGGACTCCTGGCGTTGCATCACCGTGTTGGCACGCTGCGCGACGTGGAGCGGCGCCACCAGGTTGAGTCGGATGAGTGACTCGCTGAATCGTGGCGATGCCGTCGCGGCGTCGACGTGGGGGCTGCCGCCGGCGTTGTTCACCACGACGTCGACCCGGCCCCAGCGTCGCTCCGCTTCGCCGACCAACGCGTCGACCTGGTCGGGATCGCGCACGTCGCACGCGAAGAACGCTGCGGTGCGCCCGCCGGCGGTGGGCAGCTCGTCGGGTTCGGACCGGCCACACGTGAGCACGTCAGCGCCCAGTTCGAGGAATCGCTCGCAGATCGTGCGGCCGATGCCCTTGCTGCCGCCGGTCACGATGACGACCTGGCCGCTGAAGTCGATGGTCAACATGGACGTCACGGTAGGGCATCGGTGAAACTGGTCCAACCTGATCTGACGGGGTGTCAGATCCGGGGAGGAGACGCAACGTGCCCATCACCTGCACCATCACCGATGGCATCGCCGAGGTTGTCATGGCCAACCCGCCGGTCAACGCGTTGACCGTGGCCGGCTGGTTCGAGCTGGCCGACGTGATCACCGCCGCCGGACGCAACCCCGAGGTCGGCGCCCTGGTGCTGCGTGCCGAGGGCAAGGGCTTCAACGCCGGCGTCGACATCAAGGAGATGCAGAACACCGAGGGCTTCGATGCGCTGCTCGGCGCCAACCGCGGCTGCTACGCAGCCTTCGCGGCGGTGTACGAGTGCGAGGTCCCGGTGATCGTCGCGGTGCACGACTTCTGTCTCGGCGGGGGCATCGGCCTCGTGGGGAACGCCGACGTCATCGTGGCGGCAGAGGGCACCCGGTTCGGCCTGCCCGAGGTGAACCAGGGGGCGCTGGGTGCGGCCACCCATCTCGCTCGCCTGGTGCCGCAGCACAAGATGCGCGAGATGGTCTACACGGCCGAGCCCGTCGACGTGTCGGTGCTGGCGGCGTACGGCTCGGTGGCGCGGGTCGTGCCGCTCGAGGAGCTGCGCGATGCCGCGTTCGAGATCGCCGCGAAGATCTGCACCAAGTCGCGATTCGTGATCCGTCGGGCGAAGGAGTCGCTCAACGCCATCGATCCGGTCGACGTGAAGCGCAGCTACCGCTACGAGCAGGGCTTCACCTATGAGCTCAACCTGGCCGGCGTCGCCGACGAGGCGCGTGACGCCTTCGTCGAGAAGCGGGACGCAACGTTCTCGAAGTGAGAACTACTGGCAGTTCTTGGTGATCGCTTCGCCGACGGCGGCCATCGACTTGGCGATCTCGGGGTCGTTGAACGCCTCGGGGCTGCCGCCGCTGATGGTGGCCGGGTCGTAGCCGTCGGCCTCGGCGTCGCTCAAGATCTTCTCGGCCGCACTCTTGAGGGTGGCGCTGTCGGCGCCCGAGTCGACGGGGAGGTGGTCGGCGACCTTGTTCAGCACGTCGGCGAACGCCTGGTAGAGGGCCTTGGCCTGCTCGGGGGTTGCCGCACCGGACACTGTCAGTGTGTTGGTCGCCGCGGTGATCTTGCAGAAGTCGTCGCCGGCCTCGTCGAGGCTCGTGTTGAACGCGTCGATCGCTGCGTTGAAGTCGGCCTCGCTCAGCGTGGTCGTCGGGGCGGGCGGTGCCGTCTCGGTCGTGTCGTCCCCGCTGGTCGTGGTTGGTGATGCCTCGGCGCTGGTGGTGGTCGTCTTCGCTGCGTCGGCCTTGTCGTCGTCGCCACCGCAAGCGGCAGCGGTGAACGGAAGGAGCAGGGCGAGGGCAGCGACGGTGAGTCGACGGACGTGCACGAGAGGATCCTCTGGGTCGGCGTACTGACGATCACGCTATCTGGACTTCGTCGCAGTCGACGCGCAACCGGGGACCGGTCTACGGTTTGGACTCGATCTGACGGTCCGTCAGATTCGCCCGAGCGGCGGTGCGGACCCGATCCACCTGCGACCGATGAGGACCTGATGGCGATACCTGACAAGCGAACGACCGAGGCCGAGGTCGTGAGCGGGCTCCGCGACGGCATGACGATCGGAATCGGGGGTTGGGGCTCCCGACGCAAGCCGATGTCGCTCGTGCGTGAGCTGCTTCGAAGCGATCTGAAGGACCTCACCATCGTGAGCTACGGCGGCCCCGATGTCGGGCTCCTCTGTCGTGCCGGCAAGGTGAAGCGGGCCGTCTACGGCTTCGTGTCCCTCGACTCGATCCCGCTCGAACCGCACTTCCGCAACGCTCGCCAGAACGGCACGGTCGAGGCGACCGAGCTCGACGAGGGCATGCTGCTCCTCGGTCTGCAGGCCGCGGCGTGGCGGGTCCCGTTCCTGCCCTGCCGTGCCGGTCTCGGTACCGACCTGCTCCGGGTGATGCCGCAGTTCGAGCTGGTGCGCTCGCCCTACCCCGGCCCCGACGGTGGTGAGGGTGAAGAGCTGGTGGCCGTCCCGGCGATCGAACTCGATGTGGCGTTCATCCACATGAACCGTGCCGATCAGGGTGGCAACGGCCAGTTCCTGAACCAGGACCTCTACATGGACGACCTCATGGCCATGGCAGCCAAGGAGTGCTTCATGAGCACCGAGGAGATCATCCCGACCGAGGACTTCCCGAAGTACGGCTCGTTCCATACCCAGCGCATCAGCCGGCTGATGACCACCGGTGTGATCGAGCGCAAGGGTGCCGCCCACTTCACGGAGTGCCCGCCCGACTACGCCCGCGACGAGGCGTTCCAGAAGGAGTACGCGGCGACGGCGAAGTCCGACGAGGCGTGGGACGCGTTCCGGGCGAAGTACCTGGATGTGTCCGAAGAGGACTACCAGGCACTGGTGGGGGTGGCGTCGTGAGCGAGATCGAACACTTGGATGGAGCACCCACCCGCGCCGAAGTGTGTGCCGTTGCGGTCGCCGAGGCGTTCCGCGGTGACGGCGAGCGCTTGTGCAACCCCATCGGCATCATCCCGATGGTCGGTGGCCGGCTCGCCCGCGAGACGTTCGAGCCCGACCTGGTCATGACCGACGGGTTCGGTGGGTTCGCCGCCAACGTCCTGCCGCCGGGAGCCGATCCGGCCGGTGCCGTCGTCGAGGCCTGGAACCCGTACCCGCAGATGTTCAGCGTCCTGTGGAACGGCAAGCGCCACGTGATGATGGGCGCGACGCAGGTCGACAAGTGGGGCAACCAGAACATCGCGTGCATCGGCGACTGGCACCAGCCCCGCTCCCAGCTCCTCGGGTTCCGCGGCGCGCCGGGCAACACCATCAACCACACGACGAGCTACTGGGTGCCCAACCACGGCACCAAGGTGTTCGTGCCAGCGGTCGACGTCGTGTGCGGCGTCGGCTACGACCGTGCTCGCGAGCTCGGTCCCGTGGCGTCGCGATTCCACGAGATCCGACGCGTCGTCAGCAACCTCGGCGTCTTCGACTTCGACACCGCCGACAACTCGATGCAGCTGCGCTCGGTGCATCCCGGCGTGACGGTCGACGAGGTCGTCGCTGCGACCGGCTTCGAGCTCGTGATCCCGAGCGAGGTCCCCGAGTCCCGCCTGCCGACCGACGAGGAGCTCCGCTTGATCCGTGAGGTCATCGACCCCAAGGGTCTCCGTGAGCGAGAGGTGCCGAACCCGTGAGGCACCCATGTGACAGTGCCAGGAGGGCCGAGGGCGCGAAGCGTCCCGAGCGCCCGACGCCGAGGCCGAATCCGTGAGTGCGCTGAGCACGCCGTTGTGCGATCTGCTCGGCGTCCGGTACCCGATCGTGCAGACCGGCATGGGTTGGGTCTCCGGTGCGCGCCTCACTGCGGCGACGTGCGAGGCCGGCGCCATGGGCATCCTGGCGTCGGCGACGATGACGTTGCCGGAGCTCCGTGTCGCCATCGGCAAGGTGAAGGCGCGGACCTCCAACCCGTTCGGCGTGAACCTCCTGCCGAACCAGGCCGACCTGCTCGACCGCATCGACCTGATGATCACCGAAGGGGTCACGGTCGCGTCGTTCGCCGGGGCACCGTCAGGTGACGTCGTCGCGCGGCTCAACGATGCGGGCCTGGTCACCATGGTGACCGTCGGCGCGAAGCGTCACGCCGAGAAGATGGTGAAGATGGGCGTCAAGGCCCTCATCGCCCAGGGCGGCGAGGGCGGCGGCCACACAGGAGCGACCCCCACGTCGCTCCTGCTCCCTGCCGTCGTCGACGCGACCGAGGGCTCGGGTGTGCCGGTGCTCGGCGCCGGTGGCTACTACGACGGGCGTGGGCTCGTCGCGGCGCTCGCCTACGGCGCGCAGGGCATCGCCATGGGAACCCGGTTCCTGCTGACGCAGGAGTCCCATGTCCCGGACCACGTGAAGGCGATCTACGTCGGCACCCCCGTGACCGGCACCGTGGTCACCACGGCGATCGACGGCGCGCCGCAGCGCGTGATCCGCACCGAGATGATCGACGAGCTGGAGAAGGCGCCGTCGGTCGTGCGTTTTCCGAAGGCCGCACTCAACGCGCTCAAGTTCGCTCGGTTGTCGGGCACACCGATCAAGGATCTCGTCACGAGTGGCCTCGCCATGCGCAAGGCGCAGGACCTCACGTGGGCGCAGATGGCCCTCGCCGCGAACGCGCCGATGATGACCAAGGCCGGCGTCGTCGACGGTCGGGTTGAGGCGGGCATCCTGCCGACCGGGCAGGTGGTCGGCTCGATCGAGGAGCTGCCGACGGTCGCCGAGGTGATCTCCACCATCGTCGCCGAGGCCGAGGCGACGCTCACCCGCCTCGCCTGAACCGTCGCCATCCCGACCAGAGCGAACTCGTCCAGCGGCGCGGCGCGGCGGCGGGCCGTGCCCGCGCCGGCTCGATGCGCTCGATCGACCCGCCCGCCGTGCGCCCTCAGGCGGTGTCGAAGAGCCGGTCCTGCCCGGATCTGCGGGCTCGGTGCTCGGCGTCCTTGGCTCGGATGCGGGCCAGCCGGGCGGCGAGATCGGCGATCCGGGCGTCGGACCCCGGCCGGGCCACCGGCTCGGCATCGGCGTCGACCGGCATGTCGGTCGCCTCGAGATCCGGCACCAGGACCGGGACCACCGGCTGCGACGTCGTGGCCCGCAGGTGATCGGGGTGGCGCTCGTCGTTCGGTGGGACCATCGCACGGCGGCCGGTCCCGGCAACGAGCTGCCAGTTCTCCCGGGTCTTCAGATCATGGTGGTGGTCACACAGCAGGTCGAGGTTCGCGAGTTCGGTGACCTGGACCCGGGCCCAGTCGTCACGATGATCGAACTCCAAGCGTGCCGCCCGATCACACCGCTCCGCCGTGCAGCACGAGTCGGTGAACAGTTTCGCCAGCATCTGAGCGACGGTCGGCTTGCGGGCCAGGTTCACCACGTCGATCACGGCCTCGCCATTGGTGAGGACGAGTTGCAGCACCGACTCACCCAACAGGCGGCGCAACTCCGCGACCGAGACCGACACCCCGCCGATCTCACACAACTCACCGGATCCGACGTGGCCCCGCATCAATGCGGCCAGATCAACCCGGATCAACGTCATCCGGGTCAACGGCGCCCGCTTCGCCGAACCCGCCCCCGGGCCGGCCTCCGTCGAACCGCGACCCATCGCCATCAACGCATCGAACGCGTAGTTCGCCCGTGATCCCCGCTGCGCCGCCGCCCGGTTCGCCCGGAACGTGCGGTCGACCTCCCGTTGGATCAGCTGCTCCAACTCCTTCAGATCCGCCGCCGGGCCGCGCACTTCCAGATGCCCGGCGCCGTTGCCGTACCAGAACCGGGCACTGCGTTCGTCACGAACCTTCTTGTCCCGCTCCGCTTGCTCTTCCTCCGAGCGCACCTCGGCCTTCCGCCGCTCGGCTTCCTGCCGCGTCCGCCGCAGTGAATCCCGCTGCGCCCGTGCCAGCAGATCCCGCTCCGCATCAGGGTTCACTGCCGCCGCGTCCGTAACGGCCCCTGCCTGCTCCGGCGACAATCGTCCCTCGCGC
>WBZU01003044.1_pt1 | contig 11201 bp, 14 predicted proteins | sample 5204311 | NCBI WGS metagenome assembly WBZU01 (sample SAMN12344359, study PRJNA552823) | activated sludge metagenome | biome: Activated sludge suspended growth; feature: Nitrification reactor; material: Wastewater; isolation source: activated sludge from nitrification reactor of wastewater... | reverse complement strand
CTTGCCGCCACACGTGACGGTCGAGCGACCGGTGAACCGGACGAGTCAGGTCGAGCAAATGATCAGTGCGTTCCGCTTGAATCTCACGGTGCTCAGCTGGGTCGGCCTGTTGGTGGGGATGTTTTTAATTTATAACACCATGGCCTTCGCCGTTGCACAAAGACGGCGGGAAATTGGTATCTATCGAGCGGTGGGGATGACTCAAGGGCGGGTGGCTCTGTTGTTTCTTATTGAGGCTGGGCTGTTCGGTATCTTGGGAGGTGTTGTCGGAAGTATCGCGGGAATGGTGTTGGCGCAACAGCTGATCGCACTGCTGAGTCGAACCATCTCAGATCTCTACGTTCCGGTGAGTCCCGGTGGGGCAGAATCATTGTGGGCAGGGCCATGGCTCAAGATGGGAGTGGAAGGCGTGCTCATCGGCTGTGTGGTATCCATGATCGGTGCAATCGGTCCCAGTGTGGATGCCAGCCGGACGGCGACCGTTCGTGCTCTTGCTCCGGGAGATTATGAAGCGAGTCAGCAGTTGCGAGTGGGCCGTCTCGCTCTCATGGGATGTGCACTGCTTGGCCTGACAGGATTCCTGAGCTGGCCAGGGCCGATTCAAGGGGTTCCGGTCTTGGGCTACATGGCCACGCTTTGTCTCTTAGCTGGACTGGCGTGTCTGGCTCCATTATGTGTCACGAGAGGGAGTGGTCATCACCGATCGATCGGTCCAGCAACCGGATTGCCAGGGGTGATGAGAACGATTGCGGTGGAGCACGCGTCGAGAAATCCCGGTCGAAACGGTGTTACGGTCTCAGCGTTTATGGTGGGGCTGGCGATTATGATCGGGGTGCTGGTGATGGTGCGCAGCTTTCGGCATACCGTGGAGGTCTGGGTTGCCGATACGGTTTTAGCCGATGTGGTCGTGGCGCCATCACTCTGGTTGCGTGGTACGGAGATCGGGACCGTCGGGCGGAGCCTGCCACCGACGTGGACGACGATACTATCTTCGATTCCTGAGGTGGCGGCAGTGGATACCTACCGCGATGTACGTATTACGGTACACGGCCATCGGGTGGCCGTTGTTTCGAGAGATTTGCGCTTACATGCTCAGTGGAGCCAGTATCTGGTCAGAAACGGTGATTCGTCAGAACAGCTCAATCGGGCGGCTGAGATCGGTGGCCTGCTCGTTTCCGAAGTGTTGGCCGATCGCTTGGGTGTGCGGGAAGGGTCCTCCCTTGACATCATGACGCCAAGTGGGGTGCGGCAGTTTCCCATTGTCGCAGTGTTTTATGACTATTCAACGGACGGGGGTAAGCTCCTCATGGATCGAGCCCTCTATCAGTCCCTGTGGCACGACGAGTTCGTGACCGTCTTCCCTGTATATTTGCGTGAGCGAGCCAGTCTGGATCGTGTACGAGCTCGGATTACTGAACAATTGAGCGTTGTGACCAAAGGAGGACTTCCCCCATTAGTCATCAGTAATACCGAACTGCGGAAAGAAATCCTTGAGATTTTCGATCGGACCTTTCTCCTGACCTATGTCTTAGAGGCTATCGCCGTCGTCATTGCGATGCTGGGGATCGTCAACACACTCATTACTTCCGTGCTCGAACGACGTCGGGAATTCGCCACTCTCCGAGCCATCGGCGGCAGCTCGGGGCAAATTCAACAATTGGTACTCTGGGAGGCCATCTATCTTGGTGCGATAGGGATTGTGCTGGGACTTATTGGAGGAGGTCTACTGTCGCTGTTGCTGATCAAAGTGATCAATAAGCAGTCGTTTGGATGGACCATTCAAATGATCATTCCGATCGGCTCGCTTCTTCAAGCCGTGGCACTTGCCGTATTGGCAACATTGGTAGCCGGCTACTTTCCTGCCCGATGGGCCGCACGGCAACCGGTTGTGGAGGGGCTGAGGGACGAATAGATTTTAAGGTGAATTTGCTTACGATAGTCGAATAAGTAAAATCTTTACATGATGTTTATGAAGTCATCTATTGATTGGCTTTACGTCCATACTGATCAAGTAGTGCTTGAAGTTCATATGGGATGGGCATCGGCTTAAAAGGAGGCACTCGAGCACCTCCGGTATTGCCGATCGGGACCCAAATTCTCGAAAAGAGCAACGCGCCCAGGATCCGTGGAATCTGGCCAGCAATTTCTACGATATCTCGATTCCTTAAGCCAACCTTCAACATCCACCAGTGGGTTCTCGCATGGGTAATCGAAAATGATTGTCCCAAGATATGTGCGCGCTCAAGGTGGGCAAATGCGACTGAAAGATCGCCGGCGTCGTACCGGCTGATTGCCGTCGTCATTTCAGCTTCATAGGCTCGTCGAAGTTCAGGGTGCATAGGGTCATATCTCAGTCCGAGGGATGTTCCCACTGTACGCGATGAATGGAGGGGAAACCAAGATGCCGATGGAATAAAGGTGGACCAGTTGGAAGTGGGGATAGACCGCAGACGACGGGAACAGTGTTCGAGCCGTTGCGAAACGCAATCGTTTTCGCTCAGGTAGGCGTGGTGATGGGGGCAGTCCAATGGGTCAACGGCGCAGACCTTGCCCCCGGATGCCATGTATGACGCAATCAAAGCTCATGGTCGCTGGGTTGTCGAATGAGGGATCGCATGTAGGATAGGGACAAGTGAGGGTGATTTTCGTAGACATCCGGGAATCTTTAAAGCTGGTTCCTGTTCTGAACCGGGCACCTCACTTTCCCCATGACCGCCCATGAGAAGCAGAGCTCGTGGCTGGAGAATAAAGCTGGCAAGTTGAGTAGTAGATCTCCAGTCTCTCACTCCGGCCCCGACGAATCCATGCATCCGCTTAATCGGCTTGGCTTGACGAGCTCGCATGGACTCAACTTCCCGCACTCAGTCCTCAGCACTGCTTTTGAGTACTTCCCATCCCCAGCCCGAGAGAGGCACGTTGCTGGAGTTCCCGGCTGGTTTTGGCTACACTAGGCGCAGGAGACAGATGATGAGCATCCGTCAATTACTCCAGTCCAAGCGAACCCAAATTCTCCAAGTCGCCGCGCGACATGGTGCGCGAAAAGTAAGGGTGTTCGGCTCGGTCGCGCGCGGCACCGCTCGCCGGAACAGCGATATCGACTTTCTCGTCGACATGGAGGAGGGCCGAAGCTTGCTGGATCATGCCGCCCTGATCCTTGACCTGGAGCGATTGCTGAAGCGACCGGTAGATGTGGCCTCCGAGCGTGGGCTCCGCCGTCTCGTTCGGAAGGATGTGCTCAAAGATGCCGTCGCGTTATGAGAGATGATCGCGATCGGCTCCAAGATATCCTCGAGGCGATCAAAAATATCGAGCGGTATGCTAAGCGAGGTCGGCGAGTTTTCGAAGAGGACGAACTCGTCCATACCTGGATGATTCACCATATCCAGATCATCGGCGAGGCAGCCAGTAAACTGACCCCCGCATTTCGAAAAGCTCATTCGCAAGTCCCTTGGCCACAGATCATTACCATGCGGCATGTGCTGGTTCATAACTATCTCGGCATTGACCTGGGAGAAGTCTGGGCCGTGGTGGAGCGAGATCTACCAGCTCTCAAGAAGCAAATACGCCAGATGGTCAGGCTCCCGACCAAACGTGGGCCAAGGGGCTGATCCCACGCTCGCTTGCCAGGGAGGCTTGGTTCAGGACTTTAGCTCTCAGCACTTCCCCGGAGCCCCTCGCTTCACCTTTTACGTCTCATGTTTCACGTCTGACGTTTCCAGTCTTCCTCCCCGTCTCAATGCTATACTTGCAGCATGCCTGCCAAGAAGCACGCCGGGGCCAAGCCACGGCATAAACTCAAGGGCGCTAGTGAATCTAAGAAAAATCTCCCCAAACAACTGCCTGACACGAGCCGCATTCCGTGGTTCTCGGCGCTGAAGACCGGAACAGGTGCCTAGTCACTACCTTAGAAGTCAAACAATCGAATCTGGTTGGGATCTCTTTTTCCTCGCCAGAGTTCCGGTACCCGTAGGGGCTTCGGCTTACTCGGCGGTCTCGACTCTTTCAGCCGCTTCTGGACTTGTTCCCAGGTGATCCGCTCAAAGTCTTCAAGATCGTTCTCACGCAGATTCAGGCTCCATTCCGATAGCGGTTTGTTTCGTGTGCCTGCTCGATTCAACCAGCTCAGTTGGAAGTACCACTGACCGGCCCAGTCCGTCCCGACGGCATGAACGACCCCGATGAGTCCAGCCGCATAGCCATAGCGGGCTGTGGTCAGACGGAGGTAAGCGTCCTTGATGACGCCTGAACGCGTAACCATAGTAACCAATGGTTGCGCTACTCTAGCAGGATGCGGAAAAAGACCGCCAGCGGCGTTCTCGCATCGCTCAGAGGCTCAACGTACGGCCCAGAGTACGATTCGCCGCTTCACTCGCTGCGGCCTTGCTGGACGGCCTTTTTGAGCACCCTGTACGGCCAGTTAGAGTCCTCTCAAACTTCGATACCTGTGATGGCCGCAGGAGCCAAAATTAGTTTTTCCGCAACCTGCTAGAGTCGTTCAAGACATAACGGGCCAAGCACGTCCCAAGTGAGCAAAATGAAAGCGCCTATGAATTGGCGAACCTTGCCTATGATTCCCAGGGCGCTACTGTCTCGTAATATGAGGACATATCTTAAGTAAATTCTGATCTTGGCCGCAATAACCATCCTAGTTCAAAGCCAAGGACAAGCTATGGGCCCAAGGCCTTCAAGGATCATAGACCCTGACTGCATCAGTCCCAGCGATAGTCAGACAACCGCCGTATACTAGGAACTCCAGTCCAGCGCGTGCATCGAAGCATTCTTCACATTTCTGTATTTGCGTAGTGATTCAGAGGACCCATGTTTTGAAAAATTTGGTGAAAGAATGGTTCAATTTCCAGCCAGACATTGTTCATGAAGAAATTCCAGTCACCTTGATAGTCCTTTACTGATTTAGGTATCTGCGAACAAAAGTTTTCGGCTGAACTAATCTGTAATGCCAGTATACGTTGTTCCACTGATGGATGAGTACCGCTTACAAGTGCAGGTGTCCCTTCATTCAGTATTGAACGGGCCTGTCGGATATACTCACCAATATGGAGGAGAATGACGGCTCCTATATTTGTCATCAGTAGAGGATTCTTCGTTTTTTGGCCGACCCCCCTACACAAGGTTTGACCGATTAGATCAGCCTCAAGTTCAATTGCAATATGAGCAGGGATGCCTTCCAATCGCGATTCAGCATCACTTGGCTCCTCCGAGTGTCCAGCTACGAAGTGACCATACTCGTGGGCAATTGCAAATGTCTCAATAGCGTCCAGAATCCACGATCGTAGCGGCTCGTGTCGTCTGCCAATAGGTGGGAGTGGTACAAAGAAAGATTCACCATGGATAATGTGACAAAAGATGATGATCGAAAGGTAATTGAGTCCTCGAACCTTCTTCAAGTCAATAGTAGATGGGGGTTGAATTATGATCCCCTTATTCTTCCAACGCCTCGGATTTAGGACCATTGCGATGGTTCGAGCTACTAAATTTGAGAGCATCATCAATTCCAACGGAATCAAGATGGTTTCTATATTGGTGGAGAAGGCTCTCTGATGAACTGCAGATAAAGAGGGTCCTGGTAGTACGCCGAGGATAGGTGGTATGAATGGGTGGCCATCCGTTCGTTTCAATACGCCATTCAGTCTGGCTGAAATTGTCTCGATGTGAGACTGAAGAGCTATTTGCTCACTTGATGGTAAAATTCGTGAGGCTTCCTTTTGTACATCGATTTCTTTACCCCATAACTGTTTAGCATTTTCTTTAAGTATATGAGGATTCTCCAGGATGCGTTTCAGTAGATCCGCTTCAGTGATTGCATCGAAGCGTGACTTGGACATGCCGCGATTCTGTAACTGCCTCAACCAATCGCGAGCTACTTCACGATCTTTTTTAAGTTTTCGTCTAGAGGTCATCACAGAGAAGGAAAGTTTAATTTCATCCGCATTCGTAGGTCAGTCAACGACCCGGCAGTTCACTGGCAGATGTGGAGCAACCTGAAGTTGTGTAACCTCTGGTTCGGGACGCGAAGCCTCGCCTGAACAATGTTTGGGCTGATCGGCATTAGTGCTAGATCTGTCGATCTCTGTCTGAATTTCAGTGCACTAAGATTCGTGAACAATACGCTATACTTGGAGCCGGTTCAATGAGTTAGATGGAAGATATTGTCAGTCCACATCTCACTTCCAAGAGAAGAAGTATAAGGGGACATCATTTAGAAGGAACAATCAAATATTCCAAGGGGGAATTACAGTTTGAAAGAGATCGTTGGATGGGAGTCGATCCCTTGGAGACGGATGCGCTCAGCTTTCCCGTGATGCCTGACTTCTATGGTATGGCCGTCAAGGACAGAAATGACTTGGCCAGTAAACTCAGCGGCATCCGCGGGGTAGGGAGGGAAAAGCGTGTGAGAGGTAGTGAAAAGATGCGGTATCGAGCAATTTCGAGTGTGCCGTTCCTCAGGCATAAGTCCTAAGAACTAGCCAGGCTAATCCTTCTTGATGCGATTTTTCGGCGGGTCGACCTGAGCCCGCAGCTGGCTCAGACGCTTCGGCGTGTACAAGAGGTCGGCAGCTGGAGGTCATGGCGCAGGGGCGCACGATGCCGGATTCAGTGTTTCTCTCGCCGGAGGGCAGTTGTGGGACGAACGGAATCTCCGTCGAGGGTGGTATCGGCTGCTCACGCAGACCGGGCTTCGTCGGGTGCGGTTCCATGACCTGCGGCATACCTGGGTGTCGCTATTGATTCAGGCAGGCGCCCACGCGAAGTGCATTCAAGAGCAAGCGGGCCATAGTTCGATCCAAGTCACTATGGATACCTATGGACACCTGTTTCCCAGTGGCAATCGGGAATGGATGTCACTCTTGGACCGGGGCGATCGAACGGTAGAATCCGCAACCCAGCCGCAACCACGGCTGAGTGCGACGGACCAGGAGAGTCCTAAGTCGCTGGTTTAATTGGTGGCGGTGACCCGGATTGAACGGGTGACCCGCGGCTTATGAGTCCGCTGCTCTACCAACTGAGCTACACCGCCACGAAAAGGAAGCGGAATAATAACCGAAGAGTGCGGGCAGTGTCTACCTCATAGGCGTGGGATAGGCATGTCTGGAAGACGTCGCCAAGAACCTGGTATGGTCCTCCAGTCGGACTATAGAAGGAGCAAGATGTTGATCGGAAAGAATCGGGCAGTCGTCATCACGGGTACGTCTACGGGCATTGGGGCGTCCTGTGCGCTGCGTCTTGATCGATTGGGGTTCACCGTCTTTGCCGGAGTGCGGAAGCCTGAAGATGGGGCGGTGCTTCAACGGTCCAGCTCTGATCGACTCATGCCGATCCTGCTCGATGTGACGGATTTGCCATCCATTCAACGTTCTCTTGCAATAGTGTCCGAGAGATGTGGAACGAGTGGGCTGTATGGGCTCGTGAATAATGCCGGGATTGCGGTGCCGGCACCGCTCGAGGCGATCCCCCTTCCTGATTTTCGACGGCAGCTTGACGTGAATGTGATTGGACAGCTCGCCGTCACGCAAGCGTTTCTGCCGCTGATCCGTCAGGCCCGTGGGCGTATTGTGAATATGGGCTCGATTGCGGGTCGTTCGACGATTCCGATGATGGGCGCCTATTCGGCGTCGAAGTTTGCATTGGAGGCGATCACGGATGCCTTGCGGCTAGAGGTTCAACAATGGGGTATCCAGGTATCGATCATTGAACCTGGTGCGATCACAACTCCGATCTGGGCCAAGTCCGCCGACGATGCGAAGGGGCGAGAGGCGGGCATGGGGGCGGAGCTGAAACAACTCTATGAGCCGACGGTAGTGGCGGTGAAAAAAGTGGTGGACGAGGCGGCAAAGCGAGCTATTCCCGCAGACGTGGTTGCGAAGGCGGTTGAGCAGGCCTTAACGGCTCCGGTGCCCAAGACTCGCTACCTGGTCGGTACGGATGCAAAGATCCGTGCGTTCATCGGGCAGATTCTTCCGGACCGGATCATGGACCGCCTTCTCACGGCTGTCCTGAAACTCCCTCACTGATTCTCTGGCATTGGTTTCGCGAGTCCAATCCCAAGATCTTGCTTTGAGATATCGAATGAAAAGCGGAGCTGGAGCGCGAGATATTTTTGCACAAGTCCCGCTCGATCCAGCGGTTGATCTTGTTCGTGATAGACTGCGAATTCCATGTTGCGCCAGCGTACGGCGAGTCCGATGATCCAATCCAATTCGGTCGGGCTGGCCGGGTTTCCCGCATCCCGATCCGTAAACATATTCACATCGCCATAGAGCACGATCTTGTTTTTGTAGAGATCGAGGTCAGCATGGGCGACGTACCGAAAGAGCGCTCGGCCGGTATTGTCGGGCCTGGCGAAGTAGTTTCTGTTATGAAAAAGCCAGCCGGCCCCGGCATAGGCCGTCAAATTTTGATGGGGGAACCGGTGTTGCCACCAGGAGAAATCTTGCACGGCTTGAAATTTTGCTGTCACCAGCCCGTCGGCATACTCTTGCGTCACACCCTTCCGGTCAATTGGTGCATCGCGTTCATACTGGAGGCGCCAGTTAACGTGGCCCAGCACACCGGTGAACGCATAGGTGCCGTCCCACTCACTTAGTTCAATCCATCCATTCGTTCGATCTGAGAAAAAATTCTGATCTGTATAGAAGGTGAGGTACTGCTTGTAGAGATCGGTTTCAAGATGGAGCATATGACGCAGACCCACGAGACCTGTATTGTCAGGTCTGGCAGCAAAAGAGGGGTTTGAGGCAAATACGCCGGTGAGGAAATAGCCGGCGAAGAGAGATTCCTCCACCTCACGTCCGTTTGAATCGTTCATGGAGGGGAGTGGGCGTCCGTACTTTTCGAGGGCCAATGCAGAGGGGGTACCACTCCAAAGATAGCTAAAGAGGAGGCCCAGGATGAGGAATCTCAATGTACGAACGCTGAACCAGATCGAAGAGCCATGACAGTGGTGCAGGAGCCGGAAGCCGCCGCTACTGACAGGAATCAAAAATCTCTTCGCAGTCGTTGGATGCATCAAAGGTTGGAGGGACGAAACGATATTGAACATCGACAACACGGTCATTGACCAGCACAACGGTGGCCCAACAGCCATGACGAATTGTCGCAAAGCTGCCTTTCCCAACCGGCCGAGATTCTTCCAGTATTGGCGCTTCACGGTAGTAGCGCAGAAGGATCCGCTCACTGTCGGAGGTTTCTTTTTTGGGTGTCCCTGCACAGGCAAGGATCGCTGACGTTGATTTCCCAACCATGCGTTGTTGATTGGGGTACTCGCCAACATGTGCGGGGGCGCTGCAACTTGCCAGCAATACCTGCATGCTGAGTCCTAACATCAATGTAAGGAGGCTCTGCCGCATCATGCGTGGCCATTGTTGGCTGAGAGCAATGGGAAAGCAACCACTTTCAAGACGTACTCGAAACAGAGTGCCAAAGGTGTGAAAAGCAATCGAGGCGATCAGCCGACCAGATCTGGATTGAGGCGTGTCATGGGCTTGACCGAGATGGCCTTAATCTCATTATAGACAATGGTGCGGCCAACTTGGCGGAGACGACTGAAGACACCTTCCACGATCACTTGATCACCTTCATGAACCTCAAGCTGGCCAAGGCTCACGACCTTGAGGGTGCCGGCTTGATCTTGGAGGAGAAATCCGTAGGCTGGCTGTCCTTGGCGATTGGTCGCCAGCTGGACATTCATGACCTTTCCCGTGACGACGACGTCCTGATGATCGTACTGCTCTGGGTGCGCCAACAATTCCGCTATCTCAATCAGACCGTTCGCGAGAGCTGATGTCGTACCAGGTGAGTCAGGCGCACACACACACAACATGATGAAGAAAAGAAACGGTCCTAGAGAGGTGACAAATGATGGTCGACTGATGGCCTGCGTCGTCATGGCTGGAGGTAATTATACCGAACCGCCTCTGATTGGCAATAGCGAAAGTTCACCATTTGTCGGATGGCCGACCGGTCACATCCTCTCCGATAAAGTTATGGAGAATATGCCGTTGGAAGTCTGTGAGTTCCCCCTGACCGGACTCTGGTGCTGGGGATGGAAGCTCGCCGGCCTTAGGTGTGGGCATCGACCGTTTCAGTAGTTCCTCGTCCAACGTGGCGGTACTGGTATCCAGATCCTTTTGAATGGAGACCAGCCGTTGGAGTCCGAATAAGGTTCGGGTGGTTTCGGTATGGATGGCGTTGGAACTGGCCCCATACACGAGAGAGTTCCAGAACTTGGTCTCCGTCGCTTCCGATATCCCCATCATCGCATAGCTTCCCAATTTTTCGATCAGTGCGGACTCAGTGCCTTCCAACCCGTCGTACGTGGCAATCGACCGCTCAATCGGAGTCTGGGAGAGTGCCCGCAGGGTGGCTTGCCACATCTCGGGTGACGGAACGGACGATCCGCTCCCTGGAGAATCTGTACATCTCGCTTGGGTTGCCAGTAGGTACTGGGAGAGAAATTTGACCTTGCGTGCAGCGAGGGTCCCGGCTGGGATGCCCCAGATGTGGCCGATTTCATGGTCCTGCAGCGTTGTAGAGTCGGAGGTTCGACGTTCGCGATCTGCCAAGGTCAGACGTTTTCTGAATCGTTCAACAAAGCGCAGCTGTGTTTGCATTTCGACGACCAAACGATGCTTCTGGTACTCCTCGGAGCTGATTTCGTCCTTCTCCCACTGTTGTTCCAGGATTCGTAATGTCGTGGAAGGGACTGCAGAACGAGCCTGTGCGCTAAGCGCCGCGATGGTGTCAGCCGAGACACCTCGATCAGCGAGGAGGACAGCGGCACGAGTGGCCAATGCGTCGGCTGTTTTGATCAAATGTTCGAGGGCCATACATTGCAACCAGGTTCGTTCCCGGCGCAGTCTGGCTCGTCGGCGGTATTCATCTCGGCGGTTGACCATGGCGATGATGGATTCTTGGGTCATGGTCGTGATCGGTTTCTTGCCCGAGACGCAGCGAGGGTCTGGTCGATCTGCCACCATAAACAGGATTTCATCCTGTGTGACGTCGAGATATTGCAGGAGCAGCAGACGGAGGATAATGCGTCCCTGAATCGGCAGGTTGGCAATAGCGTCCTCAATGATGCCGACAGTGAGGGGAGAGGATGCGAGTGTTGGTGTCATGGTGTTCCGCTTCACTCATACAGAAAGAGGTGGTGATCCCTTCGTGCAATGTCCTTTTCTAATCCG
>WBZU01003042.1_pt1 | contig 11208 bp, 18 predicted proteins | sample 5204311 | NCBI WGS metagenome assembly WBZU01 (sample SAMN12344359, study PRJNA552823) | activated sludge metagenome | biome: Activated sludge suspended growth; feature: Nitrification reactor; material: Wastewater; isolation source: activated sludge from nitrification reactor of wastewater... | reverse complement strand
GTGGGAGAGAGTCAGGAGGCGGGAGCGAACCTCACCGTCGATGTCAGCGGCTAGCGCCCGCTCGAACGGGTCGCCCGTGCGCCCCGCCCGACGCCCCCCGCGGAAGCCGGACGGGGCATCTTGGGGTCCGGGGCATCCTGCGGCGCCTCGTCCTGCGGATCGCCGAACCACTCGATGTCTTCAAGCGGGACGTCGATGGCGTCGAGGAACGACACGTCCTCACCCTGGGACCGACGCGACGACCAAATGACGGCCGCCATGAGCAACCATGTGCCCTCATGGTTGACCCGCTCGGCGACGGTCAGCGCGGTCACCTCATCGACGAGAGACAGCAGGCCAGCCCAGGTGATCCCGAGATCGGCGCGCCTCGCCTCAGCGTTGAACGTGAGGGTGTCGCGCAGGGTAACGCGACGGATCGACGACATCTCATACTCGCGGTCGCCAATGCGGAATCCAGCTGTCATGATCTCCCCTTGAGCGAGTCGGCGGCTTCCTTCATGGCTTCCTCGACCGCCGTCTTCACCCGGTCACGACCAGCCCAGACGGTGCCGTAGAAGTAGTCCGGGTTTCCCTGCTGCTGCGCCCATTGATTGCGGTTGCCGAACACCGGGTGACGCCACCCACGCCTGGACTGCCAAGCGCCGGCCAGCGGTGCCGACGTGACAATCCGCACGCCTTCACGTCGCGCCCCAGTCAGGATCTGCACCTTGACGCCGTCTGCGATCCTCTGCCGGAGCATCAGCCCTCCAACTCACGCGCGAGGCGATCCCAGCGCCGATCCGCTGCCCGCTCTTGGCGGAGTTTTCGGGCTGCGTTGAGGCGAGCCGACTTGTAGACCCCAAGCTGCTCAGATCCACCAAGCGCCGCAGCTCGGACGTCGTCGGCGACACTCTCAGCCGCGGTGCGAATCTTCCGGCGCAGGCCGAGGCGGAGCTTCTTGTCGACTTGACTCGACCTGTCAAAGAGTTCTCGGAACGATGACGAGTCGACCGTGAACTCAGCCGCACCGGATGATTGACGGGGCACTTAGAGGGCCGTGTCGGCGGTGCGGCAGACGATCCAGATGGGCTGAGCTGCGGTGAGGTTGTCGAGCCCAACCCACTTGATGTCCTGGAGAGCGAGGTCAGTGGACGCCTTGGGCAGGTCACCATCGAGCCGCACGTCCGGGACGATGATCTGGAGGACGTCGGTGCCGCTCGTGAACGTCTTGACGATGGTCAGGCTGGTGTCAGCCATGACCGCATCCCGGAACGACGTGCCGGCGTACTCCGCGACCATCGAGCCCGAGATCTCCCGCAGCCCGGGAATCGGCTTGTCCTTCCGGCCGCCGCCACCGCAGTTGAGACGGTCGGTCTTGAGGTTGTGCTTGAGGTCGATCGAGCCGGACCGGATGCCAGCGACCGGGGTCGGGGCCGATCCGAGAGCCGTCGCCGTGGGGGCCGTGAGGGTGCCGCTGTAGATCGCACCGTGCGCAAACGTGAACAGGCTCGGAGTCGTCGGGTAAGACGGCGCGGTGTATGCCGTCGCGGTCGTCACGTCCTTGGCGTTCCACGACGTCTTCACCTTCACGACGTCCGCGTTGGGGCAGTCGATGGTCAGGCTCTCGACCATGCAGCCGGTGAACGTGTAGGCGTCGACCGTGCCGTCAGCGCGCGGGATGCCCTTCTGGATCGTCGCCGAAGGCGGGACGTCGGCCAGCGTGAACACCTGCTGGTAGAGCCCAGCCGACACGAGAGTCGACGTGCCCGAGCCCATCGCCAGTTGCCACAGCAGACCGAGGCCCTTGGTCACCGCCTCAACGGTCAGGTCACCAGTGCCCTCAGCGGACGCGACCACGCGGCGGCCAGAGCGGGCGACGCGGGAACCAACCCGGAAGCCCTGGCCCTGCTTGACGTTCTTCGCGTAGGTGAACGTCTCGTCGAGAAACTCGAACCAGCGGGTCGGCGTGACGCCGGTTCCGTAGACGGACTCAACGCCGAGTCCGACCGAACAGTCCAGGGGGGTGGTCACTTCGCGGCCTCCTTGCGGGCGGTGCGAGGCTCATCGGCGACGGCCTCGAAGTTGGTGGTCTGCTCCAGCAGCACGGCAGCGACGTCATCGGGGACGTCGACGATCTCACCAGGCTCCAAGCACCCACGGCCCTCGCCCTCGATGTCGCCCTGACGGCGCAGCAGCGGGACGTCTACCCGTCCGAGCGGGTTGATGTTGCGGATCTTCACGACGCCTCCCAGGGCATGGCGAACGGACCCCGTTGCGGCGCAAGGGGTTACGTGGGTTGTGGTCAGGGGTAGATGCGAGCTTTGAAGGCCACCGAGAACTGGACGAGAACAGCGGCCCCATACTCGGTCCGGTCCATAAGCCACTGCGTCGAGTCGCCAAACAGGACCGTCGTGAACTGCGGCAGATCTTGGAACGTCGCGTTCACGAGCCAGTGGCCGAGCTGGTCGACCATGCCCTCAGCCTCAGAGAGCACCGCATCCATGTCGCCGTCGCCGTTCTCAACGAACACGGCACACGACACCTCGCCCGCCTCATCCCGGTTGCGGGTGCCCATCGTGGCAAGCGCCTGCTGTGAGCGCGCCGACGTCGGGGTCGACTGCAGCGTCGGGTCGTCGTAGCCGACCCACACGCGCGCGCCAGGCGTCGCGTCCAGGTGCACACCAAGCGTGACCTCAGCATCCGCAAACAGGGCCGAGAAACCGTCCCGCAGCGCACGCATGAAGATCGGCACAGCGGAGGCTGTCATGCGAACCCCGGCAAGGCGTAGGGGTCGAGCAGTTCACGGACGCGGTTGGGGATGAGGTAGCCAGGCGCGCCGTCATCGGACGGACGGGAAGCGGCCCCCAGCTGGGGCCGCCACAGGTGGCGGACCAGTTCGAGAACCGCGGTGCGGATCGGGGCAGGCAACGTCGAGTAGCCGGCCGTATAGACCAGCGTCCACGTCCCCAGCGCACACGACGAGTTGGTGACGACCCCGCCGACACCGACCTTGAAGCCGGACGTGACGGCGTTGCCGTCGAGGTCGGTCGCGGACGTGACAGCGGTAGTCGTCGTCGGCAGGACGAACGACGGCCCACCGAACACGATCGAGGACTGCGCCCCGGACGCGAGAGGACCGACCCGTTGGGCGACCATCGACTCGGCCGTGTCGATGGTCGCCTGCAACACGGACTCGTCAACATTGATCGACGACGGGGACATGCGCAGGTAGGCCATCGCCTCGTCCAGGAGGATGACGGACACGGGTCAGGCCTCGATGACGAGGAACCCGTCCGACTGATCGGGAGTCCCGTCTGCTCGGATGGACGGCATGGCGACCCGATCAACATCCGCGGCGGACCCGATCTTCTCTGGCTCCGCCTCGGGGGCGACGGTCGGTTCCTGCACAGCCTTGCGAACCATCTCCGGTCCTTTCCGAGCGCTTCCCGGGCGGGCCGCTTGGCCCGCCCGGGAAGATGGGTGACTCAGGCCGTGGCCGTGGTCTGGTGGACCTTGAAGGCGTTGGCGTCCTGCAGGGTGCCGTCCGCTCGCTCGAAGCCGAGGAACCCGACCTGCAGGTAGTCGGCATAGCGCTCCGTGAGGCGCAGGACCGTGAGGCCCTTCACGACGCGGATCACGTAGGCCTGCCGGATGTTGCCGAAGCCCAGCGATTTGGACGAGGTCGCCATCGTCGCCATGTCGTTGTTCAGGACGAGGCCGTAGCCGAGCAGGGTGTCCGGCTGACCTGCCTGCAGCGACGGCTCCCACAGCGGGCGGTTCTGCGAGTCCTTCAACTTGCGGATCGCCTTGCGCGCGGTCTGGTGCGCCATGAACTTGAGGCCAGGCCCGCCGCCGTATGCCGGGTCGAGCGACTCGACAAGGTCGATGAGACTGTCGTAGGTGATGCCGCCCGTGGTCGCGAAGGACCCGGTGCTGGTCGCTCCGACCGTGGCTCCCGTGACGATCCCGTCCGGCTGGGCAGTGCCCGTGCCAGTCGTGAAGTGCTGATTGAGGATGCGACCAACGCGGACGCCGAGCCGCTCCGCCAGCCACGAGTCAGCGTTGATGGCGTTGTCCTGCAGGAACTGCAAGGACGCGCGCACCAACTTGCTCGTGTACGTGTAGGAGTCGATCGACGCGGTGCCGAAGGTGACGTCCTGCTCCGTGACCTGGGTGTTCTCGGCCAGGATCGCGCCGACGTTCGCGGTGTCGTCGTTGGTCGGCCACTGCAGGTTCGCACCGCTGTCGGTGTAGATGACCTCGGCCTCCTGCAGCATCGGGCCGTACCACTTCTGGGTCTCGATGAACTTGTCCCGGAACTCCGGGGGCACGGTGTACCCGCCCGCCGCGCCCGAGCCGACGCCGGCCGCGTTCTTGATGCTGGCGTCGAAGCCGCCCTGCAGCGCCTTCTGCTGCTCGTAGGACATCGGCTGGTTGCGGATGTAGGCCGCGAACGCGGCCTGATAGTCGGCGTCGCCGCGGGGCTCGTCGACGACGGGGGCCGGGCCGGACACGGGGGAAGCGCTGCGGTCGAACTCCGGGGCACGGGCGGCGAGCTTCTCCTCGCGCTCGATCCGGTTGCCGAGCGCGTCGAGGTCGGCCTCCATCCGGTTGTAGGAGACGGTCTCCTCGGCCGACAGGTCGCGGTTCTCAACCGTCGCCCGGTCGGACAGCGCCTTCATCTGCTCCCAGATGTTGGCGCGCTGCTCACGCAGGTTGCTGGTGCTCATGGTCCTTGCCTTCCTTCCGCGTCGCGGATGGGGTTCCCCCGCACGCGGACGCGGCGGAGTGACCCACGCGGGCTAGTCCCGGTGGGTTGCTGTGGTGGGGTGGTTACTGCGGAAGCGGGATGAACCGCTTGGCGTGCAGATCGGTAGCGCGCGCGGCGCTGCTCAACCGACGACCGGACGCCACTGGAGTCAGGGGGCCGGGCGCTTCCGCGCGTCCGGCGAACTTGAACGAGGAGAGATCGAACGAGGCTGCGGGCTGGGCCTCGCTGCTGGCGACCGAATCGGCGAGGCCTGCGGCGACCGCTTCCTCGGCGGAGTACCACGACTCGGCGAGCATGGCCGTGCGCCAGTCCTCGGCGGTGCCGCCCGCCTTCGCGGCGTAGACGTCGGCGATGTTGTTGCTCAGTCGGTCGAGCAGGTCGGCCAGGCTGCGCATGTCGCCCGCGTTGCCGACGCACAGCCCCCAGGCGTCGTGGATCATCAGTTGGGTGTTCTGACCCATGATCGTTTCGTCCGCGCCCGTCGCGAGGAACGAGGCGGCAGAGGCGGCGAGGCCGTCCACGACGGCGGTCACCTTGGCCGGGTGGGCGCGCAGCTGGTTGAGGATCGCGACCGCCTCGAAGACCTCGCCACCGGGGGAATTGATGTGCAACCGGATCTCCGTCGTGTCCCTCGGGATCGCGGCGAGAGCGAGGGCGAACTCCTTGGCCGAGACTCCCCAGTCGCCGCCCCACGAGTCGATGGGGTCATACAGCCGCAGAGTGGCCACCCCCCCATCCGACTCGGACGAGAGGACAGACGCGCGGACGCCGGCCTCGGGCATCACGGAGCCGCGGAAGCGGTAGAGGGAGCTAGGCACTGGTCGCCTCCTGGGGCGTGGGGGGTGCGGTGGGGTCCGGCACGTTCGCGGAGTCGGTGGTGCCGAGCACGCCCATGTTCAGCGGCCGGTAGTGGACGTCGCCGCCCTCAACGGGCTCCATGTCCTCAAGGGCGCGGATCTCGTTGGTGGACAGTGCGCCGATGCTCCACAGCGCTCGGTAGAGCGCCGACCGCTGGGCCGAGTCGCCACGCAGAAGGCCCTCAACGGACCAGCGGGCATACACCGACTGGGGCTTGATGAGGCGGGTGATCCGCTGCTCCAGCCGAGACAGCCACGGCCGCAGGGTATACACCACCCAACCGATCGACTGCTGCTCGATGCCAGTGCCCCATGACGTCGACTTCTCAGTGTCCATGAGCATGTGCGGCGGGATGCCGAACATGCGCGCAACCTCGGATACCTGGAAGGACCGAGACTCAAGGAACTGCGCCTCCACGGGCGGAATCGTCAGCTGGAAGAACTTAGCCCCGCTGTCGAGCACGATGGTCCCGTGCGCCGACCCGAGGCCGCTGCGCTTCGCGGCCCACCGCGACTGGATCTGGTCGGCCTGCTCCTGGGTAAGCCGCTGGTCCGTCTGCAGGATGCCGGTCGCGAGCGACCCGGAACCGAACAGGCGCGCGGCATACTCCTCGGACGACAGTGCGAGACCGATGCCCTGACGAGCGATGGTGATGGGCGAGAGTCCACTTGTGCCGTCATAGCCGAAGCCGGGCAGGTGGAAGATCTCGTCTTCGGTGTACGGCACATCGTTGACGGTGAAGACCTTGGTTCCATCCGTGGCGCGCCCAACCTTGACCTTGGACGGGTCGATCGGGTCGAGCCACGCTAGCGGGCCGAGAGAGCCGAGGGTCCGCCGCCAGAAGAACGCATTGCCCCACAGGAGCATCGACGCGACGGCGAACTCCCACCACTCAAACCGAGTGAGGTCGCGGTGCGGATCGTCAACCAGGTTGAACGCCCGGCCAGACAGGACCCGCTCGCGGCCACCGTCTGAGCGGGGCCGGTAGACATGCAGGGGCAGGGAGGCGATCGTGCCTGAGAGGAGGTTTACGGCACGCCACACGGAAGTGACGCCGAGACTCGACCGGGGCGTGACGACGGCACCGGACGCGACCGGCTTGTCCCCGCCGATCAGGGTCACGAGGTTGTCCGCGGTGAGCGGAACAGTCGGCGACTCTATCGAGGCCTTGACGCGAGGGAGGATCACGGCGTCGGCTCCGGGGTCGGCTCAACGGTGGCCTTGTGTGCCCAACCGACCAGCGTCACGCCGAGCGCCAGAGCAAGCGCGCCGGCAACAACGAGGCCGAGCACGATGGACATGAGGAACGCAGCGATCGAGACGGAGGCCACGCCCAGGAGGACGGCCGTGATGCCGATGCGCTCGACGGTGTCACCAGACATTGAAGCCACCTCCCTTCCCGTTGTTGAGAGTCCACAGCGCCCGCGCTGCCGCGGCGACCGGGCCGACCTCTGGCGCGTCCCGCAGTGCGAAAGCCCGCTGCCCGTTCGTCAGTTCCGGCCGCCACCGGGCAGCCTTGATGCCATCATTCAGCGCCGGTTGATTGCCATGCCGCACCGATGACTGCGTGATCGCGTCGTTGACCAGGCCACACGCCGCGGCGAACTCCGCACCGTTGACCGGCTCGAATGGGACACCCTCACGTTCCAGCTCGTCGCCGAACGCCGACGTTGCGACCGTGCCGCCCCACTCGCCCGTCAGCCGCTTGCACTCAGCGACCGCGCTGTATGCCGCGACCGGGCGTCCGTCGTTGGTAAGCATGACGTGAGTGGCCCCGTCATCACGCCGCCACGCGACCGCGATCCACACGTCCCGATCGCCGGTCAGGTCCAGGCCGAACACGACGTTCGCGCCGCGCTCGGCGCGGGCGTCAGCGAGGGCCAGCCAACGGGAGTGAGCGAGCGCGCCGCCGATGTTCTCGGGGTCCCAGACGCCGCGCCCCTCGCGGTTCCACGAGTCCGGGTCCTTGAGGTTCTTCCGTAGCCGCTGCAGCGACTCCAGCGGGGTCCGCAGCGGGAACGACGGGTTCATGAGTGGGTACTGAGCCTGGTCATTCGGGTCAGACTCCGGGTCGGCCCCGATCTCGATCCAGATCGCGTCCTTCGCCTCGCCCGCCCACGCCTCCGAGCGCCGGAGCCGGAACTCACTCGACGGGTCAGACTTACGCGGAGGCGTGCCCATGAACAGCAACAGCGCACCGTGGATGTGGCGCGCCTGGTTGGTCGCGGCGACCATGTCCTCTAGCGCCTTGGTATCGAGGATCTGCGCCTCGTCGAACACCTCGATGTCGATCTCGTCGAAGCCACGCCCGAAGCCCTGGGCACGCGCGCCGAACATGATGACCGAGCCGTTGACGAACTCGACCTGCTGCTCACCGTTCGCCGACCTGATGGACCGCACGAGCGGCGCGACCTTCTTGCGCCGGCAGATACCTCGCAACGTCGTGAACGTCTTGGTCGACGTCCTCAGGTGGTGCGCAGTCCAGACGACCTGCAGCCCAGGGAACAAGATGCACAGGATCACGATCATCGCCAGGACGAAGTACGTCTTGCCGACCTGCCGCGGGATGGACATCCCGACCCCGCCGACCGTGGCCACGTACCGACCGTCATCGCCGTAGCCGAGGATGACCGTCCCCGCCTGCTGCTGCCACCAGTCGAAGCCGAACCCAAGCTCGCGCCCCTTCGCTTCGACGCGAGGCCAGACGGTGCGCTTGATCCCGTTCGGATAGGTGAACTTCCGCGCGTACTCAGACAGCCGAGGCGTCGAACTCGCCGTCGTCGACCTCTGCGCCATCGTCCCCGTCCTCGTCGCGGGCGTCGATCGCCTCGATATCGCGCACGACCTCGATCAGCCGCTTCGTCAGCGCCGCGAGGTCACGGGCCGGGGTGTTCGGGTCCTCCACCGCCTTGGCGATCCGGGCGCGCATCGCGACCAGCAACTCACGCGCCGAACCAGACTCAGCCGCCTGGGTCACAGACTTGGGCGGGACCTTCTGCGCCCGCTCGTTCGGGGCGACCGGGCGCAACCTGGGGCCAGCCACGGGAACCCCCTTGGAAAAAGAGTGGGGAGAGATTTTTGTCGGCTCCGGGGTCGCGGTGCGTTGCGTCCAAAGATTCGGACCCCCCTACCAGGCGAGGGTCGTCACTCCTTGGCGCATCGCGTTGCCCCGCTTGGCTGCTTCGCTCTCGTTGCAGCGTGCGTGCCCCGGCCCGATGATGTGCTGTCCGCTTGGGTCGTGGCAGACGTGCCAGTCGTCTGGGCCTGAGCCGGGTGGGATCTCACGTGTGGGCATGAGGCAGACGGGCTCAGCGCACCAGCCTTGCCCTGCGTCGATGGCGTGCTGCAGTTGGACTCGCACCTTGCGGTGCGTGTAGTCGTACTTCGCCATGTCGCCCCCTGACAGCAGGAAGCCCCGCGTTTGGCGGGGCTGAGGGCATAGAGGTTCCACGCCGATGGTACGGCAGTTCGCTCCCTTACGCCAACAAGCCGGCTTCTCTGGCGAGTCGATCCAGCCGGTCGTGCCACGTTCGGGGCCTCCGGTCGTGCGCGCACTCGATGACGTCGGCCACCAGGTAGCGCGCCTCCCACGTCATCGTGCGGGTTGGGTGTCGGTTGCACGGGGCGAGGTGGCCGCGCGCCACCCATGACTCGACGGTGCGGACCGAGACGCCAACCAGTTCGGCGGCCTCGGTCGTGCTCAGGGTCGCCACGTGGGCCAATCGGCGAATCCGCCGAGTCTCGTGCCGTGCTCGAACGAGCACGCCGAGACGTACCCGCTGGAGGTCGGTGTACGGCATGTCGCGCGCTTGTCGCAACCGTCCAGGTCGCAGCGCTCATAGTCGACCCAGTTCTCCTGGTCGTCCGCCCACAGTTTCGCCTCGATGCCATCCGGCACGTCGTGGCCGGCCGCTCGATGCTCAGCCAAGTGGTCAACCATCTCCTGGGTTGAGGCGAAACTCCACTGGTCTCCCAAGATGCACCCGCAGCACTCCAGGTGTCCCGAAGTGGACATGAACACATACACATCGCCGCAACCGAACCGTGCGTAAGACATCACGCGCCCCTCTCGCTCGTCCACGATGCGCCCGGCATCTGACCCGACGCCCTATCGTCCTCCAACACCCGCGTCCAGATGGCAATCCTCGCCCAGGGGTACGCCTTCCCACACAGGGCCGCCTGACACTTCGCCATCGCGCTGTCGGGGAAGAAGTGCAGGCTCATCCGGTGGCACTGGGGGCACGGAACGCCCCGCATCGGCTCGCTCGGTGACCGCCACGGGGCCAGGGAGTGCGCCCGAGCCATCACGTCCGACAGGTGCTCCAGGTCGTCCCCGATGCCCGGCTGGTGCTCCAGCCTGGGTAGGTTCTCCCGCAACCAGCGGCAGGCGTCGCCCACCTCGAAGCGGGTCGGCGGGTCGGTCCACACGTACTGCCCCTGCATGACCTCGCCGTCATCGCCGTGTCGGGTGACCAGCGGGTCAACTCGGAACGTGGGCCGTCCGTCAGGGTATGCCGGATGCCACTTGAGCACGCGCGGGTCGTCCCGCTCGGCAGCGGTCTGTACCTTCGCCGGCCCACTCTCCCGGTAGTCCTGGCACAGCGCCTCCACGATGGCCGAGATGCTGTCCTCAACCTGTTGGGCGACGTCCAGGCAGGCGGTACGAATCGCCTCCCGGTCGGTGGCCGACATTGCGGCCCGAGCCGCGGCGATGTAGTGCGGCGTACCGTCCGACAGTCTCGGCCCGACCTTGCCGTGCGTCGGCTGTGGGCTCGGCGTCGGCGTCCGGGTGGGATCGGTACTGGCCCGCAGGAGTGCGACCTGGCCTGGTGCGTTGCGCAGGATGTCAACGAGGGTGACGTGACAGGACTCGCACAGCGCACCGTTCGTGGCTGCCCGTGGCGCACATCCGCGACAGTCGCCGCCGCAGTCCTCCGCGTGGCGTCGGGCGTCGATGCACCCCCGCGCGCAGTTGGTGGCGCTCACTTCTTCCCCTTCCGTGCGCGTCTTTTCCGTTCCCACACGGCCCATGATCGGCGCTCGCGAGACCTGTCGAGTACGTAGATTCGACGGAACAGGGGTGCCAACTGGAGGCCGTACAGCCACGCGAGTCGGCGGGCCGTCAGGTAGTCGTGCGGCGAGGAACGGGAGAACGCCCGCAGGAAGTCCTCTGGGCTTTCGTCCACGGCTCGCTGCCGGAACAGCATTCGGCACGCCAGGATGGTCTCCGGTGCGTCCCAGGCGATGCTTTCGGTCATGGTGTGGCCTCCCGCCACTCGGGCTCGACGAGACGGACGGCGATGATGGTGGTGAGGTGTTCACGGATGGTGTCGGCGGTGGTGGGTTCGTCGCTCATCCCAGGGCCTCCCGCCACCACTCGCGCCACTGGGGTCGGAACAGGGTGCACGCGCACCTATACCCGCCGATCGCGAAGTGGCAGCCGTCCGATTTGTGCTTCCCGCGGTAGTGGCCACAGCGGCACCATTCCGCCTGTTGCTCGATCAGCTGCCCGCCCTCGACGAGTGCCGCGATGACGGCATCCTGCGTGGCCGGATCCCGGGTGATGGCATCGAAGATCAGTTCCGCGGCATAGCGATCGC
>WBZU01003041.1_pt1 | contig 11215 bp, 7 predicted proteins | sample 5204311 | NCBI WGS metagenome assembly WBZU01 (sample SAMN12344359, study PRJNA552823) | activated sludge metagenome | biome: Activated sludge suspended growth; feature: Nitrification reactor; material: Wastewater; isolation source: activated sludge from nitrification reactor of wastewater treatment... | reverse complement strand
CCGGCGGCTTCAAGCGCCTGTCGCAACGCGCCGACGATCAGCCCGCGCACCCGGCCGGGATCGCGAAAGCGCACCTCAGCCTTGGTCGGATGCACGTTCACGTCGAGATCGCTCGGCGCGACGTCCAGGAAAAGCGCCAGATAGGGCGAACGCCCCTTGGGAATAAGGTCGCCGTAGGCCCCTTTCACCGCGCCGATCAGCAGGCGGTCCTTCACGGGGCGGCCGTTGACAAACAAATACTGCTGCGTGCCATCCTGGCGATGGAGCGTGGGCAATCCTGCAAATCCGAACACGCGCATGGGGCCGCTTGCGCCCGTGGCGCCGCCCGAAATCTCGAGCGCATCCGCCATGAACTCCGCGCCCATGATCCGGCCAAGGCGCTCAAGCAAGCTCTCCGGCGTCGCGCTCCCCTTGGGCAAGACCAGCGGTGCGCGCTCCCCCGTTTGCAGCGTGAAGCCGACTTCAGAATGAGCCATGGCGAGCCGGCGCACGGCCTCGGCGATGGCCATGTTCTCGGCGCGCTCGGATTTCATGAACTTGAGCCGCACGGGCGTGGCCGAGAACAGATCCCGCACCTCGACCACGGTGCCCGCGTTGAGCGCGGCGGGTTGCACCGCGCCCTTGCGTCCGCGCTCGATCGTGATGCCGAGCCCGTCGCCCGCGCCGTGTGGCTTGGACTTTACGTCCAGCCGCGCGATCGAGCCGATGGACGGAAGGGCTTCGCCGCGAAATCCCAGACTCCTGATGTCGAAGAGGTCTTCTTCCGACAGCTTGGAGGTGGCGTGCCGCTCCACGCACAACATCAGATCGTTCGCATCCATGCCGCAGCCATCGTCGGTGACGCGGATCAGCGACATCCCACCGCCAGCGCACACGATCTCGATCTGACGCGCGCCCGCGTCGATGGCATTCTCGACAAGCTCCTTGACCGCACTCGCAGGACGCTCGACCACCTCGCCGGCAGCGATGCGGTTGATCGTTTCAGCCGAGAGCTGGCGAATGCCCAAGGGTTCGTCTCCACTCCTCGCAGCGCCGCGTGTTGCGGCGTTGCGCGCCGGTCATGTCCCCGCCTTCAGCCGCTCCCTGGTCAGGATCTTGGCCAACTCGACGGCAGGCTGATCGAAAGGATCGAGCCCCAGAAGGCGGCCGGCAAGAATCGTCTCGATCATAAAGTGCATCAGGAGCGAACCGAGCGTCTTTTCGTCGAGCCTGTCCACATCGAAGGTCCTCACCGGACGTCCCGCCTGCGCCAATGCTTCGGGAACGGCCTGCGACTGGGCGGCCACCACATCGCCGATGGTCCGCCCGGCCATGAAATCCGCCCCCGCGCGCTTGGCGAGCCCGGGGTCGATTTGCCCGCCTTTTCCGGCGCAGGCGACCCGCAACACCGTCAGATAGTGCTCGCGCGGACCATCCATGTAGAGCTGGAGCTGGCTGTGCTGATCGAGCGGACCCAGCGCGGCGATCGGGCTGGTCCCCTCGCCGTTCTTGCCGAGGCTTTCGGCCCACAGTTGCACAAACCACGCCGACAGGCGGCTGAGGCGGTCATTGTAGGGCATCATGACGAGCGTGCGCACGCCACGCTCCTTCGACAAAGCGACTGCGGTTGCCGCGCCCAGAGCGGGCGCGCAGTCCGCCGGAGAGGCCGCCGTCAACATCGTCTGCACGACGCTATCGGCCCCTTCGCGCACCGCGACGGGATCCAGGCCGCGGGCCATTGCGGGCATCAAGCCGACGTTGGTGAGACAGGAAAAGCGTCCGCCGATACCGGTGTGATGCTCCAGCATTGGAATGCCAAGGGAGGAGAACAGATCACGCAAGCCATTGGCCTTCCCCGGCTTGGCCGGTTCGGTGATGCCAAGGAACAGGTTCGGGATCTGATCTTCAAGTCCCGCGTCCTTGACCGCCGAGAGTGCGACGATCACCTGCGCCAGCGTTTCCGCCGTGCCGCCGGACTTCGAGGTCACGATGAAGCGCGTCTGCGCCAGATCGAGAGTGCCCAACCCACCGGCCAGCGTAAACGGATCGAGATTGTCGTAGAAGCGCGTGCGCGGCCTGGTCCGCTGCGCGGGGTCGGCTCCCCCCGGGATGCTCCAACCGGCAAGCTGCGCCAAGGTCTGCCCGCCGAGGCTGGAGCCGCCGGTGCCGAAGAACACGATCATGCGCGCGCCATCCGACAGCTTGTCCAGCGCCGCACGCGCCGCCGTCAGGTCGTCGCGGTCCTGGGCGATGCGCAGCAGCGGCAAGGCTCCGCTGGCGTAGTCGGCACGCAGCGCGTCGAGATGCGGCGTGAGCCTGTCGAGATAACCCTTGAGGCTTCGATCGCTGAGACCGTGGCCGCCGATGGCGCCCTCCATGCAGCCAATGACAGATTGGCGGTAGTATGCGGGACGTGCGACGGCCATGCCTCTCCCCAGATCTTGGACTCTCAAAGTTGCGGCCGGAGGCTTAGCATAGACTTCGTGGCGCTCCCATGGCCCCAGCCCGCCTCCAACCGCCCAGAGCCGAGCACGCGGCCGCTGGCGGGGGGTTAAGCTTATCGGGCGCGTCCCCGGGTCGCTATGGGCGGGTAAAAAAGGCGGCGAACCAATGGCCGCCGCCTTTTTACGAAAAATCGGTCGCGGAAGCGCTTAGCCGGGCGGTGGGGTCAGGGCGACGGCACCGATCGCTTTCACGTTGGCGGGCTTGCCGACGATCGTCACGATGAGCTTGTCGGTTTCAAGCAGACGCCTGGCGACACGCTTGGCGTCTGCAATCGTGACCGCCTCGACCAACTTATTGCGTATGTCGACATAGTCGGGGCCGAAGCCCTCCTCCATCAGGCCAAGAAGCTGGCTTGCGATCTTGGCATTCGTGTCGAAACGCAAGGGATAGGAGCCGATGAGGTAGCTCTTGGCCGCATCGAGATCTTTCGGATCCGGGCCGTTCTCAGCCATCTTGCGCAATTCGGTGCGAATGATGTCGAGGCTTTCGGCCATGCCGTCGTTCTTGGTCGCGACGCTGCCCGTCATGACCGAGGAGTGCTCGAAGGGCTGCAGGTAACTGTAGACCGAGTAGGCAAGCCCGCGCTTCTCGCGGACCTCCTCCATGAGCTTGGCGGAAAAGCCGCCCCCGCCCAGGATGTGGTTGATCACGAAGGCCGCCATGAAGTCGGGGTCCTTGCGCGCCATGGCGGGCAGCCCGAACACCGCGACCGACTGCGGGACGTTCATATCGATGATCGTCTGCGAGCCGCCATTGACGACGCCGGTCTGGGACACCGGATTGAGCTGCGCCTTGTCAGGCAGGTCCCCGAAGACCTCGTCCAGCAGCTTGCCGAGTTCAGCCGCATTGATGTCGCCCACGGCGACGATCTTCAAGTTGTCCTTGGCGAACAGCCGCTTGTGATAGGCGTGCAGGTCCTCCGCCGTCATCGCTGCAATGGTTTGCGGCGTCCCGTCGGACGAACGGCCGTAGGGATGGCCCTGGAAAGCGGTGGCAAACCATGCCTTGCCCGCGACCTTGTCGGGGTCTTTTTCCGCGTACATCAAATTGGCGATGAGCTGGCCGCGGATGCGATCGACTGCGTCCGAATCGAAGCGCGGCTTGGTCACCGCCAGCTTCAATAGCGCGATCGCCTTGTCGCGGTTCTGCGTCAGCGTTTCCAGGCTGCCGTAAAGGCTGTCCTTGCTGTCGGTCCAGCTCATGCGCATGGCGATTTCTTCCATGCTCTCCTGATAGTCGGAGGATTTGATGTCGCCCGCCCCCTCGTCCATCATCGCGGTGATGAAGTTGGCGGTGCCTTCCTTGCCGGGCATGTCCTGGCTCGAGCCGCCCTCGAAGGAAAACCGCAGCGCCATGAGCGGCACCGAGTGCTCCTCCACAAGCCACGCCTCGATGCCGCCGGGGCTCTTGATCGTCTGAATGTTCATGGCGCTGGCCGGTGACGTCCCTGATGCTTGAATGAGAACGATGCCGGCAAGGGCGGCAGCCGCCCTGCGCCAGCCGCTTGCCAGCAGGCTGGCGCGCGCAACGAAGAAATTGGTCATATGGCTTACCTCACCGTGCCGTTGGCGGGAGCGGGCGCCGTACCGGAAGACTGCGCGACCTCGCTTTTTTCCGGGGTCATGTAGCCGGTAACGGATTGCCGGATGTCGAGATACTTGGCGGCGACCTTCTTGACGTCGTCGGCGCTAACCTTGGCAATCCGCTGCGGCCAGCTTTCGACGTCCTCGATGGTGCGCCCGACGACAAGCGCCCAGCCGTAGGCGCGAGCCAGAATGGCCTGGTTGTCGCTCTGGTAGACGTACTCGGCGATGAAGGCGTTCTTGGCGCGCTGCAGTTCCTGCGGCGTAACGCCGTTCTTGGCCACGTCTGCCAGCACTTCATCCGCCATTGCTTCGATCTTGGGCAGCGGCACGCCATCGGCGGCAACCGCAAAGATGGAGATCTGGCCGCTATCGAGCCCGTGTCCGGAATAATCGCCGGAGGCGCTGGCTGCGACCTTGTTCTCCACGACGAGCTTCTTGTACAGGCGGCTGGTCCCGCCATCGCCGGCGATCTTCATCAAGATGTCGAGGGCTTCAGCCTCGCCGGGCTCGGCCGTCTTATAGCTGGGCGTCAGGTAGTAGCGATGGAAGGAGAAGTTGCCCGCACGCGGATCCTTCAGCTCCAGACGGCGCGCCACGATCTGCGGCGGCTCGGAGGGGCGCACACGCTCGGAAGACACGGCCGGATTGGCGGGCAGCTTGCCATAGGTCTCCTCTGCCAGTTTCTTGACCTCGTCGGCCGTCACGTCGCCCGCCACGATGAGGATCGCATTGTTGGGCGCGTAGTAGTGCTTGTAGAAATCCGACGCGTTCTTCGGCGAAAGCTTCGCCATCTCGTGATACCAGCCGATGACGGGCACGCCGTAGGGATGGTTGAGGTAGAGCGCGGCGTTCATCTGCTCATCGAGCAACGCGGCGGGATTGTTCTCGATCCTCGAGCGGCGCTCTTCCAAAATGACATCGCGCTCGGTCAAGACTTCCTTCTCGTCGAGACGCAAGTTGACCATGCGCTCCGCCTCCATCTCCATCATCGTCTTGAGGCGATCCTTGGAGATGCGCTGGAAATAACTCGTGGCGTCGTGGCCGGTGAATGCATTGTCCTGGCCGCCGAGCCTGCCCACGACCTTGGAGAACTCGGCCGCAGGAAACTTCTCGGTCGACTTGAACATCAAGTGCTCGAGGAAGTGGGCGATGCCGGACACGCCGCGCTCCTCGTCGGCGGCGCCGACACGATACCAGACCATGTGCGTCACCACGGGCGCGCGGTGATCGGGAATGACCACGACCTGCATCCCGTTGGCGAGCGTGAAGCCCGTGGCCCGTGTTTGCGAGGTTTCAGCGAAGGCGTCGGTTTTGATTACAAGCATGGAAAGGAGCGCCAGGAGAAGGGTTGCCAGGAAGGGTCGGAGCGCGGGAGCAGTCATGCGGTGTCCCTGTATCGTTGCTCGGATCGAGCCGTCATCCAATAGTTAATTGAAAACGGTGCAGGCGCGCCGCCAGCACAGGCGGATGCGGCTCAGGTGATCGAGATTTCGGTGTTGGACCCGTATAAGTCAAATGACATCGCGTTCATCTGCGCGACGCCAAAGGCTTAGATTAGAAAGAATTTTCCACGCGATCAGAATTGATGTGCAAAGCCGCCGTGCGGCCACAAACCCCGCACGATGCGCAGGACAATTCCCGGGTTGCGATCAAGCCGTGCGGTAAGACCGGTATGGACCGTTATTGGCCTTCGTCCTTGGAGCCATTATCGATGAGCGACAGAACGGATTTCTGGCAGCGGCCAAGCGGGCCCTCGACGATGGCGGCGTCCTGGTCACCCATGGCCTTGGCCATCTCGTAATGCTTGTCGCAATACTCTTTCTGCTGACGTTCAAGATCGGCCTTCGACGTCGTCCGGGTGGCGTCGTAATCCTGAACCGGCAACTCGGCCTGCTGGGTCTGGCCCGAACCGGGCTCGGGCAGGCTGGAAAGATCCGGCGGCACCACAATTCCCGCGCGCGGCTTTAGCTCCGGGGTCTTGCGCTCAACCGAGGACGTGTTCACGCCCAGGGCGTCGAAAACCTTGCCGTTGAGCTGGACGTCGCTGGCTTCGCAGCCAGAAAGGGCCGCGGCCATCACGCCGGCGGCACAGATTTTCAGCAATGCTTTCAGTGACATGATTTCCCCCGGTCACTCGGCGCCCGCGCACGTCCCCAAAACGCGGATTACAAGCCCCTATAGTGGCTTTGCGGCGTCATTGCGACTCGACTTGTAGGAGTCATACAGCAGTCCCAGTACGCCGGCAACGATGGCCACATCGGCGATGTTGAACACGTACCAGTAGAACCCAAAGGCATGGGCTGAGAAAAAGTCCGCAACGCCTCCCAGCAGCACACGGTCGAGCGCATTGCCGAGCGCGCCCCCGATGATGAGCGCCAGCGAGACGGCCATCAGCCGGCCCGAGGCGGAACGCGCAATCCAGATCCACAGCGCGATGGCGACCAGGATGGCGAAAAGCGCCAGCAGGTTCTGCCCCATCTGGCTGTCCTGGTCGAACATCGAGTAGCTGATGCCCGTGTTCTTGACGAAGACGAGATCGAGAAAGGGCGTAACGTACACCCGCCCCCTGGAGCCAATGTCGTAGACGTAGATCATCCAGTACTTGTGCGCCTGGTCGATCAGGAACGTGGCGGCGGCGACGGCGAACGCCAGCCCCGACCAGCGCCCCCACAGCCACGATCCGGAATGCTGTGTCGTTTCGCTCATGCGACCGCCTTGGCGTCGATCTCGCGCATGGCCGCCGCATCGCGGGCCGACAGGTGCGGATAGGCGGGATCCGACCCCACGTCGTTGGTGATCCGCCAGGAGCGCGCGCACTTCTGACCTTGCGCCAGCGTCACGACAACGCCCACGCCGGGCTCGTTTGGCAGCGTGAAGGCCCCTTCCGGGATTGCCTTGCCGGCGACCTCAATCGCCGAGGTGATGCACACCTCGGCCATGTCGACCCCGGCGAGCCCGCTCATCAGGTCCTCGTCCGTGACGAACACCTGCGGCGCCGCTTCGAGCGAGGAGCCGATCTTCTTTTCAGCGCGCGCGATTTCGAGCGCACCGGTGACGGCCGAGCGCACCTCCTTCACACGATCCCACTTGGCAGCGAGATTATCGTCGCGCCACGCGCGCGGGATCTTGGGGAAGCTCGCCAGGTGCACGCAGGGTTCCGCGTGCGGGCGATAGAGCAGCCAAGCCTCGTCCGCCGTGAACGACAGGATCGGCGCAAGCCAGCGGATCACGCAATCGCAGATGTGGTTGACGACCGTGAGAGCCGCCTTGCGCTTCAGTGACGACGGCGGTTCGCAATAGAGCGTATCCTTGCGGATATCGAAATAGAATGCGGAAAGCTCGGTGTTCATGAAGTGCGACAACACACCGATTACCTTGCGGAAGTCGTACGTCTCGTAGGCCTTGCGAATCTCGTGATCGAGTTCCGCAAGACGATGCAGCATGAGGCGTTCCAGCTCGAACGCGCCCATGTCCTCGAGTGCAACCTCCTCATCCTCCTTGAAGTGGGCAAGCGCGCCTAGCATCCAGCGCAACGTGTTGCGCAATTTGCGGTAGGTCTCAGAGAAGGTTTTCAGAATCTCCGGACCGATGCGCAAATCGTCGGAATAATCGGAAGCCGCCACCCACAACCGCAGAATGTCCGCGCCGGATTTCGCCATCACGTCCTGGGGCGCAACGACATTGCCCAGCGACTTCGACATCTTCTGTCCCTTCTCGTCGAGCACGAAGCCGTGCGTCAGCACGATGTCGTAGGGCGCAATGCCCCGCGTGCCGCACGACTCCAGCAGCGAGGAGTGAAACCAGCCGCGATGCTGATCGGAGCCTTCCAGATACATGACGCGGTCCTGCCCGCCTTTCACGTGCCCCTTGCGCGACAAACCCTTGTAGTCGGGGAACGTCTCGGGATCTTCCAGCGTGAAGGCGTGCGTGGAGCCGGAGTCGAACCAGACGTCGAGCACGTCCTTGATCTGCTCCCAGTTGTCCGGATCAAGCTTCTCCTTGCTCGCCTTGAGGAAGCGCTTCGCAGCGCCCTCCGCATACCAGGCGTCGGCGCCTTCCTTCTCGAAGGCTTCGATGATGGCGGCATCGACGGCGGCATCATGCAGGATGTCACCTTCCTTGTGGTTGCCGTGGTCCTTCCTGGCAACGAAGATGGTGATGGGCACGCCCCAGGCGCGCTGGCGCGAAACGACCCAGTCGGGCCGGTTCTCGATCATGCCGGTGATACGGTTCTCGCCCGTCTCCGGGACCCATTCCGTCGTCCTGATCTGAGCAAGAGCGCGTTTGCGCAGCGATTGCTGGCGCTCCGCGCTCGCCGGCCGGCTCGACGAAGGAAAGTCGGCGAGCGCAAAGGAAGTGTCCATACCGATGAACCATTGCGGCGTGTTGCGGAAGATGACCGGCTTCTTGGAACGCCAGGAGTGCGGATACTGATGCTTCAAGCGTCCGCGCGCGATGATATTGCCGGCTTCGCTAAGTGCCTTGATCACGGCGTCGTTGGCATCCCCCTTGTCGCCGTTCTCTTTAAGCACACGCTTGCCGGTGAAGCCCGGCGCTTCTTTCGTCAGCACGCCATCGGCATCGACGGTGAACGGGATCGTCGTGTCGATGCCACGGTTGCGCAACGCCTTCTGGTTGGCGATCCAGATGTTGTAGTCGTCGGCGCCATGGCCCGGCGCGGTGTGGACGAAGCCGGTGCCCGTGTCGTCGGTGACGTGATCACCATCAAGCAGCGGCACGTCGAAGTCGTAGCCGAGCGATGAGAGCGGGTGGATACATCGCATCATCGACAAATCGAGATTATCCAATCTCATTACTGGTTTGAAGCCCGTAACCTTTGCGGACTTCATGACATCACCAGCGAGCTTATCGGCTAAGACGAACCTGTCCCCAACATGAGCCCAGTTTTCGTTCGGTGCTTCGGTTACTTCGTAAACACTGTACTGAATGCGGGGGGAAAAGCTGATGGCTCGATTGCCTGGAATGGTCCACGGCGTCGTGGTCCAGATAATCACTGATCCTCGGGTTAATATTTTCAGCTTTTCGCCACCCGAAATGCTATCGCCCCCGCCAACGAATGGACCGCCCTTCACGGGAAACTTCACCCAGATCGTATCGGACTGATAGTCCTGGTACTCGACTTCCGCTTCCGCGAGCGCCGTCTTCTCGACCACCGACCACATCACGGGCTTGGAGCCGCGGTACAGCAGGCCGTTATCGGCAAACTTCATGATCTCGCGCGCGATGGTGGCTTCCGCGCGATAGGCCATGGTCGAATAGGGATTGGCCCAGTCACCCAGCACGCCAAGACGCTTGAACTCCACCCGCTGCACGTCGAGCCACGTCTCGGCGAACTTGCGGCACTCGTCGCGGAAGGCGTTGATGGCTTTGGGGTCGGAGAAGTTCGGCTTCTCATTGCCCCTCGCTCGGTACTGTTCCTCGATCTTCCATTCGATCGGCAGGCCGTGGCAATCCCAGCCGGGGACGTACGGGCAATCGTAGCCCAGCATCTGCTGGGACTTCACCACGAGGTCCTTGAGGATCTTGTTCAACGCATGCCCGATGTGGATGTTGCCGTTGGCATACGGCGGACCGTCATGCAGCACGAACTTCGGCTTGCCCCGGGAGGCCTTGCGGATCTGGCCGTAGAGATCCATCTCCTCCCAGCGCTTGAGCATACGAGGTTCCATGTCGGGCAGCCCGGCGCGCATGGGAAATTCGGTCTGAGGCAAGAACAGCGTCGCGCCCCAGTCCCGTTCCGAGTCTCCTCCCGATGATCCCCGCCGGGCCGCCTCCGCGTTGGCCGCACCGCCCTGGCTGGTTGCGTCCTTGGCCTTGTCAGGCTTGTGGGCGGGCTTGGCGCTCTCTTTGTGGGCCTCGGGCTTCTTGGACATCTGGGGTGGGCTTTCGGGTTGGCAAATCGGTCGCAGACGGCCTTCTAGCAACCCCGCCGGAGCAAAGCAAAGGTGGCTTGGTTTTACTGGCAATTCCGCCGTCCACACCCGCCGCCCTGCCTTGTCGTCCCGGCTCTCCAGGCGGGATCCAGAGGCTGCTGCCCGGCGCAATGTGGGGCTACGTCGAACCGGCCAGAACGTCGCGAATTTTCTTAACGTCCTCATCCATCTGCGCGACAAGGGCTTCCGGGGTGTCGAACTTGCGGTCCTCGCGGATGAAGTCGATGAACTCGACGTCGATGTGGTGGCCGTAGAGATCGCCCTTGAAGTCGATCAGGAACACCTCCAGCACCGGCATGCCATTGTCGAAGGTCGGGCGCGTGCCAAGGTAGGCGGCGGCATTATGGACCTCACCATCGACATGCGCGCGCACCGCATAAATGCCGTGCGCCAGCGCAGTGCCCTTGGGCATGGGCACGTTGGCCGTGGGAAAGCCCAGTCCCGTGCCGCGCCTGGCGCCGCCCACGATATCGCCCATCACGCGCCAAGGCTCGCCCAACACTTGGGTCGCGCCTTTCACATCGCCTTGCGCAAGATAGACGCGCACGGCGGAGGAGGAGAAGACTTCGCCCGCTTCCGCGACCGGCGCGACGACCGTAACGCCAAAGCCGAGCTTGGCACCCGCATCGACGAGCATCTGCGGGTTGCCCGCGCGCTTGTGGCCAAAATAGAAGTCGTACCCGATGATGACGTGGGCAACACCCAGCCCTGCCACGAGCACACGCTCGATGAACTCGTCCGCCGACAGCGAGGCGAAGTGCGCGTCGAAGTTCTCAACGAATGCCAGCTTCAGGCCGAGCTGCTCGAAGATGGCGAGCTTGCGGTTCAAGGGCGTGAGGCGAAACAGCGGCTCGGCGGGGTGGAAAAACTCGCGCGGATGGGGCTCGAACACCATGACGCCGGAGGCACGTTCCATCTCCTTGGCGCGCGTGACGGCCCGGGCGAGAAGAGCCCGGTGGCCACGATGCACCCCGTCGAAATTGCCGATCGCAATGACCGCGCCGCGCGCGTTGACCGGAACATGCGTGTGGCCGTGTACAATTTGCATCTGGAGTAAAAGCCCTCTCCCCACCTTCTCACCCGGCGCAAAGAACGCCGCGCCAGGGATTTTATGCGGGGACTGTGTATCAGGACGGACGGCCAGGCACCATCAGCACCGCCTCGCCCGTAAGGACCGGCTTGCCATCGACC
>WBZU01003039.1_pt1 | contig 11222 bp, 9 predicted proteins | sample 5204311 | NCBI WGS metagenome assembly WBZU01 (sample SAMN12344359, study PRJNA552823) | activated sludge metagenome | biome: Activated sludge suspended growth; feature: Nitrification reactor; material: Wastewater; isolation source: activated sludge from nitrification reactor of wastewater treatment... | reverse complement strand
ATCGGCGTCGAACTCGCCCTGGCCGTCGCGCGGCGGTGTCGCGAGCGCGGGCGCCGCCCCGTCCAGCCCGAGGCGTGCCATCAGCGAGAGATCACAGGCGATCTGCCTGCCGCGGGCCTCGCGCCCCTCGGGGAGCCAATCGAGGTGTGGCGGCTCGTCGAGATAGAAGCCCGCCGGCTTGGCCGCCGGAAGATCGACCGGGAGCACCTCGATCTCGATCGGGATGCGTGTCTCGGCGCCAGCCTCGATTACGAGCGCGCCGCGATAGACGCCCGCAGGCGCGCTGGCCGGCACGTCGAGCCAGATCTCGTACGTGCGCGGCTGTCCGGCGATCAGCGGCGGGCTGCTCGCGGCATCAGAGAGCATGTCGTCGGCAAGCGTCAGCACCGTCGCGTTGGCGTGCCGGCGCTCGAGCCGCGAGCGCGCAGCCCATACGAGGCCGGTGAGTTGGGTGGCGCCCTGCACCGCGGGCTCGAGCCGGACGTGGGGCTGTGCGACCGTGAGGCGCGACGTCAGGCTGAGTGTGAGGTGAGTTCCGGTGCCGCGCGCCGCCGAGGTCTTGAGTGGCGCCAGCGGCTCGCCGGTATCGACAGAGATCGCGGCGGCCGGTGTTCGGTCGCCCGGCCCCGCGGGCACCACCGGCCAGTTGGTCCGATACCATTGCGCCCGCAGGTCCTCGACGTGGCGCCCGGCGGTGTCCGATCCGGCCGGCTCGATGAGGACGGCCGAGAGGTAGAGCGCCTCGGCGCCGTCGCCGGCAAGCTCGATGACGATGCCCTCGGGCGTGGGGTCGACGTCGATTCTGAGGCGGCCGCCGCGGCGGCTGCCATAGGCCGTCCAGGCATCGTCGGCGGGGCCATGCTCGGCATCGGCGCCGCGCAGATAGCGCCGCGCTACCCAGTCTTCGACGCTCATGCGTTCCGACAGTGCGTCCGTACCGTTGACGCGAATGCGCCGCGCCAGGGGGTGCGGCAGCAGCTCCCATTCGCCCGGGTCCTCGGTCCAGAGCGTGACGCGGGCGCGCCCGCCCGACCATGGCAAGGTTAGGCGCTCGAGGCCGCGCAGCCCGGAGGCGACGAGCGGGTCCGGCGCCGGCCGGCGAATCGCGAAGATCTTGCGACCGGCGACGCGCGGATCGTTCGGGCCAATCCGCTCGAAGCCGGCGGGCAGCTCGGCCGTCTCGGGTCCGAGCGCGTAGCCTTTGGCGCCTTCGGGCAGGCGCGGCGCCCGCTCGATGGCGAAGCGCGTCACTACGACCTTGCCCTCGCCGTGGCCGACGAACAGCATCATGCGCGCGAGGTGCTCGTGTTCGAGCACACGGCCGTTGGGCGCGCGCAGCGCCTTGGCTGGGACGGTCCAAGAGAACTTGCCCGGCGGCAGCGTGCGCTCGCCGTTGAAGCGGCTGGCATAGCCACCGGACTGGGCGTCGTCGGCCCGGAGCACGACGATGACATTCGCCGCGGCCTCGACCACGCCTTCGATCCTGAGCTCGTCCTCGCCGCCGAGCGAGAGGCCGGCGGCGGCGGACGACGAGACGGCGATCGGGAGGGCTCCGGAGGCCACCTCGCGCGCGGCGGCCGGCAGCGTGCCGCAGGAGCACAAGAGAACCACGGCCAAGGCGCGTGAAAGGCTCATGCGTCCGATATTGCCGCGAGTGCGCGCGACACCTCCGCCGCACGCGCCTCCCAGGTCTCGCCGGACACGCGCGCCCGCCGCTCGGCGGACCGATCCGGCGCCACCGCGCTTTCACGCAGGGCGGCGACGAAGGCCTCGCGCGCGGGAGCGACCTCGATCAGGTCGCGATAGGGGGCCAGAGCCGGGAAGTCCGTGGCCACGATGGGGCCGCCGGCGGCGAGGTACTCGCGCAGCTTGAGCGGATTGCAGGCGCGGATCTGCGCCGTGTCGCGGAACGGCAGCAGCGACGCGGTCCAATGCTGGGCATAGCCCGGAAGGGCGGCGTGCTCCCGGCGTCCGAGCAGGCGCACGTTCGGCAGCGCCTCGAGCGCGCTCACGTCCGTCTCGACCTGCCCCACCAGCACGAAATCCCAATAGACGAGCTCGCGCGCCGCATAGGCCAGCAGCTCGACGTCGATCCAGTCGGAGAGGCTGCCGTAGAAGCCGGCGATGGGGCGCCCGTTGGGCAGGTCGGCGGCCCGGGGCGCGGGCGACGAGAACAGCGCAACATCGGCGCCGTGGGGCAACAGCAGCGTCTTCGATGCCGGGAAGCGGGCCGCCAGCGCGGGGCTTGCCGCCAGCACGAGATCCGCCTTGGCGACCAGCCCGGCCTCCATCTCGAGCACCGGCTCATGGTCGACGCCGGTGAGCGCGCCGAAATCGTCGCCACAGTAGTAGACCACGGCGCGCTCGCCGAGACGGCCGACGGCGGGAAGCGCAGTCGGGAGCGAGGTCCACAGGATCGGCCGCGTCAATCCGCGCTCCGCGAGATGGGGCAGGATCTGGCGGGCCAGCAGCTCGCGGTTGGCGGCGAACGCGAGACGGCTGCCCGGCCACGACACGGCGAGCGGTGAGACGACGGTCATACCGGCCGGGGGCGGCACCGGCGCCGGCCCCGAGCCGAGCGCCTGGCGCGAGCGGAACACCTTGCCGGCGGCGCGGCGCACGTCATGCACGTCGAGGCGAGGGCGGCGCATGCCGATCGAGTTGACCCAAATCACCGGCGCCTCGGCGGCGAGACGCCGCACGAGATGCTGCGTCGAGCTCGGGTGACGGCCCCAGTCCTCGCCGAAGACAACGAGCGGAGCGGTCATGACGCAACGGTCTCCGAGGCGAGGCCGCGAACGACGCGCGCGGGGACGCCGGCGGCGAGAACCATGGGGGGCAGGTCGCGGGTGACGACGCTGCCGGCGGCGACCACCGTGCCGCGGCCGATGCGGACCCCGGCCGAGACGGTGACGCCGGTGGCGAGCCAGACGTCGTCCTCGAGCACGATGTCGCCGACCTGATCCTCGGTGTCGGGCGCTCCGGCGGCGCGGGCCTCGGGGTCGAGCGGATGGCCGGGATAGCCGGCGAGGAAGGCGCGCCCGGCGATGCGCACGTTGTTGCCGATGTCGACGCGACGGCCGACGGCGATGGTGGTCTGCCAGCCGATGTCCACGTTGTCGCCGACGGTGAGGCGCGGCGCCGAGCCGGCGACTGCACGGCCGGTGATCGTGGAATGGCCGGAGATGCGCACCCGCTCACCGAACGAGATGCGCACGGGACCGAGCACCAGCGGCATGCCGCCGTAGCACGTGAGACGCGGTGCCGGGCGCTCGAGTCGCGACTGAAACAGCGGCGTCGTCCACAGCACGCGGGTGAGCGTGTGCCAGGCGTTGCGCACACCGCAGTGGAGGGCATAGAGGGCGGAGTGAACGCCGGGAATGACCGGCACCGAGGCGGAGCGCAGCCCGACGGCGGCGCGGTAGAGAGCGTCGGCGATCCGGCCGTCGCGGGACTTCACCCATTGACGCAGGGTTGGACGCAGGGAGGCGGTGGTGCTCACGGCAATCTCGGTCCTTCGAAAAGGGAGCAGCGGTCGCGTCCGCCGCGGGGCGCTATGCAATCAAATCTACTCCGCGAACCATAAGGGTTCGTCTCCCAAGGTCCGCGGAATTGAAACAAACGCCGCGGGCGGGCCTGCGTCACCTCAATAGCGGGCGCGCCGCGGCTCCTCGGGAAAATTCTCGCGCACGTAATGCCCCGTCGCAGTGGTCAGCGCGATCAGGATGTAGACCGGCCAGGTGAAGCCCTGGGTGAGGAAGGTGCCGCCGACACAGAAGCCGACGATGCCGGCCACCAGCGCCAGCGACATCGCCTGCACGATGGGCGGAGCGCGTGCCTGCGCGAGGCGGATCATCGACCGGTAGGCCGAGAAGCCGATGACGAAGATCATGTAGATGAATGTGAAGAATCCGGGAAAGCCGGTCTCCGAAAGGACGTTGAACCAGGTCGAATGGACGGCGTGGTTCTGACCATCCCAATGGTCGCTGTAGAGATAATAATTGGCGACGAAATTATCGAGGCCGACGCCGTTGAGCGGACGGGTCTTGGCCATTTTCCATGCCGCGCCCCAGGCGTAGATGCGGCCCATGGCGCTCTCGTCGATGCCTTCCTCCGCGGCGCCGCCCGAGGCACGCTTCGAAATGCCCATGGCGGCGAACAGGCCGAGGGCGGCGACCGCAGCCACGGTGATGAGCAACGCCTTCGACTTGACCATGCGAAATCCGACGATGCCGCACACGGTGAGGATGCCGAGCAGCCCGCCGCGGCTCTGCGTGCAAACGATGGCCCAGATGATAAGGCCGGCGGCAACGAGGCTGAACAGCCGGTTCAGTCTGCCCGTATTGTGGGCGAGCATCGAAACGGCGAAGCCGAGCGGGAACAGAAGAATGAGCGATAGGTCGTTTGGGTCTCCGAGCACCGAGCCCTCGGCGCGCGAGATGGTGACGCGGGTGCCCTCGACGAGACCGATACCGTTGAGCTTGTTGTAGATGGCGACGACGGAGATGGTGGCGCTGCCGAGCACGAGTGCGCGCGCCGCGATGGCGAAGTCGCGCGGCGTCCGCACCAGCCAGGCGATGGCCACGACCATGATGGCGATCTTCCAGTAGACGCCGGTCCAGTAGGCGATGGCCAACGGCTTCGAAATCGCGAAGGGCACACCGAGCGTGACCAGGACGAAGAAGATCGAGAAGATCTTGAGCTCGCGCGACCAGTAGGGCTTGATCTCGCGCGACAGCATGATGTGCCAGCCGAGAACGATCAGCGTCGGAATGGCGACGAGGCTCGGGATACGCAGCGGGTTGAGGAAATAAAACGCCTCGTGAATGCGGAAGAACGAGAAGATTATGAAGGTGAGGCAGAGCGCGAACGGGCTGCGAAAGGCGATGATGACGGCGATCGGAAGAAAGGCCACGACCGTCGGCGCCACGAGCGAGAACGGCACCGGCAGCATCAGCATCGGCAGACCAGCCGCGACCGTGGCCAGGAGCGCGATGGCGATCTGGCCGGTGCGATCGATCCTCAGGAACGGCGCCGCCGCCGTCGACATGTGCTTCTCCCGGCGGAACCGAAACGGTCCCGCGCCGGACACAAACGGTTGCGGAATTCTTGCTGACGCGACCGCACGCCGCCGGGCCCGTAACACTGTTTCTTGACGGTCGGCGACTAAGCTCGCCGCCAGTCATTCAAAACGAGGCCGAGAAAAACCATGGGCCGCCCCGCTTGCTCCATCGTCATTCCTACACGCGACTGCCTTAACTATCTGCCAACGACGTTCGACGCCATCGATCTGCAGCACCGCAACGACCTCGAGGTCGTGCTCGTCGACGACGGCTCCAGCGACGGCACCGCCGCATGGGCCCGCGCCAGGGCCAATAAGGGATTCGCGCTGCAGGTGCTCGAGACGGGCGGCATCGGCCCCGGGCGCGCCCGCAATGCCGGCGTCGACGCCGCGCGGGGCAAGCTGATCGCGTTCCTCGACGCCGACGACCTGTGGTGGCCCGCCAAGCTCGACCGCCAGATCGCCTATCACGAGGCGCATCCCGAGACAGGCTTCTCGTTCACCGACTACATCCACGTCACGCCCGACGGACGCACGCTCGGCACCTGCTTCGAATACTGGCGCTGCGGCTGGACCAGCCGGCCCAGCGGCGACTATTTCGCGCTCGACAACGCCGAGGCCAAGCTACTTGCCACCAATCTGGTCGGAACTTCGACGGTGGTCGCCGACCGGGCGCTGCTGCAACGACTCGGCGGCTTCTCGCCAGCGTGCAAATCCGCCGAGGACTGGGACCTTTGGCTGCGCCTCGCCGCGGCGGCGCCCGTCGCGTGCTCCAGCGCCGTCACGATGTCCTACCTCATGCGCCCCGGCAGCGAGACGGCCAACCGCGGCGGACGCCTCGCCGCCATGCGGGACATCGTCGCGCGGTACGCGGCCAGCGCCGATCCCGAGCTGCAGCGCGCCCGCAAGGAGGCAGGAGCCCGCATCGACGTCGCGGAGGCCGAGATCGCCCGGGCTTCCGGAGCGCCTGCCACCGCGGCAGCCGCCCACCTGCGGGCGCTGGTCGCTGCGCCGAGCCTCAGGACAGCACGCGCGCTGGCGGCCGACCTGCTCGCCACGCTGAAGGCCGGCGCCAGACCGCCCGCGACGGCACGATGAAGCTTTTCGACGAGATCCGGCCGGCGACCGTCGCGGACGTCGCCTGGCTGCGCAAGACGATCCGCCGCGAGCTCCGGAGCCTTCGCATCCAGGCCGACCTCGTCGACGACATCCAGCTCGCGATCGCGGAGCTGGCGACGAACACGGTCGTGCATGCGTCGCGCGCCCCGAGCACGGTCGGCGTCCGCATCGACCTGATCGGCGCCTCGCTGAGGATCGAGATCAGCGACGACGGCGCGCCATTCGAGGACTTCGCCGACAAGTGGGATGCCGCGTCGCGCAAGGATTTCGTGGCCAGCGGCACGAGCGGGCTTGGCCTCGCGCTCGCCCATGCGTCGCTGAGGGCGGTGAGCTACACGGCGGGCGGGGACGGCGAGCGCAACCGCTTCATCGGCTGGCGCCCGCTGCAGCGGCAGCGCCCGACGATCCTGCTCGTCGACGACGATCCGACGCTGCTGCGGCTTTATACGGCGCTGCTCAAGGGGCCGTACAGGATCCTGGCGGCGGAGTCGGTCGAGACGGCGCTCGCCATCGCCCAGAGCGCGACGGTCGATCTCATCCTGTCCGATTACCATCTCGGCGAGGAGCTCGGCATCCAGCTCCTGAGCGAGCTCGAGCGCGACGCCCAGCGCCTGCCGGTGCCGGTGATCATGCTGTCCTCGGACCGCAACGTGGCGGCGCGCGCCTCCGCCGACGGGTTCGGCATCGAGATGTTTCTCTACAAGCCGGTCAAGCCGAAGGAGCTGCGAACCGCCGTCGAGCGCGCCCTGGTGCGGTCGGGACGGCGTCTCGCCGGTCTCTTCCGCTACTTCGCCGCCAGCGTCGAGCGGCTGCTGGCCGAGCCGGACATCGCGGCGCGCGAGCGCATGGGCATCGCCTGGCGCACGGCGGCGGCCACGGCGGGCGGCGGAGACTTCGTCCTCTACTTGCCGCGGGAGGACCGCGACCGCATCGTGCTGGTCGACGTCATGGGTCACGGGCTCAAGGCCAAGGCCGGCGCCATCGCGTTCGCCTCGCTCGTGCGCGCGGTGAACGGCATGCTCGAGCCGGAGGCCGGTCCAGGCACCTTCCTCGGCAAGCTGTCGGGTGTCCTGAAGCGCGATCCGGCGCTGTGCGAGGTGTTCGCCACCCTCGCCGTCGTGGACCGTCTCGGCGACGGCGCGGTCGAGATCTCGTCGGCGGCGCATCCGGCGCCGGTGCTCGTCTCGGCGAGCGGGGTTGCCACGCTCGAGGTCGGGGGGCCGCTGATCGGCCTGCTGGACGACTTCACCTATCCCGAGTTGCACCTCAATCTCGCGGCCGGCGAGCGGCTGCTGCTGACGACCGACGGGATCGAGCCGAAATTCCTGGCCGGTGGCGGCAGCCTTCCCGATGGACTGATCGAGCGCCTCGCCGCGAGCCACGCCCTGCCGCTCGCCGCAGCCCTCGATTCCGCCGCCGATTGGGCCTTGGCCAGTCACGGCCCGTCGCCACGCGACGACTGGACGCTCATGCTGCTGGAAGCGTGGCCGGGAGACGCCTGAAGCCGGCCGAGCGGTAGACGTCGAGCACGAGCGGCAATTGCCGCCGCTCGGAATAGCCGTCGCGCACCAGCCGCCAGCAGTCCTTGCGCAACTCGGCCTGCCGCGTGTCGTCGAGCGCCGCCCAAGCCTCGATCGCGCGGGCCGCGCCGTCGAGACTGTCGCCGTCGAACAGCCAGCCCGTCCGGTCCTCGTGGACCACTCCCGGCAGCCCGCCGACCGCCGACGCCGCGATCGGCACACCGGCTGCCAGGGACTCGAGCGCCGCCATCGGCAGCCCCTCGGCGCGCGAAGGCATGACGAGCAGGCCGAGCGAGGCCCACACCGGCGCGAGGTCGGTGACGAGGCCGTGGAACGTGACATCGGCGCCGAACTCGCGGCGGAGATCCTCACCCATCGGGCCGTCGCCGTAGACGTGCCACTCCGCGACGTGCGGGAGCCGCCGCGCCATCGCGCAGAAGCGATCCGGCCCCTTCTCGTGCGACAGGCGGCCGACGAATCCGATGCGGCGCGGCAGCGGCGTTTCCGGTGATGACGGCGGGACGACGAGGAAGTTCGCGACCAGCGTCGAGGAGAACGGCAGCGCCCGCTGGATCGGCTCGCTCACGGCGATGCGCCCGCCGAGGAAGGACGTCCATTCGTCGAGATGCTGGTAGGCGCTGACGGGAAACGGCGCGCGCTCGCCGGCATGGAAGGTGGCGACGACGGGAACGCCGGTCATGCGCGCGGCCACGCGGCCCATGATGTTGGCCTTGTAGCCGTGGGTGTGGATGAGATCGGGACGCTCCCTGCGCAAGAGGGCGGCGAGCGTGCCGAGGCGTCCGTCGAGGAAGCGGTAGCCGATGCGGGCCGCCTCGAGCTGCCTGATCCAGGGATTGCCGCCGTGGTCGGCGAGCAGGATGACCTCGGCGGGCTCGCCAAACCGCGCCAGAGCCTCCGCGAGCGTGGCGACATGGCGCTCGATGCCGCCGACGGAGCTGCTGTCGACGAAAAGCCAGATCATGATGTGTGACCTTGGAGAGAGAAATCAGTTCAACAGAGAGCTGGCGAGAGCCTTGCGCTCGAGCCAGCCCGAAAGCCTCGGAAGAAAGCGGCGCAGCCGCCGCGCCTCGCGCGCCAGCTCGGTGCCGAGGGTCGGGTTCTGCATGTCGTTGAGCACGAGCCCGAGCAGATGGGCTTGCGCATTGGCCAGCGCATCGCGGGCGGCGTCGAGATCGGAGGTCGATACGCGGCCGGTCATGCAGACCAGCAGGGCGGCGTCGGCGGCGGCAAGGGCCGCGGCGCCGTTGATGTGCTGCGTATCCGGCGTGGGCACCGGCGGCGCGTCGACGACGATGGCCTGGTACTGGGCGAGGTCCTCGCCGAAAGCCTCGCGCATCTTCTGCACGTTGTTGAACAGGAGACGCGAGCTGACGTCGAAACGGGCCACGATGCGGTCGTAGCCGTCAGCATGACGGACCACGGCCTGGCCGGCGCCGCCTTGACCGGGTAGCCAGGCGGAGCGGAACGTGCGCGGCTCCATTTCGTGGGTCAGGTCGATGAGAAGGGTGCGGGCGCCGCTCAAGGCCGCGACGCGGGCCAGATGATTGGCCACCGACGTCACGCCGGAACCGGGCTGCGGCGAGGTCACGCCGACAACGCGCTTGCCGCGCTGGAACGTCGCCAGCGCGATGCGCTCGATCTGCTGTGCCCACGCGCCGGCCATGTGTGCCTGCCTACTCGAACGGGTCGCTACTTCCCGAGGGCGTTGGTCGTCGTCGTGACCGTGGTCTTGGTCGACAGACCGGTGTAGATGCCCGTCGCCGACGACATGATTCCCACAATATCTTTAATGAAATCCAAAGCTTGACGGGATTCGAGCTGCGTCACCTCGGGCACGTAGACCGTGTCGCCGGCGCGGACCACGGGCAGCATCTTCGTATCGGCCGTCTTGGCGAACGACAGCAGGTCGAACATGCGGGCCTGCTCGGTGCAGCAGCCGAGATTGACGACGATGATCCGCGACTGCAGCGCGGACGGCGTCGGGCCGCCGGCCTCGGCGAGGAGATCGAGGATCGACATCTCGTCGGAGAAGCGGTAGCGGCCGGGCTTGTGGACGGCGCCGAGCACCCGGACCGTGGTCTCGGCCGGATCGTCCAGCCACTCGCGATTGCGATCCGGCACGAAGATCACGTCGCCGGCCCGGACCCTGGGCAGCAGGCTCTCGTCGCCGGTCGTCAAGTAGCGGGCGAGGTTGACAGGCGTCACCTTGGCGCCGCTCGCCCGATGCCGGTGCGAGACGCGGAGGTTGCGCAGATCGGCCTTGTCGGTCGGACCGTCGGCCGCGGTGAGAATGTCGAGGAAGCCCATGGCCGGCGTGATCGCGTAGCGTCCGGGCTTGGCGACCGACCCGATGACGTAGATCGACCGCTCCGGCGCCTGCCGCGTCCACAGCGCCTTGTTGTCGGCGGGGTCCTGCGGCAGCTCGGGGACCATGACGACGTAGCCGGCAGCGAGCTTCGGCACCTTGCTCAGCGAGCCGCCGCTGGTGAGGAACGCCTGCATGTCGAAGACCACCGGACGGGCCGTATCGCCTTCCTTGCGCATGATCTGCACATGGGCGATGTCGCCCTTGAAGGTCGGGCCACCAGCGTTGGCGATCAGGTCGAAGAACGTCATCTCGTCCGACCACTCGTAGCGGCCGGGCCTGGCGACCGAGCCCATGACGTGGATGGCGCGGGTCGGGGGCACCTTGAGCCACGACGGCTCGTGGTTCTCGACCTTCTCCGGCACGAATATGGCGTCGCCGGCATTCACATCCGGCAGCTTCTTTGTCTTGCCCTCTGTGTAGGAGTTGAGGTCGACCATCTCGACGCGGTCTTCCTCACCCATGAGCACGCCGACCAGACCCATGGCATCGACGATCTGCGCTCGGTGGTGCTGCACCAGCGCCGGCGCATCCCGACCTATTTCAACCAGTCGACCGCCAAGGACATCATGGCGCGGTTCTCCTACTGCTTCATCTCGCCCGAGGGCAGCGACTACCCGCCGATCCTGACCCGGCATTCGATCGAAGCCGGCGACAGTCAGGAGATTCTCGGCAAGGGCGGCGCCATCACGCTGTCGGCCTTCGACGTCCGGCACGGCAACATCCCGTCTCTCGGCTATCGCATCGGCAATGCCGCCTACGTTCCCGATGTCAGCGACATTCCGCAAGCAAGCTGGCCGGCGCTGGAAAACCTCGATCTGTGGATCATCGACGGGCTGCGCTACACGCCGCACTACAGTCACTTCCATGTCGACAAGGCGCTGGACTGGATCGCGCGGATGCAGCCAGCGCGGGCGGTTCTCACCAACCTGCATTCCGATCTGGATTATCGCAGGCTCCACGGCGAGACGCCGGCGCACGTCACGCCGGCGCATGACGGCATGCGGCTGGAGCTGACGGCGGGCGGCTGGACGGAGCGATAGCCGAGGCGGCGAGCGGGCGCCGCCGCCAAGCCAACGCCTTGGCCTAAAACGGCTTCTTATGTTCCATAACATCGCTTATGCGAATTTTGGAT
>WBZU01003037.1_pt1 | contig 11227 bp, 6 predicted proteins | sample 5204311 | NCBI WGS metagenome assembly WBZU01 (sample SAMN12344359, study PRJNA552823) | activated sludge metagenome | biome: Activated sludge suspended growth; feature: Nitrification reactor; material: Wastewater; isolation source: activated sludge from nitrification reactor of wastewater treatment... | reverse complement strand
CATGACCGTCGTGAGTATGGAATTGAGTCAGGGACAAACTACGTCGAAGACCAAGATTGGAAGGGCTGTGTGTCGCATCTCCTCAGTTCTGCGCGAAACGAATCATCGTCACGAGGTAATTTCGGCGAATGGGCCAAAACGATACCATTGTTCGCGGCGCCGGAATCCGGACTGAGCGACAATACGGCAGCGGCAATTATCGAAGCCGCAAAATTGGATGACGACGCACGGCAACGCCTTCATGCGCTTCGCTTGGAGCGGGCGCGTTTCTGTGTTTCCGGGAAAGACCCGGAGCAGGTGCTCTCCGCAATAGATGCGGAGTTTTCAGGGCATCCGTGGGTGAAGGCGTTTGGGAGGAAGTAGAGGGGCAGGTAGATCGCATGGGGGGACACGATAAGCAATGAAGCCCGCAGAGCCAAAAACAACCATCGAGGCGCCCATTTTCCTCGCGGCTGGCGAGTCGACGGCACTTCGAGAGCTCGTCGATGCACATCGAGCGGCTCTTGCTAATGCCACGACAAACGATGAGCGCGGGCGATTGCATTTGAAGATTGGTGCTTATTTGGGCGCACTTGGTGCCGATTCACGGGGCGAAGCGATTGAGGAGTTCCGGCAAGCCCTGGCATTCGTCGCCGACGCCAATACTTTCGACCAGGCCGTAATACGACTTCGATTGGGGGGACTTCTTCAAGAGCAGGCCATGGCATATGCTATGGCCGATCGCATTCCCGCAGCACGTGCCGCGGGGGAAGAATCTCTTTACCTGCTCGAACTCGCCTATGGGGCATTGGTTCGGGCGGGGTCCGTGTTGCCCAGAATCGAAGCGACACGTCGATATGCACACGCATTATCATTTCGCGGTCGTTTTGACGATATGTATGCATTGCTTGAACGCGAGCAACGAGAACTTGCTGGCGACCATCGTCGCTGGATCGAACTGTACCTCGCCGATCACGCATTCGCGGATCCAGACCGCAAGCGTCACGCGCAAGGCGCGCGCATTTTGGCGTCAAGCTTTTCGGAGGACAACGGCATTCCGACGGGAGCCGACGATTTCATCGTGTACCTCATTGGAACGGCATTGCCACACTTACCCGATTCCGTTGCTCGTTTGGCGCTTGAATGGTCAGAGCGACAGGAAGATGTTTCCGTGGCGTTGTTGGCATCGTTGCGGTCGAAAGTTTATCCCCACGAACCCGAGCGTTGGATGAGCAAAGACGACCAGGAAAAACTGATTCATGCGATGGACGATGAGCGGAGAGCCATCGCGACGCGCGCCGATGCGGCATACCACCTGCTCAGCCTTCTGCCCAACGACGACATATTAACGCGGCGACGAGCCGTCGAATTGCTGGAGACATGGGTTGATTCTCCCGACGTGCACCCGATAAAACGCTCGACTTGCCGCCATGATCTCGGCGTGGCTATGCGAATCCTTGTCAAAGACGATCCGAAATGGTTAGAGCGGGCAGCTCGACAATTACAAAATGCTCACCAAGAACTGCGCGGCACTCCAGCACAGCCTATCGTCGCAAGAAATCTTCTTTGGACGCTGCTCGAACTGCTCGACGCGCGCTCGAAGGTATCAAGCCCGCGTCTTGTAGACCTTGCCGCCTCGATCGATATCGTTTCTGCGGACTTGCCCATTGAAGAGGCTCGTGAATTTCAGCTCTCCGCGGCAACCGCACTCCTTCACCTCGATCTGTTTTCGCACCCCGTTTGTGTGAAAGCCGCTGGGTTGCTCATTGAGGAAGTCCTAAAGAAGCGGCCGAATGATGCTGATGCGCATCGCTTGCGTTATTGGCACGCGCGGATTCGCCATGACCAGGGGTTTGTCGACGCGCGGCATGTCGAGAGGTTGCTCGAGCATGCTCGAAAGCTTGGCCCAGTTGCGGAGCACAAGCCAACGGAGGAACACGAGCGCGTGGCAGCGCGAGCATTTGCGGAAAATGGGTCTTTCGAGAGCGTCGACCTCCAGTTCGCCGTGGGAGGGCTGAGAGTTCGCCCGGATGTCACCGCAGCCATTCTCGATGAGGTTCAACACCGACTCGATATGCAGGGGTTGACGCTCACTGAAAAAAGCGAAATTCTCGATTACGCCATAACTGCGCTGGACATTGCGCCCGCCATCGACGAGCACACGCTCGGAAAGAAATTCGCGGCAATACTATTGCAAAACAAATCCTGGATCCGAGCTGCCGATATTGCAAGAATGAGCCGAAGGTTGCGCGGTCCCATCGGCGAGATCATACACGATGCGCTTCAGAACGAGGCTTTTTTCGGTATCGAGACGGGTGCCGCCGACGTTTCCAACGAAGAGCGGGCGCAATCCTTGTATGACCAGGGGGTTAGGCTTATCGATCAAGGTCAAGCGCGATTATTGGAACGCGACCGCGCGGGGGCAACTCCGCTTTTTGAAGAAGCGCGCAACTTTCTCGACGAGGCACGTCGAATCGGACAAGAACTCGATATTGCATTACGTGTAGCGATTCACATTTCGGCGGGTAATTCGCGACGCTGGTTGGCACGCGTAAAACCCAAGGAGAAATTGTCCTATTTGGATGAAGCCGACAAACTTTTTGTCGAAGCATGGCCGTGGACGGCAAAGCAGCTGCCACTGCGTGCACAATTGGCAAAGGTTCGCGCCGATGGGTTGTTCGCGCGAAAGGATGCTTCGCGGTGGGATGAGGTCATGGGGCTCTATCGCATTGCCCTCGACGGCCGTCCGAGCGGTTTCAAACGTTTTGAAACATTGCATGCCGTCGCGAAAGCAGAATTAGTTTGTCCCAATCGTTCGCACGAAGCCAATGCCCTGGCCGCGTTATCGAGGCTCGATGAGGCGCTGCAGCACGTATCAAATGACGATACGTCGCGAAGTGGTGCCACAGCTCAGTTCATGTTGAGCATATTGCACCAGCTCAAAGGCGACATACGCGACATACGTCCGCAAGTGTCTCATTTCGCGGCTCGCATCATTCAGGTCGTGCCAAACCTGGAATCCGACGTGCGTATGGCGCTCGAAGGACTCGATGGCATGAATGGTCTGCTCATCAATGAAGGAATATCCATCATTGGCATTGAACTTCTTGAATCGGATTTCTGGCAGGCCTATTTGAGCGCCGTCGCAGCGGCGCTGCCTCCACGTGGACCCGAAAACCTCCCCCCACATATGCGCGAGTTGATCTCGGAAGCGGATGTGCCTGCTCCTTGGGAACGACGAGGCGGAGATGTCATGGCGCTGCGGGACGCCGCGACGGTTCTATCGACGGCCGTTGCCGACGAGAATGCGGAAAAGCGTGCAGGTCGTCTTGTAGCGCGAGCTCGCGTGATGCACAAGTTGCAGGAAGTCGGTGAAGACGTACATGGCGCACGAATTGTTGCATGTGCCGAAGCAGAAGCGGCCGCTCGGGCCATTACGAGAAATGGGATTCGTGGTCAAGCTCTTGTGGAAGTGGCTTGTGCGTGGCAAATCATTGGTCCCAACGGCGATTTCGTAAAATCCTTCCAACTTCTCGATGAGGCACTTTCCCTGCTCCCAGATGAGTGGAAGGTGGCCCGATCCGATGCATTGGCAATTCGAGCCCGCGCGATTCGCTATCGGGAAGATCTCCCCGTGGGTGAAGCGCTCGAAAAGGCGATTCCTGCATATCGAGAAGCGGAAGCGTTGTACCAAGCAACCGGCAATGCGGAAGGACTGGCGCAAACCCTTAAAAATCTTGCCGAAGCACTTTGCGGTCGTGAAGATCGCCCGCGTGCAGAGGCACTGCGCGAGGGAATCGCCGTCGCGCGTGAGGCAATTCGTATCGCTCGCCATGCTCGAGTCGCGGGACTGCCAGAATATCTCCACAATTGTGCATATTCCCTCCTGCTATTGGCCCAATGCTCTGGAATTACTCCCGAAGATTACGAGGAGTACATGCAAGAGTCGAAACTGCTCTTCGACGAAGCCGCTCGATTGAATACCGATCCGGCGTTGGGTCGAATGATTGAAAATAATCGCCTCAATTGGTTGGCATATGCAGCGAAGCAGGGCGACGGCAAAGACCTCATTGCCGCATTGCGAGGCCGATTAAAGAGCATTGATCCCCTAGCCTTGCCTTTGGATTGGGCCATGGCTGCCCACAACCTCGGCAACGAATTATTCGAACGATGCGAGAGTGATGGCGACCTTAAAGAAGCTTACACCTTGCTCGAAAAAGCCCTCGCATTGCGGCCGCTCCACGCCGGGCCTCAATTTCATTGGGAAACCGCGAGTCGCTATGGGCAACTGCTTGGGTATATCCATGGTCTGGGTCTGCGCAAGCAAATTGATCTCAGGTCGTTTGGGCATACGTTGCTTACCGCGCGCGCTCGGGCTTTCGAACTCTTCCGTTTCGCAATGGTAGCAGCGCGGCAAATGGGACAAGGCCGGGCAATCATGCGCACTGTGCGGTTCATGGGCCTGTTGTCCGTCGACGTCTCCCCAGGCAAAATGCCTGATCTCGCCATTGCGGGTGAAGCTCTCGCCGCGCTCGACGACGTTCTTGCGCTCATGCCCGAAGCGCAGGATGCTGGCGAGGTCGAAGCTGAAGTAGCTACCGCGATCTCTGCCTCTCTCGCGTTGCATCGGGCGGAAACGGCAGTCGTGAAAGGCGTCACGTCGACGGGCGCAACGGTATTACACGGCAGTGCAGCGTGGGAAGTGCTGCATTGGATGCTTCGGGCGCATGGAGGTCGGCATCGTCGATTGCGCGCGCGTATGACCAGGCCCAACGGTGTATCCCCGGAACGCTGGACTCGATGGCGACAAGCATTGCGCAACCAAAACAATTGGGACGAGCGACGAAATGCATTTCGGGCCATCCGCGAAGAATGTGGATCGTTCCTCTCGGGCGAACCCGATCTATCCGCAACACTCGATTGGATCAAGTCGAGTGGCGGCTCTGCGGCAATGCTTCTTGAAACCACGCATGGATGGCTGCTCGGCGTGATATCACCCCGAGACCACGCCGGAGTCGATGCGTGGGTCGTGCTTCTTGATGCAAAGTCGCCGCCATTCTCGTTGAATGAGTTTCTCACCCTCACACGCAGTCCAGTAACAGGTGGTGGAAGCGACGAAGCCATTGCGAAAGCGCAAAAGGCACTCGAAGACGCCGTGAAATGGCTTCGCTCGAATGTACTGCCCGATTTACGTGAACGAGTGCCAACAAATATCCCCGCGCTTCTCTGGAGCCCGCACGGGCTTGCCGCTGGCGTGCCGTTGGGAATCGTTTGGAGTGACCTGCCCTCTATATGGACGACGCCTTGCCTGACGCGCCCACCTCCGTCGATTGAAAAGGATGTGCGGCAATCGACCTTGTTGGTCCTTGCGGAACCCGCTGGCGTGCCTCCGATTGTCGATGGCGCTGAGACGATGGCACGTATTGCACAGGGAATTCGCGATTCCGGCGGTCAGGTGCAAGCGCTTTTTGGCAAGGGACGAACCACGGGCCCTGCCATAGCTGGTATGCACGATGTTCCGGGCCTTGTGGACGTTGCGCCGACACCGAACGAAGTAAAACGGCGATTGCCAGATCATCGTCTCATCGTGATTCTCGCCCATGGTCAATACAACGATGCCGTCCCCGAGAAATCCGCATTGGCTTTGATTGGACCGAATGGTCAAATGGAGTTGCTCACCGCTGAGGCATTGGCTGAGACGCCCGATTTATTGCGTGGAGCGGTCGTCGTACTGCTCTCGTGCGAAACGGGCGCGGCCGGTGAATTGTCCGCGGCCCCCGCAGGACTGGCCGGGGTCCTTCTTGCTGTCGGAGCGGCAGCTGTCGTGGCACCGTTATGGATTGTGCTGCAACGTGTGGCATTGCGCGTGGGTGAGCAATTGGCCGCAGATATTGCGTACGGATACGAGCTTGGAAAAGCCGTGCAATGGGCGCAGGATCGTGCGCGCAAAGGGGTAAAACCGTTCGACGAGGGACCATTTGTTTTGTGGACCGGGTGAACGCGGGTTGCAACTGTCAGATGTGGCGGGATACGAGTTGCTTTGCGCGAGGAGAAATCGATGAGCACTGACTGGGAAACGCACGACTTCGACGGCAAGATCACGGCAATACTGGAAGACTTTGCTTCCGACGATTCGGGGCATCACTTGGGTAGACCGTTCGTTACGTCGTACCAGATTGCCATCGAGTTCGATCGCCGCCACAGTGATATTGTGAAAAAGCTTAACTATCAGGTCGGAGGCAGTGGCATTGGCGAGCACAGGTCGCTTGCGCAATACATTGCCAAGCAACTCTCCCAGCGTATCAAATCCCAAGAACTTACCCATATCGACGGCGCTTTGGTCTCGCAGCGTGATGTGCAATCGATAAGGTTTTCCACGGGCCTCGAATCGTCTGTCAATGGTGCGGCAGGCATGGCAATGTATCGACTCAAAGACAAGCAATCGCCTTGAAATGGGTGAACGGGTAGGTGCGACAATGGTTCAATCGCTTTATGAGTATGCCGTTTTTTGTCCGCTCGGCGAGGAACGAATCAACACGGGCGAATATAGCTCCCGGCAGCGTTGGAAAACTGCCGCTGAGAAATTCGCAGCTGCTCGGCTGGCTGGTCAGGCGATGCCGATTATCTTCGGCGATGCGGCCAATGATTCGGGCTACCTGTTTAAATGGGCGATCGTTGACAACCTCACTGTTGATGACGATGGCACGACAATTCGATTCTCCTCCATACGCGAGCTGAGCGGTCATGATTCACGGGATTTGCATAAAGAAAGCAATGGTGGAGGGGTTGATCGAAACGTGCGTCGCGGCGCCATCGTCGTGCGCACACCTGATTTTCTTACGTCTCCATCAGTGGATGCAGCCGCAAAGCCCACAATGAAATCGAAAGTCCCGAAGCGTGAAGCCACTGCCAGCAGGGTCTTCATTGCCAATTTCGGCCCTGGTAACGCGTTGTGGCCAGATTGCTATGAGCGCCCAAGCGTAGCGACATTCGAAGACGAAGATACATGGCCCTACTGGCTCGCGCAGGATCGGGCAGGTTTCATCGAACATTGTATTAAGACGAAAAAAACCGCGACTGGGATTACTCCGACTGCGCCAGTGGCCTCGCGATCGTTCGATCTGGGAGACATCATTTCCGAAACAGAGAACGACATCTGGATTCATCGCGAAAAGGACGAATTGTGGTGGACGACATCGCGCCCAGGTGACGCGGAACATTCTCGCCGACCAGCATTCAATCCGACGCCACTGGTAAAGGACATCTATGTGCTCCACAAACCCGCGGATGCGTGGTCGAACAAGACCAAGCGCGGAAGCCCATTACGATGGGACGCTTTGCATCCAAAAGCAAAGGAATTTCTTTTTACTGAGGGAACGCTTCAGCAACTCCAGCCGGACAACGCCGAGTATGCAATTGCGCTCATCGAGGGACAAAGCCTCGCCCCGTGGCATTCCAAGCCATTATGGAAGGAAAAAGAAGCGATCTCCAAAAAAGGACCCGTCAAAATTTTTTCGGCAAGAGAACGTGCCATTACAATGATGGCCAAGACTGCGTTAGAGACGGTGGCGAACGCAAACGGTCAGCAAGTTCTTCGAACAGTCAAGAACAAGGAAAATCGTTTTGGCTCACAGCGGGCCCTCGAAGAATACATTGACAAACTCGTTACGAGCCAAGAGGGTCTTTGTGCGGTTACGGGCCTGCCCTTGCAGTACCCCGGCGAAGCGAGCGACCTGCAAATGCTTTGTTCGCTCGATCGAATCGACAGCAACGGCCATTATGAAGAGGGGAATCTGCAAATCGTTTGTCGGTTCATCAACCACTGGAAGAGCGACGAAAACGATGCGGAGTTCAGGCGGTTGATTGATGTCGTCCGCAATTCCAGGGGAGACTTGGGGATTCGGGAATAGCTGCGCTGTATGGGTGATTCCAATGCCAGTAAATGGCGCTTGGTCCATTTCGTTTACCGTCGCCCCGCAAACACCATCATCACGGGTTCCTGTCGTTTGCGAAGGTTTTCGATCTCCTTCACCAAAAACTGCTGTGCCATCGCCGGATCCACCTCGCACACCACGAGCATCACCGGGCCGCGGTTCCAAGCACTCAGGTACATCTGAATTTGCCCAAGCGCTCGTTGCGCCGACGACGTGGTCAAACCTTTTTTCATTTCAATGAGCACCGAGTCACTCACCACCAAATCCGCACGACCGCGATTTCCCGTTGCCCGAGCGCCGATGGGGCGTTCTCGCTCTGGATTCGCCCCCGGCAAATCACGACGCAGTTTTCGATGCAGCGACGCCTGATAATCGGCTTCACTTTCGGCACCACGAGGTTGCCACGACACGAGTACCTCGATGACCGCTTTCAGCACCGGATCCCTCGTACGTCCCGCTAATTCGAGTGCCTTTGTCTTATCTGCGCAATCGATGATGAGCGGCATTTCTTTTGCCGCAGCAACCAATCGCTCTCGTCCGGCTTCATTTGGGACGAGCTGTAATTTCTTGCCTGAGGAGCGGGTTGATTCCCAACCCCACAGCCACAATAAGGCGCCTACGGCAATGGCGTACATGCCCGCGGTCATCATCGATTCATCGAGGGATTTTGCGGTGCCAATGCTGGCTTCAAAGAGTTCTTCCGCAATGATGGCGAGCAATACGACAATGTTCCGAAGTGCCAAACCTACGAGGGAAAGCCCCACGAGCGTTTTTCCCATTGCGGCAGCGCGTTGCGCACCGGTCATGTCCCAGAACGCCGAGAAACCTTCGCCAAAGGACGTTCCCGCACTTCGTAGGCGATCCGCGACAACGTCGAACGACCATTTCCCTTCGTCGTCACGGAACGAACCAATACGTGCAACCAACAAGAAAAACAAGAAAAATGAAAAGAGCGCCGTCGTGATTGTCGTCATGAACGGAGCGCGGGGATTGTTGTGCGCATCGAATACCGTCGCTGCGACCGTGAGAAATGCGCCAATCGTTACGGCGACGGCTCGTTTGCCATAGAGAGCAGCATCGATATCGTCGGCCATTACCAGAAACTTCTCGCCAAGACTCCCAATCTGTTGCGTACCACGAACTCCCGCAATGGCCACTTGTGAAGCCATTCGTCCCGCCGCCTGCGCGGCTCGCGAGGATGGGGGCAATGGCGTTGCTGCGCCAGGCATTGGCGTGACATTCGGTGCATACGCGCCCGGAGGCGGCGTGGGTGTCATGGGCGGGGAATGCGCGGGTAGAGGTGGCGTCGCTTGTAGGCCGACGGGCGCAGCGTGATGACCCGCTGGCGGCACCGCCGCATACGAAGGGGCGCTCTCCCGCATCACGACCGGGACTGCCGCGATGGGTGTGGACGGCGGCAATAGTTGACCCACGTAATGCACAACAGTGCATCGCGGGCACTGCACGGTCGCATGCAGGTTTGTCGTGGGAACAACGAGCATTTGACCACATCGCGGACACTGAACAGGCGCTTGCTGAACCGGCTGCACACCGACACGGTACACGACAAACGAAGCGAAGGGTGAACTTTTGTGAGCGCTGGCAGGATGAAGTCTTGACAGGGCTGCGGACGAAGGTGTCTCATACCGATCAGCCCAATGAACCAAGTCGACAACGGAGCCAATGTTCCACCAAACGCGCCTTCACCGAACTTCGACGAGCCCGGGCAACACACGGCGAGTTCGGGGACTTCTGCGTTTGCGGTGCTCGTCGGCATCGCCTTTCTGTTCATGGCGACGTTTTTCGTATTGAGCCTTGTCGCGGTGTGGAAGCGATCGGAGGGAATGACGACAGTGCGATCGCCTGTGCCGACGAGCCTAGCCGAGACGACCCCAGTCGTGGAGCCTCGTACTCAGACCGCGTCCGAAGAGTGGCGGAAGGGAACGGTAAACGTCATTCGTGCCGACCTGAAAACTGGTGTCATGCGCGCGGCACCGGATCTGAAAGCGGCTCTGGCTGCCTACGTACCCAAAGGAGCCGAAATTGACGTCGGCAAATCAGCCATGAAAGACGGACAGATGTGGTACCACGTGCGCGCTGTCGTCAATGGTGGAACCTACGAAGGTTGGATGCATTCGGATATCGTGCTCATCGACCAACAGCCGTGATTTCGCGTTAGCTTGCAATATTTGCTTGGAGGTACGTCGAGATGCGTGCATCGGTCAAAGAATCGGAAATCAAGTGGATTGACCCGGTACGAATTCATTTTGGAGTGTCGGGAATTACGGCCGATTACGCCACTCTCATCATGCGTGCGATCATGCAAGAGAAGTGGCCGCCGATTCGCCGGCCATCACAATGTGTATACATCATTCGGCTTACGGGCGACGTTGCCGTGGCTTATGGTGACAAACATTCACCCGTCATCTACATTGGCGAAGGAAACGCGTACGAGCGGCTTTATAAGCATATAGAATGGCTTGCCGCGCTCGTGGTTAGCGTTCCGCAACTGGGCATCGAAGTCCGAATTGCACAAGTCCTTCGTCGTAATCATGAGACGCTTTATCAGCACATCGAGGCTGATCTGTTGCGCTGGTTTTGTGAAGAATATGGCATCCTGCCATGGTTCAACCGTCAACGCGAGCGGAGCAAGGAGGATCAATACGAGTATGAGCCTTCTGCTGAGCAGTTGTTGCGTCGTCAATTGGGTCTCGGCGCGGGCACTTCTTACCTGTGGGCGATAAGACCGACGCGAATCAATGAGCAATACGCGCCGTATAACAAGGGAGCAGAGGCCGATGAGTGAATCGCGAAACGTTTGTGACGCAATCTGCTACCGATGCATTCTCGGCCATGCGCAATGTGTGAATTTTAGCCTGCGACAAACGCGTTATACGCGACGGCAAGCCACCCCGCGAGGAGCAGCAATCCGCCGATTGGCGTAATTGCCCCAAGCTTGCGGCGGCCTGTCAAAGCCATCGCGTACAGGCTGCCCGAGAACAGGATGATACCGCCAAGGAAGAGCCATGGGGCAAGCGAGCTGTTGGACGTTGTCGGCGTTGCCTGCAAAGCACCGAGCCCGATCGCGAGCGCATGCACGAGGTGATACTGCGCCGCGGTTTGCCACCAAGCGAGGCGCTGTTCGCCGTCTGGCTGCTTCTGTGCCCAGTTTTTGAGGCCGTGTGCACCGAAGGCGCCGAACGCGACGCCGAGAAAGCCGAGGATTCCAGCGAGCAGAAGGGAGAGCCGTTCCATGTGCCCAGCATGGCGTGAATTGGCGCGTGTGCCAGGAGGGCTTGCGTTACGCTCACCTT
>WBZU01003036.1_pt1 | contig 11227 bp, 9 predicted proteins | sample 5204311 | NCBI WGS metagenome assembly WBZU01 (sample SAMN12344359, study PRJNA552823) | activated sludge metagenome | biome: Activated sludge suspended growth; feature: Nitrification reactor; material: Wastewater; isolation source: activated sludge from nitrification reactor of wastewater treatment... | reverse complement strand
GGCGGGGCCACCGCCGTCGCCGCCGCCAAGGTCACCTGGACCCTGGACGCCACCCGCACCTGGAGCTACGAGACCTCGATCCCGCTGCGGGAGGAGACCGACGCCGAAGCGGCCGCCCACGACGGCGATCGGCGGTGGCTGGTGGCCTGGACCCCGGCGGTGATCGAGCCGAGCCTCACCGCCGGCGAGCTGCTCCGAGCCCAGCGGGTGGCGGCCCCCCGCGGGGCCATCGTCGACCAGGCCGGGACCTCGTTGGTGGGCGCCCGCGGCTCGGTGGTGGTCGGCATCCGCAAGAGCCGCACCCAGGACCCCGCCGGCACCGCCCGCACCGTCGCCGCCCTGACCGGGGTGGACCCCGAGCAGCTCGTGGCCGAGGTGACCGCCGCGGGGGCCGACGACTTCGTCGAGGTGGCCACCCTCGCCCGGGCCGACTACGACCGCATCCGGGCCCAGATCCAGCCGCTGCCCGGCACGGTGTTCCGGGAGGTCGACGACGCCGGCGGCGCCGTGCCGGCCGGGTACGCCAAGGCGGTCATCGGCACGATCGGCCCGGCCACCGCCGAGGAGGCGGCCGCCTCGAAGGGCCGGGTCCAGGTGGGCGACCTCACCGGGCTGTCCGGCCTCCAGCAGTCCCAGGACGCGGTGCTGGCCGGGACCCCGGGCGTCGAGGTGGTCGCCGTGGGCGGCCAGGGCAACGGCCCCACCCGCACGATCAAGACGTACCCGTCGACCCCCGGCACGTCGATCACCGTCACGCTCGACCAGCGCATCCAGCTGGCCGCCGAGGCCGCGGTGGCCGCCACCTCCACCCCGTCGGCGCTGGTGGCCATCCGGGTCAGCACCGGCGACATCCTGGCGGTGGCCAACGGCCCGAGCGGCTCGGCCGGCTACAACCGGGCGATGCTCGGCAAGTACCCGCCGGGCTCCACGTTCAAGGTGGCCAGCGCCCTCGCCTACCTCGAGAAGGGCCTGACCCCGGACACGGTCGTCGCCTGCCCCCCCACCATCGTGGTGGGCAAGAAGTTCCAGAACGCCGAGGGCGAGGCGCTCGGCTCGGTGCCGTTCCGGTCCGACTTCGCCCACTCCTGCAACACCGCGTTCGTCGGGCAGTCGACCACGGTCACCGCCGCCGAGCTGACCGCGGCGGCCGCCAGCCTCGGCTACCGCACCCTCGACCTCGGGATCCCGGCGTTCGGCGGCTCGGTCCCGCTCACCGACTCCACCACCGAGCACGCCGCCAACGCCATCGGCCAGGGCAAGGTCGAGGCCAGCCCGCTGGCGGTGGCGCTGGCGTCGGCGTCGGTGGCGAACGGCTCGTCGCTCAACCCCCGGCTGATCGTCGATCCGGCCCACCCCGACCCGGTGCCCGGGCCCGGCCTGCCCCCCACCCAGATCGCCCAGCTCCGGGAGATGATGCGGGCGGTGGTCACCAGCGGCACCGGATCCGCGGTGGAGGGCATCCCCGGCGGCGACGTGTACGGCAAGACCGGCACCGCCGAGTTCGGCACCGAGGACCCGCCCCAGACCCACGCCTGGTTCACCGGCTACCAGGGCGACGTGGCCTTCGCGGTGCTGGTGGAGGACGGCGGCTTCGGCGGCCGGGTGGCGGCGCCGATCGCCGCCCGGTTCCTCACCTCGCTCGCCGGGTGAGGCCCGCCCCCACGGCGACGGCGAAGATGGGCCGATGCAGCTCTCCCGCTCCGACTTCGGCGACGACTTCACCTGGGGCGTGGCCCACGCCGCCTACCAGGTGGAGGGGGCATGGGACGCCGACGGCAAGGGCCCGTCGATCTGGGACACCTTCACCCACGGCAAGGGCCGCATCCGCGACCACAGCACCGGCGACGTGGCCTGCGACTTCTACCACCGCTATGCCGAGGACACCGCCCTGGTCCACGACCTCGGCTTCGACGCCCAGCGCCTCTCGATCTCCTGGCCGCGGGTCCTGCCCGACGGGGTCGGCCGGGTCAACCGGGCGGGGCTCGACTTCTACGAGCGGGTGGTCGATCGCTGCCTCGAGGAGGGCGTCGAGCCCTGGGTGACCCTGTTCCACTGGGACTTCCCCGAGGCGCTCCAGCAGCGCGGCGGCTGGATGGCTCGGGACAGCCTCGGCTGGTTCGAGGAGTACGTCGGCGTGGTGGCCGACGCCCTCGGCGATCGGGTGCGGCACTGGATGGTCTTCAACGAGCCGTGCAGCTTCCTGCTGGTCGGCCACCTCGCCGGCGTCCACGCGCCCGGCATCCGGAGCCTGCGCAAGTTCCTGGCCGCCACCCACCACGTCAACCTGTGCCAGGGCATCGGCGCCCGCGTGCTGCGGGAGCGCTCGCCGGGGTCGCAGGTGGGCACCACCCACATCGTCACCCCCACCCGCACCGCGGCCGACGACGAGCGCCACCGACGGGCGGCGGCGGCGATCGACGCCTTCGCCAACCGGATCTTCATCGAGCCCGGCTTCGGGCTCGGCTACCCCACCGAGGCCAGCCGCTGGCTGCGGGGCATCGAACGCTCGATCCGGCCGGGCGACGAGGCGGCGCTGGCGGTCGACTGGGACTTCGTGGGCGTGCAGTACTACCAGCGCCAGCTGGTGAAGCCGGCGCCGATCCCCGGCCTCCACGGCGTCCCGTGGCTGAGCAAGGACCACCGCTCCTACGAGATCACCGCCATGGGCTGGGAGGTCCAGCCCGACGGGCTCTACGAGGCGCTCGGCCGGTTCCACGCCCTCGACCCGAACCTGCGGCTGTACGTGACCGAGAACGGCGCCGCCTTCCCCGACCGGCTGGAGGGCGACCGGGTGCACGACGAGCGCCGCACCGCCTTCTACCGGGCCCACCTGGCCGAGGTCCGCCGGGCGATCGCCGACGGCATGGACGTGCACGGCTACTTCTGCTGGTCGCTGATGGACAACTTCGAGTGGGCCGAGGGCTACGTGCCCCGCTTCGGCCTGGTGCACGTCGACTACGAGACCCAGCGCCGCACCGTCAAGGACTCGGGGTGGTGGTTCCGCGAGCTGCTCACCGGGGCGGCGCCACCGCCCTGACCGCCGGCCTCAGGGGTCGGCGAGGTCGACGCCCACCGCGCCGATCATGTGCACCGGGTACGGGCCTCGGGCCCGGACCTCGATGACCTCCTGCTCGGCGCGACCCGAGGGGAGCTCGATGATGTAGCCGCCGTCCTCGGCCCGGGCGTAGCGGGACAGCTCGATGCGGCCGTCGAGACGGATCGTGAGCCGGGTGGCCCGCTCCCAGGTGTCCTCGCCGACGGCGCTGACCACCCAGGCCCGCAGCGACGCCTGGGTGCCGGTGGGCAGGCCCCGCAGGTCGTCCTTGCCGGTGATCTGGACGACCACCTGGTCGGGGTCCATCGGCCTCAACCCGGCCCGTCGGCCGGCGGCGGCTCGGCCCGGGCGGCGTGGGACGGCAGCGTGCAGATGCGGTCGAGGCCGAGCACGTGGTTGAGCCGTCCGAACGCCAACCACGACCCGAGGCACATCGACAGCTCGACCACCTCGCGCTGGTCGTAGTGCGCGCGCATCCGATCCCAGAACGCCTGGTCCAGCCCGTGGTGGTCGAGGGCGTAGCGGTCGGCGTACTCGGCGGCGAGGCGGGTGCGATCGTCGAACGCGTCGGTGGTCCGCCACGCGGCCACCGCGTCGGCGAAGCCGTCCTCGACCACCTCGCCGTCGCGGTCGGTGCGCCAGTCCTGGCAGAACAGGCAGCCGTTGATCTGGGCGATCCGGAGCCGGGCGGCCTCGAACTCGCGGAGGCCGAGGGTGGTGTGCTCGTAGACCGCCAGCGAGAACGCGGACGCCGCCGGGCCGATGCCGGGGACCAGCTCGCCCCACACCCAGAGGATCGGGTCCTTGCCGTCGGGGATCTCCAGGTTCACGACGCCACCGACCGGCCGAGCTTGCCGACCGCCGGGAGCAGGGGGACGTCCAGTGCGTCGTAGACGCCGGGCCCCGCGGCCCGCAGCCACGGGATGGCGTTGACCAGCCGGCCGGCGGCGGTGGCGTTGCCGCCGGCGGCACGGTTGGCGCCCTCGTCGGTGGCCTCGACGTGGACCTGGATGCGGGGCCGGCCCTCGATCACCACGCTGTGGGCGCCGGCGCCGCCGTCGGGCGGGACCGGCCAGTCGGGGGCGCAGGAGGGGTGGATCCGGGTGACGTGCTCGACCACGATGCGGGCCTCGCCAGCGACGATCCCCTGGACCTCGAAGCGCAGCGCGCCCTGGGTCCCGGCCTCGAAGCTGCCCATCGACTCGGTCTCCACGGTGGCGTCCAGCGGGCGGCGCTCGACCACCTCGCGGATCTCGTCGAGGGCCACCCCCAGCGCCCGGGCGATCAGGCGGACCTGGCCGCCCCACACCATCGTCGGCACGGTGGGGGCGACCATCGGCGGCACCTCGTCCATCGGCTGGCCCATGCCGACGAGGAAGCGCACCGCGTCGGGCTGGTCGTAGGTGGCGTAGTCGAAGATCTCCCGGCACCGGACCTGGTCGATGGTCGAGGCCAGGCCGCTCACGAGCACCGGCAGGACGTCATTGCCCCACCCGGGATCGATGCCCGACACGAACAGCGCGCCGCCGCCGGCCTCGATGGCGGCGCGGACCGGTTCGGTCAGCTCGGCCGGCGCCGAGGTCGGGTCGTAGAGGGCGTAGAGGGCGGGGGTGACCACCACGGCGCCGGCGGCCAGCGCGGCCACGACGTCGGCCAGCGCGTCGTCGGGGCGGATGTCGCCCGAGGCGGCGTAGGCCACGGCGTCGGGCCGGCCGCCGAGGACGGCCTCCACGTCCGCGGTGGCCGTCACCCCCAGCGCACGATCGAGCCCGGCAAGGTCGCCGGCGTCGCGCCCGACCTTGGCCGGATCGTGGACGATCACCGCGGCCAGGGCCAGCTCCGGGTGCGCGTCCACGGCCCGGATCGTGGCTCGACCCATGTTGCCCGTCCCCCACACCACCGTGCGCAGGGGTGCCTTCCTGACCATCGGAGCGAGGCTACAAGCCGAATCGGACAGCTCCGGACGTGACGGGACGGTGGCCGTCCGTCTCGACCGGTGCCGGCGGCCGTACCGTGGCCGACCGTGACGATCGAGGGACCGCTCCTGCCCGGCACCGACCGCCGCCTCGCCGCGGTGGGCGTGGGCACCTGGGCCTGGGGGGACCGGGCCACCTGGGGGATGGGCGGCTACGACGGCGACCTGACCGAGGACACCATCCGCGAGGCGTGGCAGGCGTCGATCGACGCCGGCGCCACCTTCTTCGACACCGCCGAGGGCTACGGCGACGGCGAGAGCGAGCGCATCATCGGCCGCCTCCTGGCCGAGGACCCCGAGCGGGCGTCGCGGGTGGTGCTGGCCACCAAGTTCCTGCCGCTGCCCTGGAAGCTCAACGTGGGGACCGCTCTGCGCGACGCCCTGCGGGCCAGCCTCGACCGGCTGGGCCTGGACGCGGTCGACCTCTACCAGCTCCACGGGCCGATCAGCCTGCGGGGCCACGGCGCCCTGGCCGAGGCCCTCGCCGCCGTCCACCAGGAGGGCCTGGTCCGGGCGGTCGGCGTGTCGAACTACTCGATCCGCGAGACCCGCTCGATGCACGGGCAGCTGGCGAAGCGGGGGCTGCCCCTCGCCTCCAACCAGATCGAGTTCTCGCTGCTGCGGCGCCTCCCCGAGACCTCCGGCCTGCTGGCCGCCTGCGCCGAGCTCGGCGTCGTCCCGCTGGCGTACTCCCCGCTCGGCCAGGGGCGGCTCACCGGCAAGTACTCGGCGGCGGCGCCGCCGCCCGGCAAGCGCGGCTTCTCCACCCACCCGATGGCGGTGGTCGAGCGGGTGGTGGCCGAACAGCGCCGCATCGCCGAGGCGCACGACGCCACGCCCGGCCAGGTGGCGCTGGCGTGGATCGTGGCCAAGGGGGCCGTGCCGATCCCGGGGGCCAAGCACCGGGCCCAGGCCGAGGACAACGCCGGCGCCCTCCGGCTCGACCTCGCCCCTGCCGAGGTGGCCGCCCTCGACGCCGCCGCCCTCGCCGGCACCCGCACCCCCTTCCAGCGGATCTGGCAGCACGGCTGAGCCTGGCCCGCCCCGGGCCGCCTCGGGTGGTCGGGCCGTCGTCGGGGTCAGCCCGGCCGCCGTCGCCGATCTGGTCGTAGGCTGCGCCGCCTCGTCGACCGTGGAGGGTCCGATGGCCATCACCCGAGTGCCGCACCGCCGCCGCCGGACGGACGCGCTGGCCGTGGTCCTCCTCGTCGTCGCCCTGCTGACGGGGTGCGACCTGCTCACCCCGCCGTCGGATCCGGCGCCGCTGCGCTACCGCGACGCGGTGTTCAGCGCGGTCACCGTCACCCCGGACCTGGTCTACGGCCAGGCGGTCGACCAGGCCGGTGTGGACCAGACGCTGTACTTCGACCGCTACGAGCCGACCGGCGACACGGCGGCGCTGCGCCCGCTGGTGATCTGGGTCCACGGCGGGTACTTCTCCGGCGGCTCCCGGACCTCGGCCGAGCTGGTCGACCAGGCCACCGTGCTGGGCAAGAAGGGCTACGTCGGCGCCTCGATCAGCTACCGAACCTCCGCCAACGGGTGCCGGGTGCTCAACGCCGAGTGCGTCACCGCCATCCAGCAGGCCACCCAGGACGCGCAGGCCGCCGTCCGGTTCCTGCGCAACAACGCCGAGACCTACCGGATCGACCCGAACCGCATCGCCATCGCCGGCACCTCCGCCGGCGCCATCACCGCCATCAACGTGGGCGTCCGGGCGCCGGCGGACGAGACCAGCGGGACGCCCGGGGTGTCGTCGTCGGTGGCCGCCGCCGTCTCGCTGTCGGGCTCGCAGTTCATGGGCACCTGCGACGCCGGCGACGCCCCGCTGCTCATGTTCCACGGCACCGAGGACCCGATCCTCTCCTACCAGGGCGCGGTCAACACCCAGGCCTGCCTGGCCGACGCCGGCGTCTGGGCCCACCTGGTCACCTGGGAGGGCGACGGCCACGTCCCCTACACCGCCCACCGCGCCGAGATCCTCGACACCGAGACCACGTTCCTGTTCAACGCCCTCTCGGTGCGCGGGCTCCTGTGATCTGACGCCGGCGCCGCGCCGCGCCGGGCGCGGGTTCAGCGGGGCCGGAAGGACGGGTTCCAGGGATCGGCACCGGCGGCGAGCACGTCCGCCACCGGCGGGTCGCCGGCCGCCCCGGCGGCCAGCGCGGCGGCGGTGGCCACGCGGTTGTTCTCGAACACGGCCGCCTCGTCGCCCGCCGCCGGATCGACCCACACGGCGGCGAGCAGCACGAGCTCGGCCACCTCGTCGACGGGGATCGTGCCGTCGGCCAGCGCCGCGGCCACGCCCGCGGCCACGCCGGCCTGGGCCGCGCCCCAGGTGAGGGTCCCGTGCCGGTCGCCGGCGATGGCCGCCTTGTTCACGAACAGCGTGGGCGGCTGCGCGGCGAGGCCGGGCCGGACGACCACGAGGAACGGGGTGTGGCCGACCGACGGCGAGGCCAGCGCGGTGGCGAAGGCGGCGCCGGCGGGGCCGTCGCGGCGGCCGAGGACGGTGTTGACGTGGGCGAGATCCGGTGCGGTGCCGGCGAACCCCTCGCCGATCTGCATCACGCCTCCCGCCCGTAGCGGATGCGCTTGAGGAGGGGCGTGCTGTCGGTGCCCGGCCGGGTGTCGTAGGCGAGCAACGCCACCAGCCGCGAGGTGGGCCCCTCCACCGGGCTGACCGCGTGCAGCGAGCGACGCCCGGCGAAGAGCACCAGCGTGCCCGGCTCCATCGGCAGCGTGCGGACCCGCTCGGGCGCCGCGCCGGCGAGCACGGCGGCCACGTCGTCGTACCGCTCGTCGTCGGCGGTGCGGAGCGCGTGGGCGCAGAGGAAGTGGCCGCCGGCCCGGCTCGGCCGCAGCGCGATCGACACCACGAAGTCGGTCTGGTCGAAGTGCCAGGCCAGCTCGTCGCCCTCGTCCATCGCCGCCACGTTGAGGGCGCCGAGCGGATCGGCGTAACGGTGGAGCTCGCCCACGTCGAGCACGGCGGCGACGAACCGCAGCACGTCGTCGTCCTCGTAGACCGCGCGCAGGGGGGAGTCCGCCGGGAAGGCGTCGTAGGGGATCGCCGTCAGGGCCGAGCGCCCGAGGTGGCGGCGGGGATCGCCGTCGGGGCGGTCGGGGTCGGGCGGCGCCAGGTAGGGCGTCCCCCGCACGTCCTGGTGGTGGCGCCCCACGGCGAGGCGCTCGGCCTCCGAGACCATCGCCGCCACCGCCTCGGCCGGCACGAACCCCGGGAACACCGCGGTGCCGTCTCGGCGCAACGCCTCGCGCCCGGCGGCGACGGTGGCCACCAGCCCGGGATCGTCGGGCCGGCCCACCGGGTAGCGGTCGAGGTCCACCAGAGCGGCGAGGGCGGTGCCGGACACGCCGGCCAACCTAGGCCCGGCCTCGTGGTCGACCGGCGTGCTCGGTGCGGCGGGGCTCCGCCGGCGTCAGGAGGCCGGGGTGGGGCGGCGGCGGGGGCCGTAGATGCCGTGGGGGCCCGAGCAGGCGAGGGCGATCGCGCAGGCGACCGCCGCGGGCGCGGCGGCGCCCACGCCGAACAGCTCGACCGCCATCACCGTGCACGCCGCCGGGGTCTTGGCCGCCCCGGCGAACACGGCGACGAACCCGACGGCGGCGAGCGCGCCCGCCGGGACCCCGAGCGCCGCGCCCAGGGCCGCCCCGAGGGTGGCGCCGATCACGAACAGGGGGGTCACCTCGCCGCCGGGGAACCCGCAGCCGAGGGCGACGACGGTGAAGAGGATCTTGAGGGCGAACACGGACCAGCCGGGGTCGTGGCCGGCGAGGGCGTGGTCGATCAGGGGGAGCGACAGGCCGAGGTAGGAGCGCCCGGCCAGGGCGACCAGCCCGAGCGTGGCCAGCCCGCCCACCACCGGTCGGGCCGGCGGCCAGCGCACCGTCGCCCCCACCGCCGCCTTGATCCCCCGCACCGAAGCGGTGAACGCGGCGGCCACCGCACCGAAGGCCACCCCGGCCACCGCCACCCGCCACAGGAGCCCGAAGGTGAGGGCGACGTGGAGCTGCGGGCGGACCGCGTGGTGCACGCCGACGAGGTGGACGATCCGGTCGCCCACGAACGACGCCACCAGCGCCGGGATCGCAGCTCGGCGCCGCATGCGGGGCACCGACTGCACCTCCAGGGCGAATACCGCGCCCGCCCACGGGACCCCGAACACCGAGCCGAACCCGCCGGCCAGCGCGGCGACCAGCAGCAGCCGACGGTCCTCGCGTTCGAGGCGCAGGCCCCGGGCCAGGAGGTCGGTGAGCGAACCCGACATCTGGAGGGCGGCCCCCTCCCGCCCGACCGACGCCCCCACCAGGTGGGACAGCACGGTCCCCCCGAACACCAGCGGGGCCATGCGCCGCGGCACCCAGGCGGTCGGTTCGTGGATCTCCTCGAGCAGCAGCTCGTTGCCCCGCACGGCGCGGCCGCCGAGGTGGTGGTGCACCAGGCCGACGACCAGGCCGGCCGCCGGGAGCAGCCAGACGAGCCACCGGTGGTCGAGCCGCAACTCGGTGGCCCGATCCAGCGCCTCGAGGAAGGCGGCCGACGCCAATCCGGCCAGCACGCCGGAGGCGCCGGCCAGCAGCAGCCAGCGCACGGCGACGGCAATGGCCCCGGCTCGGCGTCGAATCGACGTCGAATCGACGCCGGACCGCTCGGCGGACGAGCGGCGGCGGTCGGGCTCCTCCGGGGGGAGGGCGTCGGGTCGGTCGGTCGACGGACGGGGGTCGGGCTCGGTCACGGCGAAGGGTCCTCCTCGGCCGGATCCGGCGGCGTCGGCACGACCCGGGGGTCCCACACGAGCGCCGCCGGCGGAGCCGGCCTGGTTGCGGTTCGTGTAGGAGCCATCAGCCCAACGGGCGGTTGCGGCGAGCCCCATCGCCGTGCGGAGAGCGTACCGCCGGCGACGGGCCACAGCCCAGGTTCGGCTGTCACCCCCCTCCGGTACGGTCGCTCGGATGGAGGCGCGGGGGTGACGTTCACGCTGCACCGGGCCGAACGGGCCGACGTCTTGGCCGACGCGCTGGCCGATCTGCTGCTGGCGCCCCCGGCCGATCCGTTCGCGCCCGAGGTGGTGGCGGTGCACTCGCGGGGGATCGAACGGTGGCTGGCCCACCGGCTCGGCGCCCGCCTCGGCGCCTCGCCGGGCCGAGCCGACGGCGTGTGCGCCCACCTCGAGCTCCCGTTCCCCGGCCGGCTCGTGCAGGACGTGCTGGCCCAGGTCACCGGGGTCGATCCGGGCACCGACCCGTGGCGGCCGGAGCGGCTGGCGTGGCCGCTGCTCCAGGTGATCGACGCCCACGTCGACGAGCCGTGGCTGCGCCTGCTCCGGTCCCACGTCGGAGGTTCGGACGGCGCCGAGGACGATCGCCGCCGCGACCGTCGCTTCGCCGCCGCCCGCCACCTGGCGGACCTGTTCGATCGCTACGCGGTCCACCGCCCGGCGATGGTGCAGGCCTGGGCCGAGGGGCGAGACGAGGACGGCACCGGTGCGCTGCTGCCCGAGGACGCCCGCTGGCAGGCCCGGTTGTGGCGGGAGCTGCGGTCGGCGGTCGGCGTCGCCGGCCCGGCCGAGCGGGCGATCACCGGGCGGGTCGCGCTCGAGGCCGACCCGGCCGCGGTCGACCTCCCGGAGCGCCTCTGCCTGTTCGGCCTCACCCGGCTCCCGGCGTCCTACCTGGACGTGCTCGGCTCGCTGGCGGTCCACCGCGAGGTGCACGTGTTCGCGCTGCACCCGTCGCCGGCGGCGTGGGCGGCCGACGACCTGGAGCAGCTCCGCCACCCCCTGCTGCGGGCCTGGGGCCGGGACAGCCACGAGATGGCCACGGTCCTGCGCGGCCGGATCGCCGCGAACCACGGGTGGGTCGACCGCCACCACGAGCCGGGGCCGGGCGGTGCGGACCACGGCGGCGAGCCCAGCCTGCTGGCCCGGATCCAGCGGTCGATCGTGGCCGACGAGCCGGTGGCGCCGACCGCCGATCCCGCCGTCGCCGATCCCGCCGCCGCCCTGCCCGTGCTCGCCGCCACCGATCGGTCGGTCCAGGTCCACGCCTGTCACGGCCGCGCCCGCCAGGCCGAGGTGGTGCGCGACGCGGTCACCCACCTCCTGGCCGACGACCCCACCCTCGAACCGCGCGACGTCGTGATCCTCTGCCCCGACATCGACGAGTTCGCCCCGCTC
>WBZU01003035.1_pt1 | contig 11228 bp, 9 predicted proteins | sample 5204311 | NCBI WGS metagenome assembly WBZU01 (sample SAMN12344359, study PRJNA552823) | activated sludge metagenome | biome: Activated sludge suspended growth; feature: Nitrification reactor; material: Wastewater; isolation source: activated sludge from nitrification reactor of wastewater treatment... | reverse complement strand
CCATGGATTGTCGATTTCGAGAAAATTGCAGGTTGCTTTGGGGAATGTTAGGGTAGCCATTTTTGTAACACCCGGATACCATTTTGAAGAAATTGGTTGTTTGTTTTTAACAGCAGTTATACTGAACGGGCCGGCAATTTCTCCTCTGTTTTTTATTTTTAGAACATACACCGAATCCTGCTCTTTAATAGACTTTATTTTATAATCGATTGTTTTTGTTGAAGTCAATAAATCATCAAAAAACCAATCTAAATTTTGCTCGCTCCCCTTTGCAAATATGGCTTTTAAATCTTCCGGCTGAGGATGTTTAAATTTCCAAGTTTCATAGTACTCATGCATCAAGGAATCAAACAAACTTTTACCTAAGTAAGTGGATAAATAATGAAAGCAAAATGCTGTTTTTTCGTATACTATTGCTGAATAATTCAACGAGGTATAATCGGCGACAGTTAAAGAACCAGCTTGATCCATTTTTTTTCGAGCGAGGGCTAAATACTGCAAAACATATTCTGTTTTATGGCTGTAGTTATTTAACCTAGCAAACTTCACCGCACGTTTAGAACTATGCAATTCAGCGAAATTCTTAGCCGGATACTTTTGCTCAAAATAGCGCAAATTAAAATAGCTGTTCATTCCTTCATCCATCCATGCGGCATCTCGTTCGTTGCTTCCCAGTATCCCATAAAACCAATTATGGCCAATTTCATGAATAAGTGTGTATTCCATTTCAAACGCCGATCCCGCATTTCCAACTACAGTAATCATAGGGTATTCCATCCCGGCCCCGGCTGCAATAGTTCCATCCACCACCGTTATCTGATCAAATGGATATTCACCTAAGTATTCAGAATAAGCGAGAATAGCCGATTTAATGTAGTCGGGTACTTTTTTCCATAACTTGGGTTGACTATTGGTGTAAAAGGTCCACGAGGTAATTTTTCGTTTAGAAATTGGTAATTCAATTTCGTTTTTTACCACATGATAACGCTTATCGGCAAACCAAGCAAAATCGTGCACGTTGTGGGCAGTATAATGCAAGGTTTTTGAACTAGTATCAGAATTTGGAAAACTTGTATCAAAGCTGTTTGTGGTATCTACTTCTGCAGCTTTTTTTGTTAACCATGAAAGCTCTGTGCTATCGTTCAAAGTACCGCTTGCACCAACTACGTAATTTTTGGGTAAAGTAATTTTTACATCAAAATTTGCAAACTCGCTGTAAAATTCACCTTCTGTTAAATAGGGCATAGTATGCCATCCCTTTTGATCATAAACAGCGGGCTTTGGATACCATTGTGAAATCATGTAGGATTGTCCCAAATAGCCTAATCGCGAAATTTCAGCGGAAGGTAATTTTACATGGAAAGGTGTGTTAATAGTAATACTTTGACCCGGTAACAAGGGTTCATTTAATATCAACTTTCCAATATCTATAAATGATTTATCGAACTCAAAAACTGCTGCTTGTTGATTTACACTGAACTTCAATCCATCAATATATCCCCGCTTATTTTCAGAAGAATAATAAAACTGTGTTTCTCCATTTTCGAGCAATTGCTTGGCCATGGCCGTTTCATCATTTTTGTATGCATTGGGCCATAAATGAAAATAAATTTCAGCTAAAGTATCGCTCGAATTGTTTTGGTATTCAATAGTTTCATTAGCAAACAATTCATTTTCCGTATCCGATAAATGAACAACTAACTGATAGGATAAAGCCTGTTGAAAATAATTTTTACCATGAGCAATCCCAACAAAATAGACAAGAAAGAGTAAAGTTAACCCAATCGATTTTAGGAAAAGAAAAACGCTTTTTTTTTCTCTAGCTATGCTATAAAAGTCTACTGGTTTTTCAACATGCATGATAAGTACTAAGGCAAAAGTTTGCGAATAGCACTTTCCAATTCTTCGCCGCGTAATCCTTTTGCAACTACTTTACCTTCTTTATCAAGTAGCACACTAAATGGAATTCCGCTAATGTTGTACAACTTCACAACCGATGAGTTCCACATTCCTAAATCGCTAATGTGCGTCCAGCTTAGGTGATCGTCGGCAATCGCTTTTTGCCAGGCTGCTTTATCTTTATCAAGCGACACACCTAACACTTCAAATCCCTTTGCGTGAAACATATTGTAGGCCTTCACTACATTGGGGTTTTCGGCACGACAAGGACGACACCAAGATGCCCAAAAATCAACCAAAACCACCTTTCCGCGATACGATGAAAGCGATACTGTTTTACCATCGGGAGTCGATAAACTTATGTCGGGTGCTAAGGTGCCTATGCCTAATTTATTCATCTCTGAAACTCGATTGTGAAACATTTTTACATAATCTGAATTCGGATATTTTGCATAAAGTGCTTTGTCTAACTTTATGTAATAATCCATTTCAGTTTCGCTACTAAGACGGTCAATTACCGAAAGCGAAACCAATGATTCAATATTGTCGGTGATAAATTTCTTAAGGAAAACTGTTTCTGTTATCTTAACTCGATTGTATTGCATATCCAAGGCTCTTCCTACACTGTCCATTTTTGGAGAACCTTGATAGGAGGCATATATTTTTTTTAGCGAATCGCCTATGAAATAATTGCGTTGCATCACGTAATTTACAAGTGCTATTTTTTTGCTTGCTTCCGAACCTTTTACACTATACGTACCCGAAAAATTGCGCGCATCGGCATTGAATTCAATCTTATCTGCTGTATCGAGTAAGAGTAGCGCAAAATTTGAATTGGTTAAGCGTAAACGATAAAAACCTAATTGAGGAACTGTAGCTGTTAGTTTAAAAGAACCATCTTTTCCAACTATTACCGAATCCTTGCTATTGATACTCGCAGCAGTTAGTTCATCAAAATAAATTTTTTCGCCGGCACTATTGCTAAGTTTTCCGGTTATCTCAACAGCACCTTTTGGCTTATTTGAACAGGCGATAAGTACTACTGAAATCAATAAAAGTGAACATACAATTTTTTTCATTCTAATTTTCGTGGGGCTTAAGTTGATAATCTATTTGTGTATTATGATTTTAAGTATTTTAATTAAACAATTTACTCTTCGAGCATTTTTTTAACTAATGCACTCGCAGTTTTTGGGTCAGCTTTTCCTTTCGATAACTTCATTACCTCGCCCATAAAAAGTGCGGCCAAATTAAATTTTCCGTTTTTGTATTCGACCACCTTTTCAGGATATTTTGCAAGTGCTTGCTTCACAAATTCAGTCAATGAATCAGCATCGCTAACTGAAACTAAATTATTTTCTTCAGCAATTTGCAAGGCACTTGTTGTAGGTTTTTCAATTAATTTAGGAAACACTTGTTGCAATGCCAGTGTATGGCTCAAGCGCCCTGTATCAATTAAATCAATTAGTTCGCTTATTTTTTTTGGAGCTAAAGGAAATTGATTTAAGTGTATCGCATTTTCATTGATATACGAACGTATTGGTCCCATTAACCAATTGGCAGCTGCTTTGTAATTTTTAGTTTGCTGAATCAATTCTTCAAAATACAAGGCCGTTTCCTTGGTATCGGTAATAACTCCTGCATCGTATTCCGATAAACCGAATTGTTGTACATATTTTTTGTGTAAATCATTAGGTAAGGGAGGTAAAATTTTGCGTACCTCTTCAATATATGCTTTCGAAACTATTACCGGCTGTAAATCAGGTTCAGGAAAATAGCGGTAATCGTTCGCCATTTCTTTACTTCGTAAAATAAAGGTAGTACCGGTTTCTGCTTCAAAACTGCGCGTATCCTGGCTAATGGTTCTTCCGGCTTCTACTTCTTCAATTTGTCGTTTTACTTCAAATTCAATAGCTCTTTGAACGTTTCGTATAGAATTCATGTTTTTAACTTCCACACGGTTTCCAAATTTAGTATCTCCTTTTAATCGTACCGAAATATTCGCATCGCATCGCATGCTTCCTTCTTCCATATTTCCATCGCAAATTTCTAAATAGCGAACCAATTTTCGCACTTCAGTAAGGTAAGCATAAGCCTCTTCGCCACTGCGCAATTCGGGTTCGCTCACCATTTCAAGCAAGGCTATACCGGCGCGATTCAAGTCTATCAAACTATCGTTTGGGTCCTGATCGTGCATGCTTTTACCGGCATCTTCTTCCATGTGTATGCGGGTAAGATGAATAGTTTTTTCGACTCCATCTTTTGTTTTTATTGGAATAAAACCCTTTGTACAGATTGGAGTTTTATCTTGAGTTATTTGATATCCTTTGGGCAAATCGGCATAAAAATAATTTTTACGAGCATATTCATTTACTTCACGAATGTCGCATTGGCAGGCAAGACCAAGTTTTACTGCATATTCAATTACCTTTTTATTTGATTTTGGCAAAGTACCCGGATGCCCTAATGTGATTGCACTTACATTGCTATTGGGCATATTCCCGTATTCGGTTGAATCGGCCGCATAAGCTTTACTTTTGGTAAGTAGTTGAATATGTACTTCGAGCCCGATTACTGCTTCGTATTTTTCCACCGCTTTTTCTGACTATTTTTTTTAGACCGGTAAAGGTAAGAAATTACGAATACTGATAGATGTTGAAGCATAGAATTTGGATTTTTTAAGAAAAAGCAAATAGTTAGTTTGTCAACAACAGGCAAAAGGCAAATTTGGAGTGGTAATGAAATAATAAGCCTGTATAAACTAAACGGTGCAAATGTATATTACTTTGGGTTTTGAGTTTAGCAAAAGAAAAAACAATAAAAAAAAGCAGGTAGTTCTACGTATAACATTTCAGTTTGTAAATCATAAATTATTCATATACAATAAGTAATAAATCTGCCATGCTTCGATGTTTCAGATGTATTCTAAATTTTAACTTAAATTTATTTCCTAAAAGAGCTACTAATCTCAACACATTTTTTTTAACTATGGAAACACTTAACGGAACAGAAGGTGAAAACATTCCTTTAACAGACGCAATAAAAATGACTAAAGCCTTTAGAGATGCAAATCCGCTTGCAATTAAAGCATTTTACATTGGTAGAGATATTATGAATGAATTGCTTAATCAGGAAAACTGTGTAGGTATGCGTATTTACAACGCTTTGGATGTCTATAATCAAGCACAGGTAGTAATAGTAGGCGTAACAGCTGATAATGTAGATTTGTACGAAGGTATACGAGCTGATAAAACAAAACCTTGTCCTACACTGTGTGATAATAATAGCCCGTTAAATCAGTAATTTTGAATATCATTTTCGAATTAGTCGCTAGTTATATAGGACCAATCAGTTCTGCTTTTGCCATCGGCTTTTTTTTGTATCGAATAAAATCGTTGGATTTGCCGGCCAAGGTCTTATTTTGTTTAACGATACTCTCGTTTCTTACAGATTGTATTACCTCTGTTTTGGCAGGATATAAAATGAACAATTTGATGGTAATGCATGTGTATACTGTATTAGAAGTGTTTTTTTATTGTTTTTTTTACTCCTTGTTGTTCAAGTCCATTTCAAGTAAATACTACTTATTGGTTTTGAGTTTAGTACTGTTGTCAGCTGAATTAGTAGATGCATTTTATATCTCTAAACTTTCGCGAATAAACTCAATTGCATCGTATTGTGAGGCTTTGGCTTTTATGGTGGTTTCCTTGCTTTTTTTCTATAGCATGATGAAAAATTTACCACAAAAAAATATTCTCAATTATCCTTTGTTCTGGTTCAATTCGGGAATACTCATATACTTTTCAGGTAATTTGTTTTTATACCTGTTTATTTCGTTTGTGAACCCACAGGATTCTCGATTTCTTGGTGATTTGTGGAACATTAATTCCTTTTTGTATTTCTCTTATAATTTGTTTTTGATTGCAGGAGCATGGAAGTCTCGCAAATAAATTGGGTGTTTGTGCTGGTTGCAGCTTGTGCTTCTATGGCCTTGCTGGCGATTTTTATCATGACTTTTGTGGTACATTATCAAAAAAGAATTATTCAACATGAGCATGAAAAACAACAAGAAAAATTAAAGTTCCAGTCTGAGTTGCTTCGAGCCAATTTGCTGGTGGAAGAACGAGAACGCAGTCGCATTTCGAAAAATATTCACGACGAAGTTGGGATTTTGCTTAGCTTATTAAAGATGAACCTCACTGGATTAAAAAGAAACGAAGATATAGCAGAATCGGAAAAGCGAAAATTGCACAACCTGACCGACCTTACAGATAAAATAATTTTTAGCACCCGCTCTATCGCAAAGGATTTGCAATCACCACTCTTAAGGGATTTTGGCTTTGTGATGGCGTTAAACGATTTATGCAAGCAAATTAACGAGAGCAATGAGATGTCGGTTCAACTAATTACCAAAGAAATGGAATTGCGTTTTGATGAAAATATTGAACTCCAATTGTACCGTATTTGCCAGGAAGTTATCAATAACATTTTAAAGCACGGAGCTACACAGTTAGTGCAAATTAACTTAAGTAAAAATTCAGATGAACTTGTGTTATTGTTCGAATACAGTGGCAATGGGATAACCGACAAGGAACATGCGCATCTTTTGAAAACTGGCAATGGTAATGGATTGAAGAATATTGTGAGCCGCCTCCAACTGTTAAAAGCGAAACAAACATTAAGTAGAGATAATTTTCATTTTTCACACCTTATTCAAATTCCATTATTAAATGAGAAAGAGTAAAATACGTGTTGCTATAACCGACGATCATCCATTGTTTCGTGAAGGAATGAGCGCTTTGTTAAACGAAGAACCCGAGATAAAAGTAATCTTGAAAGCTTCCAATGGAAGAGAATTGCTCGATCAGCTAAAGACCACACAGGTAGATGTATTGTTGCTCGATTTGGAAATGCCGGTGATGCCAGGTAGAGAAACTTTGGGCATTGTGAAAATGCGCTATCCCGATATTAAAGTGCTAATTCTTACCATGCATAACGACGATAGTTTTATTGTAGAAATGGTAGATAGGGGCGCTAATGGATTTTTGCTTAAAGACAATAGTGTTGACGACGTCATTGACGGAATAATTTGCGTTACCCATACCGATTATTATTTCACTAAAAGGGTGCGTGATGCTATTAAGAATATTAGCGAACTAAGAGAAAAACATCTGCACAATAAGTTTGAAAAACTTACACCGCGTGAAATAGAAATAGTAAAAATGATTTGCCGCGACATGAAGTCATCCGAAATCGCCCAAGAGCTAAACATCAGCTTACGCACTGTTGAAGGGCATAGAAATAATTTAATTGCCAAAACCAATTGCAAAACAACTGCTGGAGTTGTATTGTATGCTATAAAGAATAAAATACTTTAATCGCCTTTTACAAGACTTAATCTAAAAGTAAAAGTCTCAACAATCTATATCTTTATTAAAGCACCTCAGCGAAGTTTTATTTGCTGGTGTTACTTTCTGCAAATTCTTAGTTAAGTAACCTATATAGTAGCAATCTGGCTGCAGACTTGGCTTCTATCACTTTATCATACACTTTTTAGGATTTAAAAATCAGGTAGTTCTACGTATTGACAATGCGTATTTCGCTAGGCTACATTTGACCTAACTAAAAGCATTAAAAGTTTAAGTCGAAAATGAAGTCTCAAAAAGACAAAAAGATGAACACTCAAAATAATTCTGAATTGGTAACGAAAGTAGGTGTATTAAAAAGCACAAGCGTTAGCAAAGGAAGTGCACTGCTTAAAGAAAACAAAGCCTTACCAAGCGCATTGAAGGAATTCAATAGAGCGTTTCATGAATATAAGAAGGGATTGGGCATTTTTTAAAAAGTGAAATTAAGGAGGAACAGTTAAATAGCCCGCTTGCACATTCTATGAAAATAATTTTGTTATACATAGAAAAAGATTGCTTCTCTGCGTTCGCAATGACGGGTTTTTTTATTAATTGCTTCTCTTCATTCGCAATGACGGGTTGTTCTGCGACGTCCTTGCGAGGTTGCGCAGCTTCCGAAGCAATCTTTTCATTTGGAGTATCGGCATTCTTTCAGACTTGTGTGTTTTAATCAATAAAACACCAATCAAATTTAGCAATCCAACTACTAAATAGAGAACAAAAAATCATCTTTTTGTCACTCGTATTGATAATTGGTCTATAAACTTCTCGACCCATGTTCATAAAAAAAAACATCTGCTTTCACAAAGGGTTTTCTTGTATTGATGTGGATGAATGGACTACATTCACCATAATTAAACTATTTTGCGTAATTTATACATTGGTTTAACATCCCAAATAAGCATTAACTTTAATATCTAGGCTAGTGAAAATGTTGGTCAATTTGCTTCGGTATCGAGTGGTCAATTTGATCGGTTTATGCACAAGATTGCTATTTAGCCCTGTTCTATTTTTATATAAATTTGTTGTTACAGACTACACTTAGTTTCATTTTATTATTGATATACTGCGCCCAGAATGGGGTATTAACCAAAGCAATCTAACAATTAAACTCTCAATTTTTAATTTATTGGGAGCAATTGTTTACAAATCTGTAATTATAACAAAGGAGGAAAAACAATTTAGTATTAAACCGGAACTATACTTAGCAAAGGGTGTTTATCTGATTGAAGCCGATGTTAATGGAAATAAATTGCGAAAGAAGTTTGTGGTTGAATAACAAAACAAAAATAGTATACAAGCTAGTTATCTTTAAATGAATCATCAACAAAAACTAAGCTCAATGAAAAATATTGTTTATCAAATAATTATTCTGATAGTATTTTCAAATAATTTAGTGTTATCTCAGAATCTTGTACCTAATGGAAGTTTTGAGAATTATACAAGTTGTCCCGAAACACCTAATCAAATTTACAGAGCGAATAGTTGGTTTCAGCCTAATAAATATCCTGGGGGATACAGCGTTAATCAATCAAGCAGTAGTGATTATTTTAATTCATGCTCAACCAATTCATCAACTGATGTTCCTTTAAATGGGGCAGGATTTCAATACGCAAAAAGTGGAGATGCGTACATAGGTTTATCATTGTATAGTTATTTTATTAATGAGAATGGATATAGGGAATATGCTGAAGTTGAGCTACTTCAAATACTTACTTTAGGCAAAAAATACAAATTAAAATATTATGTATCAATGACAAATAGCTCACGTTTCTCAATTTCAAAATTTGATGCACATTTTTCAACTGATAGTTTATTAGATTCTGCGTCATTTGATTTGCTAACAATTCCTGTGACACCTCAAATAAAATATAATGGTAGGATTGATGATACTTTAAATTGGGTGGAAGTGAACGGAAGTTTTATTGCAGCTGGTGGTGAAAGATTTTTGACAATCGGTAATTTTCATGATGGTAGCTTATGTGATTCAATGAGGACTTCAGTTGCAGCACTAAATAACTGTTGCTTTGCTTATTATTTTATTGATGATGTAAGTTTGGTAGAAGATTCTACTAATGGAATGGAAGAATATACACAAGTTGAAGTTTCAGTTTTTCCTATTCCTGCAAAAAGTGATATTCAACTAAGCTCCCAACAAATATTCAAAGAAATAACAGTAATGGACATGCGCGGTAAAATACTGCTGCAACAAAAACCTTTTAATACGACTACAATGCTTGATGTATTGTATATGGATGCCGGAGTTTACATAGTGAAATGTAAGTTTAAGAATGAGCAAGTAGTTTATAAGAAAATTGTGGTGCAACATTAAGGGATTACCTCTCGCGCATTCTTTCAGACTTGTGCGTTTTAATCAATAAAACACCAATCAAATTTAGTAATCCAACTACTAAATAGAGAACAAAAAATCATTCTTTTAGTCCTGACTAACCTTGTTAAATATACCGTTAATTTAAGTTTAAGAAATCAATGCTGAACCACAATTTTTCTTCTCTGCTTCATCCCATTTCCAAACTTACATTCAACAAAATAAACCCCATTTTCTAGATTAGAAACATCAATAGTTTCAAGATAACTATTACAGGATCTATTTAAAACCGCACTTCCATAAACATTCCAAATCTTTACTTGCTTCTTGAGTTGTAGTGATTTAATCTGCAGATTAGTGTTTGCGGGAATTGGGAAAATTTCAAAATTGGAATTTTCCAATTCATCTATGCCTGTTATTGTATCTTCAACTAAGGAAATGTCGTCATAATAGTAATATGCTCCACTATAAATGGCGAAATATGGATTTTTTAGGGAGTCACAAAACGCAACATCATTGAAATTTCCTAAGGTTAAAAAGTTCTCGCCTCCATTCGCTATAAAATTTCCACTTAGCTGAACCCAATTTAAGGTGTCATTAATCCTTCCATTATATTGAATCTGGGGTGTTACTGGAATATTCATTCGGCCTGAACTTGTAAAAAGTAAGCTGTCATTTGAAAAATAGGCATCAAATTTTGTGATAGAATAAGAACATTTATTTGCTAAAGAAACAAAATAATTTAAATTGTACTTTTTGCCAGCAATTAGTGTTTGCGTTATTTTTGTTTCAAAATATTCTCTTTCTCCATTTCCCGCAAAGAAAGGTGTAAATAAAGCACCTCCGATATATCCAATACCACTATATGCTGATTGAAATCCAATAAAATTCATTGGGACAGAAACATATGATTGTGAATCGGCACATTGATAGAAAAAATCTGTACTACAAAAAACGTTTACATTATTATTGCCAGGATATTTATGAGGTTGAAACCAGCCATTTGCATAATAGAGTTGAGATATTTGATTTGGGCAGGTTGAAAAATTTTCAAAATCCCCATTGAATATGAGATTTTGAGCGTTTGTAAGATAAAATGAAAAAGATAATAGAACAAAAGTATACCGAAATATTCTACTCATTTTTTTCTTATTAAATGTATTTTCAAATTTAACCCTCTCGCGCATTCATTCAGACTTGTGCGTTTTAATCAATAAAACACCAATCAAATTTAGCAATCCAAATCAAAACAGAGAACAAATAATCATTCATTTATCACACTCAGGGAAAATTCTTCCGATTAAGTTGCCGAAGAGTAAGGAGAAAATTTTTAATGAGATATTTGAATAGTATAAATCTAATTTGTTATTCTAAAGAAGATATAAATGGAGAGAAAGCTATTGAAGACTGATAATCTTATTTACTCCTTCACAAATTTACAAGTCACAGACTTATCCCGATAAATTATCTTACACAAATAAATTCCTGCAAGAAATTTACTAGCGTCAATACTAGCCAATTGAGAATATTGAGCCAGTTTTCTATCCAAAATAACCTTGCCATTCACATCAATAATCTGCAAAGTTTTCACA
>WBZU01003032.1_pt1 | contig 11239 bp, 6 predicted proteins | sample 5204311 | NCBI WGS metagenome assembly WBZU01 (sample SAMN12344359, study PRJNA552823) | activated sludge metagenome | biome: Activated sludge suspended growth; feature: Nitrification reactor; material: Wastewater; isolation source: activated sludge from nitrification reactor of wastewater treatment... | reverse complement strand
GAGATCAAGGTGACGAAAAAAGGCGCGGCGACGACATTCGATTTCGGGGAATGGCAAGGCGAAGTCGCTTCGCGCAAAAACCCGGATGGAACGACGTCATTCGTCACGACGCCCCCGGGTGTCGCCGGCGGGTTCGAGTTTGTCGTGGGATCTGCCGCCAAACGCACGCTCACGACACGCGACGGGCAACACGAATACGTGTTCCAGGAAATTTGACGGTCAAGGCATGAAGCGCCGCTGCCCGCGCAAAAATCGCCGGCCTTCAAACCTCCAAAGCACGCGCGCCAAACTCGACGAAATTTTCCCCGGGTTGACAATTCCGTGATATCGTCTCCGTCAAGTCTTCGTTTGGAGCACGATTCACTATGTTTTTCACGTCCTCCCCATCGCCGCGCACCAAGCGTGCGTTGCGTGTCCCGACGCCCACGCTCCATCCTTTCAAAAGCACCGACGGTCTCGATCTATTGCTGACACGTTACCGCGGCGGCGACAAAGGCCCGGTCATGCTGGTGCACGGACTCGGCGTGTCGAGCCTGATATTCTCGATTGATACGATTGACACGAATTTGGTCGAATATCTGGTCGACAAGGGCTTCGATGTTTGGCTGCTCGATTATCGTTCGAGCATTGGTTTGCCCGCTGCGCGTACGCAATACTCGGCGGATGTCATTGCCAAAGACGACCTTCCCCGCGCCGTCGAAGAAATCAGCGCGGCGACCGGCTCGAAGGGAATTCAAGTCGTCGGGCATTGTTATGGTGGAACGACGTTCACGATGGCGATGCTGGCGGGAATGCAAGGCGTACGCTCGGCCGTCATTTCCCAGATCAGCGCGCATGTGAACACGCCGCCGCTCGTGGGCTTCAAATCAGGATTGCGCACGCCCGAAGCGCTGGAAAAACTTGGCATTTGGTCGCTCGATGCGTCCCCGGCCAAACCCGAGCGTTTGTCGGATCGGCTTCTGGACGTCGCTTTGCGGTTGTACCCGGTGGAATTCGAAGAGCAATGCTCGAGCAACGTTTGTCGGCGCATTACCTTCATGTATTCGCTTCTGTACGAACACGACCAATTGAATGAGCAAACCCACGATGCGCTCGGAGAAATGTTCGGCGCAGCAACGATGACCGCATTCGACGGCCTGGCGAAAATGGTCCGCGCCGGGTACATCACGGACGCCCACGGCTTCGACGTCTATTTGCCGCACCTCGATCGATTGGCCATTCCGATGCGTTTCATTCATGGCGCGGAGAACCAATGTTATCAGCCGGAAAGCACCGCTCGCACGCTGGCCGCATTGCAAGCGCATAACAATCCCGCCTTGTATTCGCGTGTCGTCATTCCCAACTACGGGCACATCGATTGCATCTTCGGCAAAAATGCCGCCCGCGACGTTTACCCTCACATCACGGAACACCTCGAGAAAACATGAGTACGCATTGGGACGCGATCGTCGTCGGTTCGGGTTTTGGAGGGTCCATTGCGGCGCTGCGGTTGGCGCAAGCGGGAAAATCCGTCTTGGTGTTGGAACGAGGGAAACGATATCGTCCGGGGGAGTTTCCACGAAATCCCAACAACGCCGACAGCCTGTTCTTCCGACAGAAAAGGCATCCACAATCTCGCGGTATTTATGAATTGCGCAGTTTTTCCGGCATAGCCGCGGTCGTATCGGCCGGGGTCGGAGGCGGATCCCTCATTTACGCCAACATTCATGTTCGTCCCGATCCCATTATTTTCGATGACGCCCGGTGGCCGCGAAGTTTCACCCGCCAATCGCTCGATCCGTATTACGATCGCGTGGCGAGCATGCTGGAAATCGGGCCCCTACCGGCGACGATTTCGCTGCGCAAACGCGAAGTCTTTCGCGAAGCCGCGAAAAGTCTGAATCGCGAAGTTTTCGATCCCGACGAAGCGGTCGCTTGGACCAATGCCCCAGCCCCGGGACGTTCCGCCTGCAAGCTGTGCGCGGAGTGCGAATTCGGCTGTCAACACGGCGCCAAACATACGCTCGATTTCACCTACCTCGCCAAAGCCGAATCCTACGGGACGCAAATCCAGCCGGAGGTCATGGTTTCGCACGTCGAACCCATCAACGACGGTTATCGTGTTTTTGCCAAAAATCTGGCTACAGGCGAAGACTTGAGTTTTACCGGACGACGTGTCGTCCTCTCGGCCGGGACGTTGGGCACGAATGAAATCATGTTTCGTTCGCGCGACGAAGCCCGCACCTTGCCGAATGTGAGTCCCCAGCTGGGCGTGGGTCATTCGGGCAATGGCGACTTTTTGGGTTCGTTGCAAAATAGCTCCCGCTCGCTCGAACCTTGGCACGGCCCGGATGTCACCTCCGTCATGCGATTTTTCGACAAACTTCCGGGTTTTACGCTGGCCGCGCCGACCTTCAATCGTCCCGTCACCGAAGTCCTCGCCTCGCTTGGGCAATCCAATGCTTCATGGGCCCGCCCCCTCGGACCTTTGGTATGGCCCAAACTCGAACGCATTTTGCCTTGGCTTTTCGACAAGCAGTTGATGTCGAAGCCATTAAAGCGACCTGGTCCTCATGCCGGACCGCCGGATCGCATGACGAATCTTTTCGCCATTGGACAAGACAACGCGGGAGGACGCGCGTTTTGGAAACATGGAAAGCTCGACATTCAATGGGATTATGCTGCGGAAAACGCGGACCTCGTCGAGCGAATGATGACGGCCATGCGGGAAGTCGCGGGGGCTTATGGAGGCAGATTCGCCCCATTGCCCACGTGGGATGCATTCAAACGCATCATTACGGTGCACCCGCTCGGAGGTTGTCGATTGGCGGAAACGCCGGAAAAAGGTGTTGTCTCGACAAACGGTGAGGTCTTTGGACACCCGGGCTTGTTCATTGCGGACGGTTCGGTCATCCCGACGTCCATTGGATTTCACCCCGTCATGACCATCTCCGCCGTCGCCGAACGAATCGCCGATGCGGTCGTGGCGAGTTATCCATGACGATCGATGCGGGAAATCTCCCCCATTGGCGAGGTGATCCGCGATTTTTCGAGATATGGTTTCTCGTGGTCTTCATTCCGGGACAGCAACGCGCGCTTTGGCTGCGTTATACGCTGTTTTCGCCCGCTCCCGGTCAACCGGGACAACCTCGAGCGACGCTCTGGGCCGCGGCCTTCGATGCTCGATCCGCGACACCAAGGTTGGCCCTGAAGTCGATTCTCCCCATTGAAGATTACGTGCCGCGACAAGATGGAACCTTCGGCATACACCTCGGCGATGCCGAATTCGCCACCGGGGTTTGTCGAGGTTGTGTCGAACAGGGCGGACATTCGATTGCTTGGGATTTGTCCTTCGATTCCTCGGCCGATCACGACGAACGATCGTCCATCATTTTGAATCCGCGGCTGCCTTTGCCCACGCACGTGGTTCACGCCCATGAAGGTGCGAAGTTTCGCGGCACGTATTCGGTCGACGGACAAACGTATACGATCGACAATGCGCCGGGGCTTCAAAAACACCTTTGGGGCGACAAACGCGTCGAGGAGCTTTTTTGGCTATATTGCCCGGCCTTCGAAGAGGATTCGTCGGCGCGAATTGAAGTCACGAGCGTCCGGCCTTCACGAACCTTGCTTGGAAATATCCCGTTCCCCGCGCTGGCGCCGATCTGGTTCGAAAGTGCTTCGGGTTCGTACGATTTTTATGCGGCGTGGCATCTCTTCCGCAATGTCGTGAAATTGGTCGGTCCGGGAAAACTCGAACTTTCCGCCGCGTCATTGCTCCAATCGATCGCAGTCGAAGCCGATTGCGAAATGAATACGTTGGTCGGGTATGTGTACCGCGATCCGCAGGGCATGGATCTCTACGTCGCGCAAAGCGACATCGCGAGCTGCGAAGTGCGTCTTTTCGAACGCCCCCATCCATTCGCCTCCTTTCGTCAAACGCAAAAATTCACCTGTAACCATGGCGCGGCCATCGAGTTTCACCTTCCGGAACCATTGGAAGGAGTCGAATACATCGGCTGGGACGAAACGAGTTTGTCTCCCCGGACCTAAGCTTCCTTCTCGCTCGTTTGCTCCCGCGTAAAACGCAGCCAGAGGACGATCAAAAATATGGCTCCAAGCGTCCCGAATCCGATGAACACCATCGTGGATTGTTCGGGAATACGCTGGATTGTGTACGCTCCCAAGAGAAAAACAAGACTCAACCACGCGACGCGAGAAAAGATGGCAATGGCAAACGACGTCGACAAGATCGCGGAAATGATCATATCCGTCGTCAACATCGTAGGAATCGATTGCCCTTGGGGAATGGCGAAAATTCGATGAACGAGCAGAGCGATGGGGTAGAGGAGGAGCATGCCCAACGCCCGTCGGCTCACGGCCGTCGTCAAGCGCCGACGAAGAAGCCAAGCCGCGGTCACCATGGCCAAGGCGACGAATACGGGAAAAAGAATCAATTGCCGCAGGATCATTTCGTGCGAATCGCTGGTAAAACGCAGAATCAACCAGGACAAAATGGCGCAACTGGGCAAGACCGAAAGCACGATGATTTGAAATCGCGCTCCGATCCGTAAATCGGAATCGCGTTCCATGGCTTGAAGGCGAAATGCTTCGGCTTTTTCACGGGCGAGCTCGGTCTCCAATGCGGCGATTTTTTGGGTGAGATCCGGCCTTTCGTGGGACAATTCGGCCGACAATGCCCGGGCCCCGTCCACATTTCGGCGCGCAATTTCATGGCCGATCATCAATTCGAGCACGTGGTCGAGTCCTTCCAGAGCTCGCAAGTTCTGCCGATACGTCTCGACGGCTTGCATGAACGCAAATCGACACTCGGTCATGATCTGCTGCTTGCGCCGTTCGTCTTCTTCCGCGCCATTTTCGATTTCCGCCAGTTTCTCCCAAGCTTTCGCCGACAAAGCCATGGATCCACGATGACGACGAAACGACGCCAAAGCCTGGCGCAATTCGAGGGCGCTCGAAAAACGTTTTTCTTTGTCGACGTGCATCGCACGATTGCAAATCGCCGCCAATTCCGCCGGAATGGAGGCGTCATACGCATACGGTTCGGAGTCCCGCGCGGACATGAGCAAATCCAGAATCGTTTCCCCGACATGCCGGGGTTTTTCCACGAGCAGAAAATGCAACGTCGCGCCCAGCAAATACACGTCCGTGCGAGCATCGATCTCCGCGACGTTCCCGAGCGCCATTTCCGGCGCCATGTACGCCAACGTGCCCACCGGCGCTTCATACTCGGATTGATTCCCCACCGGCGCTTTGGTCTCACCGACGCGCATGGCAATGCCCCAATCCACCAGGTACACTTCGCCAAACCCGCCGATCATGATGTTGTCCAGTTTGATATCGCGATGCACGATCCCGCGGCTGTGCGCGTAATGCACGGCATTACAGACGGACATGAGGATTTCCAAATGCGTATCGAGTTTGTCCGACGTGTCGACGCCCATTTTCGCCCACGCCGGATGGTTTGGCTTTTCAAACAAGCTGCGCCACGAAACCCCGTCGATACGTTTCATGACGAGCACCGGAAGGCCATTCTTGTCGCGCCCCAATGCGTGTACGGGCACGATGCTCGGATGCTCGATCGATCCGGTAATGACCGCCTCCGCCAACAAGGTTTGCACCACATCGCGGCGATTTTCTTCGCGTTTCAGCACCTTGAGCGCCACGTCGCGTTGTAATGATTTTTGCCGCGCAAGCAGCACGCGCCCCATCCCTCCTTCGCCAAGCACCCCGGTGACTTCGAAATCCGTCGTCACCGGCTCGCTTTGCTCCGACGGCGATGTCGAAACCGGCACCGAAGGCAAGTCCGAAACGGATATCGCCGCCGACATGGGTTCCGCAACGAGCGCTTTCGTCACGTCCGCTTCACGCAAATCCTGCGAACGAATGGTCCCGAGCGGATCCCAGCCACCCATCGTCGAGACAAACGTATTCCACATCTCCTGCACGGGCGGAGCTACGGCTCGGTTCGGTGTTTTCACGCGACAATCTTACCGCGCATCGATGATGTTCGGAAAAGTGTTTTCTTCTCATGGTTGTGGTATAGGGGTCCCGCCATGCCTCCCAAAACCAGCGTCGACGGCAATCGCGTCACCATTGATGGCTTTCGCTACGATCTTTCGCCTGCAGGTAAGAACCGGTATGCGATCAAGGACGAGTTCGGGGCGATGCTTGGGTACTTCACGATAAACGGTCGGGTCGTCACTCCGGAGGACTTCGGGGTCGAGGGGGCCCATCCGGTCGTGCAAATCGGTCGTCTTTTCGCGGCCGCACAAGCGGCAAAGGCGCCCGTCCCGGCCGGTCCAGTGCAAACCAAAGGGTATTGCCGAGTCATCACGCATGAACGTCCGGCCGACGCGGATCTCGAGAAGGCTCGCGCATATCGGGCATGGCTGAAAAAACAACCCGGCTGCAAAGCCAGTTATTTCGTGCACGATGCGGCATCGGGCAAAGCCATGAGCATCTCGATTTGGGATTCGCGCGAGCACCTCGCCGCGATCAAAGAAAGCGAAGCGCCGGAAGGAACCGCGGCATTGGCGGGCGTATCGACGGACGTCTTTCCGATGGTCGAAGATCCGTAACCCAAAAAGCCCCTTGTTTTGCAGCGTTGGTGATCGTAAGGTGCGGTCGTGCCCATGACGAATTCGTTGTTGCTTCTGACCCCCATCCTCATTCTTGCGTTCTGCGGTTGTTCCAAATCGGGATCGGATGGGTCGGCCAATGGTGCGGCGAGTGCTCCGAGTGCGTCGTCGAGTGCGCCGAGTGCATCGGAAACGCTCGTGGGTCCGCCGCCGAATTTCGACGTGACGGCGCCGGACGTAATCGACGCGTACGAAAAGGACAAGAAGACGACAGCCGGGCGATATCGGGGCAAGAGTGCATTGCTTTTCGGTCCCATCGGTGAAGTGGGCAAGGATGAAAAGCGGGGTGCATTCGTGACGTTTCCGAAAAATCCGGATGATGTCGCCCCCGATGCCCCTCGATTGCGGTGTTTCTTGAAAGCGGGCGAAGAAACGGCCTTGGCTTCGCGCAAACGCGGCGACAAACTCGATGCGGTGGGGACATTCGAAGAAGCCGATGGGGAATTGTTTTTGCGCAATTGCGTCGTCGATACGCAAATGAAGGTTTGTCAACTTGCAGGCAAATCGCTCGGTCGCGGCGCTTGTGAATCGAATGGCGACAAACTTGGTGCGCGGTGGAAATCGACGACGGATTCGGTGGAAATCATTTGTCAATCTCCGGGCGGATTCGAAGCTTGGTCCAAAGAATGGGCGGCCATTCCCAAAGAGCAGCAACAGCGGACCAAAGCATCGCTCGATAAAACAGCCTGTCACGCGGTGTTGGAATCGGTCAATATCAAGCTCGTGGTGGATCTGACCGTGGCGCTCGGCCGAATTCGATGGATTGACAACACGCCGACACTCGCGCCGTAACGCTCGATTTTACCGCGATGTTCTTTGTCGCGGCTGCCGTCTGCATCGTTTGTCCCGTCATCCACCGGAACGAACCCTTTTACTCCGCCAGCCATTCTTCGGCCAATTCCAGCACGCGGCGCGGTTCGATCGCATCTTCGAGGTAATGCCGGCGATAACGGGGATCGGCAATTTTCTCCGCATTGGCCAGGACTTCCGTTCGCGCCTTTTCCAATGCGGCGCGGGCCTGTTCGTGACGCCCCGCCGCCAGAAGACTTTCGACGTGCACGAGACGCAAATAGATGGCTCGAAAATACGCGCATGCTCCCGTCGTTTCATACACGGCCACGCCTTCGGAAGCCGCGGCGACGGCTTCTTCGACGCGACCTTGCGCCAAACGAATACGCGCCAGCGTCGCCAATAGAGCCGGCGTATCGAGCACATTCTTGGGTCGCAACAACCGAATCGCCGTGGCGAGTTCGCCGTCGGCAGCTTCGAGGTCGCCTTTGCGGCGCAAGACTTCGGCCAATACCCAACGTCCCTCGCCTTCGTCGCTCATCAAATTGCGCGTCATTCCATGTTGAATGAGCAATTCGGCCCAGCGCTTGGCTTCATCATACGCGCCGCGTTCGGCAAGAACCCACGTCAAACAGATTGGCCGCGGAGTCGCGGAAAAACCCATTTCTTCATGGGGCAACGTAACGCCCAACAACAACGATTCGGCTTCTTCTCGTGCTCCCAAGAACCATGTTTGCATGCCGAAGAACGACTGCCCCACTTGCAACATTCGCTCGTATTGAATCATTCGCCCGGCATTCATGGCGAATTCGGCATATCCGCGCGCTTTCCAAGGATCTTGATGCGCGTACGCTTCGCGCGCCGCGCTCATGATGTACCAAATACCAATGGCCCGGGCATCGTAGGCCACGGCGGCCATGCCGATTCGATGCGTCCTTTCCATGATCATATCGGCCATTTGAGTTCGTCCGGTCACGTCGAGGATATACACGGCAACGGTGAGCGCGAAAGCCAGAACGGCTTCGGTTCCTTTTTGGACTTCGATTTGCCCGAGCGACAACAATGCCGCGCCAAACTCTTCGGGTTTGCCCAATTGCGCCCCTCCGAGCATGCGAATGAACATCCCTTGGATCCAAGGCTCGCTCCCCAACGGTGCGTCGCGAACGACCTCTTCCGCATAAGGCAAAGCGTTGACGATTTCGTTTCGCAGGTAATAGTGAACTTCGCAGAACAGGCCCAAAAGTTCGATCCGCAGCTCGCGCGACACTGTACATGCCAAACCTTTGCGCGTGCACGCCAACGCCGCAAGGGTATCGCCGCCGAGGTGCGCTTGTTCCGCCGCGGATAGATAATGCTCGGCGGCCCGAGCGCCGTCTCCACCCACTTCGAAATGCTCCGCCAACACCACGGGATCGCGTTCACCGTGCAATTCGAGCCATTCCGCGGCGAGTCGATGACCCAGGGTGCGATCGTCGTTCGTGAGCATGGCATACGCGCCTTCGCGCAGGAGCGCATGGCGAAATGCGTATTCGTTTTGCCCGGGAAAACGACTTTCCGTCCGCTGCACCAGCAATTCGCGATCGGTCAATTCCGCCAGCAGCTCGTGCAACATCCCGTCGCTTTCACTCATTGCCAGCAAACCGGCGACGGCTTGCATCCAAAACACTTCGCCGAAGATGCTGCCGGCCCGCAAGATCCGTCGCGCCCGTTCATCCAATTCGGACAAACGCGATTGAACCATGGCGACGACGGTTTCCGGCAAATCGTCCACTTTTCCGTACGCCGTCGCGCGAATGAGTTCTTCCAGGTAAAACGCGTTCCCATCGGACAACTTGACGAGCTTGCCCAGCAGGTCCCCATTGATGACGTCGCCGAGGACATGACGCGCCAATCGCTCGACCGCCTTGACACCCAACGGTTTCAATCGAATTTCGTGAACATCGCGCTCGATCCACAATCGAGGAAACACTTCATGGACTTCCGGTCGAGCCAACGCCATGACGAATAAGGGCGAGTTCTTCTTATCACGCAATGCTCGATCGAGGAACTTCACCGTGGGAAAATCCCCCCAATGCAAGTCCTCGAGCAAAATGAACACAGGTCCCCGGCCGCATTCGGCGCCGACGAACTCGAGCCACGATTCGCGCATGTGATCGTTCATGATCTGCGCGTCTTTTCGCGCCGCATTCAGGAGCGGATGAACATCGTCGGCGTAAGGAGCGCCGATCAATTCCGCCAAGAATGCCGCCACGTATTGGCGTTTTTCCTGCGAAACGTGCTCGAACACTCGGTTTTCGATCTGTTTCCGACGAGCTTCGATGGGATCGCTTTCTCGCACGCCCGTCGCATGGCGAATGATTTGCCCCAAAAGCCCGAACGCCGAACCGGCGCGCAACGTATCGCCGCGACCCGACCAAATGCGCACATCTTTGCATTGTTCCCGGGCCGAACGGACAAACTCTTGCGCCAACCGCGATTTTCCCACCCCGGCGGGAGCCGTCACGAGCACCGCTTGGGCGGTTTGCTCGTCGATGCATTCCGCCAAAATTTGCTCCAACATGCGGAGTTCACGGTCCCGACCCACACAAGGCGTCGCTCGACCCAAAAGAAGCCGAGTACCTTCCCCAAGAGGCCGTTCACCCAGCAAAAGCGACAATCCGCCTTCCATTTCGCGAACATCGAATCGCGCGTCGAGCAACCCGGCAACGACATCGTCGATCAAAATGGGCTCTTCGGCATTTTCACCACGCTCGGGCACATCCGCAGCCAGACGCTTGGCCACGACTTCAATGGTATGTCCAAGCGAACCTCGCCGAGCTTCGAGCGTATGACTACGCCCCATCGCCAAGGCAATTCGACGACCTCGCCCATGCAGACGCAGACCCAATGCGCAACGCGCAGCTTGCGCCGCCAAATCCGTGGCCAATGCCGTCCCGAGCAACAGAACACTCACCGAACCATCGAATAACCGTTCGGCTCGTCCCCCATGCCGCGCAGCTTCTTTCAACAATGCCTGATCTTCCGGTACCGCGACAAACGTCGCATCGGCGCCTCTTTCCTGTTGCTGAACCAGCTGCTCGGGGTGAGGCGCCACGAGAATCAAAGCAATGCCGCGTTGTTCACCACCACGAAGCCCGGCCGATCGTCGCGTCGGCGCTTTTTGATGCGCCGTATCGATTTCCACATCACCGAATGCCCGGAGCGCATCCACGACGGCCCGACCGTCGGCAGGGCGATCCTCCGGCTCTTTGGAGAGCATCAGCGTCACGAGCGTGTCGAGTGCGTCGGGAACGTCCGCACGTCGATCCCGAAGATGCGGCGGGTCTTCAAATAGAATTTTCGCCAGAATCGCCGGCAAATGATTGGCGGCAAATGGAACCTGGCCCGTCAGGCATTCAAAGATCATCACGCCAAGGGAAAACACGTCGGCTCGAGCGTCCACCGCTTCCGCTCCGCGCGCTTGCTCGGGCGCCATGTACCCGGGCGTGCCCATCATGACGCCCGATTGCGTGACCCGCGTGGTCGCCGATTGTCGCGCCAGACCAAAGTCAATCACCATCGCCTGATCGATGCGACCATTGACGAGGTACACATTGCTCGGCTTGAGGTCGCGATGCACGACGCCGCGCGCGTGGGCAAACCCCAGCGCCCCGGCCACGAGAATGGCCAAAGACACCGTCTCGCCAAGCGAAAGAGGTCCCTGCGCCAATCGATCGGCCAGGTCGAGGCCTTCGAGCCAATCCATGACCAGATACGCGTGACCTTCCGGCGTCGAACCATGCGCGACGTAACGAACGATGTGCGGATGC
>WBZU01003031.1_pt1 | contig 11239 bp, 10 predicted proteins | sample 5204311 | NCBI WGS metagenome assembly WBZU01 (sample SAMN12344359, study PRJNA552823) | activated sludge metagenome | biome: Activated sludge suspended growth; feature: Nitrification reactor; material: Wastewater; isolation source: activated sludge from nitrification reactor of wastewater... | reverse complement strand
CGAGCGACGACGGCGCTAGGCGACTGGCGTATCGGCAGCGCCTCGAGCGGCAACCAGGGAAAGTGAAGAGCCAGCCACAGCACGCGACGATCTCCCGGGATAAGGAATGGGACGAGGGATGGACAAATCAAGTGGCCGGGAAACGGGTCGGCCACGCCGCTTGATGATGCGCACTGAAAGCTGCCCCGTCTCGGCCACCGAATTCAGCATGACACGCAGTGGCGCCGGAGACGGCGCCTGCGCTGCTGCGGTCGACCGCCATAAACAGGCAAAAACCGAACGTCTCTCAACAGCCACCTGCAATCGGCGCAAGGCCTGCGCACTGATGCCTGCATCCGGCCAGGCCAGCACGCCGGCAAAACCGCCGCAGGCCAGCAATTGTTCAATAGACCAGGCTGCATTCTTGCCAGCCTGCACAATGACCAGCCGTTCGAGCGCCAGCCCGGCCGCCGCCCAGGCCGGGCCATGCGGCATCCACGGCGGCGCCACCAGCGCCAGCCAGCCTCCCGCTGACGACAGTTGGGCCAAGGCTGGCAGCAGCAGGCTTATTTCGCCGACACTGCTGCGGTCAACGAGAATTTCGGTCAAATTGCCGCGTGGCCAGCCGCCGCCCGGCAATTCGGCATCAAGTTCAGGATGGCCGCTCGGAATTGTGCTTTCCGGCAGACAAGCCAGCGTGTCGCCGCGCCAGACATCGCCTCTGGCCAGCACATCCGCCAAAGCGACCGGCAACGGCGTGGCATTCATAGCATGACTCCACAAAAGCAATTAACTGTAATTATATACAGTTAATTGCTTTTGTGGAGTCATGCATCGCCATAGGGGCGTGTCGAAATTCCTTACATTTCTTTACATGAAAGTGGGTAAATAAATATTTATCCGCAAATAATCAATCGATTAAGCAACATGGCATCAAATTCGCTCAGGCATTGAAGCGCCAACCCCAACAAGAGGAACAAAAAATGCACAAACCAGCAATGAAAAGCATCACTGCACTGGCTGCAATCTGTACGGTAGCCTTATCATCCCCGGCACAGGCAACGCTGACCCTCACATCAGACGCCATCACCGCCGGATTTTCCCTCACTACCTTTGCCAGTGACTTTGGCACTTCGGGTTGTTGCAGCGGCCCCTTTGGCATGGCGGTGACCGGCAATGGCAACGTGCTGGTATCTGCCAATAACACACGCTACGTCTTTTCCAACACCGATGGTCAAACGCCAGGAAGTGCTCTGGCCACGACCTCCAGCAATTCCAGTACCGCTGGATACGCTCGCGCAGGTGGCTTGGCATACGGATGGAACAACAGCCAATTCGTACAATTCAACGATAACGGCACTGTTAATCACATCCTGACCGGAATCAATACCAGCCCTTATCTCGGCATGTGGGGGGCGCCAAATGGGCACATTATCGCTACCACCGGTTCCGGTTTGTTCGATATTGATCCGCTTGCCAATGCCGGTCTCGGTACATTCCGTATTATTACCAATGCTTACTACGGCGATGGTGTTTCCGTTTCCCCTGATGGTGCTACTGCCTACCTGGAATATGGCGGTGGAATCCTACCCATCAATATTCTTACTGGTGTGGCTGGTTCATTGATTACCGGGTTCAATTCGCCAGACGGCACCGGCGTCATTATCGGTGGTGCATTCAATGGCAACCTGATCGTCAATAACAATAATGGTGATGTTGATATGTACGACTTCGGTACAGGAATGGTTACCTTGCTGGCCAAGGGCTCTAGCCCATTTGGGACTGACCGTGGAGACTATACCGCTATCGATACCCAAGGTTGTCTGTTCCTGGCCGAAGGAGACCGTGTTGACCGTCTCTGCCTGGCCGGCGCTGGTATTGGCAATCCCATTCCGGAGACTGGCAATAACGTGCCAGAACCAGGTTCGCTGGCCTTGGTCGGTATCGCATTGCTTGGAGTGCTCGCCCGTCGTCGCAAATAAATAACTGCCACCAAGCACACGAAATTCAGCCCCGCTCAGTGCGGGGCTTTTTAATGGAGAGAAAAAGAACTGCCCGGTGCACAAAAAATTGTAGATTTGATGAGCACATTCAAAACACCCGATAACTACGAAGTCAGGAAAGTTTTGAAACGGCTCCGCGGATCAGGCCGACGGCAATGCCTTCGATGGCAAATTCGGCTTCACCCGGCCGAACGACTATCGGCTCGAAGTCCGGATTTTCCGCGATCAACTCGATGAAGCCGTCACGGTGCTGAAGGCGCTTGACCGTGACCTCTTCGTCGATACGGGCGACCACAATCTGGCCATCGCGTGCCTGATTGGTTTTATGTACCGCAAGCAGATCGCCATCGAACATGCCGATGTCGATCATGGATAGCCCACGCACCTTGAGCAGAAAATCGGCCTTGGGCGAAAACATGTTGGCATCGAAGGCGTAACGGCCCTGCACGTTTTCAACGGCCAGAATGGGGGAGCCGGCAGCGACACTGCCGATCAGCGGCAAACCCAGCTGTTCAACCAGTCGAATGCCGCGCGCCGAGCCCGGCTCAAGGACGATGGCGCCCTTCTTGGCCAGCGCCTTGAGGTGATCTTCAGCCGCATTGGGCGAAGCAAAACCGAAGGCGCTGGAGATTTCCATGCGTGTCGGTGGCGCGCCGAGCACTTCCAGCGTGCTTTTGATGAAATCGAGAATTTCCTGCTGACGTGGCGTGAGTTTCATGGCCGGCCCCTGCTAAAAACGGATAACTGTATTTTTGTACAGTCATTGGTTTTTGGCAAGCAGAAAATCTGATCCAGGCAAAATGCGGTGCCTGGATCGCGGCTGTCTAGCTATGGCAGAGCAGCGCCGGATTGTTCATGGCCGCGTCCGTCATTCGCTGCAGGTTCTCGATAACCGCATAACTGGCGCGTTCCATCAGCTCGATGTGTTGCAACATGGCCTCGGCATTGCCTGCCTGTTTTTCCTCGAGCGCAGCGATACCCATCTTGTGCACTTCTATGTGTGGCGTCTCAATTTCACGGTAACCAGCGAGGCGGCTGAAACAATCCTTGCCTTCCCCTTCGTAATACCACTTGCCGAGACGGCAGCTGGTATGCGAAGCCACCTGGCTGGTCTGCAGGTCGATCAGGCCGAACAGGCCCATGTAAATTCTGAACTTGAAAACGAGGTGATCGACCTTGGCCAGTTCAACGAAGCTCTGCAAGGCGCTGCCTGCGATCACTTCTTCCATTTTTCTCGACAAGCCCATCAGCCGCTGCATATCTTCCGTAGCCCGGCTGCCGCGCTGGCTGAAATCGTCGGCTGTGCGCGACAGGATGTCCATGGCATCCTTGGCGGCTGAGGAATTTTTGGTGATGCCGGCAACCAGGCTTTCGATATCGGTTGTTGCTTTTGATGTGCGTTCTGCCAATTTTCTGACTTCGTCGGCGACCACCGCAAATCCACGTCCGGATTCACCTGCCCGGGCCGCTTCGATCGCTGCATTGAGTGCCAGCAGATTGGTCTGGTCGGCAATTTCATGGATCAGCTGGACAATTTTTCGAATTTCGCTGGCCAACAGTGCCAGGCCTTCGACCTCCTTGGCGGTCACTGCGGAATCCTCGGCGAGACGGTGCAAGTTGGAGGCAATCTCCGTTGTTGTCTGGCCACTGGTGATTGAAACCTCTGTTGCCTGAATGGCCTGGTTTTTCTCTTCCTTCAGCGTCGATGCCATCTGACTCAGGCTGGCCTGGGAGCCGCCGAGTGTCTCGCTGAACGAGGCCAGATTGCCGAGAATGCCCTTGAGGGCATCAAACTCCCGCGCTTTCAGGCTGGCAGCATCCTGTTGCGCACTGAGCTCGAGGCGCAATGCCTTGAGTTCGCTGTCAAGAGCTGACTCTCTGGCCTGCGCAGCCTGAAGATCCTGTCTGAGTGCTGCCAGTTGTTTGCCGCCTGAAAAAAACACGGTGGTCCCCTAGGTTATCGTTGGTATGCAGTGCCATTTATTGTACCAAAGGCATTATTTTTATAAGTAATTTCATTACTGATAGTTTGCCGGATAAGAACGAGAGGTGCCAATGACTGCCCGCCCGGCAAATGCTGAGACTTTTCCTAGGTCGGCAGGTCGAAACCCTTGAGTTTGCGGTACATATCGACCGCGTAGGAGTCTGTCATTCCCGCCACAAAATCGGCGACCTGCAGCAGGCGAATGTACGGGTCGGCATCCGGCTCGCCATCGTGGCCAAGGAATTGTGTTGGTAGCAGGTTGAGCAGCATGCGCTCGCGGGTTGTGAAGCGGGCATGCCCTGCCCTTGCCTCGACCGCGTTGGTAAACAGGCCAAGCAAGGCGCCGAGCACCTCGAAACCGGCAGTTTCTATCTCCAGCGCCGGACGGGCGTTGTAGATGGTGTCCTTGGCCAGCTTGAGAATCGCCTGCAAAGGATGGGCGATGGGGGAGCTTTTGAGCAGTTCGTCGTCGAACTTGCCACTCAGGATGGCATCCTCATTTTCCAGAAAGACGGCGGCGGTGCTTTCCAGCAGGCAACCGATCGCCTTGGCACGCAAGTATTCAAGACGCTCCTTGGGGTCGTGCAGGCGATCCAGGCGCCCGCCATTGATGGTGTTGCCAGCCAGGTCGGCGAGCAGGCATTCGGCGTCCTTGTACGGCACGAAACCGAGTCGGGCAGCATCTTCGAGATCGACGATCAGGTAGCAGGTGTCATCGGCGACTTCGACCAGAAATGCGAGCGGATGGCGATGCCAGGCAATATTTGGAATTCGCTCGATTAATCCGGTTGACCGTGCAACATGTCGAAAATTATCGGCATCCTGCTGAAAAAAGCCGAATTTCTTGCCGCTGATGCCATCCAATTCTGCATTGAGGTGCGATGGGCGCGGATATTTGGTAAAGGTGGCCAGCACGGCGCTGCTCAGTTGCAGACCACCGGGATTGGCCGGACTCTGCAAGCGGCTGACGATGCGAAAGCCCTGTGCATTGCCTTCATAGCGCTCGAAGTCGGCTTTTTGGGCGGAGGTGAAATCGTGCCGTTCCAGCAAGTTCGACTGGCGAAACCATTCGCGAATGGCATCTTCACCGGCATGGCCGAAGGGTGGATTGCCGATGTCGTGGGCCAGACAGGCTGCGGCAACGATGGCGCCAAAATCCCCGGATTCGACGTGTTGCAAGCTGTGCCGGGCAATGATTTCACGACCCACCAAGGCGCCCAGCGACCGTCCGACACAACTGACCTCAAGGCTGTGCGTCAGGCGAGTACGGACATAGTCGCTCTTGGATAGCGGGAAAACCTGCGTCTTGTCCTTCATGCGCCGGAAGGCGGACGTAAAGACAATGCGGTCGTAATCCTGCTGAAAAGCGGTGCGCTCGGCCGTACCGGGGGCCTTGCCTGCCCCCAGTCGTTCGCTCGACAGCAGTTTTTCCCAGATTTTTCGTTTGCCCATGCTCTTCAGATTCGACGATGCGATGGGCTGCGAGTTTACTCTGCTTCGAGCACGGCCCGCACGTGATCAGGCAAAGGGACTGATTTTCCGGTTTGCGTGTCCATCCAGACCACCTTGGCGGCCCCCTCGGCGTAGATACGATCATCGCCCTCGATGCGCATTTCAACGTAAGTCTGGCAACTGGAGCGGCCAATCGCGCCAGCAAAGGTGCGCACCTCGACCGTGCCCGGGTAATTCATCGGAATCAGGAAGGTGCAACTGGCGTTGATGATCACCGGGCCCGCCCCGCCCGGGCGAACGGGTACCGCCATCGCCTCGATCCATTCAACCCGTGCCTGCTCCATGTAGCGGAAATACACAGTGTTATTGACATGCCCATAGGCATCCATGTCGCCCCAGCGGATGGGCATTTTCGTGATGTGAATCAGCTTTTTCTTGTGTTCCATAAACCTGAATACTAGAGTGGTGTTGATCAATACGTTTCCATACTGTACCGTATTGAAAACAAGCTAACAATAAAATCAGGAGACATCATGGAACGTGAATCCATGGAATTCGACGTCGTCATCGTGGGTGGCGGCCCGGCCGGCTTGGCGGCAGCCATACGCCTCAAACAACTGGCAGCAGAACAAGGTAAGGATCTAGGTGTCTGCCTGATCGAGAAAGGCGCCGAGATCGGCGCCCACATTCTTTCAGGTGCGGTCATGGACCCGCGCGCTCTGAATGAACTGCTACCCAACTGGCAGGAAGACGGTGCCCCACTCAACGCCCCGGTTTCCGAAGACCGTTTCTTTATCCTCACCGAAACCGGCGCAACCAAGATACCCAACAGCCTGCTGCCCAGTTGCTTCCACAATGAAGGCAATCAGGTGGTTTCGTTGGGCAATGTCTGCCGCTGGCTCGGCGAGCAGGCCGAAGCGCTGGGGGTGGAGATATATCCGGGATTCGCCGGAGCCGAAGTGTTGTTCGATGAGAACGGTGCCGTCAAAGGCGTCGCTACCGGTGACATGGGCCGCCTGCATGACGGTTCGGAGGGACCAAATTTCCAGCTCGGCATGGAACTGCACGGGAAATATACATTCTTCGCCGAGGGCTGCCGCGGCCATCTCGGCAAGCAACTCGAAGCCAAATTCAATCTGCGTGACGGTGTTGACCCGCAAACCTATGGCATTGGCCTCAAGGAACTGTGGGAAATCCAGCCTGATAAGCATCAGCTTGGCCTCGTTATTCACAGCGGCGGCTGGCCGATGCAGCCGGATACCTATGGCGGCGGCTTTCTCTACCATCTGGAAAACAACCAGATCGCCGTCGGTTTCGTCGTCGGCCTCGGCTACAGCAACCCGCATCTGTCGCCCTATGAAGAATTCCAGCGCTTCAAGACGCATCCTGAAATCCGCAAGTTCCTCGAAGGTGGCAAGCGTATTGCCTATGGCGCCCGCGCGCTGACGGCTGGCGGCCTGCAATCTTTGCCCAAGCTGACTTTCCCCGGTGGTGTATTGATCGGTGACGATGCCGGCTTTCTGAATGCTGCCCGCATCAAGGGCTCGCACTGTGCCATCAAGACTGGCTCGCTGGCGGCGGAAGCCTGCTTCGAGGCGCTGGCCAGCGAACGTCAGCGTGATGAACTGATAGCCTATCCTGAATTGTTTAAAAACAGCTGGTTATACGATGAACTTCATAAATCACGTAACTTCAAACCATGGATGAACAAGGGCTTGATGCTGGGCTCGATCATGTTTGGCATTGATCAAGTGGTATTGCGCGGCAAAGCGCCATGGACCCTGCATAATCGCAAGCCTGATCACGCAAAACTCAAACCGGCTGCGGCGTGCGAACCGATCACTTATCCGAAACCGGATGGGGTGATTACCTTTGATCGTCTTTCGTCAGTCTTCCTGTCCAGCACCAATCATGAGGAAGATCAGCCATGTCATTTGCAATTGAAGGATGACAGTGTGCCGATCAGTGTCAATCTGGCCACATACGATGCTCCCGAGCAGCGTTTCTGCCCGGCTGGCGTCTATGAAATCCTGCGCGATGAAAATGGCGGAAACCCCCGCCTGCAGATCAATGCACAGAATTGTGTCCATTGCAAAACCTGCGATATCAAGGATCCGACACAGAACATCAACTGGGTTGTTCCACAAGGCGGCGAAGGTCCGACTTACCCGAATATGTAAGCCCGAATTGGAAACGGTGTTCGCATGCCGCGAATCACTGTTTCCCGGTTTATAATCTTGCGGCTAAACCCCTTAGGGAGAACATCAAATGGGCTTTCTCGCCGACAAGAAAATTCTGATCACCGGTCTGCTGTCCAAGCATTCCATTGCCTATGGCATTGCCAAGGCGTGTCACCGTGAAGGTGCGCAACTCGCTTTTACCTACCAGACTGAGCGTTTCGAAGACCGCATCAAGAAGTTTGCTGCTGAATTTGGCAGCGACATCACGATTCCGGTCGATGTCAGCAGCGATGAACAAATTGAAAATCTGTTCGTCGAGCTGGCCAAGCGCTGGGACGGCCTGGATGGGCTGGTGCATTCCATTGCCTACGCCCCGACCGAAGCCATCGAAGGCGACTTCCTGAACGGGATTTCCCGTGATGCCTTCCGCATCGCCCACGAAATTTCATCATACAGCTACCCGGCGCTGGTCAAGGCTGCTCGCCCGATGATGCAGGGTCGCAAGAGCTCCGCGCTGGCCCTCTCCTACCTCGGCGCCGAGCGCACCATGCCGAACTACAACACCATGGGTCTGGCCAAGGCCAGCCTCGAAGCGGCCACCCGCTATCTGGCTTTCTGCCTGGGCCCTGAAGGCATCCGTGCCAACGCCATTTCTGCCGGTCCGATCAAAACCCTGGCTGCTTCAGGCATTGGCAACTTCGGCAAGCTGCTCGCCTACAACTCGCACAATGCACCGCTGCGTCGTAACGTGACGATTGATGAAGTCGGTAATGCGGCCGCCTTCATGCTTTCTGATCTGGCCAGCGGTATCACCGGCGAAATCATGTATGTCGATGGTGGCATGAACACCACAGCGCTGGGTAACGCCGACCCGCTGCCGGCTTGACGTTATGATAGCTGCCGAAAATGCCTTCGGCAGCAACGGAAACCGGGACTGAACGCGCTGTCCCGGTCAACCCGAAAAAATGGCCAAAACGCCGACATGGTTTAATCCTGTCGGCGTTTTTCGTTGGCACTTGCCCTGCACCGGCTCCTTAAAAACTGGGCAATAAAAAAGCGGGTTGTGACCCGCTTTTTCGTATAAGTATTGTGATTACTTTTCTGCTGCGTCCAGCGCGGCCTGATTCACTTCGACCTTATAGCGAGTACGCAGCGCCGCCAGATAGAGCTGAATGTCTTCCTGCGCGGCCATATTGCCGAGTTGTTTCAGCATGCCCAGCTTGCGTGCATCGTCCAGCTTGTCGCCGGCTTCAACCTTGATCAGCTTGTACAGTGCGTAGCCGGTTCCTGGCAATTCCACGCCGGTATAGGACGGCAGCTTGCCGGTATCCATGCGGAACACGGACTGAGCAGCAGTCGGCGGCAATTGACTGGCATCCATGCGGGATACTGTTTTGGCGCTGCCCCAGGTCAGCTTGTCGTCGCCTTTTTTCAAGGCTTCCAGTCGCGCTTCGCCATCCTTGCTGGCCAGAACTTGCGCTTCCTTGTGCTTGAGCAGGTTTTCGATGCTGCTCTTGACACTGTCGAAGGGCTGCAATGCCTTCGGCTTGTACTCGGCAATGCGCGCCGCAACCAGCGTGTTCGGCGCGATTTCGACGGCCTCGGTGTTGCGCTTGTTCTTCACGGCTTCATCGGAGAACAGGGCCGCGAGGATTTTTTCATTGCCCATGGTGCCGTTGGCCGGATTGGCCTGGCGGCCGAGCCAGTCGGTGTGCTGGATGGTCAGCTTGAACTTGTCGGCGACTGGCTTGAGACTGTCTGATTGCTCATAAACCATATTGCTGAAGGCTTCGGCTGCTTCGGCAAATTTGCGAGAGCCGGCCGATTTTTTCAATTCGGCCTCGATTTCGCTGCGGACATCGGCCAGCGGCTTCTCCTTGGCGGCGTGAATGCCGGTCAGCTTGATGATGTGAAAGCCGAAATCCGACTCGACAACACCTGAAATTTCGCCTTCCTTGAGGCTCTGGGCAGCATCTTCAAAGGATTTGACCATCGTGCCACGGCCGAAGTAACCGAGGTCGCCCCCCTTGGAGGCCGAGCCGGGATCGTCGGAGTTCTTTTTGGCCAGCTCAGCGAAAGCCGTTGGGGTTTTGCGAATTTCCGCGAGCAGTGCTTCTGCCTTGGTCTTGGCCTTGTCCTTGCCCAGCTTTTCGCTGGCGATCAGGATGTGACTGGCGCGGCGCTCTTCGGGCTGCACGTAGCGATCCTTGTGGCCGTCGTACCATGACTTGATTTCGGCATCGGTGACAGCCAGTTGTGCGGCGATGGCGTCCATGGACAAAACGACATAGTCGGCCTTGGCCTGCTCCGGCGTTTCGAATTGCTTGGCGTTCGCGTCGTAGAATTTCTTGCTGGCGTCGTCAGCCAGTTTGACCTTGCCGAGATAGCCGTCAAGCGAGAGGCGGTATTCCGCAACATCACGTTTTTCGGTTTGCAGGGCCAGCAGGCGATCTGCAACGGTACGCGCAACCAGGCCGGATTGGCCGATAGCGCCGGCCAATTGCTGCAAGGTCAGATCCTGACGCAGTTGGGCCTCGAATCCTGCTGGCGACATCCCCTGGGCACGCAAGGCAGCTTCGTAGCGTTCGCTGGAGAATTTGCCGTCCACCTTGAAGGTATCAATGCCGCTGATGGCCTGCCGGATGGCCTCGTTGCTCGCAACCATGTGTTTCTTGCGCGCTTCGACAAGCAACAGGCGCTGATTAATCAGATCATCAAGAATGGCTTTGCGCGCTTCAGGATTTTCCAGCATCTTGGGGTCAAATTTATCGCCCAGCTGCGTGCGCAGGCGATCCTGCTGTTCGCGCAGGGTCTGCTGGAACTGCTGCTGGGTAATTTTCATGTCGCCGATGCTGGCGACGTCGCCGCCCGAGCCAGCGTTGCGCATGTAGGAGTCAACGCCGAAAAAGGCAAACGGCAAGGTGATCAACGCCAGAAAGACCTGGACGATTCGTTTGTTGTTGCGGACTGCGTCGAACATGAGGAGAAAAATCCTTCCAATGCGTTCAAAAAGGCAACGGCTGCTTGCCCAAAAGGCCGAATGATACCGTAATTTGCAGCGCTTCCCTTGGCTTAAGGGCTGGAAAAGATCTTGCCGGAACGCCGTACGGCATCGTTTATTTCGGGGGGTGCGGGTTACCGCAATTGGGGCGCGGGCAATTCTGGTACATGTCGCTCGCCGATAACAGTTCGTCCGGCACACAGGTCAGATTGTCTGTGCAGATCGCTGTAGATGTGGTCCTCAATGCCCGCTACGCCCCGTGCTGCGGTCAACCGGGGAAAATCCCGTTTTCTCGCATCCGGTATCACGCAGCCCAGCAGATTGCTGTCATTCGAAACCATCCGGCAGGCTGTGATGCTGCAGTTTCGCGTCGCCAGATTCAGCATGTCGAGCGCGATGCCGGTGCGTGGGTCGATGGGCATTTCCAGCCCAAGGTTTTGGAATGTGCGTCAGTCGATCCAATCAATCGAACAGATCCGGCTCCATCGGCACAAGATTATCGCGCTTGACGGTCAGGCGAACCGGCACGCCCTGCTTGCCGATGGCTTCAACCACCATCCGCCCGGCCGATGCTTCGGCCACCACGCGAACGTTGCGTATCGACTGGCGCGTACGGCCACGATAGGTCACCAGCAGGCCG
>WBZU01003030.1_pt1 | contig 11242 bp, 8 predicted proteins | sample 5204311 | NCBI WGS metagenome assembly WBZU01 (sample SAMN12344359, study PRJNA552823) | activated sludge metagenome | biome: Activated sludge suspended growth; feature: Nitrification reactor; material: Wastewater; isolation source: activated sludge from nitrification reactor of wastewater treatment... | reverse complement strand
GTACGGGCTCGCGTGCGCGTATGGGCTGCTGCTGGCGCTCGAGCTGCGCGCGACGCGGGCGGCGGTGCGGCGGGCGCTCGCGCCGTTCAACGCGCGAGGATGACGAGCCCGATCTGCTGCTGCTGCTGCTGCTGCTGCTGCGCGTGCCCGATGGGGCGTGGGCGGTGAGCCGCGCCGGGTCGACGCCGCTGGCGCCGTGTGCACGACCTCGTCGGGCCGTCGGCCTGCGCGAGCGCGCGCGTCGGGCGGCCGCGAGCAGCGGACGCGCAGGCGGCCCGTGTGTATGATGCGGGCGTTGATCGAGCCGAGGAGAGCCATGCCCCGCGACACCGCCGAGGTACCCGTCGTCGTCGCTGCGTCTCTGTGCCAAGGAGCGGTGCTGCCGTGAAGGTCCGCGAGGTCATGAACAACCGGGCCGCGCGGGTGCGGGCCCACGCCGATCTGTACCAGGCGGCCGAGGCGGTGGCGCTCGCCAACGTCAGCGACCTGATGGTGGTGGACGAGCGCGGCGACTTCGTCGGTGTGCTGCCGGCGGGCGACATCCTGCGCGCGTGCCTCCCCAAGGTCGAGGACATCCTGGCGGAGGGCGGGTCGATCCAGCAGGCGTTCGCGCTGTTCCTCAAGATGGGGCGGGAGCTGGCGCGCTCGCCGATCGAGCCGCTGGTGATCCGGCAGCCGATCTCGCTCGACCCGGACGACCACGTCGCCAAGGTCGCGGTGACGCTGGTGCAGACGCACATCCACATGTTGCCCGTCGTCCGGGACCGCAAGCTGCTCGGGGTCGTCACGCGCGTCGGGATCCTGGAGAAGGTCGTCGGTCTGTTGCACACGGCCGGTGACGGCGATCGGTGAGGGCGAGATGACCGCGGACGATCGTCGCCCCCCCGTCGACTCCGACGCGCGCGGCCGCCAGGTCCTCGCGCCGACGCGGATCGTGCTCGACCAGGCGCGCGCGACCCACGCGGCGCTCGGGCACGAGAACCTCGGGCCGCTGTCGGAGACGCACGGCTTCGTCAGCACGCGCCCGCCGCTCGCCCTGCTGCCGGCGCCGTTCGACGCGTGGACGCAGGCCGCGGCCGAGCTGCCGGCGCTGTGCGACGGCCTGCGGGTGCGCCGCGTGGTCGACCAGCTGCCGCGGCTCACGCCGACGCACGACCGCCTCGACGACCGCTACCTGATGCGCGCGGCGTCGGTGGTGGGCCTGTTGACGCAGGCGTACTACAACATCGACGATCAGCCGGAGCCGCGCGAGCCGGAGGCGCTGATCGAGGCGTGGCACACGCTCGCGTGGCGCCTCGATCGGCCGCGGTGGACGCTGTCGACGACCGACTACATGTTCCATAACTGGCGGCTCGTCGACCCGAACGCGTCCGAGCCGATGCGGGTCGAGAACCTGCGGCTCCTCACCCCGGTGTGGAACAACCCCGGGGTCGAGGTGTTCATGCTGGTGGTGCTCGAGATGCTCGCCTTGAGCACGCCGCTGGTGGGCGCGGTGGTGCGCGCGCAGGAGGCGGTGCTGCGCCGCGACGACGCGGGGCTCGCGGCGGAGTTCGTGCGGATCAGCGATGTCCTGCGCCGGATCACCTTCGATTCCTTGCTGAAGGCGAACCCCAATCGCCACAGCGGCGGGCACTACGTCGATCCGGTGGTGTGGACCAAGATGTTCGCCACGCTGCCGCTGCCGCGGCGGCCCGGGGTGCACAACGCGAGCGGCGTCGAGACGCCGCTGTTCCACTTGCTCGACGAATTCTTCGAGCGGCGGAATTATCGCACGCAGCTCGGGGTCGAGGCGCTGAACTTCCGCGCCGCGTTCCCGCACTTCTGGAAGCAATTCCTGGTCGCGGTGCGCCAGGTGTCGGTCGCGGAGTACGTCGCGGGGAGCCGCGACCGCGCGCTGCGGGGCCTGTTCCGCGAGGCGCTCGAGGCGTATCAGGGGGCCGACGGGGTGCTCGCGCGCCACCGGCTCAAGGCCTACGTGTTCATGGACGCGGCCTTCAAGACCGGGCGCACGTCGACGGTGACGGGGTTCTCGGGGCTGTTCAAGGATCGCGCGTGGGACGCGGTCGACACGTCGTTCGAGGCGTCGCGGGTCGAGCGGCACGAGCAATATCCGGCGCACGCCCACTTCGCGCGGATCAAGTCGATCGAGGACCTCGCGCTGCGGCCGGACACGGTGGTGCGGCGGGTGGTGTTCGACGTGAAGGGGCTGGGGATCCGCTATCAGCCGGGCGATCGCCTGGCGGTGATCCCGGAGAACGGGCCCGAGGCGGTCGCGCGCGCGCTCGCGGCGCTGAACGCGAGCGGCGAGGAGCGGATCCCGCTGACGGCGCGCTGGCGGGCCGCGCTGGCGCTGCGCGACGGCTTCGGCGACGCGACCGAGCTGCCGCTGACGCTGCTGCTGACGTTCGGCCAGATCCGCCCGGTCGACCGCGGGGTCGCCAAGCGCCTGCTGAGCCTCACGCGGAGCGAGGCGCTGCGCGCGATCATCGAGGCCCGCACCGAGGACCAGTGGGAGCTGTGGGATCTGGTGGAGCACCTCCGGGTCGGCGGATTCGTGCCGGCGCGGTTGATCGTGGCGCTGCCGGGCGAGCCGCACCACATCTGCCAGGTGGTCCCGCCGCTGGCCCACCGCCTTTATTCGATCTCGTCGGCGCCGGCCGATCCGGCGCTGCCGGCCGACGAGATCGAGCTGACGGTCGGCGAGCTTAATTACGAGAGCGTCGATTCGCCGACGTCGCGGCGGGCCCGGCGGGTCGGCACGGCGTCGAGCTTCCTGTGCCGCTCGGCGGCCGAGAGCGACCGCGGCATCAGCCTCCGCGTGGTCCACCCGCCGCGCTTCTCGCTGCCGCGCGATCCGGAGGTGCCGATCGTGATGTTCGCCGGCGGCACCGGGATCGCGCCGTTCCGCGGCTTCCTCGAGGCGCGGACGCGCCGGGCCACGACGACGAACCTGCTGTTCTTCGGCGTCCGCGACGTCGACTCGATCCTGTACCGCAGCGAGCTCGAGACGCTGCAGGCCGCGGGCCGCCTCGAGTTGCACGTCGCGGTGTCGCGCGAGGATCGCCGGCCGACCTTCGATCCGGCGGCGGGCGTGCTGCGCATGCTCCCGGGCCGCCGCGTCCGCGTCGATGACCTGGTCCGCGAGGAGGGGATCGCCGAGCGCCTGCGCGAGCTGCTGCGCGCCCCGGAGGATGGCGGGCGCGGCGCCGCGGTGTACGTGTGCGGTCGGGCCACGTTCGCGCAGAGCGTGATGGAGGCGCTGGTCGACGTCCTGGGGCGCGGCGACACGCCGGCGGCCGCGCGCGACGACGGCTACCGCCAGCTCTACCGCATGATCGGCGCCGATCGATACATGCAGGACGTGTTCACGACGTACACGGGGAGCACGGTCGAGAAGACGCGGCGGATCGACGTGTCGGAGCTCATCGAGCACAGCGCGCCCGAGGCGGGGCTGTGGCTGGCGGTCGGCGGGCGCGCCTATGATGTCAGCCGATTCGCCGAGATGCACCCCGGCGGGGCCAAGATCATCCAGTCCTACGCCGGCACCGACGCGACGCACGCGTACCGCAAGGTCGACCACCACCGCAGCCCGGAGATCGACGCGATGCTGAGCATGGTCGAGATCGGCGTGATGCGCCGGTTCGACTTCCGGCGCCAATGGACCGTGTCGGCCAACGTCGGCGGCCTCGAGTTCGTGTTCGTCGAGGAGATGTTCCGCCGCTGGGTGCGGTTCTTGTACCTGATGGTCGAGATCGAGAACGCGTACCGGGTCGAGGTGTCGCTGAACGCCGAGCGCCTGATCGGCGGCTCGGGCGACGCGTCGGCGTACAAGCTGCAATTCCAGATCCAGGCGCACCACCGGCTGGTGCAGCAGACGCTGCCGTACCTCGCGGACGAGGTCGGTCGATTGTGGTGGCAGACGGCAGGGGTCGTCGACGCGTCGCTCGACGTCCGCTGGTTGCAGGGCGAGCTCGGGCGGATCCGTTCGGCGAACGACGGGCAGGGGGCGATCGCGTGGAGCGACGAGCTGCGGCGGCGCACGACGACGCTCGAGCAGGCGGCGCTGGCCGAATGGCACGAGCACGTGCTGCGGCTCCAGGCCGCCGACGCCGCGCTCCTCGAGGCGATCCGGCGGACGCTGGTGCGGGGCCTCCGCGCCTTCGAGCTCCACCCGGTCGATACGCTCCGGCAGGCCGGTCCCGTGCTGGTCGAGTCGCTCCGCGCGTTCGCGTCGGTGACGCGGACGTACTACCGCCGCCTCGCGCTCGAGCGGTCGGCCCGCGGGTGAGCGACGCGCTCCGCAGGTGATGGCGGCGGCGCGCGAGCGTGCGCGTCGCGGGGGTCGCGCGCGGTGTCGCGCCTGGGCGGTGGGCCGGGCCCCGCGGTAGTCTCGCGGGCGATGCAGCAGGTGTTGAAGATCGCCACCTACAACGTCAACGGCGTCCGCTCGCGCCTCGCGCTCCTGATCGAGTGGTTGCGGCGCGAGGCGCCCGACGTGGTGTGCCTGCAGGAGCTGAAGGCGACCGACGCGAACTTCCCCGCGGCGGAGCTGCGCGCGGCCGGCTACGGCGCGGTGTGGCACGGGCAGCCGTCGTGGAACGGGGTGGCGATCCTGGCGCGCGACGAGGAGCCGGCGGAGCTGCGCCGCGGGCTGCCCGGCGATCCGTCCGATACGCAGAGCCGCTACCTCGAGGCGATGGTGCGCGGGATCGTCGTCGGTTGTCTGTACCTGCCGAACGGCAACCCGCAGCCGGGTCCGAAGTTCGACTACAAGTTGGCGTGGTTCGAGCGGCTGAACGCGCACGCCGCGACGCTGGTGCGCGGGGCGTTCCCGGCGGTGATGGCCGGCGATTACAACGTGGTCCCGACCGACGCCGACATCTACGATCCGAAGTCGTGGCAAAAGGACGCGCTGCTCCAGCCGGCCACCCGGGCGGCGTTCTCTCGCCTGCTCGCCCAGGGATGGGTCGACGGGCTGCGCGCGGTCCACCCGGACGCGCGCGTGTTCACGTTCTGGGACTACTTCCGCAAGCGGTGGGAGCGCGACGCGGGGCTGCGGATCGATCATCTGCTGGTGAATCCGGAGCTCGCGCCGCGGATCGTCGGCGCCGGCGTCGATCGGTGGGTCCGCGGCGAAGAGGGCACGAGCGACCACGCGCCGACGTGGATCGTGCTGCGCGCGTGAGGCGTCGTCACATGCACGCGCGCAGCGAGGCGGTCGCGTCGCGCAGAGTCTCGCGGACCGCGGCGGCGAGGCCGGCGCCGCGGGCGAACTTCAGCTCCCGCACCAGCGCGAACACGACGCAGGCCCGGAACGCGCGGCCGCGGGGGCCGTCGTCGACGGCGAATTCCGCCTCGATCGCGGGGCGGACCGCGGGCGGGACGTTGGCCCACAAGAGCGCGTGATCCCACGCCTCGGGGTGTTCGCCGGCGCACTCGAGATCGACGAGGCGGGCGAGGTCGCCGTCGAGGATCACGTTGCGCGGGAGGAGGTCGCCGTGCGAGCGGGCGAGCACCGGCCAGCGCTCGAGGGCGATGATTGCGAGCTGTGCGTCGGCGGGATCGAGGAGCCCGAGCGCTGCGCCGCGGCGCAGACCGGCGACGCACCAGCCGAGGCCGTCGGAGGGATCCTCGAGGAGCCGGGCGCGCAGCTCGGCGTGGGTCGCGTCGTCAGGCGGGTCCGCGGGGAGCGGGGCCGTGGTGCGGGCGAGGCGGCGGCGGGCCGCGAGCGCGGCGGTCACGGCCCGCGCGTCGGTGTCGCGGGCCATGCGTCCGGCGGCGAGGGCGACGCCGTCGTGGCGCGCGAGCACCATCCAGCGCGGGCCCGAGGCCAGGAGCCCCGGGCCGACGTCCGACTCGCCGGCGGCCGCGAGCGCGGCGAGGAGCCGACGCTCGCGCTCGAAGAACCACGCCCACGGCGGCTCGGGTCGCGCGAGCCACTTGATCACGGCGGGGCGACCGTCGAGCGACGCGGCGATCACGTGACACTTGAGCGAGCGCGCGAGCAGGTCCCCGGGGCGCAGGCCCGGGAGCTCGGCGCGCAGGGAGTCGGTGATCGCGGCGAGGTCCACGCTCACGCGCAGTTGTCCTGGTACCCGTCGTTGCTCGCGCAGTGCGTGGCCTCGAAGGGTCCGACGAGGTCGCCCGAGAAGGTCCCGAACAGCCGCGGCGGGTCGATGGGGTCGGGGCTCACCCAGTCGCCGGCGTAGCCGTCGATCGTGAGGGTCGCCGTGAACGGGGTCTCGTCGGCGAGGGTGCCGGTGACGGCGTGCGCGCCGAGCCACGGATCGAGCCCGCAGGCGAGGCCGACCCACACGACGGCCGTGGGCGTGCTCGGGTGCCCGAGGTGAAGTCGTCGCAGATGGAGCCCCTTGCCGCACACGCCGTAGCTGACGTCGAAGGTGATCCGCGAGACGAGGACCAGTCCGGCGGCCGGGCCAACGCCGTGCAGCGACGTCTTCGTCGAGCAGTCGAGGGCGCAGTCGACGTGCTTCTCCTGCCAGTCGACCTGTGGGTCGACGCAATTCGGGGCGTCGGTGGGGATCGGGTCCAGGCCGGTGTCGGTTTCCTCTCCGCACGTCTCGAAGCTGAAGCCCGCGGTGGTCCCGTCGCCGCCCGTCGAGGTCGCGCCCGCGCCGGTGGAGGTCGACGCGCCCGTCGAGGTCGAGGTCTGGGCCTCGCCGCCGGTCGCGCTCTCTTGCGGGAGCGCCGGGCCGCACCCGGCGATACACAGCAGCCCGACGCACGCCGCGAGGACCTGGGCCCGATCGTGTGCGGACATCGTCGGTCCACGGTAGCAGAGCTGGTTCAGAATCGGTAGCCGAGGTGGAGGCCGATCACCGTGGACTGCACCTCGGTCGTGAATAGGCCATTGAGGTGTCCTTGTCGTGGTGTCGAGGGCGGAGCGGAGGTCGAGGGCGACGCGGGTGGAGCGGTCGTGGTGGCGTCGGGCGGGTCGCCCTGTCGCGGCTCCGGTCCCGCGGCGGCGGTCGGCGCGAAGGCGAGCGCGAGGCTCGTGGTCCACGTTCGCAGCGCCGAGCGAGTCCATGCAATCGCGGGATCGACCGCGGTGGCCGGTGATGCCTGCGCGCCGCGGGCGGGGGCGCGCGCCGGGGCGCCCGGGGCGGCGCGTGTTCGCGGGCGACGACGCGCGGGTGCCCGCAATCGCCCGGCTCGCCGCGACGTCGACGTCGGCTCGCCCGGGGTATCATCCCGCCATGCCCAAGCTGAAGCTGCTCGATATTCGCTGTGTCCGGAACCAGGAGATGGGAGGGGATGAGCCGTACCTCAAGGTCCGGAACAACAAGGTCTGGTCGTCGGAGGACATGAAGGCGGGGATGGTGGTCAGCCTGCGATCGATCGCCGCGATCTCGTTCAAGGACGAAGTCGACATCGCGCTGATGGAGAAGGATTGGCGCGACGATTGCCTCGGCACCGCGACGGTGACGGCGGATCTCGTGGGGCAGGGGCAGCAGGAGGTCAACTTCACCGAGGAGGGCGCGCACTACCAGCTCATCTATGAGGTGATCCCGTAGGCGACGCGGGCCTCGTGGATGCTGGGCCGATGGATCCGTCGTTCCTGAGAGTCCCGCAGGCGCCCGTGGCCACGCGGTCCGGGCCGGTTCTGCTGCCGCTATTGTACCCCGAGGCGTCGCATTTCGGGGTCCTGTTCCGCGTCGACCTGGGGCGCGCGCGCGAGGTGATGGGCCGCGATCGATCGATCGAGCCGTTGCCGCTCCTCGGCGGTGCCCTGGCGGCGATCTACGTGTGGCAGTACCGGGACAGCACGCTCGGGCCGTACAACGAGGTGGGCCTCGGGATCCAGGCGCGCCGCAAGGGGACCCGGCCGTCGGTGCTGCGGCTGCTGCGTGACATGGGTGCGCAGGACGATCAAGGGATCTGGGTGGTCGACCTGCCGGTCTCGACGCCGCCGCCGTTCGAGGCCGGCGTCGACCTGTGGGGCTATCCGAAGTACGTCACCGAGATCGACGTCCGGTTCGAGCCGGATCGATCGCACGTCGGCCTCGCCGGGGAGCTCGAGCTGTCGCTCGCGCGGCCGCGAGGGCCGCGGCTCCGCGGCCAGCCGGTCGTGACATACACGGCGCGCGCGGGCCGGCTGCTCCGCACCTGCATCGAGGTCGATCACCACGTGGTCTGGGGGACAGGTCGCGGGGCTCGCCTCGAGCTGCGCGGAGAAGGCCCGCTCGTGGACAGCGTCCGCCGCCTCGGGCTCGCCACGGCGCCCCGGCTGGGGGCGTTCCGCTGCGAGGAGTTTCGCGCCCGTGTGCCAGCGGGGGTCGACCTCGGCCCGCTGTGAGCGCGGCGCCTCGCACGCGGTCGACACGCTCGGCGACTCGTCGGCGAACGCGTTGGATCTGTACGGATGCACAGGTGTGTCCCGTGTGGGAGGGCTAGCCACGAGCTCAAACTCACTCGAAAAGTGTACGAAACATAATTCGTGAAAAATTCGAGGCGGCTATCCTCCGCGCCGGACTTGAGCCCGTGTTCGCAACTGCGGCCGCAATAACAGCGTTCATTCTGGCAAGCGTGCCGGCGTCCACCCAGACCGCGGGGGCGCCTGCGCCCAGTGGAAGCGCCGCCGCCGCGCTTCCTGCGTGGCAGCCGAGCCCCTCGATCCCCGAGGCGACCGCACCGGAGGTGAAGGCGACGACGCCGGCTGGGCCCGCGGCCGCGGTCGCACCCGCCGCGGCGCCGACGGCGCCGGTCGGTCCCGAGGCGCCGCCTGCGGTCGCGCCCGTGCCGGTGACGAAGCCGGCCGAAGCGGCGCCGTCGTTCACGACCGCGACGCCCGCGGCGCTGCCGCCTCCGCCCGCGGCCGCGCCGCTGTCGACGGCCGTGACGTCGGCGACCGATCCGTCGATGGCGTGCCCGTTCGGGCTGTGCCGGCGCACGCGCAAGGCCGGTCCGCGGCTCCCGTCGCTCAGCACGCAGCTCGGCCCCGGCACGCTGATGCTGAACGTCTACGCCGACGTCGGCTACGCGTTCGGCCCGCAGAAGAAGTACAAGTACTACGATTACATCACGCGCGAGATCGTCGAGGACTTCGGCCGCCGCGACTACACGAGCTATCCGCTGTACGCCAACCAGTTCTCGCTCGCGTACGCGTACGTGCAGGGCCAGTACGAGATCGCCGAGAAGCTGCGCGTGCGCTTCTCGCTGCACGCCGGTCACATCGTCGAGTCGCTGTACAACGAGGAGAAGAAGTCGCTGCAGCTGATCCGCGAGGCGGCGCTGTACTACTACTTCATCCCGCAGCTGGCGGTCGAGGCCGGCATCTTCCCGTCGTACTACGGCGCCGAGATCGTGCTGAACAAGGAGAACCTGCACGCGACGCGCGCGTACATCGCCGACTTCACGCCCGACTACGAGGCCGGCCTGCGCCTGCACTACCACTTCCGCAAGGACATGGTGCTGCGCCTGCAGGTGCTCAACGGGTGGCAGGAGATCCGCGACCAGAACGGGCGCAAGGCCTACGGCCTGGTGTTCAGCATCAACCGCCCGTACAAGATCGTCGGCGACTGGAACATGTACTGGGGCAACGAGGCGCCCGCCGGGGAGAAGGTCCCGGTGTTCCGCCACTACCAGAACCTCTATTACAGGATCTGGCTCGGTAAGCGGTGGCTGATCTTCCCGATGTTCGACTTCATCGTGCAGACCAACACGCCGGGGAGCAACACGCCGGGCAAGTTCCAGTACGTCGTGTCGCCGGCGTTCTCGGTCCGCTACGGGATCACTGACCGGGTCGGCGTCGCGCTGCGCTACGACTACCTCTACGACAAGGCCGACGTGGTCCCCGAGCTCAAGACCGGGACGCCGAACGGCTGGCAGAGCCACAGCGGTACGGCGACGCTCGAGTGGCTGCCGCTGCCGCAGCTGACGATGCGGCTCGAGGGGCGCTACGGGACCAACAAGGACGCCGTGTTCCGCAACGGCTTCAACACCTTCGTGCGCGAGGACTGGTACGTCCTGCTCGGCGCGGCGTTCCACATCTGAGCCGCGGCGCCGCGGTCAGTGGAGGCCGTGGCGGCGCAGCTTGTCGATCAGGGTGACGCGCGACATGCCGAGGCGGCGCGCGGCCTCGGATTGATTGCCGGCGGCGGCGGCCATCGCCTGCTCGATGAGGCCGCGCTCGAACGCCTCGACCTGGGCGCGCAGGGTGGTGGCCGGCGGCGCGGCCGCGGGCTCGTCGAGCAGCTCGGGGCCGAGCTCGCGGACGTTGCCGGGCCACGGGCGGGCGACGAGCCGCTGCACGAGCGCGGGCGCGAGGCGGACCGGCTCGACGCCGAAGCGGGCGGCGTAGCGGCGGGCGAAGCTGTCCGCGAGGACAGGGATGTCCTCGCGCCGCTCGCGGAGCGGGGGGACGCGCAGCTCGAGCACGGCGAGGCGGTAGTAGAGGTCCTCGCGGAAGCGGCCGGCGGCGACCTCGGCCTTGAGGTCGCGGTGGGTGGAGGCGACGACGCGGACGTCGACCTTCTCGACGCGGGCGCCGAGCGGCTGGATCTCGCCGGACTGCAGCGCGCGCAGCAGCTTGGCCTGGATCGGGGCGGGGAGCTCGGCGACCTCGTCGAGCACGAGCGTGCCGCCGTCGGCCTGGCTGAAGTAGCCGCGCCGCGCCGCGGTCGCGCCGGTGAAGGCGCCGCGGGCGTGGCCGAACAGCTCGGCGTCGGCGAGGTCGCCGGGGATCGCGGCGCAGTTGAAGCGCACCAGCGGGCCGCGGGCGCGCCGGCTGCCGGCGTGGAGGAGCCCGGCGATCAGCTCCTTGCCGGTGCCGGTCTCGCCCAATACGAGGACCGGGAGGTCGCGGTCGGCGATCCGGGTGGCGAGGTCGAGAACGCGGCGCAGCGCGGGGGCTTCGCCGACGATCGGGCGGTCGAGGCCGCGCTCGGCGAGCGTGCGCCGCTGCTCGCGTCGCAATGCGCCGACCTCGAGCGCCCGCGCGACGCCGTGGGCGATCTCGTCGATGTCGAACGGCTTGGTCCAATAGTCGTAGGCGCCGGCCTTGATCGCCTGCACGGCGATCTTCTCGGAGCCGCGGGCGGTGAGCAGGACGACGGGGAGGCCGGGGTCGCGCCGGTGCAGCGCGGCGAGCAGGGCCATGCCGTCCATGCCGGGCATCGAGAGGTCGGTGATCACGGCGTCGACGTCGTCGTCGCCGCGGGCGAGCGCGTCGTCGCCGCCGCTGGCCTCGACGACCTGGTGGCCGGCGTCCCCCAGGACCTCG
>WBZU01003029.1_pt1 | contig 11242 bp, 4 predicted proteins | sample 5204311 | NCBI WGS metagenome assembly WBZU01 (sample SAMN12344359, study PRJNA552823) | activated sludge metagenome | biome: Activated sludge suspended growth; feature: Nitrification reactor; material: Wastewater; isolation source: activated sludge from nitrification reactor of wastewater treatment... | reverse complement strand
CCTGGACCGCCAATGTCTTCCAGTTGATTGTCGGGGACAACGATCCAACCGAGATCTCCACCGCCCGGTTCATGAACACGTCGCTCTGCATGAAGAACGGCAGGAACTCCGGCAACACGACCTCTGGCTTCGCCCGCAGCACCATGGCATGCGCCGAACAGATACCGTCGAACTCCGCTACCCCGAGCTTGCGCTGATACGCCCGGCGGCGTCCGAAAATGATGTCGCCCTTGCGGAAGACGAGCTTGGTCGCCTCGACGTCGTCCGGACTGCCCCAGCGCCGGATCTTCAGCGAATCGGAATCGAGGTGCTCGAGGCCGACGTAATGCTCCATGCCGGATTCGGAAGGGTTGTCGACCCGCTCGTTGACGTTGGTGGCGATCTGGTCAAAGCGCCACACCTTCCAGCCGGGCTTCAGTTGCTTCTCAGCCATTGTTCCTGTCCTCCGCGCCGGCGGCGACATAGGCCTGGTGCGGGTGTTTAGCGCTTTCGGGGTAGCGAAAGCGCAGCTGCCCCTCTCGCACCATTGGAATCAGGTGCTTGTTGCGCAAGTAGTGCCGGTCTTTGTTCAGAAAGCTTGCAAGCTGGTCCACGCCCAAAGCCTGCCATGCGCACAGGCGCACAATGCCTCCACGCAAGGCTTCCGTGCTGACGCGGCCCTGTAGGGTTGCAAGCAAGGTTGCAAGCTCGAGAGGCAAGGTTGCATGCTTTGGGTTGCAAGCCTCCCCTGCTGGCGCACTTGAGCTTGGGGGGATTGCAAGCGGCGTGGGGATTGTTGGGCTGGCCAGTTCGTAATACGTGTGGCTGCCGCCTCCATGTTTTTCCAGCAAACCCTTGTCTCGCAGGCGGCGCAGCACGCGGCTGGCGGTCAGCGTGTCCAGCCCGCTGAAGTCGCGGCACGCCGTGTTGTCCACCGCACCGGTGGCGCGAGCGTAAATCAGCACCTTGGTTTCGTCGGCATCCAGCGGCTCGCTGCTCAGCGAGCGCAGCCAGGCGTGGTCGTCCTCGGTGAGCAGGTTGTGCAGGAAAAGCGTGACGCGGAACTCGTCCGACTCGCGGCTGGAGTGAAACTCGGGCAGCGTCAGTCCCGCCTCGGCGGCCAGCCTGCGCATGCTGCGGATGCCGGTGCCTTTGGCTTCGGCCAGGTTCAGGTCGTGGAGCACGGCGGCCAGGGTGGGGTTGCGCAGCCGGGAGCCCGGAATGCCGAGCTCGGCCACGGGCTTGAGCGAGTGGCCGACGTTGCGGATCTCGATGCGGTTGCTGTAGCGGATGATCTGGATCGGGCTGTGCTGCGTGTAGCTGCGGTGCATCACCGCATTGGCCAGCGCCTCGCGGATCACCTTGCGCGGGACGATCGGCTCCTGGACGCTGTGCAGTTCGCCCTCGGGCAGATGAAAACCCTTGGGCAGCTCGTCGATGATGCTGGCTTCGGCCAGGGGCAGCGCCAGCAGCAGCGGCTTGCGGATCTCGATGGACTGGAAGCGCTCGTGCGGGTCTTCCATCCACTCGATGCCAGGCACGCGGATGTAGTCGATCTTGACCATCGGCAGCATGCGGCGCAGCGCCATCGGTTTGCCGAACAGCAGGATGCCGGCCAACGTGGGGCGCGGCTCGCCATCGACGCGGCGCACCGCGCCGAGCGCCTCGAGCAGATCGTCGTCGCTGTAGCCGAGCTCCTCGGCGCTGGCGTTCAAGCGGCTGCGCACGCGGCGGTATTCGGCCAGCGCGGCGGGGTCGAAATCGTCCAGGCGTGCATCGGTGAGAATGCTCTGGTCCGGCCCTTTCTGCGGGCGGGTGTCGCCGCGCAGCACCCACAGATCCTCGTCGGTGCAGCGCTGGTCGGTCGATCCGATGCGGCGGAAGGCTCCGCGCGGCAGGCCGGTGGCCTTGAGATAGACCGGCTTGTGCCCGCTATCCACCTCGGCCACATACACCACGACCAGGGTCTTGCCGTCGATACGCTCGACGCTGATTTCCGGACGCAATGGAAAACTGAGCATGCTCGCGCATTGCGAGGCCAGATCCTGCTGCAGCTTGTCGGGGTCGGGCACACCCTCGGGGCGATAAACGGTGTCGCCCTTGTCGTTGATCGACCAATCGACGCCGAGCAGCAAGTGGCCGCCGTCCATGCCGGGCTCGTTGGCAAAGGCGATCACGGTCTCCAGCACTGACTTGCCGACCTCCCGCGCACGCTTGGCCTCGATGCGCGGCGACTCGTCGCTGGCATTGAGCTCGTCGAGCAGTTCCTGCGCGCTACGCATCGCTTGCCTCCTTCGCCACGCCGAGCCCGTCCAGCGTCTCGACCAGCGCATCCATCTGCTGCCAGAACGCCCGCCCGCTCTCCTGCCAGGCGTCCCAGGCCTCGGCGAGGCTGGCCGGCTGGTCGCCGCCGGCCGCCGCGGCGGCGGCACTGGCCGACGGGCGCTTCACGTACAGCGGAATCGACAGATTGCCGGCGTTCTTGTGCAGTTCGGCGAGCGTCGCCACCCGGGCAAAGCCGGGCGCGTCGGCGAAGGCCTTGAAGGCACCGAGGATGCGCTGCTGGTGCTCGGGCTTGAGGAAGCTCTGCGCGCGCTCGCGCGAGACCTCGCCCACCGCGTCGATGAACAGCACCCTGCCCTTGCGTTCGGCCGGCTTGCGCCGGTTGCAGATCAGGATGCAGGACTCCATGGGGGAGTTGTAGAACAGGTTGGGGCCGAGACCGACGACCGCCTCCACCCAGTCCTGCTCGATCATCTTGCTGCGCATGGCCTGCTCCTCATTGCGGAACAGCACGCCGTGCGGCCACAGGATGGCGCAGCGACCGCGGTCGGACAGGCTGCCGAGGATGTGCTGCTGGAAGGCGTAGTCCGCCCGCCCCTGCGGCGGGGTACCGAGGAAGTTTCGGCCCCACTTGTCCTGCGTCCACGCTTCGCGGTCCCACTGCTTGATGGAGTACGGCGGGTTGGCGAGGATGACGTCGAAGCGGCGCAGCCGGTCGCCTTCGATGTGGCGCGGCTCGGCAAGGGTGTCGCCGCGGATGATCTGGAAGTCCTCGACGCCGTGCAGGAAGAGGTTCATGCGCGCGATCGACGAGGTGATCAGGTTGCGCTCCTGGCCGTAGAGCTTGAGCGTGCGGTATTCGCCGCCCGAGCGCTTCACCTCGTCCAGCGCGGAGATCAGCATGCCGCCGGTGCCGCAGGTGGGGTCGTAGATGGACTCGCCCGCCTGCGGGGCGAGAAGCTGCGTCATCAGGTGGACGACGGTGCGGTTGGTGTAGAACTCGGCCGCGGTGTGGCCGGAGTCGTCGGCGAACTTCTTGATGAGGTATTCGTAGGCGTTGCCGAGCTCGTCCTCGGGCACGTTGGCGACCGAGAGCGTCTGCGTGGAGAAGTGCTCGATAAGGTTCTTGAGCGTTTCGTCGGGCAGGCGCTCGCGATTGGTCCACGGCGCGTCGCCGAAAATGCCGTCGAGCAGGTCCGGGTTGGCAGACTCGATCGCCCGCATCGCCTGCTGGATGGCGGCGCCGACGTTGCGCGGCGTCTGGCGCACGTCGTTCCAGTGCGCGCCCGCGGGGATCTGGAAGCGATGGTTCTCGGCGAATTTGGCATAGGACAGGTCGCCATCGGACTCGGCCAGCGCGACCTCGTACTCCTCGTCCCAGACATCGGAGACGCGCTTGAAGAACAGCAGCGGGAAGATGAACTGCTTGTAGTCGCCGGCGTCGATCAGCCCGCGCAGCAGCACGGCTGCGCCCCAGAGGTAGCTTTCGAGTTCTTGCTGGGTGATGCGCTTGCTCATTTCAGCCAGCCCCCTTCCGCCATGACCTGGGCGAGGCGCTCTTCGGCCTCGCGGCAGCGCTGGAGCGCGTCCTTGAAGGCGGCGATCGCCTCGGGCAGCGGCGGGATGTCTTCCTGCAGCGGCGGCAGCACGTAGCGCGAGATGTTGAGTGTCCAGTCCTCGGCCTCGATCTCGTCGAGTGCGACGACCCGCACCGCGTCCTGCACGTCCTGGAAGTCGCGATACCAGCCGAGGATCTGCGCGGCGTGCTCGGCTTCAAGATAGTTCTGCGCCCTGCCCCGCCGGAAGAGGCGAGAGGCGTCGGCGACCAACACCTTGCGCCGGCGCGCGGCGGGCTTCTTCTTGCGCAGCACCAGGATGCACGCGGCCAGACCGGTGCCGTAGAACAGGTTGGGCGCCAGGCCAATCACCGCTTCGATGAGGTCGAGCTCGAGCAGCTTCTGGCGGATGCCGCCTTCGGCCCCTTTGCGAAACAGCGCGCCTTGCGGCAGCACGACCGCCATGCGGCCGGTGCCGTCGGCCATGGACTTGACCATGTGCTGCACCCAGGCGAAATCACCGCTCGAAGAGGGCGGCAGGCCGGCGAAGTTGCGGCCGAAGGGGTCGTTGAGCCACAGATCCTCGCCCCACTTCTCCAACGAGAACGGCGGGTTGGCGATGACGCAGTCGAAGGCGGAAAGGCGGTCGCCATCGAAGAAGGCGGGGTTGCGCAGCGTGTCGCCGCGCACGATCTTGAAGTCCTCGATGCCGTGCAGGAACAGGTTCATCCGCGCGATGGACGAGGTGGTGAGGTTTTTCTCCTGCCCGTAGAGCTTGCCCCACAGGCGCTTCACGTCGCCGTGCATCTCCTGCACGTGCTGCACCGCGGCCAGCAGCATGCCGCCGGTGCCGCAGGCGGGGTCGTAGATGGTCTCGCCTTCGCGCGGGTCGAGCATGTCGATCATCAGCCGCACCACGCTGCGCGGCGTATAGAACTCGCCGGCCTTCTTGTTGGTGGCGTCGGCGAACTTCTTGATCAGGTATTCGTATGCGTCGCCGAGCAGGTCGGACGTGACGTTGCCGTTGCCGAGCGGCAGCTTCGAGAAGTGCTCGATGAGATCCTTGAGCAGCGCATCGGACAGGCGCTCCTTGTTCGACCACTGGGCATCGCCGAACACGCCATAGAGCGTGTCGGGGTTGGCCTTCTCGATCTCGCGCATCGCGTGCTGCAGCGCCGCGCCGACGTTGGCAGCCTTGGCGCGGACGTCGTTCCAGTGGCAATCCTCGGGGATCTGGAAGCGGTGCGACTCGGGGAACCACGCGAGCTGCTCGTCGCCGGTCTCGTCGACGATCTCCTGATACTCCTCATCCCAGACGTCGCAGATGCGCTTGAAGAAGAGCAGCGGAAAGATGTAGGTCTTGAAATCGGCCGCGTCGACCGGCCCGCGGAGGATGTTGGCCGACTCCCAGAGGTGCGATTCGAGCTGGGCGAGCGTGATGCTGGGTTGATGCAAGGCGCGTACTCGCAGGTGGAAAACTGGGCTGGATTATCGCAGATGAGACGCGCACAGCAGGGGGTCAGGCCTTCTGGCTGCCGCGCAACCGCGGAACGACGACCTCCCACTGCTCGCACCTGACCGCATCCATGTACGCGGGCTCGGTTTCCTCCTTGTATCGCACGACGATGCCGGCGACCTCGCACCTCTCGGGCTCGAGCGCCAGCTTGAAGGCCTTTGCAGTGCGTCCGACCATGTTGCCGCGAAGGTCGAGCAGCACGTAGCGATCACCGTCGGCGCGCAACGCCAGCGGATCGCCGGGCTCGAGCCGGCTGATCGCCTCATGCACCGATGCACCGGGACGCTGCCGGCCGGCAAAGCCGATGTCGACATCGCCGAGGCTCAGCAACTGATACTGCACGTCCAGCGCTGGGTCATGATCGCCTTCAAAACGGCGGTGCTGCGTAGCGGCGCTGAGCGTCGTGACGAATGCGTTGCCGGGCTCGAAGTCGCACAGCGTCAACGTTTCCTCCGCCCGTGTCATGCCTACGTAGTAGAGCCTGCGGGCCTCTTCCATCTGCTCCGCCGACGCCTCCCAGTTTCCATCCAGCACGGCGACGTGGCGGAACTCGAGCCCCTTTGCCGAGTGCACCGTGCCGAGGAACAGCCCCGGGCGCGGCTGCTGCCGAATCTCGCGGGCGTAGTCGTCGAGCCAGTCGACCATCGTTCCCGGCGCAAGAAGGCAATCGCCATACTCGCTGCCGAGTTGCTCAAGCGCGGTCGCGAAGAAATCCAGCCAGACCGGATCCGCGGTCAGCTCGCTGGCGTGCTGCGCTAGCGCCGCAGCAGCGAGCGAAGGCACGGCAAGGGCACGCAGATGCGCGACCAGGCGGACGAAGGGACGCTGCCGGGTGAGCGGCAAGCCGTTCTGCTTGTCCGCCGCAAGGAAATACGGAATGCCTTTGCGCTCGCACAAGGCCTGCACCGGCCACAGGTAGCGGTGACTGCGCGCCAGCACTGCCACACCCTGCCAGTGATCCCGCACCTCCAGTGCCCGCAGCCGGTCGAACTCTGCGATTACAGCCTGGGCCTGGAGGTTGCCGCAGTTGCGGTCCGCCCCCGGAATGCGAAGCCGGAGCACGCTGCCGCGCCGCTCGGGATCGAGCGCTTCCCACGCGCCGCCCGCCGGCCCGGTCGCACGCGCCGGATCGATGCGGATGGGATGCTGCACCTTGAGCCGCGAGGCATTCTGGCCAATCAGGTGATTTGCGGCGCCGATGATGGCCCGGCTGGAACGGTGGTTCTCGACCAGATAGCTGATCTGCGCGTCGTATTCTTCGCAGAAACGTGCGATGTGGCGGTTGCTGCCGCCCCGCCATTGATAGATGTTCTGGTCGTCGTCACCGACGGCGAGGATGCACAGGTCACCCTCCTGTTCGTCGTGCCGCCCGGCGAGCGCGCTGACGAGCCGGTACTGGCGGTCGTCGATGTCCTGGTATTCGTCCACCAGAATGTAGCGATAGCCCTGCAACAGACGCTCGCGCAGATCGTCCTCGCCTTCGACCGATGCACGGCCTTCCAGCAGTTCCGCAGCGCGGTCGAGGACGGCATCCAGCTCGCCCTCTTCCACCTTGTCGCGGCGATCGAAACTGGTGCCGGTCAGCCGCATGGCCATGGCGTGATAGGTGAGCACAGTGATCCCGATCGCATCGTTGCCGACCAAGGCAAACAGGCGCTTGCGGATCTCGTTGGCCGCATGCCGGTTGAAGGTGAGCGCGATGATCGCCGCGGCCGGCACGCGCCGCACACGCAACAGGTAAGCGATGCGATGCACTACGACCCGCGTCTTGCCTGAACCCGGGCCGGCGAGCACGAGCCGGTTCTGGTCCCGGTGGTCCGTGACGATGGCCTTCTGCGTGGCGTTCAGCGCGTCGATGATCGCCTTCCACGAGCCCTCGCTGGTGGCAAGCTGCAGGATCTCTTCCTTGCCCGGAAAGTAGTGGCGCAGGAAATCGTCCTTGCTGCGGGTGAAGTAATGCATGACCAGCCGCAAGGCGTCGGCCATCTCCCTGAGCGCGATCTCGGCGTATTCGCACATCACATGCACCTGGATGCGGCGCTCCCGGTAGTGCTCGTCCAGGCGCTGGAAGTCGTCCTTCACATAGCGCTGGCCCTGCTTGTCCGGGTTGATGTCGATCGTCATCGCCAGCCGCATCACGGTCATGCCGTGGTTGAGAGTCAGCACCTCCTGGTGGTGCAGGTAGAGCAGCACGTGCTCCAGCGCCTTGAGACGCTGTTCCGGCTTGATCGTGGTGGACAGTTCCAGGTCCGCTGCGAGGAGATGCTGAAGCTCGCCAAAGGTGGTCTGCACCAGCAAGTCCTTGCCGCGCTGCCCGGGTGGCAACTTGCCGAACAGGAAGGGCAGCACCGCCGCGGCGATGCGCCGCCGCTTGTCGCCCAGCCCCTCGACCTGCGACCAGCTGTATCCGCCGCGGATGCGCAGCTTGAGATGGTCGCGGTTGACCTGCCGGAGCTCGAAGCTGCTGCGCTGCTGGCTGTCGCCGTCGCGATCGAGCGCGAGACTGTGAAGCAGGCGGGAGACATGCAGGGGCAGCAGCTCGGCCTGGCCACAGCGCTCGCGCAGGGCGGCCGTCAGCGGCGGCAGGTTGACGTCCTGCCACGACCCGTCGTCCGCGTCCGGCGCGAGCTCGCGCAAGACCTTGAACAGCGCCGCCTCCAGCGCCAGGCAGCGCTGCAGGCGCTCGCTCGACGCCCCGGCAATCCCGTGACGCAGGTAAAGCGTAAGCTGAGAATCGTTCTCCAGCAGGCCAAGCGCCTCGAGCTGCCTGAGCGCAGCGCTGACCTCCTCGTTCGTCTGCCCGGTCAGCAACATCAACTGGTCGGTATTGATGCGCTCGTCTGCGTCGGCTGAATACAGGTAGCGCAGGATCGCGCGGAATTCCTCGAGACGCCGCTGAGGCAGGCGGGCGTTGTCGAGCCGCTTTGCCGCCTCTTCCTCAGTCAGGCACAGCTTGGCGGGAAAAACCTTCGTGTGGTTCTCTTGTCGCCGTAGAAACTGCCCACGCTCCAGCCAGGCGATGGCGGTAACGACTTTGGTTTCCGCATCCCGGTCATCCGACTCGAAGCTGGTTTGGACGGTCTCGTCCTGCAAAATTTCGCCCGCGGTGATCACCACCTGTCCGCCCTTGCGCTTGGCGGCTTCGAATCGGAGCTTCTTCAGGATCTGCTGGATGTCCTTATAGCTCAGCCGTGAACGCTCGCTGAGCCCAAACTGGGTTTCGATGTCCTGCGGGTCGTAAAGCAAGACGCAACGGGCATCGTCCTGGTCCCGCCCGGCACGGCCTGCTTCCTGAAGGTAGTTTTCCAAGGAGCCGGGGATATCAGCGTGGACGACCAGGCGCACATCCGGCTTGTCCACGCCCATACCGAAGGCGTTGGTGGCGACGATCACGCGCAGCTCGCCACGAATGAAAGCGTCCTGGATGTCCTTCTTCTCGTGTGGCTGCAGTCCAGCGTGAAAATGCCTGCAGGTCCAGTTCTGCCCGATGAGGAAATCGGCCAACTCTTCCGCCTTCTTGCGGCTGGCGACGAACACCACGGCACCGCCCTCACGCCCCTCGAGTTCGTCGCGGAGCAAGTCGTGGGTGCGCGCAAACTTCTCGCCGGCCGCTACCGGAAAGACCTCGAAATGCAGGTTCGGGCGCTCGGGCGTGCCGATGAAGGACTTGAAGCGAACGCCCAACTCATCGAGGAAATGCTTGCGGATATCGTCCAGCACATCCTGCTTGGCGGTGGCGGTGAAGCACCCGATCGGGGCGAGCTCACCCTCGCCGGTGAACTCACGGATGAAACGCGCCGCGTAAAGGTAGTCCGGTCGGAAATCGTTGCCCCACTTCGACAGGCAGTGCGCCTCATCGAAGATCCAGGCACCGATCTGCCGATTGGCGATCGCTTTGCGAAAAGCGTTGTTTCGGAACTGCTCGGGCGACACCAGCAGCATGCCCACATCGCCCAACTGGATCTTCTCCAGCACGTCGGCCCGCTCGGGCATGGTCAGCAAGCCGTTCAATGCTGCGGCACACTGGACGTTGCGCGCGAGCAGGCCGTCCACCTGATCTTTCATCAGCGACTGCAGCGGCGAGATGATCACTGTGAGGCTGCCGTTGCGGTGATAGCGATTCAGCGCCGGCAGTTGATAGCAGATCGACTTGCCGCCACCGGTGGCAAGCACGGCCAACACCGGCTCGCTTCGCATGCCGGCCAGGACGATGTCGTGCTGCATGCTGCGGCCTTCCGCCTCGTAGCGAAAATCGTCGAAGCCGAAGTAGCGCTTGAGTTCCCGCCGGGGGTCGTGCGTCGTGCGGCAGTAGGTGCAGCCGGGGTCGTCGCAAGGCCGATCGCGCAACTCGGCGATCAGCTGCCCCACCGCCGGGAACTGGTGGCGCACCCAAGGGGCGAGCACCGAATTACCACCCGACACCCGCAGCCATGCCAGCACGTAGGCGATCGGCCAATGCAGTTCGGGCCGTCGCAGATCGTCCTCTAGCAGACCTGTCAGCCGGGTGCGGCAGACCTTGAGTTCGCGCTCGAGCGCGGGGTCGGTCTCCGCCAGCAAGGCCGGCAGGCGACAGGCGACCTCCGCCAGCGACAAGGGAGCGCGCCGCGTGAGCGCAAACAGGAAATTACCCAGCCCCGCTCCGGTGCGCGGCGCGATCAAGGCCTGGTAGCACAGCAACTCCTCGGGATTCGCCTCGAACAGCTTGTCGAAACCGTTCTGCTGGTCGGCGAACAGCGTCAGTGTCGAGCGGCAGTCGGACAGCGGCGAGTTCAGGCTGTCGCGGATCAGCTTGTAGTCCTTGATCAGCCGGTGGTAGGGGTTCTGCGGAAAGGCGAGCGGCGACAGGTGCAGTGTGTCGATCACCGGAAGCTGCAGCAGCGCAGAGTTGGGCGCAACCTCGCGCAACACGGGCAAGTCATGAGCCAACACATTGTGCCCGAGCACGAAGCTCGCCCCCGCGGACATCGCATCGAGGCGGACGAGCGCCGCACGAAGCCCCGCGCCGGTATTCAGCTCGAGCGTTTCACCGGTATCCGGTCGCAATGCTCCGATCTTGATGATCTGCTGCCGGCCACCGTCTGCTTGCGGAACAGTCTCAAGATCGAAGATCAAGCACTTTGGCTGGAGGGTTTGCGGTGTCTGCGCCATCCGGAAATCTGTCGCTTGCTGCGTTTGGCCAACGCGACCTGAATGAGGTCGTCAAGCACGCAGCAGACGACAAACCGACTGCAGGAAGGGACGGAAGACCACTGCGGCGTAGTCCGCATGATAGCGGCACGGCTTTGCTATGCACTTGGCAATGGCACTACCCGGCACAACTTTGCCACACTGACTCAGCAAAAACCTGCCATACAAAGCAAAACAGCGCATCACACTGCAAAGTGTAATGCGCTGTTTTTGCTAGGAATTCTTGGTGGCCGAAGGGCTATCGAACTGTTGCCTAAAAGCCACATAAAGAAAGGCTTTTAAGACCTCAAAGTCCTTTCATACCCCCAAAAATACCCCCAGCAACAGCAGGTGACGGGTCAATCGTCTTCCATGCTCATCGATCCGACGGTCTGCCATGCAGCTACGCTGAAGCGGTGTTCTGCAGCACCAGGAACTTCGCACCCTCTCGTTCCCGGATCTCCTCGACCCTCTGGGCAAAGTACGAGAGCGATAGCTTCTTGTCGGCCAGGAACCCCATATGGGCGTTGAAGCCCTGCAGCACCTCGTTCTTGACCAGCAGTTTGTTCGCGTACTCGATGCAGGCGGGCTCGACGACTGACATCGCGCTGCGGACCAGCGTGGCCTTGTCTAGAGTTCGTCGTAACTCGTCAAACCACTGCACGCCGCGGTTGCTGTCATTCGTGAAATCGAGGAAGCGAATCAGGTTCGCGGCCGGCACCGACTGCACGTACCGGGCATC
>WBZU01002561.1_pt1 | contig 11242 bp, 6 predicted proteins | sample 5204311 | NCBI WGS metagenome assembly WBZU01 (sample SAMN12344359, study PRJNA552823) | activated sludge metagenome | biome: Activated sludge suspended growth; feature: Nitrification reactor; material: Wastewater; isolation source: activated sludge from nitrification reactor of wastewater treatment... | reverse complement strand
GAAATATTCTGAGCCTGCTCCGGAGCAATCACCGCGGTCAACACCGTATCGATCGAGTCTTTGTTGCTCGTATGGAAAGCGAGATCCATCGTCAAACCGCAGAATGCGAAATTGCCTCGCGCCGTGAAGGCGTAATATCGTTTTTCGGTATCGTTGGCGGTCTCGAGTGCGACCTCGGTCGATAGCCGGTTGACGCGAAACTGAACCAAGGCGAAATCAAACACCCAATCGAAATCGGATTCGGCGGCGAAATGGAGCACGCCCGTCGTGGGCGTCAATTCCGCCGCAGCAGAAGTTATCGTGACCGACCGCGGAAAGCCGTAATCATACGGCATGGGCAACGTTGCCGGCAAAATGTCTTGAAACAAGGCCTCGAAATCGAGCGTCACCGGTTCGGCCAAATGGCCTTCGAGGACCCAGGTCGCCTCGGGCGTCGCCTTGTCCGCTTGCAGCAAAAGGCCGAATGCACCGAGCCGAATCGTCCCTTCGATATGGCAAACCAGCGTCTGCTGCGCGCGGAACGGATGACCGATGTCCGCTTTTACCTCGACGTTGTCGACGAGAATGAAGCTGTATCCGGGGATGACCTCCCACGCTTCGCTGTTGTGAATGCAGAAATAAATCCTCTGCAAATTCATGGTGCTGATGTCGAAGCCGATGTTCACCTCGGTCAGATCGAATCCCTGACCGAAGGGCATGAAGCTGACCGGTATGTAGCTCAGCATCGAGGCCGGAAGCATCCAAGCGGCCAACTCCGCCAAACCTGGAATGTGCACGGACTTCTGGGTCGCCAACGTCAATGTCCACGATTGACGGACGTCCTCCCTTCCCGCCATGATCCAGAGCTGCGTATTAAAAACGAATACCGTGCCGCTGATGACCCCCGTGGTATCGTATTTCCCATCCGCACGTTTTCGGATGTCGAAATTCGTCTCCACGTCTTTGATGAGCAAAATATCTTCGACCAGCACCCAGTCTTGCCTGCTGTGCATGGCGAAGGAAAACCAATGTAATGCCGGCGGAGCGGGTACGAAGTTGATTTCCAAGATGGAAACCGTCAACCCGCCAATCCGGGCCAAATTCTCAGGAATGCCTTCGGCGTATCGTTCGCCGCCGATCAACACGAGAAGCTCGCCGAAACTCGGGACTTCGATGGTGGTTCCCTCCTTCAAGCGTAACGTCCAGCCCTCCTCGTCTGCGGGAACGGGTAACGTTGCTTCAATATTGGCAATGGCATGTGCACTGGAGCCAATGGTCATGAAACCATGCAACAATCCCGTGATGGCAATGCTCTCTTTCGTGTCGATCCGCATTTCGACCGACCAGCCACTCACCGCCAAGGCGTTGGGAATGATTGACCAAACGCCGGATTGCTCGAGCAAGAACGAAAAGAACGACAACGAAGGCGTATAGGGATTAAAGCCCATTTGCACTTCCGAGATGTTGATGACGAGGTCCGATTGAATGAGTCCCGAAGGAAGAGGCTGCAAAACATCGTCCTGCCCGTGTCCTCCACTCGGCCAAATGAATGCCGCAATGTCGGATAACGTCGGGACGCGGACGTTTTCGGGAGAGACAGTCAGCTCCCAATCCCCGTCGAGCGGAATCGCCAGGTCAATGAATAGATCGGCCGTCGTTCCAATTGTAACTTTCCCCGATAGCAGACAACGAAATCCCATTTGGGTCCCGTTCGTATCGTACGGGTAATACGAGACGGTCAAGCCACAACCGAGGTCCCCGACAGTCAATTGAGGGCATATTTGCCAAGTGCGTGGAGTTCCATCCACCGCCGAGGCCAGCGAAAGCTCGGTGAAAACCGAACACATCTTCGCGTGGCCCTGGAGAAAACTGCTGTCGAGCTCGGAGACGACGATATTGTCCAGGCCCTTGAAGCTCTCCGGGAAGAGGCGAGCCACGCGGTCTTGGCCATAAAATGCAAGAAGACTCGCCACGCTGGGCAAAGCGAGGAAAGACGTGTCCTTTTCCAATTGCCAATAAACATCGACGTCGTCTACGGGGACGAAAAGTTTTCCCGGATGATTCTCGAACGGAGGCAATTCCGTCGTCCCCCGAATGACGGCACAATTCGTGACATTTTCGGCCTCCGGAATGCTTTCGAGCCACAGAACGGGCTGCCAAATCGTCGCCGTCTCGAAACCGAGCAAACTCAATTCGAGCTTCATTGGAATGGAATACGCCAGGCGAATCTCATAGGAGGCATCTCGTGCAATGACGGTCCCCTGCAAACTAAACGTATTGGCAAAAGCAGGGCCGAGCTCGCTCAGGCGCTGCAAGGACCCGGTGGTGCTCGTCATTGCCAGGAAATTCAGCCCTTCCAACAACGACAGTGGCGGCGACGCAAGCGTGTGTGCATTCGACGTGGCAACCAATTGCACATCGGAAAGGCGCAATTCGTCGAAGAAGGTATTCGCAAGCTGATGGAAACTCGATGAAGGCTTCCAATCCTGAGGAATGGACGTCGGCATCAAGGTAAAATCGAGCCTTTGCCCGTGCTCGTCGATGGTCAACAGAATTGGAGTTGCATTGGAGAGCGCGAAAACGGAGACGTTTCCACGGACAATGAGTTGATCGCCTTGGCGCACCAGAGATGCGTCGGTCACCTCGAGCGCGTGAACGCCCACGGAGGCGAAAAAACTGGCCGCGACTTCGGGCCCCAAATCGGTGTCGAAGAACGTCAGATTTCCATAAACCAATCTCTCGGTGAGAGTTCTCTGCAATTCATCGAGAGGATCGCAGGTCGTCGGAATCCCAATCGAATAAGGGAACTGAGTCGCGCTGGCAAGGATGCTGCCTTCGAGGTCCGAAGTGTTTTTCGCGGCGACGAGATCCGATGCGGGGATATGCTCGAGGTGGAGGGTAAACGGTGACGAAATCGTGATGGGTGCGTCGTCGATGGACGCGGTCAACTGCACTGCGAACTTTTCTCCTTCTCGGGTGACCATTCCTTGAAGAACAATCTGCGTCAAGGATGGAAAGAGACTCGAAAGGCTGGCGAGTGCTCCACTCGGCGCTGATTTCGCCCAAAAGTTGATGCCTTTTGCCAAGGTCATCGCTGGGGTTGCCACGGAATGGGCAAATGAGGTCGTTATGAGATACGCGTCGAACAAACGTAGGTTATCGAAAAAGCTCCCGTGCACGTCGGGGAAGCTTTGCGAAAATTCCCATGTGTCGGGCAGAGGGACCCGAGGCTGGAGGGTAAAGACCAAAAAGGTTCCGTAGTGATCGTTGGTTTGTTCTTCCAGCACGAGGTCGAACGGAAATGATTGCAGGCCGATGGCGCTCGTCGGGCCGCGGACGCAGAGTTGACCATTTTGAATGTCGCTTAATTGCGGCGACGTGAACGTCAAGCGATCGAGGCCGAGAATGGCAACGAAGTCTTGTTCGCCGGGTGGACCCAAGTCGCTCGCGTAAAACACGGGCTCATCGTTGGCGAACCGGGCGAGCAGCGAATTTCTCAGGGTTTCGAGCAAAGACATTGTTGGACCCATTATGGACTTTCAACCCAGGTAACAGCGTAGGGCGTGGTGGAGGTCGCGCGTTGATTGCCGAAGAAACGCTCCACAGCTTCTTTCAAGAAAAACTCTTCGTCCGACCATGGCATTACCACCCGCGGATCGACGACCTTCAATTCGAATGTCGGGTCCGGAAGATTGTCGTAACGTTTTTCGACTTGCCAGATGAATCCATCGAACAAAGCGATATTGACTCCACCGGAAGTTTCTTCCTTCGCGCACGCGTACGTGATGAACTTGTACGAGAGGGTCACTTTATTATTGTCCAAATCCAGCGCCAATCCACGCTGTACGCCTTTACGCTTTTTTGCCCGTGGCGGCTGGCCTGTCCTTATACGCAAGGTCTGGATATCGGGAATGCCAATGTATGGCGCGTCTTGGCGGGCGATCTCGAAGGGGTCCATGTCCAGATACACCAGGACCCAGCGATCGGTTTTATAAAAAATGGCGATATTTACATCGAAGTTGCGCATGCGAGGGCCTCGATGAAACGACGATCGATAACTGACGAAATAACGTCCGTTCGTCGTGAACATGAGCTTGTACGCGGGCGCGGTGTCCGTCGTTCGGAAATCATCGGCAATTTCCGACGTGATGACCTCTCTCTTTTTCCTGTTCGTAATCGCAATCGGCGCAGGAATTTTTTGGGCTTGGACCAACGCGTTCAATAGCTTGGTGATGTCCTTCGTCGTCGCCCATTCCGCGAGCCATTCCGGTGCAGTGGAGTCGATGACGACGACGAGGTCGTCCAACTGGATTTTTTCCTCGAAATACTTTGGAATCCAATACGGCAAATCATGGGGGCTCAGATCCACGAGCTTGTTCATCGTGGCACACAACAAATCACCATTGTTTCTGACCCAATTGCCGCCGTAACGAGTGAGTCCTCCGTAGCGGTAGGGATATTTATGAAGGTTGCCAATGCTGAAATTGGCGTTGTTCTGCAGGATCCAATAGGGATAATACGGCTGTCCAAGCAGCGCGTTGTTCGCGTCGAATTTGCAAATATCCACCCACCAGGGCACCAAAGCGTTTTCTGTGCGGGTTCTCTTTCGATTTGGCTCGGATGCCGGCGTATCGAGTGGATAAGGCGCGCTCTCGTCGTGCTGGGTGACGTCGAGCGGTGCCCCATTGATACCAAATCGCCCCACTTGAAGGTACGTGATATCCTGGTAAACGTTGCCTCGCGCGAGACCCCGCTGAACGCATTCAGATAATGATGGGTCGTAAAACGCCTGCACGGTGGCCGAGTCGTCCACCAATGTCCAACCGATTTTATGCGGACCGAGGTCAAACGCGACGTCCCCCATTTTCAGGGGCTTGGTCTGACCCTGGTACACGCCTAGGACCGCATTGTTTTGTAGTTGTAATGTCATTGCTTCTCGATGTGTATCACGTTATGTAGCGAACGGGTGCCGTGGCTCGATGGCAATGGTAAACTTCTACCCCGGCAGGTCTCGTGTCTTTCATGTCGGCATTGTGCGACACGACGTCCCCAGGTTTTTCGCCATTCCAATAAACCGCATAGCTGCTCTCGCTGGCGATATTCGTATTGTCGACGATGATGACGACATCCCCCCCGATGCTCCCTCTGCTGCCCGGCATGCCAATGTTATCGCGATGAACGCCGAGATTGCCGAGGATGCCTGTGAGATAATAGTGCTGCAATGAATTCGGAACGATGGATGTATTAGGTGGCTGGTTTTTCCACGAGGAGACATCCCACGTCGCGGCCTCTAACTCTTCGATGACTTCCTCGTGCGGATGATGGTCATTGCCGTATTTCTTGTCACCTGCGGAAATGACGGCGCTCTTTGGCTTCATGATGCTCAAGTAGTAGCCATTCGAGCTGTGCTCACTCCCGTGATGATTGAGCTTGCAAGCGCACACGTGCCCTTTCTCGAGGGGCATCGGCGGCGCAGTCATCGTCTCGAAATCCGCCGCGTCTTCCTGCACGACAGCTTCGATCATCGGCGTTTCCATGTCGATATATCCCCCCGCGTCGAATCCGCCCAAGTCGCCACCGGTGAGATACCGAAACGCACCATATTGGAGAAGCCAGGCCATGCCAAAATCATTGTTATTCCTGGCCCTGGCATGGTTTGTCCCGTCGAGAACCGCCGTATCGGTCGCGATACACGTGAGCGTCATCGCGGGTACCATCCCAGGCACCAAATCGAATTGCGTATCGATGTCGTTCCCAGTCGCCGGCACCTTGTTCAAAGAATAGTTTTTGCTCGCCAGAATGGCTCGGTATCGTGGAAAAATATTTGCCGGTTTTGGTGAATGATCTCCAGCGTCGTACGCTTCCGAGCCGGCCGCACTATTCACCCTCTTGAGCAGATTCGGATATCCACCCAAATGATCTTGATGATAATGCGAGGTCAAAACATAATTGAGCTCGGTGACCCCGATGGTCGATAGGTATGCTTTTATTCGTGCCGCCTTCTTCGCGTCATTTCCTGCATCGATCAAAACAGCGCACGCGATCGTATCATCCAAAACGTGATTATTCTCAATGGCATACTGGAGCATTTCATGCTTTACCGGCAGGGGAGCTACGCCCGCCTTCGATAGTGTCGTCGCCACTTCGTCATAATCCCTGACGACAATCACCGTCGCGTCACCTGTCCCCACATTGACGTGGTGAATTTCGAGAGTAAGGTCGGGCATGAGCGGTTTCCTTCGACCTCGCGAGCGCGAGCATCCAGACCGCCCACGTTGCAAATCTCATGCGAGCTCGCTCGATGCGCCAATTTACCTGAAATCACCGCCATCTTCCCGATATTGACGCGATCGTTGCACCTACCGCGCAGCTATTGCACCTCCCTACACGTCCGCCACGTGCAATTCAACCAACAAAGTCCCAAAGCGTCGCTTCGCTCCGGTCATGATGGCGCGGAATGAGTGGTCACGATACGGCGAAACAGGTGGTCACGATGAGCGGAATGCGCACAAAAGAATGTACACGGCAACGCTTTGATGGTGGCAGCCTTGCCCACACGATTTCACCCAACAGAGGTCCGACTTTCCGGTCGGCTCCTTCTTACAAACCAAGGTTTGTGAGAACGATTTTGACGCACCGCGTGCGACGCGTGATTTCAATGGGTTACGATTCTCAAAAATAGTTCTTGAAACTGTTTTCTCGATTCGTCGCCGCCCGGACGAGTTTCGAGATGCCATGATGCCGGTTGTGGGACCTCGTAGCGGAGAGAGACAAACCTGACAGGCTTGTTCGCCCTCGTGTCCCGAGCGTACGGCGTGCTCGCCCCCCGTCAAGGACGCTCCAAAGGAGCGCCGCAAGCGGTTCGCGCCGCGAATCCTTGACGGGGCGCTACGCCGCCGTTGTTGCAAATTGTGGCGAGGGCGAGGGACGGCAAAGAAAAACGCTCGCCGCTGGGCGGCTCGGGCTCGGGACAAACCAAGTTGGTCGTGGTACGTCTCCCTCGCGCTGACACGGCACAAATTCCCGTAGAAGGACTATGCTACCGGTTTGTCCGGCAAACGTGCTCGGCCAACGCGGAGGAGACATGTTGTATATTGGGCTCGACGTACATGGCAAAGCAACTGTTTTCTGCGTACTCGACGCAGCTGGCAATAAAGTCGAAACCGGCAGTGTGCCTACGACCGCGCCGGCTCTGACGGATCTCGCGAATCGATTCGCCGCGGGCGAAACGCTCGTCGCGGCGCAGGAAGTCGGGACGATGTGCCATTTCGTGCACGATGTCTTCACGGCAGCCGGCGTCAAGATTCTTTCGTTCAATGCTGCGCAATTGCGGATGATCGCATCGTCGCGAAAGAAAACGGACAAACGGGATTCGTTCTGGATCGCCAAATGCCTCCAAACGGGCATGATGCCTCATCCGGTCTATATTCCCGACGGCAATATTCGCCAATTACGTAGTCAGCTCGCCCAACGAGCCAATCTGACGGGCGAAAAGAAGCGCTGGATTCTCCGTGCGCGTGCGCATTTGCGGGGCGTAGGAATCGTCGTCCCCAAAGGAATCAGCAAAATCGAGCGAATGCTCGCCGAATCGCTCGAAAAACCAGATGGCCTCGATGTGTATATCGTCGAGGCATTACAACTGTGCGCACGGATGATCAAAACGCTCAAAAGCGAAATAGGGGCGCTCGAAGCAAAGCTCATTGCCGAAGGCAAACAAATCGAGCCAGTACAGCGATTAAAAACCATTCCTGCCGTCGGAGACTGGATCGCTTTGTACATCTACGCCTGGGTCGGCGATATTCGTCGATTCCGAAACGCTCGAATGCTGACGTCCTATGCCGGGCTCGTGCCGACGGTCCATCAATCGGGAGATACGTCACGCTCCGGAGGTATTACGAAAGCGGGCTCGAAGGGTTTGCGATGCATTCTCGTGCAAGCAGGAAACCTCCTGATCTCTCGAGTTACCGCCGCTGACGCGGCGCCACTGAAGGATATTGCAAACCGCGTGTACACCGCGCGTGCGCGAAGAAAAATCGCCGTCGTTGCGGCCGGAAGGCATATTCTACGCATTGCATTCTACGTGCTGCGTGACGGGACAGTTTATGACCCCACGCGGCTTCGTCGCGGCAAACCCCAGGAGGTGCACGCTGCCGCGTAAAAACAAGATATAACCCAGGAGGTTCTCGCAAGAAAAAGCTCGGAGACCTTTGCTCTGGGAAGGTGAAGGGGAACCAGGCCGCAATAGTTCTTGGCTCGCATTCGCGAAGCCGATTTCGAGATTGGCCGGTTCTGCTTCTTCCCGTATGGCAACATGTGCCGGTTGGAATGCATGACCAACATGAGCACGCATGGAAGGATGGCGACTCCCGAGTCGAAGGGCCGAGCGTCAAGTGAAACTCTCCTGAACTGGGGCGGTAATGGCTCACAAGGCGTGATGCCAGACGGGGGACGTGTTTGTCCAAAAAGAACGGCGCACCCTAGGTACGGGCTCGAATGCGATAAACAGAATGGTGGTGGATGAAAAAGATCGGAAAACGTATTGCCCTCTTGACCGTCATCATGGAAGAAGAATTTCGCCCCATACGATGACCCACAACGCTCGGCGTCACATCAGGCGCGGCGCGTCACGCGAGGTAGCGTTAACTTGGCGCGTCAACGTGCCTGTTGGAGATGACCTGCGTCGATACGGCCGGTAATATCGTTGCTACCGCACAATTCTCTCCGAGCGTTGATCTGGGCGGTGCAAAGTTGTCGAGTGACAATGTGTTTTACGACTCGGCATTGGTGAGGTATGCGGCCGATGGAACCTATGTGTCATGCGCGAGTGCCGGCGGCCCCGGAGAACAGCGAGCATCCGGCTTGGCTCTTTCGCCAGAGGGACGGCTTTACTGGGCTGTTTCATATTTGTGGACACTGAAATATGGGAACCAAGTGCTCGTCGAGCCGCCTCCGAGTGATTCTTGGTATCCCGCGGGAAGGGGCACGATCAGTGCCCCATCATGGCTCTGAGTCCCACGCCCAAGGCTGCGGAGCGTGCAGGTTCCCGAGCCCCACGGAATCTCGCACATCAATCAAGTAAGAAGGCAAGGCACAAGATGTTACGGTGTCTTGCTGGCCGGAGAATGCCTTATGCGAATTAGTTTCTACGACGTCGTCACCTTGGTGGTCTCGACGGCGTTGCTCGGCTGCAATCTGTGTGATCCATCCAAGCTTTGCCCTTCCGCCGAGGTCACCCCTCACGATGCGCTACCGAACGACGGTCAACTGTCGTGGATCTGGGAGCAACAGCAGCAATCCTTCCCGTTCAATCCGGCGACGGTCTTGGGATCCGGACCAATCCCGGCGTGCTTCGCGCACTTGATCGGAGGCACGTCTCCGTGGACATCGGAGAACGAGGAGCCGGTCCCGACTCTGTTGCTTGGACTCGGATGCAGCGTTGACTCCTTCGACTACTTCGATCTTTCCCTGGTGCTCGGCGACCTTCGCGGTTCGGTCGCGGGGAGCAGCATACCAGTGCAGCGCGCCGAAGGTAGCTATGGCGATCAGTGTGTCGCGCAGCAAACCTGCGACTTCTACGGCGGACGGTGTGACTTCACCTTGCCGGCTGACCACGTCCAAATCGTCATCGAGGAGGCTGTCGGCGGCCCCGCCTCGTTTCCTACCATGGTCACGCCCGACTTCCGCCGTACGTTCCGCGTCGACGTGGCGATGCCAAACCCCGCGCTCGGGAAGCCTGTTGGCCAGCGTCCGAAGTGCGAGGATACCATTCAGATCACGGGCTCCGTTCGTTTCACCCTGACCGCTCTCGACTACCACGGTCACCCCGACACTCCCTGCGTCTGCGCCATGTAGCTGTTCGCGCACATGGAAGAGCGCGCAATGACTAAACCTGCCAGGATCGTCGGAGACATTCCGGAGCCCGCCCCGTCGACGTCCAAGCCTTGGTCGGCGTGTGCAGCGACAGCGTCTTGGTCCGGAGTCAAATCAGCCGGCGGGTGACAGGAGCATTGCACCGCCAAACTCAAAGCATACAAATTCAGGCCGCTACAACAATGCGGTTGGCTCAGCGTGCTTTATCCTCCGTTTTCTGAAGCGCACCGACATCACCAACCCGCACCCTATCTCCGCAATGGTATCTCCTGCCAACCTCGTTTCCGCAACACGAGTCCGCGCCCGGCACGCCCGTCCTGAACGTCTGTCCTGCCTGGTAATGTTTCCTTACCACGCATCACTGACAGCCCGTTCCGGATCACTCCCGATCCATCCGTTCGTACGCGAATTCACCGCCGACGGACCCGACTCCGCCGCCCAAGCACCTCCATCACCAACGCCCGGCACAGCACCGCCTCGAGTTTCCGCGGATCTTTGACGCGGCCCTCCATCGGCTCCGATAACCAACGGCGAAGCTCGCTGCCCTCCATCGCCATCGCCCACGCCGCCATCGCCTCGGACAAACCCACCGACGTACGCGACACGCGTGACACACGTCGCCACCAGATCGTTCGCCGACAAACCCAGATCTCCGCCCCAAGGTGCGGCATACGCACGCGCATCAATCGCATCGTCTCCCCCGTCGCTCGCTCCAATGCCAACAACACCGGCTCGCGCGGCAAAATCAACCCAAACAAGAGTCGCATCCGCCAGATGGTCGTTCGCGACCAACCCCCGCGACGAACTCGTCGCCACTTCGCTCCCCGCTTCATGTCACCCCTCACAAACCTGCTGTTACACTTCGCCAAACGCTTGGTTGGCCGCGCAAAACACTGCGTTTTTCCGACCTTGCAACGTCGGCGTCATCGCCGCCACGATCGCCAAACGATCCAGCTCACGCAACACGTGCGCAGTGCCCAAACCTCGCTCGCGCGCCAAAGCCTCGAGCTCCTGCGCGAATGCGGCGTCACCGGCAAACATGTCGAGCCCCGGACGCACGGACAAACCATCCAAAATCAGCTGCGTTTCGAGCGAATTCGGCAACGAGCGACGAGCTTGCTCCGGACGCGGTACCACCGCATGCATGCCGTGAATCGTCGGCATCGGTATCTTCGCCGCTACGAGTTTGTCACGTACGATGCGCCGTCCCGCAGCGACACTCGCAGCCTCGGCGACGTGCACGGAAGCCTTTCGCGGCGCCGGTTTCGGCGCATGTTGCGCGATGAGCGATTCGATCGCCCGTCGCATCCGATGCGGCAAATCCTGCACGAGCTCCCGCATCGGATGGCTCACGCGCCGCAAGAAACCGTTTCCGCCTTGCGAGTCGAACCAT
>WBZU01003028.1_pt1 | contig 11245 bp, 7 predicted proteins | sample 5204311 | NCBI WGS metagenome assembly WBZU01 (sample SAMN12344359, study PRJNA552823) | activated sludge metagenome | biome: Activated sludge suspended growth; feature: Nitrification reactor; material: Wastewater; isolation source: activated sludge from nitrification reactor of wastewater treatment... | reverse complement strand
GTATCATTATTGTTGCCAGTGGAAATGATCGGACTTCGTAGTAGCTTGGTTCCAACTGCAGGTGGTGCTGCACCATACTGAGGATCATTATTATTAGCATTATATGTAAATCCCAGATTTCTTAATGTATCACAGCCTACTGCATCATCCAATGCATCTCCAAGATCATCGTCTGTCCAGAATGCAAGGTATGTGTCAACCCACGGAGTATTACTTCTGTTAATAACCCTATATTCAATAAAATTAACATCCTGTAGCGCCAAGTTAGTGTAACACCAGTTGGTCTGCAGGATCTGCGCTTTCATTGACTGAATGCTTGTAGTACCTGCTTCATGCGGATATGCATCTGTAAAAGAATAGAACATAGTCTGTGTACCGAGGAAAAAAGGTGTTCCATTGGAGTTTACATATGCTCCCTGATTCACCGGCCAGTCAAGATAATCCGGATCGGCTGTGTTTCCTCTGTTTATCAGGTAAGTCCTGTATAAAGGATCATCATTTCCCTGAGGTAATCCTGCATTGTCAACATAACCCGGCTTATAATCATAAGAATATTCAGCAATAGCAGTCAGTGTATCAAGTCCGGATTTACATCCCATCCAGATTCCTGAAGCATATCTTGCAAATATTCCGGATCCTTTAAGCCATTCAAAACCTGCGACCCCTGTAACAGGATTCCTGTTATAAGATCCGTTTGTTCTGTACCAAGTACTTATATTATTTGCATCCATCTGCCTTGATGTAACAGCAAGTACCTGCTGTGAAGAATTGATGTTATTTGAATTGCCGGAGGGTTTATCATTCATATCGCTGAATGAAAAAAAAGTAATGCAGGAAACGAGAACCAGTAAATAGTTTTTGTTTTTCATAGCTTTTCCTTTCTTATTTAAGTTATAGAAATATTCACGGAAATGTAAAATTATTTTATTTTAAATGCAAACATTTTTTTTGCAATTTGTGAAAGTGAGAATTTTGAAAATATAATATTTAACGGAAAAACTTTTTCAGAGAGGGATAAATTATTGGGAAACTTTTAATCCGGGAAATTTAATTTTTTATTTTGTGATGGGTGTTTTTCGGATCTGAGGGTTTTGAATCTTTGCGAAGATATTTTTTTTTTATTAAAGTTGCAACATACATTTTTAAAAAACTTTTTAAACACTTATCCGTATAAACGTTTTTTATTTTAAATGTCCATCTATTTTAAATTGAAACTTTGCTTTGGATAAAAAGCATTATTATAATACTTGTTCATTTGAAAGGTTTTTAAATCACCTTTCAGTTAAATTTATTTTTCGAATTATTTTAAAAATCAGTTAATAAAAATTTAAAATATGAAGAGTTCTAAGTCTCTTGATAAAAAAAACCGGTAGAAATAATCCTCCCGGCTTTTTATTATTTAAGTAAATATAAATTTAACGCTGACAAACTGAATTCATTAATAATATAAGTCAACAAAAAATACTGACTATTAACTGTTAACTACTAACTACTTGACCATTATCATTCTTTTGGTCTCAGTGAAATTATTTCCTGCAGAAAGATTATAGAAATATGCTCCGCTGGCTATATTATTTCCGAAAGCATCTTTTCCGTTCCAGCTGATCTGATAATTACCCGGGAGCTGATTTGTATTTACAAGAGTGTTGATTTCTTTTCCCAGAGCATCAAAAATAGTTAACTTTACATTTGATAATACAGGAACAGTGTAGCTGATCTTTGTTTCAGGATTAAAAGGATTCGGAAAATTCTGATCGAGCTTATATTCTGAAGGGATTCCTGTTTCAGGAGAACTGACACCAACAAGATCACTTTTATTAAATCTGTAAACAATATTATTAGAAGCGCAGACATAGAGTTCATTGTTCTGATCTGTTCCAAATGAATATATTCCTGATGGTGATGTTAAAAGCAGCTGATCTTCAGTTACTACACCTCCTTCATATTTGAACTTCAATAATTTTCCGCTGCAGGCATCTGAATAAATATAGCTGCCTGTTAATTCCGGTCTTCGTAATCCTCTGTAAACATATCCTCCGGTAATCGAACAGTCTGATCCTGCATTTGCATATTCCTTTATAGGGAATGTATAATTTGATATCTCTCCGCAGCCGCTGGTATTATAAGTATGGTTGCCTTCATAGCATCTCCAGCCGTAATTATTTCCGACCTGTAGAATATCAACTTCTTCCCAAGCATCCTGACCTACATCTCCGCAGTATATCAATCCGGTAACAGGATCCTGACTCATTCTCCAGGGATTTCTCATTCCCCACGTAAATATCTCAGGTCTGCCGCCGCTTGTAGCAAATGGATTGGTTGGAGGAATTCCGTAATTATTGCCGCCGGAAACTGAATTCACATCTATTCTGTGAACTTTCCCGAGCATTTCATTTGTATTCTGAGCTCTGTTACCCGGATCACCGCCGCTTCCTCCGTCTCCCATTCCGCAGTATAAGTAACCGTCAAGTCCGAAGAATAATATTCCGCCGTTATGATTAGAATACGGATCCGGCCATGCCCATAATATCTGCTGACTCAGCGAATCCGCCTTATTCGGATCACTTGCACTTCTGCTGAATCTTGCAAGCACATTCGCACCGTCACCCGTTCTTGTATAATAGATATAAAATAAACCGTTCGTTGCATAGTCAGGATGAAAAGCTAAACCTAAGAGTCCTCTTTCCTGATAAGTAGAAGCGTTGTTTAAATTTGTCACATCCAGAAATACTGAAGAGCTTGATGTATTTGAATCATTCTGAAGTACTTTTATTATTCCGTATCTTTCAACCACAAATATCCTGTTTGTACCGTCATTGGAATGTGTCAGAAAAATTGGTCTGGAGAATGAAACATTTGGAAAGGCGTTTACTAACTGTAAGGCTTGTGAAAAAGAGTTTTGAAACGTAAAAAAAAGAACAATAACTGTAAGAAGAACCCTGATTTTTTTCATTAATTTTTATGATTAAATTTATTGACTAGAACACGAATTAAAAGGATTTTAATTCCAGGCGGTTTAATTTTTGCCGTTATTTTAATTTGAACAAAGATATGGAATGGTTTTTACAAATTGAAGTTAATTGTGATTCTGAGTTCGGGAGTTTAAAGTATTAAGTATTATTCTTAAACAACAATCAACCAATCAACCAAGCAACCTAATCAACCAATCAACCAATTAACTAATTAACTAATTATATGATGTATAACTTAAAAACTATTAATTTAATAATTCGTTTTTTATATTGAAAAATAATTTTTAACTAAGGAGAATTTTAATAATGCGAATAAAATACTTTTTATTCCCTGCAATTGCTTTAATCTTAACAACCCTGTTTATTTCCTGTGGAGGAAAAGATTCTAACAAACCTAAAACATCAAAAATAGATACCAAACCGATTTCAATAAAACAATTCGACACTCCTCCGGGAGCTGACCCTTCTGTATCTGCAGAAATGGGAGGCAACGGATTCACGGGTGAAGGCTGGACTACTAATACTAACATCAGTTCTATAGGAAATCCAAAAGCCGTAAAAGGCGGATTGCTTGTAATGTCTATCCCTGATTTTCCCGCTACTCTTAGAAATATCGGAAAAGATGAGAATTCATATTTCAGCAGGATGGCAGCTGATCTTATGTATGAAGGTCTGGTCAATCTTGATCCTGTAACCGAAGAATTTATTCCATCCCTTGCTACACACTGGAAAATATCAGAAGATAAAAAAGAATTTTCTTTCAGAATAGATCCGAGAGCAAGATGGGCTGACGGTAAACCTGTAATTGCCCAGGATATTGTTGATACCTGGAAGCTCAGGGTAGATGAAGGGATCCTGACACCCGAAACAAATGAACTGTTCAAAAAATACGAACAGCCGGTAGCTGTCAGCAAATATATTCTCACAACCAAAGTAAGAGAGAAAGATCCTGACTGGAGACTTTTCCTTTATTTTGGAACAATGGCAATTTTACCTTCACATTATATAGGCGGATTAACAGGAAAGGAATATCTGGAGAAATTCCAGTTTGAAGTTGTCCCCGGAACCGGTCCGTACATAATAGATAAAAATGATATTAAAAAAGGTCAGTCAATTTCTATAAAGCGAAGAAGCGATTACTGGGCAGCAAGCGATACAGTGAATCTCGGAATTTATAATTTTGATAATATCAGATTTGACGTCATTGCCGATCAGAAGCTTGAATTTGAAAAATTTAAAAAAGGTGACATTGATATTCTTTCATTTACTGGTGTAACGAGAGCGAACAACTGGATTGAAGGTCTCGATATAGATGAAACAAAACGCGGACTGATCCAGAAAGTGGAAGTTTTCAATGAGAATCCTGCAGGCACAAGAGGATTTGCTTTTAATATGAGAAAGCCGCCGTTTGATGATATTAAAGTAAGAAAAGCTTTTGCACATCTGCTTGACAGAAAGAAAATACTGGAAAAGCTTTTCAGAAATTCAGCTGCGCTGCTTTATTCTTATTACGCAAATTCACCTTACGAAAATCCAGATGACATAAGAATAGATTATAACTTTGACGAGGGCGTAAAGCTTCTTGCCGAAGCAGGATATTCACAGAAAAATGCCGACGGATATCTTGTAAAAGACGGAAAGGTTTTTGAAGTGGAGCTCCCTTACGGAAATCCATCGCTGGAAAAATTCCTGACAGTCTATCAGGAAGATCTGAAAAAAGCCGGAGTTAAGCTTAATCTTAAACAGGTTGACGGAACTACCAATTTCAAATTAGGTAATGAAAGAAATTTCACTATGCTTGTTGCAGCCTGGGGCGGATTAAGATATCCGAATCCTCAGACTTCTTTCAGTACATCCTCAGCCAAAGCCGACAACAGCACTAACTGGCCGGGTATTGCTGATCCGAGAATTGATGTATTAATTGAAAAATACAATAAAGAGTTTAACCGCAGCGAGAGAATAAAGTTAATAAGAGAAATTGATAAGATCGCGACGGATTACATCGGATATGCTTTTACCTGGTATTATCCGGCTGAGAGAATTGCTTTTCATGATAAATTCGGTTTCCCGAAAGGTATGCTGACTAAAACAGGTGACTATTTAACTGCACCGGGACTCTGGTATTTTGATCCGGAAAGAAATGCAAAATACGAAGAGGCAAAAAAGGATTCCAAAATGGTTCTTGAAAAATTTCCGCCTGAAGATAAATACTGGCTGGATGTTAAGAAGCAGCTTGAAGCAAATCTGAAATAAATATTTTATAAGTCCGTCATTCACGGATGTTGAGCAGTAATTACCGTTTCAATATTCAGTTATCAGATACCCTTCATAAATAAATTAATTATTTATGAAGGGACTGCAACAAGGTTATCTGATAAAAATACAAAATCAAACTTGCAGAATATTTTATACTAACTTAACATTTTATGTTCAATTATTTCGTCAGACGATTTTTACTCATCATTCCGACATTTATAGGAATTACCCTCGTAGTATTTACAATTCTTCAGATCGTTCCCGGAGGTCCTCTTGAAATGGAAATTATGAAACTGAAAATGGGAGGCGCAACGGAGGGCGCCAGTTCCACAAGCACGAGTACGGGTATAAATATTCCGGAATCAGCAATGGAAGAGATTAAAAAGTATTACGGTTTTGACAAACCCATTCATGAAAGATATTTTTTATGGATAAGTAATTTAGCTCATCTGAATTTAGGTAAATCTTATGTCTATGCAGAACCTGTATGGGATGTAATTACAAGCAGATTTCCGGTTTCCATTTATTTCGGACTTATCAGTTTTGTAATGACATATCTTGTATGCATTCCTCTAGGAGTATTTAAAGCAGTAAAGAACGGATCGAAGTTTGATATTATGTCTTCAGTGCTGGTATTCATTGGTTATTCGATCCCCGGCTTTGCTCTTGGAGCTTTCCTTCTCGTACTCTTCGGTGGAGGAAGCTTTCTGGACTGGTTTCCGCTGGGAGGATTCAGATCGGTTGACTGGGCTGAGATGTCCCTGAGTGATAAAATATTCGATCAGCTTCATCATACCGTACTGCCGGTGATAAGCTATATGATAGGCAGTTTTGCAACACTGACTATCCTGACTAAAAATTCTGTTATAGAAAATCTCAGTCAGGATTATATCAGAACTGCGTTCGCAAAAGGTATTTCGGAAAAAAAAGTTATTTTCAAACACGCACTGAGAAATTCTCTTATACCAATCGCTACCGGCATAGGTCACTTCCTCAGTTTAATCTTAGCAGGTAGCTTTCTGATCGAATCTGTTTTTAATATTGACGGAATGGGTCTGCTGGGTTTTAAATCTGTAGTTAACAGAGACTATCCTGTCGTTATGGGTATACTCGTAATTTCAACTCTTTTGCTTCTGATTGGAAATATTATTTCAGATATTATTTATGCGCTGGTTGATCCGAGGATAAGGTTTAAATAGTTCGTGGAGTTTTTTGAGTTCGTTGAGTTCATTGAAATTGTTTAGTTTGCTGAGTTATGAAAATTTGCCGGTTAATGAAATTTAATTAAATTATATAGTACTCTATACTAGTACTCAATACACAATACTAAAACCATATGCCAGAAGAAAAAAAAATATCAACTTCGATATTTCAGAAGCGCTGGAAAAAGTTCAAGACTATTAAAAGAGGTTATTACTCTTTCATTATAATAGTAACTTGTTTTATTATATCATTCCTGCTTCCTTTATTTGTGAACCGTGATGCTTTGATCGTTAAATATGAAGACAGCTATTATTTCCCAGTATTTAAATTTTATCCCGCTGAGACTTTTAAACAGGCAGGTGTGCAGGGTGAAGCGAATTACAGATTACTGAAGAAACAATTCAATGAAGCCGGTTCAGACAACTGGGTATTGATGCCGGTTTATCCTTTCGGTCCGAATGAGAATCTGCTGGATGAGCTGACGGAAATACCGCCTACTCCTCCCGGAGGTGAACATATATTCGGAACTGATGACAGAGGCAGGGATGTATTTGCCAGACTGGTATATGGATTTAATATTGGTTTAAGTTTTTCTCTGATAGTAACTTTGTTCAGCTATCTCATAGGAATCTCTGTTGGTGCAATGCTGGGATTCTTCGGAGGCAAGGTTGACATACTCGGACAAAGATTTATTGAGATCTGGTCTACGCTGCCTTTCCTGTTTGTAATGATAATTATCAGCTCAATACTGAACCCGAATTTCTGGCTTCTGACAATTGTGCTTACGCTCTTCGGCTGGATGGGTATGACCTATTATGTCAGAGGCGAATTTTACAGGGAAAAAGCAAGAGATTATGTATCTGCGGCTTTATCAATGGGAGCAAAAAATTCAACTATAATTTTTAAACATATTCTGCCGAATGCTCTGACACCTGTAATTACTTATATGCCATTTGCAATAGTTGCGAATATATTTTCACTCGTTGCTCTGGACTTTCTCGGATTCGGTCTTCCTCCTCCTACACCAAGCTGGGGACAGCTAATGAATCAGGGAATGCAGAACATAGAAAAATGGTGGCTTATCAGCACTCCCCTTCTGTCAATGTTTTTGACTCTGCTGTCAATTACTTTCATAGGAGAAGCTTTCAGAGAAGCGTTTGATCCGAAAGTATATTCAAGACTGAGGTAGCAGGAATATTTTATTTTTGGTGTAATTTAAAGATAATTTTTAATACAGCATTTACATTTTATTATAATCTTATCAGATATTTAACATTTTAACAGAAAAATTTATATCCGGATGAAATCATGGATACAATTAACAGATGGAAAATAAAAAATTAGTAGAAATAAAAAATCTCAGAACTTATTTTTTTGTAGAAGAGACTGACAAACAGCAGGCAGAAAATAAAGCAGCAGATTATGATGAAAGTCTTGTAGGACTTTACGCTTCTGATAAATATTTAAAAGGTAAAGTTCCTGCTAAAGCTGTAGACGGTGTCAGCTTTGATATTTTCCAGGGAGAAGTGCTTGGCATTGTAGGCGAATCCGGTTCCGGAAAATCCGTAACAGCTTATTCCATTGCCCGTCTGATCCCGGATCCTCCGGGTAAGATTGTCGGCGGAGAAGTTATTTTCAAAGGAAAAGATCTTCTGAAACTGACATATGAAGAAATGAAGTATTACCGCGGAAAAGAGATCGCTATGATATTCCAGGAACCAATGACATCACTTAATCCGGTTATGAAGATCGGAGACCAGATCACTGAAGTCCTGCTTCAGCATGAAAAGATAAGCAAAGAGGAAGCATTTAATAAAGCCGTAAAGATGCTTGAACTTGTAGGTATTCCCTCTCCTGAAAAAAGAATGAATGACTATCCGCATCTGTTCAGCGGAGGTATGAGACAGAGAGTTATGATTGCAATGGCTCTGTCCTGCAATCCGGCATTGCTTATAGCAGATGAACCTACAACAGCACTTGACGTTACAATTCAGGCTCAGATACTTGATCTAATGCTCAAACTTAAGAATGAAAGAAAAGAAGCTGCAATACTTCTGATCACTCACAATCTTGGAGTGGTTGCAGAAACCTGTAACCGTGTGATTGTTATGTACGGAGGCAAAATTCAGGAAATAGCCGATGTTGATCCGCTGTTTGAAACTCCTAAACATCCTTATACTATCGGCCTGCTTGAATCTCTTCCTGATCCGGACAATCCGAAAGAAATTTTACAGGCAATCCCCGGCATAATCCCTCATATTCTTGAACTGCCAAAGGGATGTAAATTTGCTACACGATGTACAAAAGTTTTTGATAAATGCTGGGATAAAGAACCTGAACTTATAGAGGTTGGGAAAGATCATTATGTAAGATGCCACCTTTACAGTTAACAGTTAGTAGCTAGTAATTAGTAGTTAGCTATTAACTAACTTTTTTAAAAAAATTATTATATCATAACTTTTCTTTACTATTAACTTTCAACTTTTTACTTTCAACTTTCAACTAACTTATGAAGCCAGAGAATATATTAGAGATAAAGAATTTAAAAGTAAAATTCCCTGTGACCGGAGGTCTTTTCAGGAAAAAGATCGCAGAAGTGAAAGCTGTTGACGGAGTAAATGTAGAATTAAAGAAAGGCGAAACATTAGGGCTTGTAGGAGAATCGGGCTGCGGAAAATCAACAATTGGTAAAACTGTTATTAACATTCTGAAATTTTCATCACCCGATGTGCTCATTGAAGGTGAAGTCTGGATCAGGACAGATGAAGGCGAAGTAAATCTTTTAAGACTTGATAACAAGGAAATGAGACAGTACAGAGGTCTAATACAAATGATCTTCCAGGATCCTTATTCTTCATTAAATTCAAGGCTTACTGTAGGTCAGATCATAGAAGAACCTCTTCTGTATCATACCAAAATGAACAAGAATGAACGAAATGAAAGAGTTGCCTGGCTTCTGGAAAAAGTAGGTCTTCAGGCTGAACAGTCAAAAAGATATCCTCACGAATTTTCGGGCGGTCAGAGACAGCGTATTGGTATTGCCCGGGCACTTGCTACAAATCCCAAGATTATTATCGCGGATGAGCCTGTATCTGCACTGGATGTTTCTATTCAGGCGCAGGTTATTAATCTGCTGCAGGAACTTCAGAATGAATTTGAACTTAGTCTGCTTTTTATAGCCCATGATCTTTCTGTGGTAGAGCACATAAGTTCCAGGATTTCAGTAATGTATCTCGGTAATATTGTAGAGCTTGGTCCGGGAAAGAGAATATATTATCATCCTATTCATCCGTACAGCAAAGCATTGTTATCTGCCGTGCCTTTGCCAAATCCGAAACGAAAGAATAAGGAACGTACCATTTTGAAAGGTGACGTCCCTACGCCAATGAATAAGCCAAGCGGATGCGGTTTCAGAACCAGATGCCCTATTGCAAAACCTGAATGCGCCAACTTTATTCCGGAGCTGGAATTAAAAGAACCCGAGCATTTTGCAGCCTGCCCTTATGTAACTGCTTAAAATTTTCTAAATGGAAATTCTGGTAAAATTATTCGTATTCATCTTCTTTACTTTTTTTATTGTCTTTCTGATCGCATTATTTTTCATGGCAATAGCTTTCATTGTCTTTGCAATAGTGATTTTAATCGTCGCAATTATAATATCAGGTTATTTCATATTTAAAAAGATCAGAGAGAATTCCTGAAATATTCAGAATGCTGCAGTTTGAATTTAACTGCTGTAATTCATTTTCAATTCAGCAGAAGTTGCCAGAATAATTAATTGAAATCCTTATTCTATTAATAATCTATTTTTCAAAATGAATATTATCGACAATAAAAGTCTTTACAAAACCCTTGATAATCTTAATCAGATATTTCTCCGCAAGGAATTTATTTCTTTAACCGACAGAAAGAATACAGCCCGGTGGATCTCAGAGAGACAGGGACTGAAAGGAGCTTATACTGATATGTTCGCGCCAACAGACACTGATTTTAAAGAAATAAAGCTTTTTACCGGCGACAAGCTTACTTCAAAAGCTTCTATTGCGCATATTCTCGGCGAAGAATCTTTGAGAGCATTATATTTACTGGATGTAAAGGACAGAAAAATTCAGGATGCCTTTGATAAAGCGAGGTCAGGGATTAAGAATGTACTTAAAAGAAATTATGAAGCCGGGATTTATCCTGATGGAACATTCTGCTGCGGGAAATGTACAGCAGCTCTGTGGAGAAATCTGTCAGCAGAAGGTGTAAGTAAAAATAAAAAGAGTCTGGAATCCGGTATAAATCATCTGAAGTCATTTCGCGACGGGAAAGGCAAATACAGCAGGTTTCCATTCTTCTATACTGTTCTTGCTCTTTCGGATATAGATCTGCCTGCAGCAAAAGCCGAGATTGAATATTGCTCCGGTCTGTTAAGAAATTATGTTAAACGTAAAGAGAAGAATGATATTTATGCTGAACGCAAAAAGATCATAGCTGAAAATGCGCTGGATATGATCGGCTGATCATTTTTTCCCGAAAGCCGTTATCACCGTCGAATTCAATCCGCCTCTGAGAGTAAACTCCCCTTTTACTTCCATCCATTTCGGAGCAGTAAGCTTTACAAGATCATCTAATATCCTGTTAATTACATTCTCATAAAAAATTCCTTCATTCCTGAATGACTGCAGATAATATTTCAGTGATTTAAGCTCGACACACTTTTTCTTTGCAATATAGGATATTGTAATCACTCCAAAGTCCGGCTGTCCTGTCTTTGGACAAACCGAAGTGAATTCATTTGCTTTGTGTATGATAAGATAATTTCTGTCGGG
>WBZU01003027.1_pt1 | contig 11246 bp, 10 predicted proteins | sample 5204311 | NCBI WGS metagenome assembly WBZU01 (sample SAMN12344359, study PRJNA552823) | activated sludge metagenome | biome: Activated sludge suspended growth; feature: Nitrification reactor; material: Wastewater; isolation source: activated sludge from nitrification reactor of wastewater... | reverse complement strand
GCCACAGCGCGACCAGCTCCGAGCGCTTGTGGGTCGCCGGGACCGCGAGCATGTCGGCGACGCGGTCGCCGACGAAGCAGCGCACGAACTCGGCGGGCACGCCGTCGAACACGGCGCCGGGGACCATGGGCTCCATCATGTCGAGGAGGGCCCGCGTGAGCGCCTGTCCTTCGGGGCATGGCGCGAAGTGCCGCTCGGCGATGCGGTCGGAGAACGGCCGTCGAGCGTGGCGACGGAGAAGGTCAGGAGCGTGCCAGCATGTCCTCCTGGCTTGATCGGCCGGCCCCACGAGGTCTCGCATGAGCATGTTGACCGCGTGCACGACGTCCTCGCCGCGCGCGAAGAGCTCGGCGATCACACGCTCCGCGTCGGGATCGCCGATCGTGCGCAGGTGCTCGAGGTTCGCGTCGGACTACCGTGGATCGCTCATGACGAGCACGATCTCCGAGGCCTCTCGGCGCCGCAAACGGCCGGCGTCGCGCGCAGGCGCGGCGTCGCGCGTGACGAGCACGTGTACGAAAGACCATCCGGCGCGAGCCGGCGCACGCGCGCGCGATGGCGATCCTGTGCGCTCGATCTGCGCCGGTTGACCCGCAGGACCTCTCCTATACAATGACCGGCGATGGGTGGCCGGCGGGCGACGAAGCAGGTGAGTGGCATTGCTGCGCGCATCATGAGCGAGTGCACGGCGTACCGCTTGCGCATCATCAACCGGGCGATCTGCAAGATCTACGACGACGCGCTGCGGCCGTTCGACCTGCGGATCGCCCAGCTCAACACGCTCGTCGTGGTGATGGAGACCGGGGGGCTGACGCCGAACGAGCTGTCGCAGCGGATGCACATGGACGCGTCGACGGTGAGCCGCAACGTCGAGCGCATGTGCAAGAGCGGGTGGCTCAAGCTGGCCGACATCGACGACGCTCGCTCGCACGAGATCCAGATCACCGAGAAGGGCATGCGCCTCATCGCCGACGTCGCGCCGGCGTGGGAGGACGCGCAGGCGCAGGCCGAGGAGCTGCTCGGCGTGTCGATCGGCAAGGCGATCGCCCGCGGCGCCGAGCGGCTGGCGACCGACGAGGAGTAGCGCACTGCGGTAGAGTGCGCGAACGGCGCCGCTCGACCGCAGGCCCGCCGGACGGGCCGCTGGCGGCCGACGGACCGTACCGCCGGCTGCACGCCGGGGTCCGGTGGGTTGTAAGTCCGCCCCAAGTTCTGCATTCTGGGGTCCTTCCGCGGTGACCCCGATCGTCCTTCTGCTCGCGTTCGCGTCGGCCCAACCGGCGAACTCCCCCGCGCCCGCGGGGCCGTCTCCGGATTACGGGCCGTTCTTCGCGGCCGAGGCGCCGGGCGAGACGGAGTTCCCGAGCGGCCCGAAGACGGGCGCGCCGCCGCGGTTCTCGGTCGGCAAGGGCGCGTTCTGCTTCGTCGAGGACAGCCAGTGCCGCGCGGCGCTGCTGGCGAGCGTCGACATCGGCATCGGCGTCAACGCGATCGCCGGCGACCGCGGCGTCGACCTGCCGTACGCGCACTACAACTTCCGCGGCGGCATGACGTTCCGGCCGGTCACGCTCATCCGCAAGCGCTGGCACCCGTGGGCGCTCGGGGCGATGGTGAGCTGGTCGCGCGGCACCGGCGTGGTCGCCAACGCCGGCTCGACCGCCGACCCGGAGAGCACGTCGCTGAAGTCGACGCCGCACACCACGTCGCTGCGCTTCGGCGTCGTCAACCAGCTGTGGCTCAGCCAGCGGCGCAACGCGTTCCACATCGACCTGACGGTCGGGCTCGTGCGTTCGTCGGTGCTCGCGTACAACGGCGTGTACAGCGGCACGCACCTCGAGCTCGCCGGCGGCTGGGGCGGCTGGGGCTCGTTCTTCGTCAGCAGCGACTTCCTCTACGGCGACACCCGCCTGGTCGCCGGCTTCCGCGGTCACGGCATGGCCGTCGCGCCGGCGGTCGGCCTGATCCTGCTCGGCCTGCTGGCAGGGGGTGCGCTGTGATCGCCGCGCTGCTGCCTGTCCTTGCGGTCATGTCGATGGCGGTCGCCCAGGAGCCCGCGGCGGCGGCCGGCTCGTCGGCGCTGCCGCCGTGGAGCCCGAGCGCGGCCGAGGACGTCGCGCCGCTGCCGGACCCGACGCCCGCGCCCGCGCCCGCGCCGGAGCCGGAGCCCGCGCCGCTCGCCGCCCCCACGCCGCAGACGGCGGGGCCGCCGTACTACACCGACGCCGACATGCAGGCGCTGCGGCAGCGACACGGGCTCGAGCCGGTGGCGCCGAAGACCGAGCGCAAGGCGCGGTGGCGCTGCCTGATCGCCGACCCGACGTGCGGCCTCGTGGTCGAGATCCAGGCGAGCTCGGGCTACGCGTACCGCGTCCGCCAGGGCGATGTGTCGGACCCCGGCGACATCTACCGCTGGAGCTCGGCGCGGGTGCAATACGACGTGTGGGTCAGCATCCCGACGCTGGTGGAGACGCGCGGGAAGTTCAAGTTCACGCGCGTGTCACTCGGGCCGAAGGGCGGGATCATCGCCAGCGACAGCAAGGACATCTGGGGCAACGTCGGCTTCGCGGGGCGCTACTGGTTCAAGCGGACCCGCTGGTCGCCGACGATCGAGTTCTCGAGCGGGCTGGCGTTCAAGGTCGCCGGGATCGACAAACAGATGATGAACCGCTTCGACAACGTCCGCAGCCCGATCGGGTTCGTGGCAGAGGTCGGCGTCGGGCTCGGCGGGTTCGGGGCGATCGTGATCGGCGGGCAGTTCGACAGCCCGCTCGCGCGTGAGGACGTGCCCGAAAAGGCGCGCACCTCGGCGGCCGGGATGTTCTTCCTCGGCTTCCGCGGGAACATCCTGTGGGGTGCCCCGGCCGCGCTCGGCGTGGCGACCCACGCGGCGGCGCTGCGCGGGGTCCAGGCGCCGTAGCGAAGAAAGTGTGTAATCGGGGGGGCGCTCGCGCTGCTCATGTCCGATTCCATGCCTCCTGGTTCGCACCTTCGCCCCGTCCCCGCGCACGCGGAGACCGCCGCCGCGCCGCCGCCGCCGCGCCCGAGCACCGAGCAGCTCGTGCAGCGGGCCAAGGCCGGGGAGATGAGCGCGTGGTCGCGGCTCTACCAGGACCACTACGAGCGGATCTACCGCCACGTCCGCGCGCTGACCGGCGACTCGAGCCTCAGCGAGGAGCTCGTCCAGGAGACCTTCGTCCAGGCGCTGCTGAAGATCGGCAACTTCGACGGCCGCTCGACGCTCTCGACCTGGTTGCACGGGGTCGCGATCAACGTGGTGCGCAACCAGTGGCGGTCGCAGAAGAGCACCGTCAAGGCGCACGCGAAGCTCGAGATCGTGCGATCGTACGAGGTCGGCGGGGAGTCGCCGGACGGGGCGGTCCACCAGCAGCAGCGCGTCAAGGCGCTGTACGCCGCGCTCGAGACGCTGCCGGATCACCTGCGCGTGGCGTTCGTGCTGCGCGACCTCGAGGGGCTGTCGCCCGAGGAGGCCGCCGAGCAGGCGGGCGTGTCGATCGGCAACCTGGCGGTGCGCGCGACCCGTGCGCGCCAGCGGATCCGCAAGCAGCTCGTCGAGTGGGGCGTCTTGCCGCGAGAGGAGGAGGGGCCGTGAACCGCCGCGATCTGTTCGACGCGCTCGTCGCCGACGCCGCCGCAGAGCTCGCCGAGGCGCTGCAGCGCGAGTCGAGGGCGCTGATGCCCGACTTCGCCGCCGTGGTCGAGGAGGCGCACGCGCGCGACCCGTCGCGCGTGTCGGCCGAGATGCTCGCGGAGGCCCGCGAGCTCGCGCCGGTCGTCGACCTGCGCAGCGACTCGAACCTCCGGATCCCGCGCCGCGACCAGGCCGAGTTCGCGGCGCTGCTCGCCGAGGCGCGCGCCGCGATCGACGTCGACGTCGCGGCGGTGCGCGCGGCCGGGCCGCCGCCCGTACCTGTCCCTGCGGTCAGGCCGGCGCGCAGCCGCGGCTGGATGTGGCTCGCGGCGGCGGCCGTCGCGGCGCTGACGATCGTCGGCGTGCGCCCGCTGCTGTCGCGCGGCGACGCGGCCGTCGACCCGGGCAACCAGGCGCCGTGGCAGGACCAGGCCAGCCCGCCGCGCTACGAGGCGACGCCGGCGCCGGAGCCCGCGCCGGTGGTCCGCCGCGCGCCGGAGCCGGAGCCGGAGCCGGAGCCCGCGGTCGAGGCGGCGCCGGAGCCCGCGGTCGTCGAGGAGGCGAGCGAGGAGGTCGGAGAGACAGGGCCGAAGGAACCTGTCGCGAAGGCCAGGCCGAAGCCCGCCGCCGAGACGCAGGCCGAGAGGCTGCGCCGGCTCGGCGAGGAGGCCGAGTCGATGTGGCAGGCCGGCGACCTCGCCGGCGCCGAGGCCCGCTACCGCGACATCGTCCGTCAGGCGCCGGGCAGCCGCGCGGCCGACCTGGCCTACGGCGACCTGTTCTCGCTGGCGCGCCAGCGGCACGGGGCCGACGCGGAGGCGACGCTGTGGCGCGCGTACCTCGAGGCGTTCCCGCGCGGCCGCTACGCCGACGACGCGCGCGCGGGGCTGTGCCGCCGGGCCGAGGGCGACGCGCGGGTGACGTGCTGGCGCGCGTACCTCGACGAATTCCCGGCCGGCGTCCATCGCCACCAGGCCGGGCGCGTGCTGGCCGAGGCCGAGACGGGGGGATGACGCGCGCAGGACACAGCGCCGGCGCGCTGCTGCTCGGCCTCGTCGCGTGTCAGCCGGTGGTCTACGACCTGAGCGCGGGGGCCATGTCCGAAGGGGCAGGTACGATGGGACAGGTCCCGATGACCACGTCCGACGCGACGACGGGCGGGACGGGGTCCGGGTTCACGGGGCCGCCCCCGGACTGCGACGGGATGAGCGGCGGCGGGTCGTGCGGGGCGCCGGGGTGTCCGCGCTGTCCGTCGGGTCACCCGTGCGAAGTGCCGCAGCAGTGCGAGACGGACGCGTGCATCGACGGCCTGTGCGCGCAGCCGGAGTGCGACGGCCCGGCGGACTGCGACGGCGTCGGGCCGTGCCGCACGGCGACGTGCGAGGGCCGGCGCTGCCAGTACACGGACCTCGACGGGGTGGCGTGCGACGACGGCGACCTGTGCGCGACGTCGGCGACGTGCCAGGCGGGCGTGTGCGTGAAGACGCCGGTCGACTGCAGCGAGCTCGACGACGACTGCAACAAGGGCTTCTGCAACCCGGCGACCGGCAACTGCGGCGTCGAGCACCTGCCCCCGACCACGAGCTGCCAGGGCGACTGGTGCGTCAAGAACGGTTGGTGCGCGCAGGGCACGTGCGTCGGCACGGTGTACTTCGAGGACTTCGACGGCCCGCCGTCGTGGACGCTCGGCGAGCTGTGGCAGATCGGCCCGGCCCAGCCGTCGACGTGCGCCGAGGTCGGCTCGCAAGACCCGGCGGACGACCACACGCCGGGTCCGGGCGGGGCGCTCGCGGGCGCGGTGATCGGCGGCTGCCTGCCGCAGACGCCGCTGGCGATGGACGCGTGCCTGACGAGCCCGCCGATCGACGTGATGATCCCCGGGCCGATCTTCCTGGCGTACGCCAGCCGCCTCTCGAGCCCGCCCGCGCCTGCGGCCGCGCGCGTGGAGGTGTGGGACGGGCAGCAGTGGGTGCTCCTCGACATCGACGGCGAGGTCGACGAGCCGGGCTGGACCGAGCACGTGTTCGAGGTGTCTCCGTTCACCGACAAGGGGATGCGCGTGCGCTTCTGTCATCACCTGCCGGCGCAGCTCCAGGCGAAGGTCGCGGGCTGGAGCGTCGACGACGTGAAGCTCGGCGCGTCGGCGTGTCCGCCGATGCCGTAGGCGTCGCCCGGTCTCGCGTCGTGGGCGGCCGCGGGCTATATAGCGGCGGCACGACGTGATGCTGCTCGCCGCCCTCGTCACGCTGCTCGCCCTGGCGAGCCCGACCCCCGCCGGGGCGCCGGCGACGTCGACGATCGAGGCCGCGCTGGTCCGCGGCGAGGACCCGCTGCTCGGCGACGTCGAGCGAGCGCTGCGCGTCCGGATCCCGTCGCTCGCGCTGGTGCGGCAGGGCTCCGAGCTGCCCGAAGGGGCAGGTCTGCGCGCGTTCGTCGAGCTGCGGCGGACGTCGCCGGCGCAGGTGCAGGTGTCGGTGATCCTGTCCGACGGGCGCGCGTACTTCCGCACGGTCGACGCCGAGGCCGAGGCGGCGGGACGTCCGGTGGCAGGCGCGCTCGCGCTGCTGATCGCGGCGATCGAGGACGACACGGTCGCGCCCGACGAGCGCGACGTGCCGGTGCCGCCGGCGATCGCGGCGCCGGAGCCGGAGCCGGCGCCGGCGCCGGTGTGCCCCGCCGTGCAGGCGTGCCCCGAGCCGCCGCCCGTCGAGCCGCCGCCGCCGCCGCCGGCCTTCGAGCTCGCGCCGGTGCTGCGCAGCGGCGGGGTGTTCGGGCTCGGACCGATGGCGGGTGTGCGCGGGGCGGCGTTCGGGCTCGGGCTCGACGTCCGCTGGCGCCGCGGGGCGATCGTCGCGGTCGACGTGCAGGCGATCGCCGCGGCGCTCGACGGGCTGCCGCTCGCGCGCGCGCGCGTGGCCGTGGGCGCGGGCTACGGGCTGCGCCGCGGGGCGTTCGAGCTGCCGATCGTCGGCATGGTCGGCGCGGAGTGGTGGGGCGTGCCCGGAGTCGGAGAGGTCACGCGGCGGGGCGGCGGGGCGCTCCGGCCGCTGATCGGCGGCGGGCTGCGGCTGTCGCCGGGCGCGTACGCGCGCGTCGGCGGGCTCGGGCTGCGGGCCGGGGCGCGCGTGGAGCTATGGGGCTCCGGCGAGCCGGGGCCCGGCGGGCTCGGACAGCCGGTGATCGGGCGGCCCGGGGGCGCGCCGTGGATGGCCGTCGGCGGGGCGGAGCTGTCGCTCGGGTTCGAGCTCGCGCTGTGGATCGCGCCGCGGACGCGCCGGCGGTGAACGTGTGGTCGTAAGGACATGCCCGTGAGGACATGTCCCGCGAGTCATGGCCCGTAGGCGTAGAGGGTCGCCGAGACGGTCCACACGCCGCCCGCGACGACGTCGTCGATGGTGAAGCCGAACGTGTGGTCGGGGCCGGGGCCGAGGAACTTGTCGACCGAGCCGCGGACCGGGATCACCCGCGAGCCGGGGCACCAGTTGGCCCGCGGCGCCTGCACGGACGAGATGTTGCCGCACGGGTTCTCGAGGCAGTACTTGCTCGGGCCCTCGGGGATCGGGTTGTCGGTGAGCGTGCAGAGGTCGACGCAGTTGCTCCGCCACGGGATGAACTCGCCGGCCGAGTTGCCGTCGAGCGTCAGGTGGTGGAGGCGCTTGCAGAACTCCTCGGCCGGGCCGATGCAGTCGCCGGGGACGTCGTTCGCGCCGCCGTGACCGGAGACGATGTACGCGAGCTCGACCGCGGCGGTGCCGTCCGGCAGCGTGAAGGGGACGCTGGGCTGCGGGGTGTCGACGGTGTAGCCGCCCTGGTAGAGCGAGTAGGCGCCGAGCACGGCGCGCGGCGCGGGCCCGGGGACGACGTCGAGGCGGACGCTCAGGTGCCAGCCGCCCGCGGAGCCGCTGACCTGGCCGGCGCCGTCGGCCCACGAGTCGATGTACGAGCGCAGCGAGTGCGTGCCGGGGTGGGCGTTGGCCCAGTCGGTGATGTCCTCCTCGAGGTGCTCGGGGCCGCCGAACGGGGTGATCGCGCGCAGCAGCTCGAAGCCGAGCGGGTCGCCGTCCTGCAGCGCGGGGTCGGCGATGAAGCCCATGGTGCGGTCGAACGCGTCGCACGAGGCGGGCCAGTTCTGGCCGGCCGGCGGCTGGTTCGTCTGCCACTTCTCCCACGGGTAGCAGTCGCTCACGAGGTCGACCACCAGCGTCACCTTGGCGAACGTCGCGGGGCCGAGGTCGATCGCCACGTCCTTGTGCTGCGTGTCCCAGCCGCCGGTGCCGGTGATCCACTGGTCGTCTAGCACCGTGATCGTGAACGGGTCGCCGTAGGCCGGCGCGCCGGTGCTCGCGCCCGAGGTCGGGGCGCCGGTGCTCGCGGCGGCGCCGGTGCTCGCGGCGTCGGTCGTCTCGCTGCGCTTGTCGCCGCCGCCGGGGCATGCGACGAGCACCAAGAGACATGTTGAAAAGGACAGGCGAGTCGACGCGGCGGGCATGATCCGGGTTTATCCGAAGAGCGTGCGCCGGAGCAAGCGCAGCGCGTAAGGCGTGGTGAGGGCCGCGGCGAGCGCGGCGAGCAGGGCGGCCGGCAGGAGGTAGGTCGCGGCGGCGGCGATCGAGGCCGGCAAGACCAAGCCCGGCGCGGCGAGGGCGGGCAGGCCCCACGCGGCGAGGGTCGACTCGGCGGCGGGGACCAGCGGCCCTACGTTGATGACCACGAACAGGCTCACGACCCACACCGCGAGCAGGCCCAGCGCACGGCCGGCGCACAGGAGCAGCAGCGCGACGGAGAGCGCGAGCATGCTGGTGCGCGGCCAGGCGGCGGCGTCGGGGGTCCAGCGGATCTGCTCGGTGATGTGGTCGAGCAGGCCGGCGAGGGCGCCCGCGGCGTAGGCCGACCAGCGGATCGTGCGGGTCTCGGCGGCCGAGAAGGCGGCCCAAAGGTTCGGCAGCCAGCGCACGTGCGAGGGGGCGCGGTCGAAGCGGGCGACGAGGTCGGACGAGGCGAGGACGGCGATGCCGGCGAGCGGGAGGAGGCCGAGCGTCTCCCAGGTGACCTCGCCCGCGCGGAGGTGCGGCCACTGCTGCGCGATCGCACCGACGCACGCCGCGACCGCGGCGGCGCGCGCGGCGTAGAAGCGGGCGGCCAGCAGGGCGGTCGCCAGCACGTAGACGGCGAGGTTGGGCCAGTCGGGCTGGCCGGGGCGGACGAGCTCGAAGACGGTGATCGCAAGGCCGCCGGCGAGGACGACGAGCTCGCGGACGGTGCGGCCGAGGAGGACTTCGCGGTCGAGGAGGGTCATGGGGCCTTGAGGTGCAGGATATAGTTTTCGCGCAGGTGGAGGGCGTCGGTGTGATCGGCCACCAGGCCGAAGCCGGCCTCGGCGAGCTCGGCGAGGACCTTCCGCCTGTCCGCGCGGACATGTTCGAGGATCCACGCTGGGCTCTTGCCGGGCTCGCGCGCGAGGTCGACGAGGACCAGGGTGCCGCCGGGGCGCAGCGCGGCGCGGAGCTCCGCGAGCGCGGCCGTCGGCCGCTCGAGGTGGTGGTACACGTCGCAGAGGTAGATGAGGTCGACGCTCGCCGGCTCCAGGCCGAGCGCGTCCGCGCTCGCCTGCACGAGCACGACGTTGGTGAGCCCCGCCCGCTTCGCCTCGTCGCCGATGTGGCGGAGGAAGTGCGGGATGATGTCGACCGCGAGCACGCGCCCGGTCGGGCCCACGGCGCGCGCGAGGTCGAGGGTGTACAGGCCGGTGCCGGCGCCGACGTCGGCGACGACCATGCCTGGCTTCAAGGACAGGTCGGCGAGGATGTCGGCCTTGCGATCGTGGACCTCGCGGCCCTCGCGCTCGAGGTTGCGCCGCCAGCGACGCAGCGACTTCGGGTCGCGGTAGACGTCGTTGAGCTCGGGGCGGGCGCCGGCGGGGGCCGCCGGGGCCTCGGTCGTCGGTCGCGGGGCCGCGTGCGCGGGCGCGCACGCGAGGCAGGCGGCCAGGAGGGCGAGGCGCGGCGACACGAGCCCCGTGGTTACGCGGAGGCGGCCGCGGAGATCTCGACGTTGGTGGGGATCTTGCTCATGGCCCGCTCGGCCAGCGCCGTGATGGTCAGCGACGGGTTGACGCCCGGGTTGGCCGAGACGGCGGAGCCGTCGACGACATAGAGGCCCTCGTAGCCGAAGACGCGGTGCTGGTGGTCGATGACGCCGGTCTCCGCCGAGTCGCCCATGCACGCGCCGCCGAGGATGTGCGCGGTCGTCGGGATGTTGAAGAGCGTCTCGGTGATCATCGACATGTTGAAGCCGTCGAGCAGCGCGGCGACGCGGTCGGCGATCTCGGTCGCCTCGGGGATCGTCGCGGTCGGCGGCTTGCCGGACGACAGCGAGGTGCCCATGCCGCCGACGCCGAGCCGCAGCTTGAGGTCGCCCTCGGCGGTCTTCATGTAGAGGAGGATGATGCTGTACTTGGCGAGGTCCGGCACCGTGATCGCGCGCAGGACCTTGATCGGGTGGCGCACGAAGGACGAGACGAAGCGGGTCAGCCGGACGATCGCGGTCTCGCCCGGGACGTGCGGGGCGATCAGCAGGCGGAAGAAGCCGGAGCCGCCGCCGTAGCGGACCGGCTCGACGTGGCTGTGATCGTCGAGCTGGATGATCGAGCCGATCGCCACGCCGCGCGAGAGGTCGTGCTCGCGCTGGTTGCCGACCACGCCGATCAGCGACTCGCTGTTGGTCCGCACGAGGTCGCCCACGCGGTCCGACAGCCGCGGCAGGCCGGCCGGGTCGGTCTTCATGCGCAGCAGCAGCTCGACGGTGCCGAGCACGCCGCCGGCGAACACGACGTTCCGGGCGGTGAACGCGACCTGCTTGCGGCCGAAGATCGAGGCGCCGTGCTGCGCCTCGACCCGGTAGCCGCCGCCCGCGAGCGCGCGCACGGCGGTGACCTCGGTGTCGGCCCGCAGCTCCATGCCTCGCTTGCGCGCGAAGTAGAGGTAGTTCTTGTCGAGCGTGTTCTTGGCGCCGAAGCGGCACCCCGTCATGCACGCGCCGCAGAAGTTACAGCCGGTGCGGTCGGGGCCGTTGCCGCCGAAGTAGGGGTCCGGGACGGTCTTGTTCGGCTCGCCGAAGTAGACGGCGACGTTGGTGTGCTCGAAGGTCTTGCCCATGTCCGCGGCGACGCCCTTCATGATGCGGTCGACCGGGGTGAAGGCCGGGTTCGGCGTGGCGCCGAGCATCCTCAGCGCGGTCGCGTAGTGCGGCTGGAGCTCGCCCTGCCAGTCGGCCAGCCTGGCCCACGCGGGGTCGGCGAAGAAGCTGTGCTTGGGGACAGGTAGCGTGTTGGCGTAGACGAGCGACCCGCCGCCGACGCCGACGCCGGAGAGGACGGTGACGTGGCGGAAGAAGGTCATCTTGAACAGGCCGCGCCACCCGAGCGCCGGGGCCCACAGCCAGCGCTTGAGGTTCCAGTTGGTGGTGGGGAAGTCCTTCTCCTTGAGCTCGCGGCCCTTCTCGAGCATGAGCACGCGGTAGCCCTTCTCGGTCAGGCGCAGGCCGGAGACGCTGCCGCCGAAGCCCGAGCCGATGACGATGAAGTCATAGTCGAAGTCGC
>WBZU01003023.1_pt1 | contig 11254 bp, 7 predicted proteins | sample 5204311 | NCBI WGS metagenome assembly WBZU01 (sample SAMN12344359, study PRJNA552823) | activated sludge metagenome | biome: Activated sludge suspended growth; feature: Nitrification reactor; material: Wastewater; isolation source: activated sludge from nitrification reactor of wastewater treatment... | reverse complement strand
AGGACCCGTCCGACCGCCTGCTGTTCCCGTACGTCGAGACCAGCTTCGTCCCGCAGGACGAGAACGGCTTCGCCGTCCCGGCCGTCGACGACGCCATCCGCGCCAACATCCAGCACCTCTACGAGCACGTGCTCGGCGAGCACTACGACATCGGCTCGCCCGAGATCACCGAGGCGTACAACCTCCTCTTCAACATCTGGCAGGACGGCGTCAAGGGCCTCAAGGACGGCACCTACCCGGCCGACGCGCCGTGCCGGGCCGAGAACGACTGGTGGACGGGCAACCCGCTCCCCGACGAGAAGCGCATCACCCAGGACAACGACTACACCGTGCGGGCGTGGATGGGCGTGCTCGCCTACATGCTCTCGGACTACCGCTTCTTGCACGAATAGAAAGGAGGACCCCCGTGAACCGTCGCAACTTCTTCAAGCTCACGTCCCTGGCCGGCCTGTCGGTGGTCGCTCCGACCGTCTTCGCGTTCGACCGCCCGGGCCCGATCAAGAACCCGAACCTGCCCCCGCTGGCGGAGACCTACAGCGGACCGCTGTGGGTCTTCCTCAACGCCGGCGGCGGCTGGGACCCGACCTCGCTGTGCGACCCGAAGGGTGGCAACGGTCCGGACGATCCGGACGCGATGAACCACTCGTACACGTACAGCCAGATCGAGTCGGCGGGCAACATCCGCTACCCGGCGATCGGGACGATGGACAACCCGAACGCGTACCGCGACTTCTTCCAGAAGCACTACAAGCGGCTGCGCGTCATCAACGGCCTCGACATGCAGTCGAACGGCCACGACTCGGGCTCGCGGCACTGCTGGTCGGGCCGGCTCGCCGAGGGCTACCCGAGCCTCGCGGCGCTGATCTCGGCCGTCCACGGCGCGGCGCTGCCGATGACGTACCTCAGCTTCGGCGGCTACGACTTCACGCAGGGCATCGTCGCCCGCACGCGCTCGGGCAACACCCAGGCGCTCGCGCGGATCGCCTACCCCGACCGCAAGAACCCCGAGGACGACGCGTCCGGGTTCCACTCGGTGGTCGCCGCCGACCTGATCCTCAAGGCCCAGCAGGCGCGCAAGGAGCGGCTGCTGGCGAACGAGAAGCTGCCGCGCGTGCAGGACGCGATCGGCATGCTCTACGCCTCGCGCACCGGCAGCAACGAGCTGAAGAAGCTCCAGCAGTACCTGCCGGCAATGCTCGACAACTCGGGCAACCCGCTGCGCCGGCAGATCCAGGTCGCGGTCGCGGCCTACCGGGCCGGCATCACCGTCTCGGTCAACCTCGACATCGGCGGCTTCGACACCCACGGCAACCACGACGCCCAGCACATCCCGCGGCTGGCGCAGATCCTCGACGGCATCGACTTCCTCGCCCAGGAGTGCGAGATGCACGGGCTCGCGGACCGCTTCGTGCTGCTGTGCGGCTCGGACTTCGGCCGCACGCCGGGGTACAACGACACCGACGGCAAGGACCACTGGGCCATCACCAGCCTCATGATGATGGGCAACGGCATCGGCGGCGACCGTGTGATCGGCGGCTCCGACGATCGTCACAACGCCCTCAGCTGGGACCCGAAGACGCTCAAGCAGAGCGACACCGGCATCCACATCGAGCCGCGGCACGTCCACGCCAACCTGCGCAAGCTGGCCGGCATCGACGGCCACGACCTGATGACGCAGTTCCCCCTGGTCCTGCCCGACGCCGACCAGATGAACCTGCTGGCCTGACCGCCGCGCCTGCCCGTGGCCCGGCGGCCGCGCGCGGCCGGACCTCACGCCTGCCCGTCCGATGCGGATGGGATCGGGCGTGAGGTCCGGCCGCGCGCGCTCGCCCCGGCTCACGAGCCTGTGATATCGTGGCTGCTTGGGCGGGAGGCCCAAGCTCCATGCATCTGACTCGACTCGCCTGTCTCAGCGTCCTCGGGCTCGCGGCCTGCGCCGGCGGCGGTGACCCCGGCAGCGGCAGCTCCTCGGCGTCCGGGACGAGCGGCATGACGACGACCGCCGGCACCGACGCCGCCCCGACGACCTCGGGCGGCGGAGAGGACGCGTTCGGCCCCGAGCAGGAGTTCGTCCTCCGCCTCAACGACGACCCGGTGCCGCCGCTCAAGTTGAGCATGAACAAGGCCGAGTCGGCGCAGCTGTTCGGCGACAAGGCCGGCGAGATCCTCCTCGTCGAGATCGAGTCGAAGACGCTGCTGCAGAACAGCCTCGAGCAGATCAAGGGCTCGTGCGGCAACCTGTGGCAGCAGGACGACCCGAACCCCAAGCACGACTGCTCGAACACCGACTACAAGGGCCCCGACAACACCTGGAAGACCAGCGCCGAGTACTCGCTGGTCCGCATCTTGACGATGACCCCGGCCAACGCGAAGGTCGGCGGCACCTCGATCGAGGGCATGCAGGGCCTCGCGGACGGCCTCGGCATCGGCGGCGGCTTCGGCGAGATCCTCGCCGAGTCGCTCGGCATCGCCCGCACCGAGCCCTTCATCACCACGCCCGAGCTCGTCGTCTCGCTGCAGAAGAACCTGCTCGCCACCCACCCGAACGTCGGCGGCGACGGCACCAAGCTCAAGGTCTACCTCGACGACGCGCTGACCGACCTGGCGACGCTGTCGACCAAGCTCGGCCCCGCCGGCCAGCACCCCGGCGTAATCGCCCCCGGCTTCCAGACCAAGAGCGAGGTCCTCACCGAGAGCTTCGCCATGAACGTCGAGGCCAGCAGCAACCTGCGCCTGCTCGACGGCGTCGACCTCTCCAAGGGCAAGGACTACATGTCGACGATCGTCGACAACACCGGCCCCACCTTCGGCGACCCGCTCGAGTTCGACTTCAACGACCCCTCGAAGTTCAACATCACCGGCGTCGCGCAGGACCCGAAGGTCGACATGCGCTTCGGCCTGAACGAGCACAACGCCTTCATCAACTCGTGCGCGGGCGACGACGCGTGCAAGGCGAACCTGCCGGAGAACATCGACCAGGTGAAGGCGATGTGGCCCCAGTCGGCGTGGGCGATCGACCCGTGGCTGCTCGAGCACATCGTCGTCGGCGGCGGGCGCGAGAAGTACAAGAACCGCGTGTTCGACAAGTGCTACGAGGTGCTGTTCCTGTGCAACCTCGGCGCGCACATCACGATCGGCCCCAACCCGCCGGGGTGGGCGATCTTCGACGTCTTCCTCAACCTCGGCAACCCGCCGAAGGATCAGTTCGTGTGGGAGCTGATCAACGAGGTCGCGCAGGTCGCCCTGCACACCCCGCCGTTCGGCGACATCCCCGAGGGCCAGGCCGACGTCGCCTTCACGCTGCGCGACGTCCCGATCGGCGTCTCCGGCGACCAGATCGCCGAGTCCGTGCGGCCCTACCTGCAAGACCAGGCCCCCGCGATCGCCCAGCTGCTCCTCGGCGACTACTGGAAGAACAACGGCGCCGTCGACTTCTACTACCGCCGCGGCTCCGACGGCCTCCCCTACCTCTTCTACGTCACCGGCGCCGACCTCCCGCCCGGCACGCCGTACAACTACCCGACGCCGGGCTTCTTCACCTGCCCGGAGACGGACGCGGGCTGCAAGGCCTCGACCACCGCGATCGACGGCGCCGGCGACGACACCCACGAGAAGGTGCGCCTGCAGGCCGGCGAGACCGTGCTCTACCTGCGCGACGACGCCGGCGACCTGTTCCGCGCCCGCTTCATCGCCCCCGAGGGCGACGCCAAGGAGATCACGGTCCGCGTCGCCGCGGCGCTGTGAGCCGGCGGCGCGCCGCGGCTACTTGCCGATGCGCGCCATCCGGTCGTACGCCTTCTGGCTGTCGTAGTGCGTGACGAGGCGCCGCAGCGCGTCCTCGAGCAACGACTGCAGCGCGGCCTGCGTGTCGCGCGTCGAGTTGATGGGCACCGTGCTCTCGGCCGTGCCCTGGTAGACGAACGCGTCCGCCGGGGCCCCGTAGGCGCGGATCCGGAAGCTCCACTGCATGCGCACGTACACGCCCGACGGCGTCCCGGCCCCGCGCGTGCCGGTGAACGACGACAGCGAGTTCACCAGCACCTCGCCGGTCAGGAAGATGCCCTGCGGCGCCGGCGTCGTCGGCGGCGCGACGATGACGCTCGTGAACAGCTGGCTCATCGTCCGCTGCAGGTCGCGCTGGACCCACGTGTGCAGCCCGATGACGTCGATCGGCTTCACCCCCGAGCCGAGCGCCGTCATCGTGTCGGCGAGCTTCGCCGGGTCGAGAATCACGAACAGCGGATACTCGATCCGACGCAGCTCCCCCGGCTGGGGGATCTTGGTCTCCATCTGATCGACGCGGGCCGGCTGCATCGAACAGCCGGCCGCGGCGAGAGCGAGGGCGAGCAGGACGGGGCGAAGCGCGGTCATCGGCGCCCGGAGGCTACCAGATCCCGCGCGGCCCCGTCACGTCACTGCGGCAGGACCTCGAGGTCGAGGCCGCCCGGGTACCAGTACGAGGTGTACTGACCATACCCGTAGATCGACACGCCGAACGGCTTGTCGCCGGTCAGCGTGTGGTTGCCGTCCACGTTGTTGGCGATCTTCACGCGGGCGACGCCGAAGCCGGTCGCGCCGATCGCCGTAAAGCCAGCGACCGCCACGCCGTCGAGCATGATCGTCGAGCCCATCGGCGCCGTGATGTTGGCGTAGTTCGACTCGTAGTTGATCGGCGCGTGGACCAGGTACTTGCTGCGGTACTGCTCGGTCGCCACCGCGAGCGCCATCGCCGGGTCGCCCGAGTTGCCGCCGGCCGCCTGACCCTGCATGTACTGCGACACGAGGATCTTCTTGTCCGACTGGATCTCGAAGTCGGCCACGGTCTTGGCGATCTCGAAGTAGTCGCCCGCCTTGGCGAGCATGGTCGGCGCCGCCTGCGGCGGGTCGTACATGATCGTCGTCGCGTCCTCGGTGGCGATGACGCGGACCATCTGCGCCTTCGGCACCATGCCGCCGGTCGGGATCAGCGGCGGGGTGACGATGTACTTCTTCGCCAGCGTCTCGATCGGCAGCATCGCCTCCTCGAGGCGGTCGCACGCCTGCGTGCCGACCGGCACCTGCGTGCACTTGTGGCCGCCGAACACCTCGACCGGCTTGTCGGCGTTGATGATCGTGCCGGTCAGGTCCGACGCGTCGGGGACGCCGCCGCCGGAGGCCGTGAAGACCTCGAGCACGTCGCCCTCGTTGAGCATGACCACGCCGGAGCCGTTGGCCGCGACGCCGCCGCCCGCGTTGACGATCTTGCCCGTCGCCGACGGCGCGAGCGTCACCTTGGTGTTGTCGAACCGCGCGACGACCGCGTAGAAGCCGGGCAGGTTGAAGCCCGAGATCACCCAGTGGTTACGCGACGCGACGACGTAGTTGCCCGACCAGGTGTTGACCGGGAGCAGCAGGCTCGCGTCGTTGGTGTACGAGAACAGGTTGCCCGACTTGTAGTCGAGCGGCTCGTACTGGTACACGGTCACCGGCTGGTTCGAGCGCAGGCGGTACGACCCGTCGACGACCACGAGCGACGGCCCGGCCTCGTTGATCGTCGGCTTGACCAGCTCGTTGACGTACGGCAGCTGGATCACCTTCGCGGTGTTCGGGCCGATCGACGTCTGCGTCACCTGGTTGGCGCCCTTGGTGACCGTGATCGTCGCCATCTGGTTGGTCGTGTTGGCGACCACCACGGCGTAGTAGAAGTTCCACGGCTGCGTCTCGTGCAGGTTGGCGAGCGTCGCCGGGTAGTAGTCGCAGCCGATGTAGCTGGTCCCGAGGTTGGCCGCCGAGCAGGCGCCCGCGCACTGGCCCGCCATCGGGTCGCACATGACGCCCTGCAGCGCGTCGCAGCTCTCGACGTCCTGCCACATCATGCCGTCGTCGCTGCACTTCTGCGCGACGTTGCCGTTGCACTGCGTCGTGCCCGGCATACAGGCCACGCAGCCGAACGGCTCGAGGCACAGGTTCGGGCACATCTCGACGTCCTTGAAGCCGCCCATCCCGTCGCACACCTGCTTGGTGTTGCCGTCGCAGACGAGCGTGTCGGCCGGACAGACCATGCCGGTCGAGCCGCCCGACGACGAGCCGCCGCTCGTGGTGCCGGTCGTGCTCATCGCCGTCGTGCCGGTGGCGGTGACGTCCATCGTCGTCCCGCCGGTGGTCGCGGTCGGATCCGTCGTCGGGCCGCTGGTCGTCGCCACGGTATCGCTCATGCCGCCGGATCCGCTCGTCGGGTCCGTGGTCGTCGGGGTCCCCGTGGTCGTCCCCGGCCCCGTCGAGCCCGTCACGGGCGTCGTCGTGCTGCCCCCGCCCGAGCTGCCGCCGTCCGTCGCCGAGGTGATCGGCTGGTCGTCGCCACAGCCCGCCAGCATCAGCGCGATCGCCGCGCCCACATTCCACAAGTGCTTCGAAGTCCGTACCATCATGGACGCCATCGTCGCACACTTGCGCCGCGGCCGCCGTCGCACGAGCGTGTTTTCGTGAAACCAAAGAAAAAGACCAGGGGTCGCTGACCCTTGGTCTTTTAGAGTGAGCCCGGTAGGAATCGAACCTACAACCCAGGGATTAAGAGTCCCTTGCTCTGCCAATTGAGCTACGAGCCCGAGGGGCCCCCCTTCTACACGATCCCCAGGCAGACACAAGAGGTATTTTTCAGGATCGCTCGCCCCTCGGGTCGCGCATCAAGCGCAGTCCCGCGCGTGGGCGCCCCTGCCGCGATTCGAGGGTTCTCCCGCCCTGTCCCCAGGAGACCACGAGAACCCTCACAGTTCCTTCCGGGATGTCTCGGCCCCGCGCCGTGCGCCCCTGCGCCCGCGTACCATCGCCCGCGTGACGCCCACGGCCGACCGCCGGCTCCACCACGCGATCTTCGCCGCCCTCGTCGTCGTGCTGCTCGTGCTCCACGTCGACGTGTGGAACGCGGGCACCGCGCCGAGCGTGGTGTTCGGCTGGCTCCCGTGGGACCTCGCCTACCACCTCGCGTGGATGGCGTGCGCCACGGCCGCGGTCTTCTACATGACCTCGGCGGCCATCTGGCCCGAAGACCAGGACGGCGAGGACCGGCCGTGAGCCCGCTCGCCGCGATCGGCCTGGTCGTCGCCGCCTACCTGGCGATCACGCTGGTGATCGGCGCGCTCGCCTACCGCCGGACCAGCCAGACCCCCGAGGACTACTTCCTCGGCGGCCGGGCCGCGCGGACCTTCGTCCTTTTCATGGCGCTGTTCGGCACCAACGTCACGCCGTTCGTGCTGCTCGGGATCCCCGGCCAGGCCTACCACCACGGGGTCGCGGTGTTCGGCCTCAACGCGGCGGTCGTCGGCCTCGGGATCCCGCTGACCTTCTTCCTGATCGGCGACCCGGCCCGCCGGGCGGCCCGCCGGCTCGGCGCGATCACCCCGGCCGAGCTGTACGCCGAGCGCCTCGCCTCGCCCGCCGTCGGCCTCGCGCTGTTCGCCGCCTTCTTCGTCTACACGCTGCCGTACATGGTCACCGCGGTGATCGGCGCCGGCCTCACGGCCGAGGTCCTGACCGGCGGCGCCCTGTCCTTCGGGGCAGCCTCGGCGCTGATCCTCGGCATCACGATCGCCTACACCGCGCTGGGCGGGATGCGCGCGACCATGTGGACCAACGTCTTCCAGGGCGCGACCTTCCTCGGCTTCATCGTCGCCGCGTTCTTCCTGATCGCGGGCGACCTCGGCGGCCTCTCGGCGGCGACCGCCCGCACCGCCGAGGTCGCGCCGGCCCTGCTGGCGAAGTCGTCGGCGCCGCAGTTCGCCCCCGGCGCGTGGTCGTCGTGGGCCCTGGCGATCTCGCTGACCGTGATCGCCTTCCCGCACATGCTGGTGCGCGTGTTCGCGGCGCGCGACGCCGCCGCGCTGAAGAACGTGTGCCGCCTCTACCCGGTCGTGCTGGTGGTCCTCTGGGTGCCGGCGGTGATGTTCGGCGTGTGGGGCGCGGCCGAGATCCCCGGGCTCCAGGGCAAGGCGTCCGACGCCGTCTTCCCGCTGCTCGCCGGCCGCCACCTCGCCCCGGCGCTGCAGGGGATGGCCCTCGCCGGCGTCCTCGCGGCCGTGATGTCGACGCTCGACGCCCAGCTCCTCACCCTCTCGTCGATGCTGACGCGCGACGTGCTCCGCCGCGTGCGCCCCGGCCTCGCGCCCGCCCGCGAGGTGCTCGCCGGCCGCCTCTTCACGCTGGCGCTCTCGCTCGCGGTGCTGGCCCTCGTGCTCCAGCGCCCGGCCTCGCTGTTCGACATCGCCGCCTTCAGCTTCTCCGGCTACGTGACGCTGGTGCCGACCCTGCTGCTCGGCGTCCGCTGGCGCCGCTTCACCGCGGCCGGGGCGCTCGCGTCGATCGTCGCCGGCAACCTCGCGCTCGGCCTCGCGTTCGCCGGCCTGCTGCCCGCGGTCGCGTGGGGCCTCGCCGCGGCGATCGCCGGCGCGCTGGTCGGCTCGCGCCTCTCCCGACCGCCCCCGCCGGACATCGTCGCGCGCGCGCTCGGCCCCGCGTGAGCCCGCGCGGGCGTACACTCGCGACCCTGGTGCCGCGCCTCGCCCTCCTCGCCCTCCTCGCCCTCGGCTGCGCCGCCGACCCGCCCGCGGCCGCGACCGAGAGCTCGACCGGGGCCGCGACCGGGGGCTCGACATCGACAGGTTCTTCGGGACATGTCCCGACGACCAGCACCTCCGACGGGACCACCGAGTCGCCGGCGCTCACCGGCACCAGCACGACCGGCCTCGCGGCCCGCTGCGGCGACGGCGTGCAGGCCCCCGACGAGCTGTGCTTCGCCCCGGCGCAGAAGATCGCCACCGGCCCGCGACCGGTCGCGCTCGACATCGCCGACCTCGACGGCGACGGCGTCCTCGACCTCGTGTTCGCCGACTTCGAGGCCGGCCGCCTCGACCTCCGCCTCGGCGTCGGCGGCGGCGTGTTCGCGGACGGGCCGTCGATCCCGACCTTCCTGCGCCCGCGCGACGTCGTCGCCGCCGACCTCGACGGCGACGGCCACCTCGACCTCGCGTTCGCCGACCCCGGCATCGGGCTCGTCGGTGTCTGCCGGTGGACCGGCCCGGGCGCGACCTTCGCGGCCGCCGCGCCGGCCGGCGCTGGCCAGGAGCCGCGCGCCCTCGTCGCGGCCGACCTCGACGGCGACGGCGTGCTCGACCTCGCGGCCGCCGACGAGGTCGCCGACGCCGTGCTCGTGATGCGCGGCGAGGGCGGCGGGGAATTCGCCGCGCCGGTCGTCTACCCCGTCGGAGACTCGCCGTACGACATCGCGGCGGCCGACCTCGACGGCGACGGCGACCTCGACCTCCTCACCGCCGACCAGAACCAGGCGCGAGCCAGCATCCTCCTGTCCGATGGGGCAGGTCAATTCGCGCCCGCGCTCCAGCAGGTCACCAACCCCGAGCCGCGCCGGCTCGCGGTCGCCGACCTCGACCTCGACGGCGGCCTCGACCTCGTCGCCGTGAGCTACACCGCCGATCACCTCGCCATCCTGCCGGGCAACGGCGACGCCACCTTCGGCGCCCTCATCCCGCTCGGCCTCGGCACCGGCCTCTACGCGGTGATCGCCGCCGACCTCGACGGCGACGGCGCGCCCGAGCTCGCCGCGGTCGACCACGACACGGGCGAGCTCGTCGTCCTCGACGGATTCGGCGTCGACCAGATCGCCTCGTTCCAGCGCTTCCCCGCCGGCGCCGGGCCGATGGACCTCGCGGCCGCCGACCTCGACGGCGACGGCGACCTCGACGTGGTCACCGCCGACGCGTTCGGCGGCGGTGCGTCCGTGCTCCTCGCCGACCCGTGACCGGCGCGCCGCCGCGCGCCCTCGACCTGTCTCATTCGCCAGGTGTGACGGGCGTCGGCCGCCGACAACGCGAGCGGCCGAGGGTTCCACGGGTCGCGGAAGATCGCCGAATCTGGCCCGTCCGGCCGCGATTACGCGAACTTCGTCGACGCCGCGGAACCGCGGCCGCGGGCCGTTGTCTCCCGCCGCCGTCGTCCAAGGAGCGCCGCCCGTGTCCACCTCGCCCACCGTCGTCCGCGTCACCCCGCCTCTGTCCTTCGCCCCGCGTCGCACGGCGTCGCGCTGGCTGCCCGCCGCGCTCGCCCTGCTCGGCGCGCTGCTCCCGGCCTGCACCCCGGCGCCCGAGCTCGAGGAGCTGCGCACCGAGGAGAGCTTCCAGTCCAACCGCTTCCTCCGCGCGATCGCCCGCCCCGACGTCGAAGAGGAGGCGCCGCCGCCGGACGACATGGAGAACACCAGCGACGAGGCCGGCGGCCGCGGCCAGCGCCACAAGGGCGAGGAGGGCAAGATGGGCAAGCCCACCTCGAAGAGCAAGTCCGGCCTCTACGCGATGAAGGGCCCGAAGGACGCGATCCCGCAGATGGCCCGCAACTTCGACCCGGCCTACGGCGTCGGCGGGCTCGGCCTGGTCGGCACCGGCCGCGGCGGCGGCGGCACCGGCGAGGCGACCATCGCGGGCGCAGGGGAGAGCTACCTGCCGATCCACGAGGCCAGCTGGACCACCGCGCACGCCTCGCCGCTGTCGACGTTCTCGATCGACGTCGACACCGCCAGCTACGCCAACGTGCGCCGCTTCCTCGACAGCGGCGACCTCCCGCCCGCCGACGCGGTGCGCGTCGAGGAGATGATCAACTACTTCGACTACGGCTACGCCGCGCCGGCCGGCCCGCACCCGCTCGGCGTCGGCGCCGAGGTCGCGCCGTGCCCGTGGGCGAAGGGCCACGAGCTCGTGCGCGTCCACGTGCAGGCGCGCACGATCGACGCGGGCCACGTCCCCGCGCGCAACCTCGTGTTCCTGATCGACGTCTCGGGCTCGATGGCGGAGGACCTGCCGCTCGTGCAGCGCGGCCTCGAGCTCCTCACCGACGGCCTGCGCGCCGAGGACCGGATCTCGATCGTCACCTACGCCGGCAACTCGGGCCTCGTGCTCCAGCCGACCTCGGGCGCGCGCAAGGACGAGATCAAGCGGGCGATCCGCAACCTCACCTCCGGCGGCGGGACCAACGGCAGCGCCGGCATCGCCCTCGCCTACCAGCAGGCGCGCCAGCACTTCGTCGCCGGCGGCGTCAACCGGGTGATGCTCGCCACCGACGGCGACTTCAACCTCGGCGTCACCAGCCACGACGAGCTCCTGAAGATGATCGAGCGCGAGCGCGAGTCCGGCGTGTTCCTGACCGTCCTCGGCGTCGGCTCCGGCAACTACAACGACGCGACGATGGAGCAGCTCGCCGACCGTGGTAACGG
>WBZU01002884.1_pt1 | contig 11259 bp, 10 predicted proteins | sample 5204311 | NCBI WGS metagenome assembly WBZU01 (sample SAMN12344359, study PRJNA552823) | activated sludge metagenome | biome: Activated sludge suspended growth; feature: Nitrification reactor; material: Wastewater; isolation source: activated sludge from nitrification reactor of wastewater... | reverse complement strand
CGCCCACCGGCTCGGACACGATCCCGTCGATAATGCCGAAGCGAAGCAAATCCTGGGCTGTGATCTTCATGTTGGTCGCGGCGTCCTGCGCCCGGCCCGAATCGCGCCAGAGGATCGAGGCGGAGGCTTCGGGCGAGGCCACGGTGTAGATGGCGTGCTCGAGCATGAGCACGCGGTTGCAGCTGGCGATCGCCACCGCGCCGCCGGAGCCGCCTTCGCCCAGCACGAGCGCGACATTGGGAACGCCCAGCGCCAGCGAGGCGTCGGTCGAGCGCGCAATCGCCTCAGCCTGGCCGCGCTCTTCGGCGTCGACGCCGGGAAAGGCGCCCGCCGTATCGACGAGACAGAGCACCGGCAGGTCGAAACGGTCGGCCATCTCCATCAGCCGCACCGCCTTGCGGTAGCCCTCCGGCCGCGCCATGCCGAAATTGTGCCGGAGCCGGCCTTCGGTATCGGCGCCGCGCTCCTGGCCGATGACGCAAACGCTCTCGCCGCGGAACCGGCCAAGGCCGCCGAGGATCGCCTCGTCCTCGCCGAATTTCCGGTCGCCGGCGAGCGGCGTAAAATCGGCTATGAGGCCGGCGACATAGTCGACGCAATGCGGACGCTGCGGATGGCGCGCGACCTGCGCCTTCTGCCACGGCGCAAGATGCGCGTAGAGCTCGCGCAACGCGTCGGCCGCCTTGCCTTCGATGCGCGTGATCTCTTCGCCGATCTCCACGCTGCCGGCCGACTGTTCGAGCGCGCGCAGCTCCTCGACCTTGGCTTCGAGTTCGGCAACCGGCTTTTCAAAATCGAGATAGGTGCGCATAAAATTTACAGCGGTCTGAACAGGGATCGTTAGCGGCGTGACAAAATCCGCAAAGCATCCGTCAAGTCAAGCTCGGGCGAACCCGGCTTGCCTCAATGATGCGGCAGGATTGCAGGTCGCGGCGCCGCGCGTTTGGTCGCATCGGAACAACCGCGTTCTATTCCAGTCGCTCCGCCGGGCCGTTCGACGGCGCCTGGAGCACCAACCGGCAGGCGGCCGGGAGCGCCGCCATCGTCAATGCGCGCGGCTTGGCCGACGCGTTCGCCGGCTTCGGCGGGGGCGGACGCAGCACGGCGTCGCGGAACCACCAGTCGAGCTCGTTGCCGCAGCCGTCTCCGGGCGGCACCGGCGGCTGCGGGCTGCAATCGGGGCTGTCGCCCGGACAGCGGATGCGGATATGGAAGTGATAGTCGTGCCCCCAGTAGGGGCGCACCTTGCTCTGCCATGCATGGTCGCCGCCGGCGTCGCGGCACAGCGCCTTCTTGATCGCGGCGTTGACGAAGATGCGTTCGACGGCGGGCATCTCCGCCGCCAGCCTGATGACGCCGACATGCGCCGGCGTCCAGGCCGCCGGATCGACGTCGCGCCGGTCGGCGGCGACGACGACGGTCGCTTTCATTTCCTCGCGTTCCTTGCGCGTGAGCTCGCGGTCCGGCATCGGCGTGAGCCAGATGTCGGCGTCGAGGCCGACCTGATGGCTGGCGTGACCGTTCGGCATCGGGCCGCCGCGCGGCTGCGAAATGTCGCCGACCAGAAGGCCGGGCCAGCCGACCTCTGCGCGCGCTTGTTTCGCCAGCGTTTCGAGCAGCGCGATCAGTTCCGGATGTCCCCAATTGCGGTTACGCGACAGCCGCATCACCTGCCAGGCCGGACCGTTGACCGGCAGCGCGACGCCGCCGGCGAGACAGCCGTGCGAATAGAAGCCGATGGTGCGCGGGGGCATCGCGGCCGGTTCGCTCTTGCGTGCGAACAATTCCCTTGCCGGCGTCGATGGATTGTCGGGATTGGCGAGCGGGGGCAGCGGTTTGGGATTGAGCGTGCCGAGATCCTGCGCACCCGCGCCGCCGCAAGCGACGAGCAGAAGCAAGGCCGCACAGGGCCATCGGCGATTCGCTGTCATGACTACGTTCCTTACCCCATTAACTGAAAAACCGGAATGCGCCCGGACGCCGTTGCAATAACGCGCCTGCTTCGTATGCTGGAAAAAAATGCTCGGGGGCGGAGTTCAGAGGAATTCGTCATGCACCCTCTCGCACGTCCGGCAGTCCTCGCAAGCGTCGCATCCTTTGCATTCCTCGCGACAGCGACGCCAAGTCTTTCCGATGTCGTGATCACCATCGACAAGTCATCACAGCGCATGTCGGTCGCCGTCGACGGCGTGCGTCGGCATAGCTGGGCGGTATCCACCGGCACCGGCGGCGGACCACCATCCGGCGTCTATCGTCCGCAACGGCTCGAACGATCCTGGTACTCGCGGAAATTCGGCCTGGCGCCGATGCCGCACTCAATCTTCTTCCACGAAGGCTACGCGATCCATGGCACCACGCATGTGTCGCGCCTCGGCCGACGCGCCTCGCACGGCTGCGTGCGCCTGCATCCCTCGAACGCCGCCGCATTATACGCGATCGTGCGAAGCGAAGGTGCCGGCCGCACGCGCATCGTGGTCGCGCGCTGAACGCGATACCTCCTACGGCGCAAAACTCGCCAATAAATACGGCGGAACTGCGCATATGCGGTTGCGTTGACCTGCAAGAAGGTCATCAGAACCGAGGAGGAAATTAATGGTCGCGAAGTCACCATCGGCAAGCCGCGAGGCATTGGGTCGGCGTGAAACCGTTTCGTTGATCGGCAGCGACAAGGTTGAAGGCACCGCCGTGTATCGCTCCGACGGCACAAAGATCGGCCGCATCGAGCGCGTGATGATCGAGAAAGTGAGCGGCGAGGTCGCCTATGCCGTCATGAGCTTCGGCGGTTTCATGGGAATCGGCGAGGACTACTATCCGCTGCCGTGGTCGGCGCTGACCTACAATCCGGAACTCGACGGTTACGAAGTCAATGTCAGCGAAGAGCAACTGAAGGGCGCGCCGCGTTTCACGCAGCATGAGACCTGGGACTGGTCGAGCCCTGATCGCGCAAAGACGCTTCACGACTACTACGGTACGCCGTCGATGAAGCTGTAACGGAGCACGCTCTCCGAGCGGCAGCATCTCCTCACGCAGGCAAACATCTCGCCCTCCGGCGCAACCGAGAGGGCGATTTTTTCTGCGTATGCAGTGCCGCTATGGATTTACCGGCGCGCTACCGGCGCGCCGCGATTCCGCATGCAAGGCGCGGAGCCCTTCGCGATAGGTCGGATAGCGCAGCGTGACGCCCAGCTCGCATTTCATCCGCTCGTTGTCGACGCGCTTGTTGTCGCGATAAAAGCTCAAAGCCATCGGCGACATCGTTTTTGCCGCTTCGGCGAACGGGATCTCCGGCGGCGGCGCGATATCCAGGAGCGCCGCCGCGAAAACGATCGGATCGCCGGGAGCCGACGGTTCATCGTCGACAATGTTGAACACCCCGTTCGCACGCCGCGCGATGGCGGCGTCGATCGCTTGCGCGATATCGCTTACATGGATGCGGTTGAACACCTGCCCGGGCTTGTCGACGCGGCGCGCGGTGCCGCGTTCGACGTTGACGAGCGCGCTCCGCCCAGGCCCGTAGATTCCTGCCAACCGCAGAATGGCGACCGGGAGCTTGCGGCGCGCGCCCACCGCCTCCCAGGCGCGCTCCTGCGCGAGACGCTCGCGACCGCGGTGGTTGACCGGCTGCGGCGGCGTCGTCTCGGATACCCACGCCGCGCCGTGGTCGCCGTACACGCCGACCGTCGACAACAGCACGATCGACCGCAGTTCCGGCGCGTGCGCGATGTGATCGGCAAGCACCGCAAGCACCGGATCGGCCCCGTCCGCCGGCGGCGCCGAAACGAGCAATGCATCGGCCTCCTGCAGGGCGGCGACAATCGCTGGCGCCGCCGCGCGTCCGTCGAACGGCAGCATCTCGACCACGTGTTCGCCGTAGCGCCGCGCGGCGAGGGTCGCGGCTTTCTCCGGCGTGCGCGCCGTGCCGATGATGCCGTCGAACCGCGCGCCGAACTCTTCGACGTAATATTGCGCGCAATAGCCTAAGCCGAAACACAGAAGCGTGGTCATCGGAAAGGCGACGCTCCCTGCGCGGCAGTCCACTCCTCCTGCACCGAGGCATCCGGCTCGGAGCAACGATGCTCCCGGTCGAGCGTGGCGAACGCCGCGCGCGGCAGGAGGCGCGAGAGCGCCCAAACGGCGGCGCCGCGCACCAGGGGCGAATCGTCGTGGAGCAGGGCCGTGGCGTGCGGCGCGAGCGCTGCGTCCCCGCTGTTGCCGATCGCGATCATGACGTTGCGCACAAAGCGATCGCGGCCGGTGCGCTTGATCGCGCTCTTGCGAAACAGCGCGCGAAATCCTGCGTCGTCGAGGCCGGCGAGATCGGCGAGCGCGGGCGCCCGCAATTCGGGCCGGGCGGCGAGTTTTGCTTCGCGGCCCGCCTGCGCGAACTTGTTCCACGGACAGACCGCAAGGCAGTCGTCGCAGCCATAGATGCGGTTGCCGATCGCGGGACGCAGATCGCGTGGGATCGGCCCTTTGTGCTCGATGGTGAGATAGGAAATGCAGCGCCGCGCATCGAGCCGGTAGGGCGCCGGGAACGCCGCCGTCGGACAGACGTCGAGGCAGGCGCGGCACCGTCCGCAATGGTCGCGCTCGGGCGCGTCCGCGGGCAAGTCCAGGCTCGTGAAGACCGCGCCGAGGAACAGCCAGGACCCGAACTCGCGGGACACCAGATTGGTGTGTTTGCCCTGCCATCCGAGCCCGGCGGCGGCGGCCAGCGGCTTCTCCATCACCGCGGCGGTGTCGACGAACACTTTCACGTCGCCTCCGGCATGCGCCACGAGCCACCGGGCGAGGTCCTTCAGGCGGCGCTTGACGACATCGTGATAGTCGTCGCCCTGCGCATAGACGGAGATGGCGCCCGTCTCGCGCTGCGCCAGCGCCGCGAGCGGATCCTCATGCGGACCGTAGTTCACTCCCAACATGACGATGGCCTGCACCTCCGGCCATAGCGCGCGCGGATCACGCCGGCGGGCGGCGGTGGCGGCGAGCCATTCCATGTCGCCATGACCGCCTTCGGCAATGAAGGCGGCGAGGCGCGTCCCCGCCTGCGCGATGGCGTCGGGCCGCGCCACCGCCATTGCTGCGAAGCCGTGCGCCCGGGCGGCGGCGCGCAGGGAAGCTTTTACCGCCGCGGGATCGCTCAGAAATCGAGGTCGGCGTAGGTCTTCGACGGGGCGATCCCCGCATGCAGCTCCGTCAATAGCGGACGGAACGAGGGCCGCGACTTCACCCGCGCGTACCAGTTCTTCGCCGACTCGTCTTCGTTCCACGGCACGTCGCCCAGATAATCGACGCAGGAGAGATGCGCGGCGGCGGCAAGGTCCGCATAGCTCAGACGCGCTCCCGCCAACCAATCGCGCGTGCGCACCAACCAGCCAATATAGGCGAGATGATAGCGGATATTGGCGAGCGCGGCGCGAATCGCCTCGATATCGGGCGGTCCGCCGCCCTGGTTCACCGTCATGTGACGCTTGAACACCCGCTCGGTGATCAGCGGCCCGCTGACTTCGACATGGAACTTCTCATTGAACCAGGCGGTCAGCCGCCTGACCTCGATGCGCGCGTTGATATCGCGCGGCAGCAGGCGATGCTCCCCGAGTTCGGCGCCCTGCGTCTCGTCGAGATACTCGGCGATGATGGTCGGATGGGTGAGCGGCGGCCGCCCCTCCTCCACCAGCACCGGGGTCGTTCCCGCCGGATTGAGCGCCAGGAATTCATGCCGGCGGTCCCACGGCCGTTCGTCGACCAAGCGCGGGATAAGCCCATATTCGCTCAGCGAAATCCGCACAAACCGAGAATTCGGGCAGAGGCACTGGTGATACAGCGTAAGCATCGTCTCTCAGAGTTCCGGAATGACGAATCGCGGGGTAATACAAGCCATAGTGCGGGAGATTCATACAAATCCATAATACGGTGAAATCCGGGCGATCGGGCTAACTATGCACTGCGCATTGCCCCTTGCCCTGCACCTGCCGTTCGGGCGAAAAGCGCCCGCGCTGGACCTCCCGCCCTGCCTCGGAGCGAGTCCACCAACCGCGGAGCCGTTTTATGCTGCTCGACCTGATCAAAGCTGTCTTCCTCGGCTTCGTCGAAGGACTGACGGAATACCTGCCGGTTTCCTCGACCGGGCACCTGCTGCTGATCGAGCACTTCTTCGGTTTCGACGACGCGGAATTCGGCAAGACCTTCGCGGTGTTGATCCAGCTCGGCGCCATTCTCGCCTTGTTGTCGATCTATTTCCATAAGCTGTGGCTCCTCGCGACGAACATGTTCACCGATCGTTACGCGCGGCGCTTCGTCATCGGCGTGCTGATCGCCTTTCTTCCCGCCGCCATCGTCGGCGCGCTCGCGCACGGATTCATCAAGAGCGTCCTGTTCAATCCATGGGTGATCTGCTTCTCCCTGATCGCCGGCGGCGCCATCCTGTTGTACGTCGACACGCTCAATCTCAAGCCCCGCTACACCGAGGCGACCGAGTTTTCCCTGCCCATGTATGCCGGCATCGGCGTTATCCAGTGCGTGTCGATGATTCCCGGGGTGTCGCGCGCGGGGGCGACAATCGTCGGCGCCATGCTGCTCGGGGCCGACCGCCGTTCGGCCGCGGAATTCTCCTTCTGGCTCGCCATGCCGACCATGGTGGGCGCGTTCGCCTACGACCTTTACAAGGGCGGCGCGCAAATGACCGCGAATAACTTGCTGCTCGTCGCGGTCGGGTTCGTCACCTCGTTCATTTTCGGCTGGATCGTCGTCAAGACGTTCCTCGGCTATGTCGCCAAGCACGGCTTCGGCCTGTTCGTGTGGTGGCGGGTGATCGTCGGCACGCTCGGCCTGATCGGCCTGGCGTTGCTCGGATGACGGCGGGGCGCCTGCGGAGAGAGGACGACGCGCTTCTGCGCGGCCGCGGACGGTTCATCGACGACGCGGCCGAGAAAAACCAGGCCTTCGGCTGTTTCGTACGTTCGCCCCACGCACATGCGCGCATCGCGGCGATCGATTCCGCCCCCGCGCGCGCCGCTCCCGGGGTTCTCGCCGTTCTGACCGCCGCCGACCTGCACGCGGCGGGCGTCGGGAGCGTGTCCTCCCATCCGCCGATCAAGGGGCGCGGCGGCGCGCCCGTCGTCGAGCCGCCGCGGCCGGCGCTCGCCGCCGACCGGATGATGCATGTCGGACAGCCGGTCGCGCTCGTCGTCGCAAACTCTGCCGCCGCCGCGCAGGATGCCGCCGAAGCGGTCGCCGTCGCATACGATGCGCTCGAGCCGGTGGTCGGCGCGGCCCGCGCCGCCTCGCCCGATGCGCCGCAGCTATGGCCGGAAGCGCCGGGAAACCTTGCGATCGATTGGAGCTTTCCGCGCAGCGAAAACGACGCGAACGCGCTCGCCGTCGACCGGGCGCTCGCCGATGCGCCGCACGTCGCCCGCGTATCCTGCATCAACCAGAGGATCGTCGTCGCCAGCATCGAGCCGCGCGGCGCGACGGCGTCCTACGACCCCGCGCATGACCGCTATACCCTGCGCGTCTGCTCGCAAGGCGTCCCGGTGATCCGGGACGGCCTCGCCCGCATCATGGGGATCGACCGCGCCCGGTTGCGCGTCCTCACCGAGGACGTCGGCGGCGCCTTCGGAATGAAGAGTTCGCCCTACCCGGAGTACCCGGCGCTGCTCGTCGCCGCGCGCATGGTCGGGCGGCCGGTGCACTGGATGTCCAGCCGCTCGGAAGCCTTCGTCAGCGACCATCACGCGCGCGACTCCCTTCTCGAAGGCGAACTTGCGCTCGACGCCAGGGGCAAGTTCCTCGCCCTGCGAATTCGCTCGCTGGTCGATCTCGGCGCGTATCTCGGCACGGTCGGCGTGTCGCTCGCGACCATGAACTTCTCCTTGTGCCTGCCCGGCATGTACGACATCCCGCTCGTCGATGTGTCGGTGCGGTGTGTATTCACCAACACCGTGCCCACCGCACCTTTCCGCGGGGCGGGCCGCCCCGAGGCGAACTACCTGCTGGAGCGGCTGGTCGATGCGGCCGCGCGCGTGGCCGGGATCGCGCCCGACGCGATCCGGCGGCGCAATCTCGTGCCCGCCTCCGCCATTCCGTACCGGACGGCGATCGGCACGACCTATGACAGCGGGGATTTTCCCGCGGTGTTCGACAAGGCGCTCGCGCTCGCCGGCTATGCCGACTTCGCCAAACGCAGGCGCGAGGCCAAGCGGCGCGGTAGACTGCGCGGCATCGGCCTGTCCTGTCTGCTCGAACATGCCGGCGGCATGCCCAACGAAGGCGCGGCGCTCCGTTTCCCCGGCGGGGCCGAGCTCGTGGTGGCGCTCGGCGCGCATCCCGCGGGACAGGGCCATGCCTCGATCTTTCCACGGATCGCCGCGGAGCGGCTCGGCCTCGATCCCGACGCGGTCCGCCTCGTCCACGGCGACAGCGATCTCGAGGTCGCAAGCTTCTCCAGCGTCGGCTCGCGAACGACCATGACCGCCGGATCGGCGATCGTGCGCGCCGCCGAGGCCGTGATCGAGAAGGGCCGCCGGCTCGCGGCTGCCGCGCTCGAAGCCGACGAGGCGGACATCGTGTTCGGCGAGGGCGCATTCAGCGTGGCCGGCACCGACCGGAGCATCACCCTGTTCGCGCTCGCCGAGACGGCGAAGGCACGCAAGGCGCGCGGAGAGAGTCCCGAGGACCTCGACACCAAGCTGGTCGCCGAGACGCCGCATACCTATCCGAACGGCTGCCACATCGCCGAGGTCGAGATCGATCCGGAGACCGGCGTGGTCGAGGTCGTTGCCTACACCGCCGTCGATGACTGCGGCCGCACCCTCGATCCCGTCCTGGTCGAGGGGCAGATCCACGGCGGGGTCGCGCAAGGGCTCGGGCAGGCCCTGCGCGAGCAGGCGGTCTTCGATATGGACAGCGGCCAGCTGCTGACCGGCTCGTTCATGGATTACGGGCTGCCGCGCGCCACCGACCTGCCGGCGCTGGTGACCGGCGAACACAACGTGCCGGCGACCACCAATCCGCTGGGCGTGAAGGGGGTCGCCGAAGCCGGCACCACCGGCGCGCTCGCCGCCGTCATGAACGCGGTCGCCGACGCCATCCCGGGACCCGCCGGCGCGCGGCTCGACATGCCGGCCACGCCGGAAAAGGTGTGGGCGGCGTGCCGCGACGCGCTGCGCCGATCCGCGGAAGCGGATGGCGAGCCCGGCGTCCCCGGAGAATGAGCCGGACAGCCCGGCGCAATCGCGCCGGGCCGATTAGGTTCCGGTAAATGCGGGCTTGCGCTTTTCCATGAACGCGCGCCGGCCTTCGACATAGTCGTTGCTGACGAAACACGCCCGCACCAGTTCGTCGCACCGGGCGAGGTCGCGCTCCGACTCGTCCTTGATCGCCTGTCCGATCGCGAATTTGGCCGCGCGGACGGTGAGCGGCGCGTTGGCGGCGATCATGCCGGCATAGTCGCTCACAAAGGTTTCGAGATCGCTCGCCGGCAGCACCCGGTTGACGAGCCCCATGATGCGGGCCTCCTCCGCGGTGAACTGGCGGGCGGTGAAGAAAATCTCCTTGGAAAACGCCGGACCGATCAGGTCGACGAGCGTCTTCAGACCGGGATAGACATAGCCGAGCCCGAGCTTCGCCGCCGGCACGGCAAAGCGCGAATTGTCGGAGCAGATGCGCAAGTCGCAGCAGATGGCGATCGCAACGCCGCCGCCGAGGCAGAATCCTTCGATCTGGGCAATGGTCGGTTTCGGCGATTCAGAGAGCGTGGTGGTCGTGCGATCGACGACGGCGTTGTAGGCATCGATCGCCGCGACATTCGCGCGCTCGTCGTCGAAGCGCGAAATATCCGCGCCCGACACGAAAGCCTTGCCGCCGGCGCCGCTCAACACGATGACGCGCACGCTGTCGTCACTGACGAAATCCTCGAGAATGACGCCGGCCGCCTCCCACATGTCGAGGGACAAGGCATTGTGCCGTTCGGGATTGTTGAAGATCAATTGACCGACGCCGCGATCCTTGCGCGCCAGCACCTTCTCGGTCTGCGTCATCGTTCTCGTTCCTGTTGCCCGCGCGGCGCTTCGCTGCAGGCGAAAGCCTCTGCTCGACGCACCCCCGCAGACCCCCGCCGCGCCGCGGGGCGGCGCGAACGGTCTGGTCGGCACAGCTGTCCGAAAAGCATGCGAATAGTGCGGGCGAGACCATTCCCGATGCGCCGGCAATTGTCCATTGCCGGTGACGGCCGTCTATCGCGGGCGCCCGACTGCCGGCAGGCCGGCGCCTCGCCGCCCGGCCGGGGAGGCTGGCGCTCGCCGCCAGAGCCGCCTATGACGTTGCCATGACCCGCAATGACGAATGCATGACAAATGGCCGTACCGTCACACAAAATTCGCCTCGGACCGGCCGGCCGCTCTCGCCTTCGGTGTCCGGTTCTGTTAGACGCGAGTGGACACGCGTCTGACATGGACATCGCCCGCCTCAACCGAGGCGGATCAGCTGCCGGTAGCGACCATGTATGACTGGCTGCGCGCAGCCGCGCAGGCTTTTGATCGAAGAATCGGCTGGCACCGATTCGGCTTTCTATTGAGCCTCGCGGTCATCCTCGCGGCGATCGCCGTGCTTTATCGCGCGCTCCACGACATCGACCTCGCTGAGGTGGTGGCGGCCCTCCGCTCATTCACTGCGCGCGACGTGCTTGTCGCCGCCAGCTTCGTCGTGCTCGGCTACATCACGCTCACGTTCTACGACGTGTTCGCCCTCTACACGATCGGCCGGCGCGACGTGCCCTACAGCATCGCCTTCATCGCCGGCTTCACCAGCTATTCGGTCGGACACAATGTCGGCGCGAGCGCGCTCACCGGGGGCGCGGTGCGCTACCGCATCTACTCGCATTACGGCCTATCCGCGATCGAAGTAGCGAAAATCTGCTTTGTGGCCGGGTTCACCTTCTGGCTGGGCAATGCGACCGTACTCGGCCTCGGGGTCGCCTACAGGCCGGAAGCGGCGACGGCGATCGACCAGCTTCCGGCCTGGGCCAACCGGGCGCTCGCGGTGCTGATCCTTGCGGCGCTTACGACCTATGTCGGCTGGGTATGGCGGGCCCCCCGCGTAATCGGGCGCGCCAATTGGGAACTGACCCTGCCGGACGGCCCGCTGACGCTGCTCCAGATCGCCATCGGCATCATCGATCTCGCCAGTTGCGCGGCGGCGATGTACGTGCTGTTGCCGGACGATCCCTATATCGGCTTCGTGACCATCGCGACGATTTTC
>WBZU01003020.1_pt1 | contig 11260 bp, 4 predicted proteins | sample 5204311 | NCBI WGS metagenome assembly WBZU01 (sample SAMN12344359, study PRJNA552823) | activated sludge metagenome | biome: Activated sludge suspended growth; feature: Nitrification reactor; material: Wastewater; isolation source: activated sludge from nitrification reactor of wastewater treatment... | reverse complement strand
ACCGCGGCATCGTGCTGCCCGCCGGCTATGATGCGGCCCGCTTGCAACGATTCGAACTGATCGTGCGATCCCCCAACTGGCTCGGCGATGCGTGCATGGCCTTCCCGGCAGTGCGAGCGTTGCGACAAGGACGCCCCGACTTGCGGCTCACAGTGTTCGCGCCAGCGAAGCTCGCCCAGCTCTGGCGGTCGCTGGGCATCGTCGATGAGATCATCACCAAAGACGGGAAGGAAGGCCTCTTCGCCGTGGCCAGGAAGATCAAAGCCACCGGCCGCCACTATGACGCCGGCATCCTCTTCACGAACAGCACGCGCAGCACCCTCGAATTCTGGCTCGCGGGGGTGGGCAAACTCGCCGGCTTCAAAGGCTCCCTGCGCGCGCGCTGGCTGGATCAAATCGCGCCCGAGCAGCCGTCCAGCAGCCCTCCCGAACACCAGGCGTGGAAATACTTGCGCCTGGCGCGGCATTGTGGTGCGCAGATTGACGACCCAACGCTGTTCGCCACCGGCGCGCCCGTGACATCGCCAGGTGGTCGCATCCGCGTCGGCATTTGTGCAGGCGCGGAATACGGCCCGGCAAAACGCTGGCCGATGGACCGCTTTGCCGAAGTGGCGAACTCGATCCCTCAAGTCGAATGGGTTTTGTTCGGCGCGCCAGGTGAGAAAGCTCAAGGTGAACAACTCGCCTCCATGCTGCACGTGCCGTGCACGAATCTAGTCGGAAGCACGACGCTGGAGGAACTGATCCAGCGGCTGCGCGAATGCACCCTGCTGCTGACAAATGACACTGGCACCATGCATCTCGCCGCAGCGCTCGGCGTGCCCGTGGTCGCCATCTTTGGCAGCACGGAGCCCATCCTGACCGGACCTCTCGGCGCGCAGCACGCGATCGTGCGCCACCACGTGCCGTGCAGCCCGTGCTTCAAGAGAGAATGCCCGTTCGGTCACTACGAGTGCATGACGGGCATCTCATCCGCGCAGGTCGCGACCATAGTGCAACGCAGGCTGGTTGAACTCCGCGGACAGCAATGAACTAGACCGGACGGAGCACGCTCTTCACCACTTCGCCTTTGTGCATCTTCTCAAAGGCCTCATGCCAGTCCGTGATGGCCCACACGCCGCCGATGATCGGACGCACATCCATCTGACCGCTGGCGAGCAGCGCGATCACGCGTTCCCAGATCGGCCAGTTGTGACTGAAGCTGCCCTGCAGGGTGATGTTCTTTTGCACGAGCGGATCGATATTGAACCCGAGCGGCTGCGGTCCCCAGCCGACTTTGCTGATCCACCCGGCAGGGCGGACGATATCGAGCGCGATCTTCAGCGTGATGCTGGCGCCCGCCGCGTCGATGACACCATCGCAGCCGAGGCCATCCCGCTGAAGCGCCCACGGCTTCGCATCGCCGATGATGACTTCGCAGCCGTATTGCTTTGCTATTTCGAGGCGATGCCGGTCGGCCTCCAGTCCGACGATCGCCACCTCCGCGCCGCAAAGTTTTGCCATCGCCGCGCACAGGATGCCTATGGTGCCCGGCCCCAACACGATCACACGGTCGCCTGGCTCGATGCGCGCATTTTTCACCACCGCATTGTAAGCCACGCAACACGGCTCGGTGAGGCAGGCCTGCTCGAAGGGCAACTGATCCGGCACGTGATGCAAACAGCGCGCCGGCACACGCACATATTTGGTCATGGCTCCATTGACGCCGTAGCCGAAGCCTTTGCGAGTCGGGTCCAGGTTGTAGAGACCGCGGCGGGTCATCGGGTTGTTCTTGCCAATGATCGCGGCGGTTTCGCTGACGACGCGCTCGCCTTCCTTCCATCCAGTCACTTCGCGGCCGAGTTCCAGAATGTGTCCGCCAAATTCATGCCCTAACACGACAGGGTAGTTCACCGGCCAGGAGTGATCCGCTGTCCACTGATGCAAATCGGAGCCGCACACACCCACGTTGGCGACTTCGACCAGGACATCCTCGGGACCGATGTCAGGCTTCTCCACTTCACGGATTTCGACGGAACCTTTCTCGGGAGCAAAATTGACGACGGCGGCGGGCATGGTGGTGTGAGTGGTTTACTTGGCTGCGGGATAAACGATGTCGGACTTTTCAATGTCGGCCCCCTTGTCCTTGCTGGTGCCCGCCACATCATTGAGATCGAACCAGGTCACATAGACGAAGAAGCCAAGCAGCAATACCACGCATGCAGTTTGCACCATCTCCATGATCTTCACCGGCAGCAGCGAGCCGCGTTTGATCCACTCACCGAACGCCATCACGATGTGGCCGCCATCGAACACAGGGAAGGGCAGAAGGTTCATCAGAGCGAGGTTCACATTCAGAACGACGCTGAACCACAGCACCAGGCGCCAGCCATCGGGGATCTGGAAGAGCATGGTGTAGGTGGAGATGATCTTCACCGGCCCGCCCATTTGCTGGATGCCGACGTCGCCGCGCGTGCCGGTGATCGCCCCGAGCGTGCGGAACATCATGGTCGCTGCCTGCGCGATTTGGTCATGCGGGTGCGGCGTGACCAAGCCGAGTTCCTTGGCATCTGCCAGGCTTTCAAAGAGCACTCCAGTGAGGAGCTGGCCTTTCACCTGATCATCTTCTGGCAGCTTCTCCGGCTTGGACGGAGCCAGCGGCGTGAGTGTGATGTTCTGTTCCTTGCCATCACGGCTGACCGCCATGGTTATGGGCTTGTCAGACTGCCGTGCCGCGATGTCAAAGATCGCGGCATAGGAGTGCACGCGCGCGCCATTCACGCTCAGCACCACGTCCCCCTTCTTCAATCCAGCACGCTCACCGGCGCTGTCTTTGAGCACTTCATAGACTTTCGCTGGAAACTCCCAGGACAATCCAACTGTGCGCAGTCCGCGGCGCTGGAACCATCCGCCCGGCTGCACCTTGAACCCGCTCTCAATGCGCACCGGCTTGGCCTCGCCTTCCCGCTGAACGATGAACACGATCTTCTCGCCTTTGCTGAAAGCGATCCGCTCCTTCACGCTGTCGATCGGCTCGTCCCAGCTGTGCACCTCCACGCCATCGATGGTCAGGATTTTGTCGCCCGGCTGGAATTTCGCCTCCGCTGCCGCCGACTTCGGATCGACCCAGCCGATGGTCGTGGTGTGAATCCTGCGGTCAGGCATGCCCAGGAAATAAACCATCCACGCAAACACGACCGCCAGCAGGAAACTGAAAAGCGGCCCCGCGAAAGCGACGATGATCTTGTCGAGCGGTGTGATCGTGGGCAGCTTTTCCTTCCCCTCCTCTTCACCTTCGATTCCACCCATGGGTCCCATTTGCGGCAGCTGCACGAAGCCGCCCAAAGGTATGCTGCCGAGGCCATATTCGACGCCGTTGTAAACGCGCTTCCAGATCGGCTTGCCGAACCAGATGTAGAACTTCTCCACCTTCAGCCCTCGCCAGCGTGCGGCAAGAAAGTGGCCCCACTCATGGACCAGGATCATCAGATTGAGCACCAGGATCGCTTCGAGAAACACGATGACGCCGCGCAGAACAGGTCCGACCGGGCCGAGAGATGAGGTCCATTCCATAGATGAGGGGGGGTGCTGATCAATAGTCGCCGGCCCGGCAGCAGGCCAGGGATAGCGGGCAGCAAGCTTATCTGCCTTGTCTGCAAACCGCAAATACTTGGCTGGCGCGAGCTTGTGTTTTTTAGTATGGGTATCGCCGTTCCGTCCGGGCACTGCCGCAGGACCTGACGCCCTTTGTCTCATGTTCTCCGTCCTCATCATCGCAGGCCTTGTGGCCCTGGCTCTCGCCTGCAGGAGTTTCAACAATCGCTACCTCGCCAAGGCGGGCTGGCTCATCATGCTCGCCGCCACCTATCTGGCTGGATACGCACTGTTTGGCGGCAGTCATGTGGCAGGAGCAGCCGCGCTCTCCTGCTGGTTTCTGCTGCCCTGGGTGGAAATTCTGGGGCGTGTGCGCCGCCTGCGTTTCCCGCTTTCTGGCGAAATCAGCCACCGCTTTCCACCATCCGCAGAGGTGTTTCCCGAACTGGATGACCTCACCGAGGAGGTGGTATCCGCCGGCTTCAAAGAGCAGGACGACACCGGCTGGAAATGGGACGAAACCGACCACTTCATGCGGCTCTTTTATCATCCCGGGCAAAAAGTGCTGGCCGCGATCGGCCTCGCCCAGCAGGGCAACTTTGCCGTGTCGTATGTGAGTGTGACATCGCGCGCGGCAGACGGGCACAGCTACACGACCTCGAACTACCCGTTTTCCTACAGCATGCAATTCTCGCCCGAACACCACGTGCGCCGGTTCGAGGGAGCGGAATCGTTTGAGGAACTGCTCGCCGAGCATCACGCCTTCCTCGCCTCCAGCGGCATGAATGAAAGTGACGTGCTGCCGCTGGACGCGGAGCACCTGGACGACTACATCGAGCACGACATGGAGCAGCAGATCGAGCACAACATCAAAGTCGGCGTGCTGGAGCCCGCTGCGGACGGAGAGAAGATCTTCCGCTACTCATGGCGGGGCTGCATCTTTCTGTGGCTGCAGATCGTTAAAGACATGATCCGGGTCTGAGCCCGGGCGCTCAGTTCGTGCATGACGCCCGCCGCCGCCTGAGTCAAGATACCGGGCTCACGCCATGTTCGTCCGTGTGACCATAATTGCCCTGTTCGTCGCCGCCCGGCTGGCTCCGGCGCAGCAACCAGCTTCGGCATGGTCAGACCGGGAGACGCGTCTGGCGAACGAGTATCTTTCTCTCCTGGTGGAGAAGCCGGAATACGGCCGAGTGGTCGATTTGCTCTGGCAGCTGTATGACAAACGCGGCGCCACCGCCGTGCTCCTGGAAAACATCCACGCGCAGGCACAACAGACCCGGCATCCCGCCGCGCTGCTGGTGGAGGCGCATCTGGTGCGCAAGTCCGGCGACACCAAAAAGGCGGCTGCGCTCTACGATGACATTCTGAAGCTCGATGCGAAGAACACCATCGCGCTGCGCGCACGCGCCGAACTCGCCTCGGAGTCCGGGTCCGCCGATATAGCACAAGCGATGCAGCAAAGGCTCGTCGATTCACTGCCTGACAGCGACCCGGCCAAAACGGAAGCGATCTTGCAGCTGGGTAATCTCGCGTTCGCCGCGGACCAGACGGAAGCCGCGGCCGAAGCATGGCAAAAGGCCGCCGCGCTGCACCCGCAGGATCTGGCGCTGGCACGCACGGTCGCCCAGCTGATGCTGCGCGCCGGCTACCCGCAGCGCGCGGTGGCCATGCTGGACGCACTCGCCAAAGGCGGTGAACCGCAGCAGCGGCTGGACGCGCTCTACGATCTGGCGCGCGTGCACGAGCAGGCGGACCAGTTCACCCAGGCCGATCAGGCTCTGCGATCCGGGCTAGGTCTGCTGGATTTCCGCGACACGCGTTACGCCCAGTTCTTCCTCCGCCGCGTGCGTCTGCACGAGCGGTTCGATTCGCTGGACGAACTGCGCAACGAACTGCTCAAAGAAGCCCGCAAGCAGCCGGCCACCGAGAAGGCGCTGCATGACATGATGCGATATTGCACGCTGACGGTCGATGCTGATGAGCGCGTAACCTGGCTTCGCGAACTCACGCGCGCGGTGCCCGGGTCCGATGACTATCGCTGGGAACTCGTGCGCGCGCTGCTGGATCACGAAGGCGCCGCAGAAGCCGCGCAAATCCTCGACAGCCGGCTGAAGAATGATGCAACCGACGTGCCGGCGCTCGTGTTGCTGCGCGCAGAAGCAGACCTGCGCGGCGGCCGCAGCGAAGATGCCGTCAACCGCGCAGCCCGCCTGCTGGAGCAGCAGCCCGCGATCGAAGTGGAGAAGCAAGTGCTCGCCTTCGCTCAGGAACGATCGCTCGATTCACTCGTCGAAAAGATTCTCCGCCGCCGCCTGGAGCGGGATGGCGACAAACCCGAGCACGTGTTTGAACTGGCAGCATTCCTCCGCGCACACGCCCAGGCCGCAGATGCTACCGCGCTGCTCCAAGCATTCGCCAACCGCGCGCCCACGCCGCCGGAACAGGCACGCCGCATGAACGATGCAGCCGCTTTCCTGGCAGCAGGCGGAGACGACGATGAGGCGCTGAAACTGCAATCGGACGCCGCGAAGCTTTCAGGCGGCGGGCGGGATGAACTGGTGCGCCTCGCGGACTTCATGGCCGGCGCCGGCAATTCCGCCGAGGCCCTGGCTCAATTGGAGGCCGCCTTGACCAAGGCCACGACGTTCGAGGAACGAGCGGACATCGACGATCGCATTTACTCCGTGCTGCTGGGCGATCAGCGCGAAGCCGCACCAAAGATCCGCTCGGTGACGCGCTCCGAATTCACGGTGCCGTCATTCATCGACAATCCAGACTTCGGCAGCAGTGCACCCGTTCAGGAGAGGTCCTTCACCTCGCTGCCCGCCGCCGTGAAAGCGTATGCGGACCGGGTGCTGCAGCCCGCTCTCGCAGACGCAGCCGGCCCCGACGTGCTCGCGCGCGCCATCTGGTGGTGCAGCCGGACCGGCCAGACGAAGAAGGCTTATGAGCTGGTGAGCAAATTGATCACCGATCCCGCCTCGCATCAGCGTCGGGACTTGCCGCTGGAAGTTGAACGCCTCTGCCTGGATGTGGCGCTCGCTGATGAAAATCCTGTATTTGCGAGGCGCCAGCTCGACCTCTTGATCGAACGCGATCCCAGCAACGCCGTGCGCTACCTGCTGCGCCTGGCGGAGCTTCACCTCGCCGGCAATGACGCCGAAACCGCCGTGAAGGATCTCAAGCGCGCGCTCGCCGAACAACCCGGCAATGAAAGCGTCCTCACGGCCATCACGCAGTGCCTGCAGCTGCTGCGCCGCCAGGATGAGGCGCTAACTCTGTGGCGTGATGCGATCCAGCGCGCCCCCGCATCCACGAGCACCACTCTGCGCGAACGCTATGCCGATCTGCTGCTGCGCGCGAACAAACTCGGCGACTACGTCGAAACACAGATTTCCATTCTCGAACAGGAGCCGGATATCAAACGCCGCCGTGAGATCTTCCGCCGCTTCCTGGATCAACTCCTCTGGAGCGGCGTGCCCCCCAATGACGCAGCGCAGAACGCCGTGCAGGAACGGCTGAAACTGGTGGAGGGCCGCCTGCTGGAGCGCACGCGCAGGCATCCGTTCGATGGTTTTTACCACGAGGCGCTGGCCGCCGTGTTCGAGAAACGCGGAGATGCTGCGCACGCGCTCGCATCGATGAAGCAAGCCTACTACACGTCTCCGGACGCCTTGTTTTCCGTGGAGCAACTGCGTGCGGCGGCACTGCGCGCTGGTGACCTGAAGTCGGCCATCTACTTTCAAAAGCAGGTCGCCGCGAAGGCATCGACAAAAGACCTCGCCGCTGAATCACGCCAGTTGATCCAGCTCCTGGAGCAAACGTTTCAGATCGCCGAGGCCGACAAGGTGCGCCGCCGCCTGGAGAGCCGCCTGTCCCAGGACCCTCAGGCTTTGGAGGATCTCGCCCAGTATTACAAAGAGTCGGGTCAGGATGAAGCCGAGCGCCGCGTGTATGAACAAATCCAGCGCGTGCGCTCGTGGGATCCGCGCAGTGCGTTGCGACTGGCGCTAAAATGCATCGCGCTTGCCGACGAATCCGCAGCGGAACAGCAATTGCGCCAGGTGCTGGCTCGTGCGCAGCCGCGGAGTGCCGCCAAGGCACAGCCACCAGACCGCTGGCCCTTTCCTCTCAGCGATGAGCGGAAGCCGGGCGCCGCAGCGTCGCTGAAGGAGCTGGTGGATCTGCTCGACGGCGCTCATGGCCTGCACAAAGACGAGGCGGATCGCGTGCGCACCTTTCTCAGCTTCCCACGCGCCGAGTTCGTCGAACTGCCAGATGACGTGTCCTTGCTGCGCCTGCGTGCCATCGAGGAACTCGCCAAACTGCTCCGTCGCACTGGCGGCAGACCATTGACCGAATGGATCGCCTCTACCGTGGAGAACACACGCAGCGCCGCGATCGAACGGATGTGGGCACTGTTCTACGCAGGTGCGCATCCAGAATTCCGCCGCGAACTGGCGGCGTGCATCGAGACATCCGAGTCTCTGGATCTGGAATTCACATTCGCCTGGCTCATGATTCGCGCCGGCGGCATGAAGGAGACGCTGGCCTGGACTCGGGCCGCGCGCATCGGCAGCGAGGCGCAGGACCGCCGCAAGCGAATGCTCCAAACCGTGCTGGACATGCTGACTGACAACCCGGCATGGCGGCTCGACACCGCTGAGTTTCACCTGCTGGGCCAGTCGCGTTCATTGCACGTCGCCGCGCTGGATGACATCGTGCGCCGCCTCAGCGAATCGCAGCGCCACGAAGAAGCGATCGCGCTGCTGGAGGCCACACGCAGGCAGTCGCCGCAGCTCTGGGGACGCATGTCCTGGGACCTGGCGAATCTCGCCGAGGCGGCAGAGCATTGGGATCAGCAGCGCCGCTACCTGCACGATGCCGTGCGCGGCTCCATCCAAGGTGCGGGCATGGACGACCAAGGCATGGGCCGCTTCATCGCCAGCGTCACCGCACTGCTGCGGCTCTCTCGCACGCCGCAGGAGCGTGATGAAACGCTGCAGGAAGCGCTGGACGCCCTGCATGCCGCCCCACGCAATTCCGATACGATCATGCGGCAGTCCGCTGTGACGGCGCTGGCCGGTGCGCTCGATCCCGCGGCACGTCACCTGGCCGGGGTCGCCCGCGGCACCATGCTCACCGGGCGTGCGCTCGCGGACAGCACGCGCGGCCTCATGCCGCAAGGCACTGTGCGCAATGATGAGTCCAATTACTTGCGCAGCTACTGGGAGGACATCCGCCTGCTGGGGGCCGTGCTCGCGCAGCAAGGCCTGGGTGATCTGGCCAATGCCGTGGATGCCAGCCTGGACGAACAAATCGGCAGCGTGCAGCTCGGCCCGCGCACCAGCGACACCTTCAGCCTTTGGCGCGCCACCCGCCTGGTCCGCCGGCTGCGTGATGAAGATTACCCCACGCGCCGCCGGTTGATCCGCGAATATCTGGCCTCCACAGATATGAAGGAGGAGGACAGCATCGAAGTGCTGCTGGAACTCGGGCGCGAACTCGAAGTAGCAGGCATGCTGCGGGAATGCATCGACGTGTATCGACTCCTGCCAGACCGCTCGCCGAACAACAATCTGTATGCTGAGTTCTTCATCCGGGTCAGCGAACTTTCATGGGAACCGCAGCCTGCGCGCGACTACGTGGAGGATCTCTTCGGCCGCGATCCCGTGCGCAAGCCGCAGTCGCTGGGGGATGAGACGCTGCGCGAGAAGGATGCACGCTTCCTGGCCATGGAGCGAAACTTTGCCAAACTGCGCGAACTCTCCCGCAACCCCGAAGGCTTCTCCCGCGTGCTCACGGGGCGCATCGCACCCGAAGTGCCGTATGCGCGTGAGCTGGCGCTGCTGCTCGAACACGACGGCGACACCAAGGGCGCGCTGGCAGCATGGAATCAAATGCACGAGGCCCTGATCAATGGCACGCCCGACAATCCTCTCCCGCCGGATGCGGAGTGCGCCCTGCATCGCGCCAGGCTCATGGTGGAGATGAAGGCGCCCGAGCGCGCACACGAGGTGCTCGGCGAGGTGAAGATCACCGAAGCCCTGGATGAAACGCGTGTCGATCTGCTGAAGCTGCGCGCGAAGCTCGCGGCTCAGATCAATCGCTGGGATGATGTGCGCGATCTCATGACCATCGCAGTGGACAAGCGGTCCCCCGAACTCGTGCTGGCACTCACCACCGAGCTGCGCGCTGCCGGTCGCTCCGCGGATGCGCTCAATCTCCTGACCCAGGCCGAACGCACGATGAAAGCGGCCAACGAACGCTTCCTGCTCCGGCTGGAGCAGCTCCGCTTCTATGCCGCTGAGAAATCCTGGACGCCCGAGAGCGGTCGCGTGCAAATAGCCGCGCTGCTGCGCTCCGGCGGGCGTGATCCAGCGGCGATGACTGCATTTTGCGACTGGATCAGCAGCCGTCCGCCGCTCGCCGAATCCTGGCTGCGCGTGCTGCGCTCGGAAGCCCGCAGTGGTGGTGATCCCGCGCTGGCTGCCGCCGGCCTGTGCGCGCTGGCAAGCTCGTGGCCCAGTTCCGCCATGCCAGCGGAGATCACGCCGGTGTGGACTCGGGCCGCTGAACGAGATCGCCCATGCGTCGAACTGGCCGCGCGCCAGCTGCTGAAGCATGGCAAGCCCGCGCACGCGTGGTCCGCGTGCGAGACGCTGCGCGCCATTCCAGCAGGCATGCATCCACGACTCACTCCGATCGCGGCGGAGACGGCGGGAGCCTTGCACGACGAGACCTTGCTGCGAGAGCTGTATGCGGAAATCGTGCGCATGCCTTTTCCAGGCGGCGCGCTAACGGGCGAGTGGGCGAATGCATTCACCGCCGCGAGCAAGCCCGCATGGGCGGCAGAGCTTTACGATCTGGCGGAGATTCACATGCAGCGGACCGCTCGCGCAAATCCACCTTTGACGCAGGCACACATTGAATTCCTCATCACGCAGAAGCAGTTCGAAGCTGCGGAGAATCTGCTGGTGCGCCACTACCAGAGTTTCACCGCACAGAGTCCTGCCTTGATCGTGCGGTTGTATCGCGACTGGCAGAAACTTGACGGCATCACGGCCGAACTGCCCAAATATTTCCTGCCCGAAGGTGTGCGCAATGAAGTGCTGTTCCTGGCCGGGCACCTGTAGGCCCCGGTGGCGTGCCCGCTTTACCGGACAAGCAGTTCGTCGCCATCGTGAACGACACGCTCCACCAGGCCTCGGAGGGTCTTGTCGAGATACGGAGTATTGATGCTCTTCGACTTCATGAACTGACGGGTGAAGGTGCTCGTGCGCTCGGGATTGAACACGATGAACTCCGCACGACCGCCCTCCTTGATCGGCACGGGATCAAACTTCAGCAGCCTCCGTGGCTCCGCGCTGAATCGCTTGATCAGCAGGTCCCAGCCGAAGATGCCTTTGGCGATGAAGGCATCGAAAAGCGATGGCAGCGCTGTCTCCAGCCCCGTGATGCCAAACGGAGCCGTGGCGAAGTCATTGTTCTTCTCGAACTCGGTGTGCGGCGCGTGGTCGGTGGCGATCGCGTCGAAAACACCGTCGATGAGGCCTTGCAGAAGCGCTGCGTTGTCCTCCGCGGTGCGCAGAGGTGGATTCATCTTGAAGTGCGTGTCGTAGCTGCCGATGTGCGCGTGATTGAACAGAAGATGGTGCGGCGCGACCTCGCAGGTCACATGCAC
>WBZU01003019.1_pt1 | contig 11269 bp, 8 predicted proteins | sample 5204311 | NCBI WGS metagenome assembly WBZU01 (sample SAMN12344359, study PRJNA552823) | activated sludge metagenome | biome: Activated sludge suspended growth; feature: Nitrification reactor; material: Wastewater; isolation source: activated sludge from nitrification reactor of wastewater treatment... | reverse complement strand
GCACTTGCCCTCGATACCGGTCTGTTGACCAGACAGGAGATCTCGCAGGCTCACTGTCGGTTCCACGAGGCCGCGTTCGCAGAGTGCCATGGGTCGCATACGAAGCGACAGAATGCGTCCCGCCCCGGAGTGGATGGTCGCGTCTGCCGACGGACTGGCGCTGCCAGTGAGCAGAAAGCTTCCAGGCGCGGCACCAGCATCAACGGCGCGTCGCACAACGTCCCATACCTCCGGCACCCGCTGCCATTCGTCGATGAGTACAGGTCGCGCGCCGCGCAGCACCGACGTCGGGTCCGCCTGGACGACGGCGCGTGTGGATGCGGAATCGAAGCCCAGCAGGGCGCCTGCGCGCTCGGTGGCCGTTGCGGTCTTGCCAACGCCTTTGGGACCGTCGATGGCGATGGCGGCAATTTCGGGGAGGAGTTCATCGAGTTCACGATCGATGATGCGTCGGAGGTAGTCCACGTGCTTACTATACCAAAATGTTTTCGTGAACTATTCCGAAATGTCGTCTCCTACTATTCCGTTTTGTGGGCTGAAGCTTCGATTCAGGCGGCAACCTTGGGAGGCCGATCGCCGAATGCACGAGTGGTGCGGCAAGCCGCCATCTCGATATGAATTGTGTATGCGATGCTCGGCGCCAGAGCGACAAATGCGGCCGCAAACGGACGGTGGTCTGTCCACGATCCGCCTCACCTCGCTGCGCAGCGGAACACTTGCGGGCAATGCAATCGCAGATTCGTTCAGGGGCCGGTGGATGCTGCAACGCCCGGCCAGTTCGCTGACCGACGTTTGCTTTCCCGTTGGTCCTCGTCGGAGCGGTACGTGGCTTGTCCATCCATGGGTTGGCGCGGGTTCAGCTGTCTATTCCGCGTATCGCTTCCACACGATCAACGGAGCCCTCATGTGAGATGCGCCACCTGGCGCATCCGGGCCGTTTCGTCCTGCGGAAACAAAATGCTTATAATCCAGTGGTAATTACCGTGTCTTTGGAGAGACCCCGCATGGCGACCTACCAGCAGCTGCTCGCGCAGGCCAGAGAAGAGATCCCCGAGGTCGATCCTGCGGGCCTTGCCGAGCTGCTTTCCGCACCGGACGCGCCCGTCCTGATCGATGTGCGCGAGCAGAGCGAGTGGGACGAGGGGTACATCCCGGGGGCGGTCCACGTGTCGCGCGGGTTCCTGGAGAGCCGCATCGCAGGCGTGGCACAACCTGACACGCCGATCGTGCTCTCGTGCGCCGGTGGCGCGCGCTCGCTGCTTGCAGCGCAGGCGCTGAAGGCGATGGGCTACCAGGACGTCTCCAGCCTGGCCGGCGGATTCGCCGACTGGAAGCGCAACGGTCACCCGTACGACGTGCCTCGGCGAATGACCGAGCAGGCGCGGCGCCGCTACGCCCGCCACTTGACCCTGCCCGAGGTCGGCGAGGAGGGGCAGATGAAGCTCCTGGACGCCAAGGTCCTCATGATCGGCGCGGGAGGCCTGGGCTCACCCAGCGCCCTGTACCTGGCCGCGGCCGGTGTCGGCGCCATCGGACTGGTCGACGACGACGTTGTCGACGAATCCAACCTGCAGCGCCAGATCATCCACTCCACCGACCGCGTCGGCATGCTCAAGGGCGAATCGGCGAAGCTCGCAATCCAGGCGCTGAACCCCGACGTGCAGGTCAACGTCCACGCCACGCGCATCAACCGCGACAACGTGCTCGACCTGCTGAGCCAGTACGACGTGATCGTCGACGGCGCCGACAACTTCCCCACGCGCTACCTCCTGGCCGACGCGTCGCTCATGACGAAGACGCCGCTCGTTCACGCCAGCATCCTTCGTTTCGAGGGGCACGCGAGCGTGTTCACGCCGTACGACGGGCCCTGCTACCGCTGCCTGTTTCCCGAGCCCCCACCACCGGACCTGGCGCCCAGCTGCGGCGAGGCCGGTGTGCTCGGTGTGCTGTGCGGCGTGATGGGCTCCATCCAGGCGAATGAGGCGATCAAGCTGATCCTCGGCGCCGGCGACACGTTGTCGGGTCGCCTGCTCGTCTACGACGCGCTGGGCATGGAGTTCACAGAACTCAAGGTTCGTCGCAACCCGGACTGCGCGGCCTGCGGTCCCAATGCGACACTCGAACTGATCGACTACGAAGACTGGTGCGCCGGGGCCGGGCGTCACACAGTGGTGAGCGCATGACCATCAAGATCCCACCCGTCCTTCGTCCGTCCGTGGGCGGCGAGCGCACCATCAGCGCCACCGGCGCCACCGTTGCCGACGTGCTCGAAGACCTTTACGCCCAGCACCCGTCGGTCAAGACGCAGCTGGATGCGGGCGACGGCACGCTGCACCGGTTCGTGAACCTGTACCTCAACGACGAGGACCTGCGCACCATGTCGTGGCTCGAGACCCCGGTGGGAGAGGCCGACACGCTCACCATTCTTCCGGCGATGGCCGGCGGCGCCCGGTGACCACCGCTCTGCCACCGACCGTGGGCGTCGTGCCAGATGTGACGGCCATGATCGGCAACACGCCACTCGTGGACGTGTCGCGGCTGAGCCCCAATCCGGATGTGCGCATCCTCGCCAAGATGGAGAGCGCGAACCCGACCGGCTCCATCAAGGACCGCACCGCGCTGTCGCTGATCAACGACGCCGAAGTGCGCGGACTCATCCGCCGCGGCGACACGATCCTTGAGCCGACCAGCGGCAACACCGGCATCGCAATGGCGATGATCTGCCAGGTGCGTGGCTACAAGCTGGTGGCCGTGATGCCGGACAACGTGACCGCTGAGCGACGCCAGCTTCTCACGCTCTTCGGCGCCGAGATCGTCGAATCACCCGGTGACCAGGGATCCAACGGTGCGGTGGTGATGGCGAAGGAACTCGCCGAGCGGCGGGGTCTGTATATGCCCTACCAGTACGGCAACCCGGCAAACCCGCGCGCGCACTACGAGGGGACAGCCGAGGAGATTGTGCGCGACTGCCCGGAAATCGACGTGCTCGTGGCGGGCCTCGGCACGGGCGGCACGCTGATGGGGTGCAGCGATCGACTGAAGCGGCACCGATCCGACATTCAGATCGTGGCGTGCGAGCCGATGCAGGGTGAGCCGGTCATGGGGCTTCGCAGCCTTGACGACGGTTTCGTGCCGCCCATCTTCGATATCGAGAAGCTCGATCGCAAGATGCTCGTGCAAAACGCCGACGCCCTGACGATGACCCGGCGGATGGCATTCGAGTGCGGACTGTTCGTGGGTGTGTCGTCCGGTGGCGTCATCCACATCTGCGCACGAATGGCCGCGCGTATGGAGCGCGGCACCGTGGTTGGGATCGTGGCCGACGGAGGGTGGAAGTACCTGTCCGCCGGCATCTGGACCGACGACTCCGAGGTCGTCGAGGATCGCCTCGACCGTGGGGTGTTCTGGTAGGCCAGACGCTGACATTGCCGGCCGAACTCGCCGACGAGCTGGTGGTTCACGCGCGCTCGGAGAGGCCCAACGAATGCTGCGGGCTGATCAGCGGCGTCGATGGCGTGGCCCACCGCATCTACCGCCTGCGAAACACCGAGGCGAGCCCGTTCCTGTATTCCATGGACCCGCGTGAGCAGTTGACGGTCATGGACGAGATCGACGACGCCGGCAAGGACCTGGTCGCGATCTACCATTCCCACACCCGGTCGGCGGCGTACCCCTCGCGGACCGATGTGGAGCTTGCGTTCTATCCGGCGACGCCGTACCTGATCGTGTCGCTGCAGGACCCTGACCACCCGGTCATACGCGCGTTCATCCTGTCGCGTACGGCCGCGCCGGACGAACAGATCCACGAGGTCCCGGTCGAGATCCGCTAGCGAGGTTTGCAGTTAACCATTCTGGTGCCAGGCACCAGAATGGTTAACTGCGGTGACCGTCACGTCGGCGTCGACGCGCCGACGGTCAGGAAACGCCGAGCGCCAGCGCGAACTGCGGGTTGTCGCGCAGCAGCATCTTGGTGATGAAGCGCGATCCATCCAGGTTCAGGTGGCCGGCGTTGCGATACAGGATCGTCTTGCCGTTGGTCATGCTGCAGGTCGCACCGTTGCACAGGTACTTGGCCGACCCCATCACGGTGACGCCCGGAACCTGGGCCGCCACGCCGGCCAGAGCCGCGTGGATCTTACGGTTCTGGTTGCGGTAGCCCTCGTTGGTGACCGCGCACTTGCGCTCCAGGTGCAGCGCCGTCTGCCCGTACTTGCAGCCGAACGCCGAGATCGCGAAGTTCGGCCCGTCGTCGGTCATGAAGACCTTGCGATTGTTCTGGGTCAGCGTGCGCAATGCGTCACGAAGGCCGGCCTCGTGGATGCCGCGCCGGCGCCAGTGCGAGTTGACGATGAACGTCGAGATGCTCGTGTCCTGCGCGACCGCGTTCAACACGTACGAGAACTGCGGGTCGGAGCTTGCCGGGCTGCCATTGACGATGTAGTAGGCGATGTTGCGGGACGGCGCCTGCTCGGCGAATCCCACAAAGAGCTGCTCTGCGTGACTGTCGCCCAGCAGCACCGTGTCCACCGGTCCGGGACGAGTTTGGTAACAGCGAGGGATGCGCTTGAACGGCTGGGCGTGGTTGCGCAGATCCACGTTCTCGCATGGCGTGAAGTGCTCCGCCAGATAGGCGTAGAACGTGTCGTCTCCGACGTCGCCGGTCATGTCGGACGCCACCTGGCCCTGTGCGTAGCGCGGCTCCCAGTAGTTGGCGGCCAGTGTCCACACGACGGCGGCGAGCGCCACGGGCAGGGCGAAGACCATGCCGATCGACTGCTTGCGGCGCGGGCCGACAGCCCAGTTGCGACGGCGGAGGGGCTCCTCCACGAGGTGGTAGGAGAGCGCCGCCGGAATGATCGACAAGGTGGCGGCGATCAGCGCGGCGGACGGAGCCGTCGGCCACAGGCTGGTTGCCAGGACGATGAGCGGCCAGTGCCACAGGTAGATGGAGTACGACCAGTCGCCGATGCGCACGACGGGCCGGCTCATCAACGCCCGACTGACCGGGCTGGACTCCGCGCGCGTGCCGCCGGTGATGAGCAGTGCGGTGCCGAACACCGGCAGAAGCGTCCATGGACCTGGGAACGGAGTCGTGCCGGTGATCAGGAAGAAGCTGGCGGTGACCATCGCCGCGCCGAGCAGCGTGGCCCGAGCCGCGTCGATGCGACGCAGACGGCCCAGGCGATGGGCATTGAGCGCGATGGCCGCGCCGACGCCGAACTCCCATGCGCGGCTGTACGGGCTGTAGAAGCCGGCGAGCGTTCCACCAGGATGTGTGGCGCCCCAGAAGGCGACGAACAGCGACGAGATGATGACCAGGCGCACCACGGTGTGCGGGAAGCGCTTATTGCCCACCCGTCGGGAGTACGTCCAACAGGCGGCGAGCAGCGCAGGGAAGACGAAGTAGAACTGCTCCTCCACAGAGAGCGACCAGGTGTTGAGAAACGGGTTCTGGTCGGCGGGGGCGTCGAAGTAGCCGCCGGTCACGTTGGCGATCACGAAGTTCGCGCAAAACAGCATTGCGGCGATCGCCGTCTGCCCGGACACCTGCTGCGGACCAAGGGGCGACATCGCAAATGCCGACAGCGCCATGATGGTCGCCACCATCACCGCCAGCGCCGGCGTCAACCGCTTGAAGCGACGCAGATAGAACCGGGCAAACCGGATGCGGCCATGTTCAGCGAACTCGCGCTTCAGCATCCCCGTGATCACGAAGCCGGAGATCACGAAGAAGATGTCGACGCCGACGAAGCCACCCGGAAGCGGCAGGCCGGCATGGAAGATCACGACGGCAAGAACGGCGAGCGCCCGCAATCCCTGAACGTCGCGCCGATGCGAGCTCGAGACCCGTGGCGCGGGCTTGGGTGCGGGCCGCTGACGGCGTCGCGGCGAGTGCGGCTGTGCCGCCCGGGCTGTGGTGTGTCGAGGAGGCGTGATCTCAGTGGGGACGTGGGACGCGACATGGTTCTGTTCGTCGTCCTCACCGCCCGTCCTTCTCCGCGCCGTCCGCCCCGACCACGCCGTGCGGACGTCGTATCCGCCAAATGCGCTCGGGCCGCCCGGTGTTGGTCACCGAACGGCCCGAGCGCGGACCTTCATCCCCGCGGATCCCGCCTTAGTACGGCGACTCCGACGGGCTGATGCCCTCTGCCGGTGCGTCGTCTGCCTTCTTGGTGCGCGTCCGGCGCTTGGGCTTCTCCTCGGCGGGAGTCTCCTGCGCTGCCGGGGTCTCGTCCGCGGTGGACGTTTCGACCTTCTTGGTCCGCGTGCGGCGCTTGGGAGCGGCAGGCGCGTCCGTGTCCGCCGGCGCCTCGGTCACGGCCGCATCGACCTGTGACGCGGGTGCGTCGTCGGCCTTCTTGGTGGTGCGGGTCCGGCGCTTGGGCTTCTCCTCGGCGGGAGCCTCCTGCGCTGCCGGGGTCTCCTCCGCGGCCGGCGCCTCGACCTTCTTCGTGCGGGTGCGGCGCTTGGGTGCGGGCACATCATCGGACGACGTATCCGCGGGCGTCGCTTCCGGAGCCTCGTCCAGCGTGTGCTGCGCCGACAACACCGTGCCACGACGGACGCGGCGACGGCTGGTCGTCGCGGGGGCGGCGTCCTGGTCGGCGGACGGGGTCGACTCCTCGACGGCTAGAGCAGCCGGCGTCGGGGCTTCGACAGCCGAGCTGTCCTGTGCCGGAGCCTCGGTGCGCGCGGCCGCGCTGCTTCGACGGCGACGGCCCGGACGTGGCGTTTCCTCCGCCGGGGCGTCCGCATCGGAGGTAGCGGCGGCGGCCTCGTCGACCTCACCCGCCTCTTCCAGATCGGCGGTATCCGGCTCAGGGATCGCCGACAGCGGCTCGCGGCGGCGGCGAGCGCCACGCGTGGGCGGCTCCTCGACGGTCGTCTCATCCGCGCCGGCTTCGGGAAGCAGGTCCTCGTAGGACAGCGGCTGATCGAGCGGTGGCATCTCCGGCTCGCGCGTGGGGACCTTGAACTCGAACACCTCGGCGCCGTCATCGGGCGCGTCCGTCTCGTCGGTGGTCTCAGCCACCTCGGCGCGGCCATTGGACTCGGACGACTCACCGCCGCGGCGGCGGCGCCTGCGACGGCGCACGTCCGTGGACGCTTCACGCGACCCCGCGTCATCCGACGCGGAGACCGAGGACGTGGCCGAGCTGCTGCTGCCACCACTGCCGTCGGTCAGCTCCACCAGGTAGGTGCCGCTTCGCGGATCTGTGACCAGTCGCACGATACCCTTGGCCTGCGCATCCTCCAGGAACTTGGAGAAGGTGGAGAAGCCGATGTCGGTCTCGCTGAAGGCGGGGTCACGCCGACGCATGGAATCCTTGACGGCCGATGCCTGCGGGTGCTCGTCACCCTCGCGTCCACGTGCCTCCAGCGTCTCGCGGAGCAGGCTGAGCGCATCCGGGCGCTGGCCCTCCACATGGTGGCGGGGCGCCTTGCTCGCGATGTTGTCGTAGAAGTAGAACTCGTCGCAGTTGGCGATCAGCAGGCGACTGCTGGACTTGTCGTTGCCGCCGATGCCGATGACGCGCTTGTTCAACTCACGCAGCTTGCCGACCAGTGGAGTGAAGTCGCTGTCGCCGGAGACGATGACGAAGTTGGTGACGTGCGCGCGGCTGTAGGCGATCTCCATCGCGTCCACTGCCATCTTGATGTCGGCGCGGTTCTTGGCGCCTTCACGCGCGGACGGCATCTCGATGAGCTCCAGACCGGCGTTCATCAACTCCTGGCGGGCGTCGCGGTATCGACTCCAGTCCGCGTAGGCGCGCTTGACGACGACGCGGCCCTTTTCGGCCAGCAGGTTCAGCACCAGGTGAATGTCGAACTCACCGCGGCTGCGGGCACCCGGACGAGCCAGGTTCTCAATATCGACCAGCACGGCGAGTGCGGGCTCGGTTTCAAACGACACGGATATTCCTCCGAAAACGTAGTAGTCGCCCGTGGGCGAAGGTCATGCGGCAAAGCCGAAATCACAGCCGCCCGTAGGCAGCCGCTTCAACCCACCCTAGCAGGGAGGTTCAGATGTTCGGCATTGCAGGCTCAAACACCGGCGATGCCGACGATCATCGGCCGCACGATTCGCGGTGCGCCCGCCATCTGGCCGCGGCGCAGGAACGTGATCGAAAACCCGCCGTCTGCGATGGTCGCCAACGTGTCGCGGTTGGCATGACACCCGCCGGCGCACCGTCGCCACAGCGGCGCCCACCGGTCTTGAACGGCTGCGCGTGTGGGGTCTGGTGAGCGCACGTGCTCGGCGAATCGCAACGTTCCACCCGGTGTGAGCACGCGCCGGATCTCCGCAACCGCGGCCGCTGGATCGTCCACCGAACACAACACGAGCGTGGCGACAACGGTGTCGAATGTGCCATCGGCGAAGGGGATGCTTTCGGCCGCCGCCACGTGAGCCGCGAACGGCGGCCCGATGCGCGACGCACGACGCGCCAGTCGGGGATGGAGGTCGGCGTCGGGCTCCAACACCGACACCGACGAGGCCTGCCGGAAGTGACGCAGATTCGCTCCGGTTCCGCCGCCGATCTCCAGCACGGCGCCGACCGCCGGTGCGCACACCTCACGGCGCACCGAGGCGAAGCCGCGCACATCGATCCAGCCCATCACCGCGTCGAACGCCATCCCGCGCAGGGCGCCGGTCACTGCGTCGGCTTTTGCGTGGACGTCCCTGTCGTGGAGGTCCCCGTGCCGGTCGTGCCGGTGGTGGACGTTCCCGTGCCGGTCGTGTCGGTCGGCGTGTCCGGCTTTGGGGGACCCATCTCGACGATTTCGTTCTCGGGCTTGTACGTCCAGAAGAAGGTGCGGTCGCTGATGAGCTCGTCGCCTTTGTACACCTTGCGTGTGTACGAGATGGAGAATCCCGGCTGCCCCTTGCCCTGGACGGTGTTCTTGGTGCCGGGCGCGAGCTCCGGCTTCAGACGTTCGATCGTCTTGGGCTCCACCACGTTCGTGGGCTCACTGGAGGTCGTCTCGATGCGTCGACCGAGTTTGGACGAATACATGCTCACGGTGATCGAATTGCGCCCGGTCACCACCGACAGCAGCACCGCCGCGTCCCAGTTGTTGCGAAACACCAGATCGGGGTCTCGCCACGAGATGGTCGCCTCCCGGCCTTTCGGGTAGCGCGGGAAGTAGAAGGAATGCGGCGTGTTGGAGATGATCTCGAGCCCTGCGAAGAACGCCGCGTTGTAGGTGGTGGTCGCCACCTGACTCACGCCACCGCCGATCGTCGGCTTGATCTCGCCGCCCTCGATGGACGGCGCCTCCATGAACCCCCGCGCCAGCGTGCGCTCGCCCAGCGCGTCATTCAGGGAGAAGCGCTCGCCGGGCATGATGATCGTGCTGTCCAGGATCTGCGCCGCGCGTCCGATGTTGACCACGCGGTTCTGGCAGCAGTCGTATGGAGTGGTGAACGTCGAGATGCGCTCGGTGATCTTGAGCTTGCGCGCCGCGTCGGTCGTGCGCTGCGGTCGCTCCTGACTGATCGTGACGGGGACGGTGTCGATCGACGGATTTGCGCGGATCGCCGAGGCGAGCGCCTCCGTATCCAGCTGGTTGCCGACCTTGGCCGGGATCAACTTCGCAACCTCACCGCGAAGCAGCCACTTCGCATTCGTGGGCTCGCGCTCCTTGATGCCGAGGGGCTTCGACAGGGCGGTGCGCAACGGCCCCGGCCGCAACCCCACCAGGACGTCGGATCCGCGGTTGGTGAACGTCAGCGACTTGGTGATGACGCCGGGAACCAAGATGGCGGTGCGCCCCTTGAACGAGACCTCACGGGCCTTCGATCGCATGGATTCCGCAAGTGCGGCGGCCTTTTGCGCGGTGGCCGTCGTCACCTCCGGTTCGTCGATCCTGACCGGCACTTCGACGCGGTCGGGCAGTTCCACGATGTTGCGGCTCAGGCGCGTTCGATCAACGCTGCGACCCTGGCGGCCGGCGCGGATCACGATGCGCGTGTCCTCCATGGACACCTGGGCCGGCACCGCCTGCGTGCCCAGATTGGCCTCCGCACGGTCGGTGACGGTGTCGATGGCCGACGGGGCGATGATGTACCGAAGGGGCACGTGCGTCGCTCCGGAGATCCCGAAGCGCGACAGCAACCGTCCGAACCTGCCGCGGCTCGATCGCGCACGCTCGAAGGCGTCGTCGAAGTCGGGCCCGCTGCTGACGATTCGTGCGGGCAGATCGATCACAAGGTTCGGATCATCGGCGGAGCGGAACTCCACGACCTTGCCCAGCGCGGCGTCGATCGTCGGGGCCAGAGCCGCGCGCGCCGTCTCATAGTCCATGCCGCCGACGTCGACGCCGGCGATCGTCACGTTCTCGGGGATGTTGCTCACGCGAATCGTGGCGATGAAGATCGTGAGCATTACAACGGTCAGCGCACCTGTTGCCGCGAATCGTCGACGGCGCTGGACCTTTCGAAGATGGGCACGGCGACGTTGCGCTCGGCGCGCAGCTTCGCTGCCCGCCTGCGATCCACGTCCCTGCGATGGCCCCTCCGGGCGTTCACCCAACGCTACGCGCTCCCGACCTTCCCCTGCTGCGACGACAAAACGGTGAGGCGCGTCCCCGTTCCGTTCAGATACCTATAATGCCGCACTGAGTGGACGGCGACCAACCTCCCAGTTACGCGCCCGGCAGGGGCCGCCAGTGAATATCGCGACGCGAGCAATCATCGTCGTCTTGCTGATTCTCGGCACGGCGGTCTTCGTAGCGGCCGAGTATGCGCTCGTCACCGCGCGCCGTTCGCGCCTCGAGGAGCGGGCCGAAAAGGGCTCTCGCGCCGCCTCCGCGGCCGTGAAGCTGCTGGACCATCCGGTCCGGCTCATCTCGACCATCCAGATCGCGATCACCCTCTTCGGTATCGCCCTCGGTGCGGTGGGCGAACCCCTGATCGCCGAGCTGATTCCCGGGCTTCCGAGATCGGTCACCTACGTCCTCTCGTTCGTCGTGCTGACATATGTGGCCGCGGCGTTCGGTGAGCTGGTTCCCAAGGCGATCGCGCTGCAGAAGGCCGAGGGCATCGCGTCCGCGCTCGCCATCCCGCTCAACACGCTCACCCGCATCCTGACGCCGATCAACGTGGTGATGCAGTGGACGGCGACCGGCGTGCTCAAGCTGTTTGGTGTCAAACCCGCGCCTGCCGGCATGGTGGCCTACACGCGGGTCGACCTGGACTGCGGCCACCTGCCGCACGAGGAGAGCCCAGACCGGTTCGCCTCGGCCCTTCGGGACTGGTTGCGCGCGC